>Ga0164290_1000283_pt1 | contig 183334 bp, 176 predicted proteins | sample Micstemetagenome_FD_108782 | JGI IMG/M metagenome (GOLD analysis project Ga0164290, IMG submission 108782) | Contaminated culture microbial community from soil near Moab, Utah, USA - Microcoleus steenstrupii SON62 (Illumina Assembly) | ecosystem: Environmental > Terrestrial > Soil > Soil crust...
ACCCTGATGACGACGGGCGCAAACCCGATCCCGGTGCGGTTGACTGCCGCCGGAACTGCGGGCTGTGGAAGGGCCCGCAGTTCCACCGCCAATCTAACCCGTTTCAGACAAACAATCCCGGCGGCCGAAGGCCGCCGGGATCGATTGACCTTGGCGGGTTGGAGATCGGGGCGCCATTGCTCATGGCTGGGGCCACCGGCCGGGAAATGCTACTGAGGCGTCGTTCCGCCTTGCATACATTCTCAAACCTCCCCATATGCAGCGTCGCGGGCCGGGCCCCTCTGGCGATCTGTCGATCGCGATGTCGGACCGTTTGAACTTGGGCCCGCTTTGCATGATCCGGAGCGGGTAACTGGAGGTTACGGTTACATGGTGCGCTTCGGCCGCATTCGCTTCGTCGCTCTTTTCATGAGCCTTTTCGTGGGCCTCACGCTCGTCTCGACGGATTTCGCCGAGGCGCGTCGTGGCGGCTCGTTCGGCAGCCGCGGCACGCGCACCTGGCAGGCGCCGGCCCCGACACGCACCGCGCCGAACCCCAACGGCCCGGTCGAGCGCACTATGACGCCGACGCCCAATACCGCCACGCGCCAGCCGCAGACGGTCGGCCAGCAGCGTCCAGGCCTGTTCAACGGCTTCGGCGGCTCGCTGATGCGCGGCCTGCTCGTCGGCGGCCTGATCGGCATGCTGCTCGGCTACGGTTTCGGCGGCATGGCCGGCGCGCTCGGCTTTCTCGTCCAGCTGCTGCTGGTCGGGCTGATCGCTTCCTTCGTCATCGGCTGGCTGCGCTCGCGCCGCGAGCCGGCGGCCGCCGGCGGCGCGCCCTATGGCGGCGGCTTCGGCCATGCCCGCAAAGCGTCGGAACCTGAGCAGCGCGGCCGCGCGGGCTTCACCGTCCCACCGATCGGCGGGGGTGCCGCCGCTCCTGCCACGCAGGACATCCAGCTCGACAAGGCCGACCTCGACACGTTCGAGCGCCGCCTCGCCGAGGTGCAGAAGGCGTTCGCCGACGAGGATCACGCAGCACTGCGCCGGCTGAGCACGCCCGAAATGGTGTCCTACTTCTCCGAGGAACTCGCCGACAACGCCAAGCGCGGCCTGCGCAACGAGGTGCGCAACGTGCATCTCGTCTCCGCCGACATCGCCGAGGCCTGGCGGGAGGGCGACACAGACTATGCGACCGCGGCCTTCGGCTACGAGTCGGTCGACATCATGCGCGATCGTGCCACCGGCGCGATCGTCGAAGGCGACGACGAGCTCACCGAGACGACCGAACTGTGGACCTTCGTGCGCGAGCGCGGCGGCGACTGGAAGCTCTCGGCGATCCAGGAGGCGTGACGGCTACCGTCCCGCCTGCCGCGCCATCTCCTCGGGATAGCGGCCGCCGGACACCTGGTCCGGCGTGACCAGCGCGCCGATCTCGGCGATCTCGCTCGCGGTGAGAGGAATCGAGGTGGCGGCCACGTTGGCCTCCAGGTTTGCTATCTTGCGCGAGCCGGGGATCGGCACGATGAAATCGCCCTGAGCGAGCACCCAGGCGAGGGCAAGCTGCGCGGCGGTGACGCCCTTGGCGGCCGCATGAGCCTTCAGCTTCTCGACCGCCGCGAGGTTCTTCGCGATGTTCTCCTCCTCGAAGCGCGGCAGCTTGCGGCGGAAGTCGTTCGGGCCGAGCTGGGCCGCCGACGTGATCGCGCCGGTGAGGAAGCCGCGGCCGAGCGGGCTGAACGGCACGAAGCCGATGCCGAGCTCGCGGCAGGTGGCCAGCACCTCCGCCTCCGGGTCGCGCGTCCACAGCGAATATTCGCTCTGCACCGCCGCGACCGGGTGCACGGCATGTGCGCGGCGGATTGTCGCCGCATTGGCCTCCGACAGGCCGATCGTCCTGACCTTGCCTTCCTTCACGAGGTCCGCCATCGCGCCGACCGTCTCCTCGATCGGCACCGCCGGATCGACGCGGTGCTGGTAGAGCAGGTCGATCGTCTCGATGCCCAGGCGCTTCAGCGAGGCCTCGGCGACCGCGCGCACATGTTCGGGCCGACTGTTCAGACCGGGCCGCGCCTCAGGGCCGTCCGGAGTGTCGACCACGTTGAATCCGAACTTGGTCGCGATCTTGACCTTGTCGCGCAATGGCTTGAGCCCCTTGCCGACCAGAACCTCGTTGGTGAACGGGCCATAGACCTCGGCCGTGTCGAAGAAGTCGACGCCCAGCTCCACCGCGCGGTGCAGCGTGCGGATCGCGTCCGCCTCCTCCTGCCCGCCATAGCCATGGCTCATGCCCATGCAGCCGAGACCGACGGGAAAGACTTCGAGTGCACTGCCCAGCTTGCGTCGGTTCATAGAGTCATCTCCTTGATATGCGGATCGAGCGGATATGGGGGGCGGGCGCCCCGCTGTCCATTGCGGCTTGACATTGCCGTGGAACATACCATGTTCAGGATATGAGCACCCGCACGGCAACCACCGTTTTCCGGATCGTCCCCATCGCAGGACGCTGACCCCAGCTCGGACACGGCTCCGGGCCTGGGGCTGTAACTCTTCACATCCATTCACATCGTATTTCGTCGAGTCAGGCTGCAGTGCGCGGCCGTCCCGGCGCGCTCGGCAACACGGACCGCATCGTCATGAAGAAACCACCTATCGTCGTCAACCGCATCGACCATACCCGCCTCGTCCAGATGGCGAATGGCCTGATCGACCGCAATCCCGATCTCGCCGACGAGCTGCTCGCGGAGCTGGAGCGCGCCAAGGTCAGGGACGAGCGCGCGGTTCCGGCCGACAGCGTGCAGATCGGGCGCACGGTGGAGTTCCGCCTCGACGACGGCGCGCCGCGCCGGGTGACGCTCGTCTATCCGGCGGACGCCGATGTCGGCGTGGGCCGGATCTCGGTGCTCACGCCGGTGGGCGTGGCGATGCTCGGCCTGTCGGCCGGCCAGACGATGGAGATGACCTCCAACGACCGCAGGTCGCACCGTCTGACCATCGACACCGTCGTCCCGGCCGCCGAATGACGCCGTGACCGTTCTCCCCACAATGCGAGGACTCCGCAGACCCGTCCGCGCCATGCGGCGGCGGCGTTTCCTCGACCATGCGGGTTCGCTGATCGCAGGCTCCTGACCCCTGGCCGGCAACGCCGGTCAGGGGAACTCTCCACGCAACCGTTCCGGCGGCCCGCCCGCCCTGGGGAGAACAGCCATGCCTGGCATACCGATCAGCAGGATCACCACGAAGGATATCGCGATCCTCGAAACCATGCTTTCGCGCTACAACGGCTCGTGCCGCCACTTTGCCGCGCTGCTGCGCCGCAAGGTCGATTCGAGCGCGATCTACCTCCGCGACGACATTCCGCCCGACACAGTGACGCTCAACAGCAGCGTCGCCTACAGCGTCGGCACCACCGTCGCCGGCCCACACCTCGTCGTCCAGGGCGAGATCGAGGACCTGCCGGCCTTCGCCGTGTCGATCCACTCGCTGCGCGGCCTCGCGCTGCTCGGCATGTCCGAGGGCGAGAGCGTGGACGTGCCGGTTTCGGACACCGAGAGCGAGCGCCTCTATGTCGATACGGTGCTGTCGCAACCGGAGGCGGAGGCAAATCTTGCCTTGCGGCGTCCGGCCGGCCTGCTTCACGCCTCCAATGTCCTGCCCCTGCGAATGCGCCGCTCCGGCAGGAATGCTCCGGACGGCGACGATCCCGGCCCGCAGGCGGCCTGACGATGCCCGCAAGTGGCTTCCCCGGCCCGCCGCCTTTGGCTAGAACGGCTGAAGAGGCGGTGTCGGTTCGACGGCGCGGCCGGTCACGGAGAGCAAGCCATGTTCCGCTGGGGTGTATTGTCGACGGCGAAGATCGGCCGCGAGCACGTGCTGCCGGCGATCGCGGATTCCGAGAACGGCGTGCTCGCCGCCGTCGCGAGCCGCGACCTGGAGAAGGCGGAGGCGCTCGCCGACCGGTTCAACGCGCCGCACGCCTTCGGCTCCTATGAAGATCTGCTGGCTTCCGACGTCGTGGACGGCGTCTACATCCCCCTGCCCACCTCGAAGCATGTCGAATGGGCGGTGAAGGCGGCGGATGCCGGCAAGCATGTGCTGGTCGAGAAGCCGCTGGCGCTGAAGGCCGACGACATCGCGCAGGTCATCGCCGCGCGCGACCGCAACGGCGTCGTCGTCTCCGAAGCCTTCATGGTCCATTACCATCCGCAGTGGGCGAAGGTGCGCGAGCTGATCGAGGAGGGGCGGATCGGGCGGCTGCGCCACGTGCAGGGCGCCTTCACCTATTTCAACAAGGACGCCGCCAACATGCGCAACCGGCTCGATCTCGGCGGCGGCGCGCTGCCCGACATCGGCGTCTACCCGACCGTCACCACCCGCATCGCGACCGGCAAGGAGCCACTGCGCGTGCAAGCCCGCGTCGCGCGCGACGCCACCTTCGGCACCGACGTCTACTCCTCGGTCAAGGCCGATTTCGGCGCCTTCGAGCTCACCTTCTACCTTTCCACCCAGATGGCGGCGCGCCAGCTCATGGTCTTCCACGGCGACGAGGGCTTCATCGAGATCCGTTCGCCCTTCAATGCCGGGCTCTACGAGCATCATCAGGTGGAACTGCACAACCAGCGTCACACCGAGGCGACGGTCTTACGCTTTCCCGGCACGCAGCAGTACAGGCTGGAAGTCGAGGCCTTCGCGAAGAAGGCACAGGGCGAAGACGTCTCGATCTTCACGCTCGAAGATTCGGTGAAGAACCAGAAGCTGATCGACGCCGTCTTCCGCGCCGGCGCTCATGACGGCTGGGAGAGCGTGCAGGTCTAGACGACCGCCGGTTCCCGGCTGCGTTTCCAGCCCCAACAACTGATCTCCCGCAGGACTTCGGCGATGTCCTGCGAGGACGCGGAGCTTTCGGGATGCCTCATCCGCAACTCAACGGCGGCCGCGTCGAGAGCGAAGGGATCGTAGCAAAGCTCGCGCCGCAACGCCGTGTCGGCGATATCGACAGCCAATGGAAGTGTGGTCACTCGCGCACCTCCCTTTCCCCCCACGGATCATAGAGTATCGCCGATCGCGTCCAATTTGTGGCCGGCTCCGGAGAGATATCGGCGAGCGGGCGCACCGTCCCGCCGCACGGCTTCACTCTTGAGGCCGGCGCGGATATCCCTACCGGCAGGCGCCAGCAGCCAACGCGCCGCGAGGAGGAAAAGACATGCTGCGCAACATCGACCCTATCCTGTCGCCCGACCTGCTGCGTATCCTGCGCGCGATGGGCCATGGCGACGAGATCGTCATCGCCGACGCCAACTTTCCCGGCGAGTCCTGCGCCAGGCGCCTCGTGCGGCTCGACGGCATCGACGCCGCGCGGATCCTGAAGGCCATCCTCAGCGTCATGCCGCTCGACAGTTTCGCCGAGGAGCGCGCGGTGAGCATGGCCGTCGTGGACGACCCGAAGGCCGTGCCGCCCGTGGTGGCGCTGTTCCAGCGGATCGTCGACGAGGTCGCCGACAACCCCGCTCCAATCGTCCCGATCGAGCGGTTTTCGTTTTATGACCGCTCACGCGCCGCCTATGCGATCGTGCAGTCCGGCGAAACGCGGCTCTATGGCAATGTGATCCTCAAGAAGGGCGTAATCTTTCCGACGGCAGAGACCTGACCGACACACGAACGCCGTCGGCGCACTTAACGCCCCCTTAAAGCGCCGCATTTAGTGTCCATCCGAACGCCACGGATAACGGAGCGAGCGCGGCGAGGCATGGCGAAACGGGGACGTGACACGCGGATCGAGCCGAGCTTCGACGGCCCGGCACCCAAGCGCGGCGGCGGCGATGGACTGTCGCTGAGCGAGGACGATCGCGTCGTGCCCTCGGCCAAGCGCGCGAAGAAGCCGGCAAAGCCGGCGCGCGAACCCGCCGCCAGGGGCCGTTCGCGGTCTCGCGCACGGCGTGGCTTCGGCATGTTCGGCTCGCTGGTCTACTGGTCGCTGGTGCTGGCGCTGTGGGGCGGTATCGGCGTCGCCGGTATTGTCGCCTATTACGGCGCGCGAATGCCGAGCGCGATCACCTGGACCGTGCCCGACCGTCCACCCAACGTGAAGATCGTTTCCGCCGACGACCAGTTGCTCGCCAATCGCGGCATGACCGGCGGCGAGGCGCTGTCGCTCTCGGAGATGTCGCCCTACATTCCCCAGGCGCTGATCGCGATCGAGGACCGCCGCTTCCGCTCGCATTTCGGCGTCGATCCGCTCGGCCTTGGGCGCGCAGTCGTCACCAACCTGATGCAGGGCCGCTTTGTGCAGGGCGGCTCAACGATCACCCAGCAGCTTGCCAAGAACCTGTTCCTCAAGCCCGACCGCACGCTGGAGCGCAAGGTGCAAGAGGTGCTGCTCGCCTTCTGGCTGGAGCATGAGTACAGCAAGGACCAGATCCTCGAGATGTACCTCAACCGGGTCTATTTCGGCTCCGGCGCCTATGGCGTGGAATCGGCGTCCCGGCGCTATTTCGGCAAGTCCGCCCGCAACGTGACGCTGTCGGAGGCCGCACTTCTGGCCGGCCTGCTCAAGGCGCCGTCACGCCTGTCGCCCGCCCGCGACCCGAAGGCCGCTGAGGCGCGCGCCCAGGTGGTGCTCGCCGCCATGAGCGAAGAAGGCATGATCGGCTCGAAGGAGCTCGCCTTCGCCATGAGCGCGCCCGCCACCCGCGCGGCCGCCTACTGGACCGGCGCGGAAAACTATGTCGCCGACCGCATCATGGAAGAACTGCCGGGCCTCGTCGGCGAAATCCAGACCGACATCGTGGTCGATACCACTGTGGACCTCACGCTGCAGAAGCTCGCCGAGGAGTCCATCCGCAAGCTGATCGAGGAGAACGGCCAGAAGCTGCAGGTCAGCCAGGGCGCGCTGGTCTCGATCGACAATTCGGGCGCGGTGCGCGCGATGGTCGGCGGCGCCGACTACGCCAACAGCCAGTTCGACCGCGCCTCCGAGGCGCGCCGCCAGCCAGGCTCGGCCTTCAAGCCGTTCGTCTACCTCGCCGCGCTCGAAGCCGGCCGCACGCCGGACTCGATCCGCAACGACGCGCCGATCAAGATCGGCAAGTGGACGCCGGAGAACTACAAGGGCAAGTATCTCGGCCGCGTGACGCTCACCGAGGCGCTGGCGAAATCGCTCAATTCGGTCTCGGCGCAGCTCGTCATGGAGGTCGGCCCCGAGACGGTGGTGCAGACCGCGCAGCGGCTGGGCATCGAATCGAAGCTGCAGGCCAACACGTCGATCGCGCTCGGCACATCCGAGGTGACGCCGCTGGAGCTGACGGCCGCCTTCGTGCCCTTCGCCAATGGCGGATACCGGCCCGAGGTGCATTTCATCAGCCGGGTCACCGACATCAACGGCAAAGTGCTCTACCAGTACCAGGCGAACTCCGCGCCGCGCGTCGTGAAGCCGGAGATTGTCGGCATGATGAACCGGATGATGACGGAGACGCTGGCGATCGGCACCGCGAGGAAGGCTGCCTTCGGCTGGCCGGCGGCCGGCAAGACCGGCACCAGCCAGCAGTCGCGCGACGCCTGGTTCGTCGGCTACACGTCCAACCTGACCACCGGCGTGTGGTTCGGCAACGACGACGGCAAGCCGACCAAGAACATCACCGGCGGCTCGCTGCCGGCAATTGCATGGAAGACGTTCATGCAGGCGGCGCACGAGGGCGTTCCGGTGCGCCAGCTTCCCGACATCGAACTCTATACGCCGTCCTCGCCGCCCGTGTCTGGCGAGGAACAGCCGGTGGCGGCGGCGCCTCCACCGGCGGCCGCGGTCGAGACGGCCGCGCCGGAGATGGCCGGCGGCTTCAATCCGCGCCCCGACGGAGGGCAGGTGTCGTCGATCCGGCGCCCGGTGCCGCCCGGCGAGGTCGGCGGCCAGCCGGTCCGGCGCGAGAAGTCGATCCTCGACGTCATCCTCGGAAACTGAACCGTCCCTCTCGCTAAGAACGAAGTCCTCCGCTACATAGCGCAGCGGAGGCTCCCGATGGCGGATGCGATGCGAAAGACCCTTGTCCTGACCGGCGCCAGCCGCGGCATCGGCCATGCGACGGTGAAGCGCTTCTCCCGCGAAGGGTGGCGCGTCATCACCTGTTCGCGCCAGGCCTTCTCCGAGGACTGTCCCTGGCCCGCGGGCCCCGACGACCATATCAAGGTCGACCTGTCGGACCAGGAGGATGTCGGAATCGCCGTCTCCGAAATCCGCCACCGCCTGGAGACGAACGGCGGCCAGCTGCACGCGCTCGTCAACAATGCCGGCATCTCGCCCAAGCTCAAGGACGGCGGGCGGATGAACTCGCTCGACACGCCGATGCATGTCTGGCGGGACGTATTCCAGGTAAATTTCTTCGCCCCGATCATGCTCGCCCGCGGCCTGTTCAAGGAACTGGCCGCCGCGCAGGGCTCGATCGTCAACGTGACCTCGATCGCCGGCACGCGGGTGCACCCCTTCGCCGGGACGTCCTATGCGACGTCGAAGGCAGCGCTCGGTTCGCTGACACGCGAGATGGCAGCCGACTTCGGCCCGCACGGCATCCGCGTCAACGCGATCGCGCCGGGCGAGATCGACACGGCGATCCTCTCTCCCGGCACCGACAAGATCGTCGAGACCATCCCGCTACGCCGCCTGGGCGCCACGTCGGAAGTGGCCGACATCATTTACTTCCTGTGCTCGAACCAGGCATCCTACGTAACGGGCAGCGAGATCCACATCAACGGCGGTCAGCACGTCTGATCAGGGCTTATCGCCCTCGTCCGCGGGCTTCGGCGGCGAGACCGGAGGCGTGTCGAGCCTGGTCGTCGGCAAAACGTCGCTGTCCGGCTCCTTCGCCAATGCGGCCGGTGTGCCAAGCACCTGCTCGACCATGCCGCGCGCGATCTCGCGCTCACCCATGATGACATGGTCGGCGCCGAGCCCTTTCAGGTGCTCCACCTCGGCATCCGAATGCGCGCGAGCGATCACCCTGATATCGGGGTTCGCCGCCTTGGCGCGCGTCACCACGGGTCCGGCCTCGAAGGCGTTGGGGATCGCCAGGATTATGCGTCTGGCCCCGGCGGGGTTGGCCGCCGCCAGCACGTCGGCGCGGGCCGCGTTGCCGTTGATCACCTCGATGCCGTCATTGCGGATCTTTTCGGCGGCCTTGTCGGAATCCTCGATCACCAGCACGGCCGAGCCGGCATCCCGCAACGCCCTGCCGGTCAGGCTGCCGACGCGGCCGTAGCCGACGAGGATCGTATGGTCGGTGAGCGTCGTCTTGTCGGGCGCCTGCTCGGGATCGACCACCTCGGCCGGCGCGGGAGCCGGCTCCTCCGGCGTTCCCGGAGCAGGCGGCCCAACGGGCTGCGGCGCAGGCTGGACCGCGGCCGCTCGCTTTTCGAGGCGCGGCCTCAGCCAGTCGACGGCGGCGAACACCACAGGGTTGAGCACGATCGACAGGATGGCTCCGGCGAGGATCAGGTCGCGCCCCTGTTCCGGCAGCAGGCCCAGCCCGACCCCGAGCTCGGCCAGGATGAAGGAGAACTCGCCAATCTGCGCGAGGCTCGCCGAAATCACCAGCGCGGTGCCGATCGGATAGCGGAAGGCGATGACGATGAGAAAGGCCGCGACCGACTTGCCGATGACGATGATGAACAACGTCGCCAGCACCGGCAGCGGGCTCTCCATCAGGCTGTATGGGTCGAACAGCATGCCGACCGAGACGAAGAAGAGCACGGAGAAGGCGTCGCGCAACGGCAGCGATTCCTCGGCCGCCTGATGCGAGAGCTCCGATTCGCTCATGATCATGCCGGCGAAGAAGGCACCGAGTGCCAGCGACACGTCGAAGAGCTGCGCCGCGCCATAGGCGACGCCCAGCGCGATCGCCAGCACGGCCAGGCGGAACAGCTCGCGCGAGCCGGTGTGGGCGACGTAATGCAGGATCCACGGAATGACCTTGCGCCCGACCACGAGCATGAGGATCACGAAGGCGGCGACCTTGGCGACGGTCAGGGCGATGACGCCGGTGACGCTCGCTCCAAACAGATCCGAGAGGACGGACGGAGGGTGATCCACAACCGTCGCGGCGGCCCCGTTGCCGCCCAGCACGCCCGCCAGCGCCGGCAGCAGCACGAGCGCCAGCACCATGGCGAGGTCCTCGACGATCAGCCAGCCGACGGCGATGCGTCCGCGCTCGGTCTCGAGAATGCGGCGCTCCTGCAGGGCGCGCAGCAGCACCACGGTCGAGGCGACGGACAGCGCCAGGCCGAACACGAGGCCGGCGCCGAGATCCCATCCCATCAGCCAGGCGAGCCCCATGCCGAGCAAGGTGGCGAAGCCGATCTGTACCACGGCGCCCGGCACCGCGATCGCGCGCACGGACAGGAGATCCTTGAGCGAGAAATGCAGGCCGACGCCGAACATCAGCAGGATGACGCCAAGCTCGGCGAGTTCCGTCGCCAGGCTCTGGTCGGCGACGAAGCCGGGCGTATACGGGCCCACGAGCACACCTGCGACCAGATATCCGACCAGAGGCGGAATCTTGAGCCGGTTGGCAATGGCGCCGAACACGAATGCCAACCCCAGGCCTGCGACGATCGTGGCGATGAGGGGCATTTCATGCAGCATGCGGCAAGCCTCGAAAAATGAGCAGCGAAAAAGGGAGCAGGCCGAGGCCCGCTTCCCGAGTATGGGGATGCCTTCCCGTCACCGCAAGGTTTGCGGCGGGCACAAATGTTCGAAGAGACGCGTGGGGCTAGAAAACTACTGCGGCATGCCGCCAAGGTGGGCGAGAAGCTCGGCCACGTTGCTCGCCTTGTGCTTCTTCATCAGCCGCGCGCGATAGGCTTCCACCGTGCGCGGGGAGATCGTCAGCATGCGCGCGATCTCCTTCGACGTTCGCCCTTCGCCCAGATGCATGACGATCTGCCGCTCGCGGGTGGTGAGCGGCGAGACGGGCCGGAACTCGGAAAGGTCGGCGAAGCTCCACACCGCGCGGCGCAGCGGATCGTCCTGGCGCGTCAGCGAATGGCCGCGCACCCGGCACCAGAACAGCGAGCCGTCGCGGCGCGCCATGATGCGCTCGTCGGTGTAGCGATTGGTCTTCCTCAACGGCTCGACGCCGACGTCGCGGATCGCGACGAACTCTTCGAGGGTCGGATAGAGAATTGCGAAGGACTGGTCGATGAGCTCTTCGGGCACATAGCCGAACATCTCGGCGAAGGCGGGGTTGCAGGCACGGATGATCCTGCTTTCGGTCAGCACGATGCCGACCGGAGAGTAGTGGAACGCAATCTGTTCGAGCTCTTCGCGTGTCAGCATTGCGCGTATTTATACGATATTGCCGCCCGTGTGTCTGGCTGACGATAATAATCAAAGCGTTGCGTCATGCCAGCGGGCCACAAAGAGCCGAGGCGAGCAGTATCGTCGCACGCGACGGGAGGAGAATGTTGCGCCTGCTGCGACCGCTTGCCGGTCCGCTTGGCACGATTGTCCCTCCCAGACGAATTCGCTGCCTTCCCGCCGACGGGGAGGGCGCGCATCGAATTCTGTTCGGTCGAACTGGTGGAGGAACCAACGATGAGAAGATTGCTGACGGCGCTGGCTGCGGCTTCCGCGCTGATGGTCGCGCAACCGGCCCTGGCGCAGGACGGGCCGGCCAAGATCGCGCTGATCCACGGCCTGTCGGGCTCGCCGCTCGAAGCCTATTCGAAGCAGACCCACACCGGCTTCGAGATGGGTCTCGAATATGCAACCAAGGGCACGAACGAGATCAAGGGCCGCAAGATCGAGCTGGTGAAGAAGGACTCGCAGTTCAAGCCCGACATCGCACGTGCGCTGCTCGCCGAGGCTTATGCCGACGAGGATGTCGTGCTCGCCGTCGGCGACACCTCTTCCGGCGTCGCGATGGCCATGCTGCCGGTCGCTGCCGAAAACGAGAAGATCCTGCTGGTCGAGCCCGCCGTCGCCGACGGCCTGACAGGCAAGGATTCAAATCGCTACGTCTTCAAGACCTCGCGCAACTCCTCGATGGACATGCAGGCACAGGCGCTGGCGCTGAAGCCGGACAGCAACCTCTACATCGCCACGCTGGCGCAGGACTATGCGTTCGGCCGCGACGGCGTCGCCGCCTTCAAGACCGCGCTCGAAGGCACCGGCGCGAACCTGGTGCACGAGGAATACGTGCCGCAGCAGACGACCGACTTCACCGCACCGATCGAGCGCCTGTTCAACGCGCTCAAGGACAAGCAGGGCCGCAAGGTGATCGTCATCTACGTCGCCGGCATCGACGCCATGACGCCGCTCGTCACCGCCGATCCGGGCCGCTACGGCATCGAGCTGTCGACCGGCGGCAACATCCTGCCCGCGCTCGCCGGCTACAAGAAGGTGCCCGGCATGGAAGGCGCCATCTACTATTATTACGAGGCGCCGAAGAACCCGGTGAACGACTGGTTCGTCGCCGAGCACCAGAAGCGTTTCAACGCGCCGCCGGACTTCTTCACCGCCGGCGGTTTCGCCGCAGCGATGGCGGTGGCCAAGGCGCTCGAGACCGCCTCGGACTGGGAGACGGAGACGCTGATCAAGACGATGGAAGGCATGAGCTTCGACACGCCGAAGGGCCCGATGACCTTCCGTCCCGAGGATCACCAGGCGCTGCAGTCGATGTATCACTTCAAGATCAAGGTCGATCCGAACGTCGCCTGGGCGATCCCGGAGCTCGTCCGCGAGATCAAGCCCGAGGAGATGAAGATCCCGATCGGGCGGAACAACCAGCAGTAAGGAGAGGGGAGTAGGGCAGCAGGGCAAATAGGGCGGTAGGGAAGGCGCGGCAGCTGCGTCTCTCCCCGAAATCCCCTACTGCCTTACTGCCCTATTGCCCTACTGCCCTATGAATCCCTCCCTCCGCACCGAAAACCTGACGATTCGCTTCGGCGGGCACGCCGCGGTCAATGATGTGACCGCAGCGCTCCAGCCGGGCGAGCTGACGGTCATCGTCGGGCCGAACGGCGCCGGCAAGACGACCTGGTTCAACCTCGTCTCCGGCCAGCTGACGCCGACCTCCGGCCGGATCTTCAAGGGCGAGACGGAGATCACGCGCCTGTCGCCGTCGGCCCGCGCCAAATCGGGCGTCGGCCGCGCCTTCCAGCTTACGAACCTGTTCCCGAAACTCTCCGTGCGCGAGAACATCCGTCTCGTCGTGCAGGCTCGCGCCGGCAAGGGGCCGGACGTGTTTCGCAGCGCCGCACGCCTTGCGGACATCAATGCGGAGACGGAGGAGCACCTCGCGTCGAGCCGCCTCGCCTCCGTCGCCGAGCTCCCGGCCTCGGCGCTTCCCCACGGCGACCAGCGCAAGCTGGAGGTCGCGATGATGATCGCGATGAAGCCCGACATCTTCATGTTCGACGAGCCGACCGCCGGCATGTCGTCGGCCGAAGCGCCGGCGATCCTCGACCTGATCGCGGCGATCAAGCAGGACCGGTCGAAGACCATCCTTTTGGTCGAGCACAAGATGGACGTGGTACGCGCGCTCGCCGACCGCATCATCGTGCTGCACAATGGCGAGCTCGTCGCCGACGGCAAGCCGGACGAGGTGATGGCCATGCCGATCGTGCGCGAGATCTATCTCGGCCAGGGCGCGGAGGACGTGGCATGACCGCGATACTGCGCCTCGACGACGTCCACACCGACATCGGCCAATATCACGTGCTGCATGGCGTGTCCTTCGACGTGCCGGAAGGCGGCGTCCATGTGCTGCTCGGCCGCAACGGCGCCGGCAAGACCACGACGCTGCGCACCATCATGGGGCTGTGGCGAGCGAGGAAGGGTGCGATCGTCTTTCGCCACCACGACATCACCGCGATGAAGACGCCGGACATCGCCCGCCTCGGCATCGCCTATGTGCCTGAGAACATGGGGATCTTCGGCGGGCTGACCGTCGAGGAGAACATGCGGCTTGCCGCCGCGACCGGCACCTTCGACAAGGAGCGGCTGGCGCGGATCTTCGCCATCTTCCCCGCGATGGAGAAGTTCTGGAAGAACCAGGCCTACGCGCTGTCGGGCGGGCAGAAGCAGATGCTCGCCATCTCGCGCGCGATCATCGAGAAGCGCGACCTGATCCTGATCGACGAGCCCACCAAGGGCCTGGCGCCGTCGATCATCCGCAACATGATCGACGCCTTCCGCGAGATTGGCAAGGAGACGACGATCCTGCTGGTGGAGCAGAATTTCCATTTCGCCAAGGCGCTGGGGCGCGGGGTGGGCGTGATCGACGACGGCCGCATCGTGCATCGGGGGCAGATGGCGGAGCTGGTCGCCGACACGGCGCTACAGACGCGGCTGCTGAGCCTCAGCGTGGAGGGGCATTGATGGACGATCTGGCTGCGTCGGGATACGCCCCCTCCACCACTTCGTGGTCCCCCTCCCCCGCTTCGCAGGGGAGGATTCGCTGTCGCGCCAACCGCGCCCTTATCCTCCCCCGTTCACGGGGGAGGGGGACCGCCGAAGGCGGTAGAGGGGGCGGTCGTTCTGCGCCCTTCCCGATCGCCGTCTGGAGTGTCGCAACGTGGGCCTGAATCTCGATCGCATCGGCGGCGTCTATGTGCTGCCCGTCATCCTGGCGCTGATCGCGCTCGTCTTCATCGGCCAGCCCTCCACCTGGGCGACGCTGACGGTGGCGGGCCTGTCCATGGGGATGATGATCTTCCTGATGGCGTCGGGCCTGTCGCTGGTGTTCGGCCTGATGGACGTGTTGAACTTCGGCCATTCGGCCTTCGTCTCCTTCGGCGCCTTCATCGCGGCGACGGTGCTCGCGGCGCTCGGCGTCTGGCTCGACGGCGACAGCGCCTTCCTCAATTTCGTCGCGCTGTTTGCCGCGATCGGAGCCGCCACGGCCTTCGGCGCGATCGCCGGCTGGGCGTTCGAGCGCGTTATCGTCAAGCCGGTCTACAAGGACCACCTGCGGCAGATCCTCATCACCATGGGGGCGCTGATCGTCGCCGAGCAGCTCATCCTTGCGATCTGGGGCGGCGTGCCGATCCAGGTGCACCGGCCGGCGATCCTTACCGGCTCGATCATCCTCGGCGACGTGTCGATCGAGATCTACCGTGTCTTCGCCTTCCTGCTCGGGCTGGCGGTCTATGTCGCGCTCTACCTCGTGCTCAACCGCACCCGGCTCGGGCTCCTTATCCGCGCCGGCGTCGAGAACCGTGAAATGGTGGAATCGCTCGGCTTCCGCATTGACCGGCTGTTCGTCGGCGTGTTCATGGCCGGCTCGGCGCTCGCCGCGATGGGCGGGGCGATGTGGGCCGGCTACCAGGGCCTGATCACCCCGGCGATCGGCGGCGAGCTGATGATCCTGGTGTTCATCGTCGTCATCATCGGCGGACTGGGCTCGATCCAGGGCTCGCTGCTCGGCGCGATCCTCGTCGGGCTGATGGCCAACTACGTGGCCTTCCTCGCGCCGAAGCTGTCGCTCGCCTCCAACATGATCCTGATGATGGCGATCCTCTTGTGGCGGCCGTGGGGGCTGAAGCCGGCGGTGAAGGGATGACTCTATGAGCCTTGCCCTGGAAACCACCGCTCCCCGCCGGGTCCCGGCCGGCCGCCTCGCGGTCTATGGCGTGGTGCTTGCAATCGGGCTTGCACTTGCCTTCGCGCCGTTCCTCTTCCCCGACGTGCGGGCGCAGGAGGTGGCGGCGCGGATCTGCATCTTCATCGTGCTGGTGGCGAGCTACGATCTGCTCATCGGCTACACCGGCATCGTGTCCTTCGCGCATACGATGTTCTTCGGCCTCGGCGCCTACGGCACCGCGATCGCGCTGAAGGCGATGGGGCCGAGCTTCACGGCCATCGCCATCGGCGGCGGCGCGGGGCTGGTCGCCACGCTGGTGCTGGCTCTGCTGATCGGGCTCCTGTCGCTGCGCGTGAAGGCGATCTTCTTCGCCATGGTCACGCTGGCCGCGGCCTCGGTGATGCTGGTGCTCGCCTCGCAGCTCTCCGAATATACGGGTGGCGAGGACGGCATCACCTATCAGGTTCCGCGCCTGTTCTCCCCGGCCTTCAAGTTGTTCGAGGACGCCGACGGCAAGGTGCTGCGGCTGTTCGACGTGCCGCTCAACGGGCGCGTGGCGGCCTATTATTTCGTGTTCCTCACCAGCCTCGCGCTCTTCCTGTTCATGCTGCGCGTCGTCGCCTCGCCGCTCGGCTCGGTGCTGAAGGCGATCCGCGAGAACGAGATGCGCGCCGAGGCTATCGGCTACCGGGTCGTCGCCTACCGCACCGCCATCTTCTGCCTCGCGGCGCTGATCGCGGCCATGGCCGGCATCCTGCGCGCGGTGTGGCTGAAATATGCCGGACCGGATGCGGCGCTCTCGTTCGGCATCATGATCGACATCCTGCTGATGGTCGTCATCGGCGGCATGGGGACCATGGTCGGCGCGGTGATCGGCGTCGTCGTGATGACGCTGGCGCAGTTCTACCTGAAGGACCTGATGCAGATTGGCGCCGACGCCACGGCCGGCGTGCCGGTGGTCCACCAGCTGCTCGAGCCCGACCGATGGCTGCTCTGGCTCGGGGTGATCTTCATCCTGCTGGTCTACTTCTTCCCCGCCGGGGTCGCCGGCACGCTGATGAACAAGGATTGGCGCAAATGACCGGACCGCGCTCGACCTATGTGACCGCCGCGGGCTTCGAGGTTCACGTCACCGAATGGGGTAATCCGAACAAACCTGCGCTCGTCATGTGGCATGGGCTGGCGCGGACCGGGCGCGACTTCGACGAGGCGGCGCGGGCGCTGAGCGACACCTATTTCGTGCTCTGCCCGGACACGATCGGCCGCGGCCTGTCGTCCTGGGCGCGGCGGCCGGAGGTCGACTATTCCTATCGTTCCTTCGGCGACACCGCGCTCGGCATCCTCGACCATTACGGCATCGACCGGTTGCGCTGGATCGGTACCTCGATGGGCGGGCTGATCGGTGTCACGCTCGCGGCCGGCCCGCTGAAGGAGCGCATCAGCCATCTCGTCATCAACGATATCGGCCCCGACATCCCGGAAGCCGGAACGGGGCGCATCGCCACCTATGTCGGCAGCCCGCCGGTCTACGAGACGGTGGCCGAGATGGACGCGTGGCTGCGCCGGAACTACGCCCCCTTCGGCCCGAACAGCGACGCCTTTTGGCAGCGCATGGTCGATACGTCCGTGCGACGCACAGACGCCGGCAAGGTGACTGTGCATTACGATCCGGCCATCGTCACCCAGTTCACGCATCACAAGGCCGACCTCGACGTATGGGACGCCTACGACGCGATCACGGCGCCGACGCTGCTGTTGCGCGGCGAGACGTCCGACGTGCTGGCCGCCCCGGTCGCAGCGACGATGACGCAGCGCGGCCCGAAGCCCCGCCTGGTCGAGTTCCCCGGCATCGGCCACGCGCCGACGCTGGCGACGGCCGCGGAGATCGACCTGCTGCGGCAGTTCCTGGCTGGCTAGGCGCGCGCCGGGCCAAGGCGCGGAGGACGATCCGAGACCTCCTTGCTACGCGCCCTGCCGAGTTCAATTGGGCGTTCGGGGATGCAGCAGGCTAGGCGGCCATCAGCAGCTTCTCGATTTCGTAGACCGGATGGTTGGTCAGCGTCTTCGGCACCTCGCCGACGATCCGATCGCTGACCTCCTTGTGAAACTTGCGACGCATCTCGCCGAGCACGAGGGGCGGTGCCACGATCACCAGCTTGTCAAAATCGCCGCGGTGGGCCAGCCTGTAGAGCCGGCTGGCGATGTCGTCGGCGAACTTCTCCTTCTGGGCGCGGTGCCAGTCGGTGTCCGCGACGGCGCTGCGATGAGCGCTCGGCCCGTCGTTGAAACGGCCCGGCCTGTCGCTGCCCTGCTCGCGCGTCGGCGGATTCTCTTCCCTGATCTCGCGCACGACCTCGAGGTTGGGATAAAGCGCGTCGCCCTCGTTGCGCAGGAACAGCGCCTTCTCTCCATCCGCGACGACGATGAACATATCGTGCTCGAGCCTGAACATATTCCCGGCCATGTGGACGCTCTCCCGTTGGTCTCGAAGGATCAACGGCGGCAGCCATGGGCGGTTCCCCGCGAAGCGAGATCCACGGCCCGCCGGCCAAGCCCGGCGGAGATTACGCCGCCTGCGCCATCCGCTCGCCGCTCATGCGCCAGGAGATCGACTCCGCGAGGTGGATGCGGCCGACCTTTTCCTCCCCGTCGAGATCGGCCAGCGTGCGAGCCACGCGCAGCACCCGGTGATAGGCCCGCGCGGAGAAGCCGAGCTTCTCGCTCGCATCGCGCAGCAGCGCCGTCCCGGCAGCATCCGGCACGGCGATCTCCTCCACCATCGCTGTCGCGCAATGGGCGTTGGTGGTCGCCGCCGACAGGCCGAGCGCTGAAAAGCGCGCCCGCTGGATGTCGCGGGCGCGGGCGACGCGGGCCGCGACCACGCTGGACGCCTCGGCCTTCGCCGGCCGGATCAGGTCCGCCGCCGACACCGCCGGCACCTCGACGCGGATGTCGATGCGGTCCATCAGCGGTCCGGAGATGCGCGCCTGATAGTCCGCCTGGCAGCGCGGGCCGCGCAGGCACCTGTAGCCGGGCTGCCCGGCCATGCCGCACCGGCACGGGTTCATCGCGGCGACGAGTTGTATTCGAGACGGGTAGCTGACGCGGTGGTTTGCCCGCGCGATGACGCACTCGCCGTTTTCCAGCGGCTGGCGCAGCGCATCCAGCACCTGCGGCGTGAATTCGGGGAACTCGTCGAGGAAGAGCACGCCGTGATGGGCAAGCGAGGCTTCGCCCGGCCGGACGCGCAGGCCCCCGCCCACCATCGCCGCCATCGACGCGGAATGGTGCGGCGCGCGGAACGGCCGCCGATCGGTGAGCCTGCCGTCGGCCAGCTCGCCGGCGATCGAGGCGATCATCGACACTTCCAGCAGTTCCTTCGGCGACAGCGGCGGCAGGATCGACGGCAAACGCTGCGCCAACATCGACTTGCCGGAGCCCGGAGGCCCGATCATCAGCAGATTGTGCCCGCCGGCCGCCGCCACCTCCAGCGCCCGCTTGGCGCTCTCCTGGCCCTTGATGTCGGCGAGGTCGAGCGCGTCCACGCCCATGCGCTTAACCGCAGGTTCGGGCCGCGACAGAACCTGCGTGCCGCGGAAATGATTGGCGATCGCGATCAGGCTGCGCGGCGCCAGGATGTCGATATCCGAGCCTGCCCACGCCGCCTCCGGTCCGGACGCATGCGGGCAGATCAGCCCCTTGCCGATCGCATTCGCCCCGATCGCAGCCGGCAGGGCGCCGGCGACGGGCGCGATCGTGCCGTCGAGCGACAGTTCGCCCAGCACCACATAATCCGCGATCGCATCGCCAGGGATCGCGCCCAGCGCGGCCATCAGGCCGAGCGCGATCGGCAGGTCGTAGTGACTGCCCTCCTTCGGCAGGTCGGCCGGGGCGAGGTTCACCGTCACCTTCTTGGCCGGCAGCGACAGGCCTGATGCGTGGAGCGCGGCCTGCACCCGCTCGCGGCTCTCGGCCACCGCCTTGTCGGGCAGGCCGACAATATGGATGTTCATCTTGCCCGGCGCGATCATCACCTGGACGTCGACCGGGACCGCCTCGATCCCCTCGAATGCGACCGTGCTCACCCGCGAAACCATTGCCCGCCCCGTGCGCTGCGACCTGCCGGCGCTCAACCCCTCGCCCGGCGTCCCCAATGTCTGGTTGCAAAACCATCGAAACATATCGCGAACTGCGCGTCAAGAACATTACAAGAACATTTCGCGCAACGGCCGGTGTGCCGGCATCGGTCTATTGACGGCGGCGCGCATCTCGGCGAGCCATCGTCTTCGAGGACAAGAAAGGGAGGACACATGGGACCGCTCGCGGGGATCCGGATCATCGAAATGGCGGGCATCGGCCCGGGGCCGTTCTGCGGCATGCTCTTGGCCGACATGGGCGCCGACGTGGTCCGCGTCGACCGGCTCGCGCCGTCGGGTCTCGGCGTCGAGATCCCCGTCCGCTACGACCTCTTCAACCGCAACAAGCGCTCGATCGCCGTCGACCTCAAGTCACCGGAGGGCGTGACCACGGTGCTCAGGCTGGCGAGCCAGGCCGACATCCTGATCGAGGGGTTTAGGCCCGGCGTGATGGAGAAGCTGGGGCTCGGGCCGGAGGTGTGCCTCGCCGCCAATCCGCGGCTGGTGTTCGGCCGCATGACCGGCTGGGGACAGGAGGGGCCGCTGGCGAAGGCGGCCGGCCACGACATCAACTATATTGCGCTGACCGGCGCGCTGGCCGCGATCGGGCCGACGGGCGGGGCGCCGGTGCCGCCGCTCAACCTGCTCGGCGATTTCGGCGGCGGGTCGATGTATCTGGCGATGGGGGTGCTGGCCGCGCACATAGAGGCGCTGCGCTCGGGCAAGGGGCAGGTGGTGGACGCGGCGATCGTCGACGGCACGGCGGGGCTGATGACCATGTTCCACGCCTTCCGGCAGATGGGCAGCTTCCAGACCAAGCGCGGGACGAACCTGCTCGACGGCGGCGCGCCGTTCTACGGCGTCTACGAGACCAGCGACGGCAAGCATGTGGCGATCGGCGCGCTGGAGCCGAAGTTCTATGCCGAGATGATCGAGAAGCTGGGGCTGGCGGACGAGGACCTGCCGCAGCAATACGACACGAAAGGCTGGCCCAGGCTGAAGGCGCGGTTCGAGGAGGTGTTCCAGACGAAGACGCGGGAGGAGTGGTGCGCGGTGCTGGAAGGCTCCGACGCCTGCTTCGCGCCGGTGCTCGACCTGGACGAGGCGCAGGCGCATCCGCACATGGCCGCGCGGGGGATACATCCGTCGGTCGGCGGCGTGACGAACACCGCGCCCGCGCCGCGCTTCAGCCGCACGCCGTCGGAAATCGCGCATCCGGCGACGGAGCCGGGGGCGGATACGGCGGAGATACTTGCGGGCTTCGGCTTCGCGGCGGAGGAGATCGCGCGGCTGAGGGCGGCGGGGGTGACGGCCTAGCCTCGCGCCGCGAACGCCTCGGCCTGCGCGATGAGGGCGCGGGCCTGTTTCAGGTGGGGCACGTCGAACATCCTGCCACCGAGGTTGACGACGCCCGCGCCGGGCGCGGCGGCGAAGGCCGCGACAACCTCCCGCGCATGCGCGACCTCCTCGGCCGAGGGGGTGAAGGCGGCGTTGATGACGGCGACCTGGTTGGGGTGGATGGCCATGCGGCCGGCAAAGCCCTCGCGCGCGGCGGCCGCGCAGTCGGCGGCGAAGCCGGCGGCGTCGGAAAAGTCGGTCCAGACCGTGTCGATGGCCGCGACGCCGGCGGCCTTGGCGGCGAGCAGGCAGGAGGAGCGGGCCAGCCGATAGGTCAGGTCGAGCGCGCCGTCCGGCCCGCGATTGGCGCGGGCGCCGAGGGCGGCGGCGAGATCCTCCGCGCCCCAGGTGATGGCGGCGAGGCGCGGCACGGGAACCTGCGCGTAGTCGCCAAGCGACAGCACGGCCTTCGGCGTCTCGGTGGCGATGGGGATGAGGGGGATGGGCGCGGCGATGCCGTCGCGCGCCTCCAGCGCGTCGAGCATCAGGCCGAGCGAGAGGAGGTCGGAGGGGCCGTCGGGCTTGGGCACGATCAGGCCGGCGGGGGCTGCCCGCACGATCGCCACGAGATCGTCGAGCCCGCCCTGCGCGAGCGGGTTGACCCGCACCCAGAGTGCCGGGCCCTCGCCGCCGCGGTTTTCCGTGAGGAAGGCAGCGGCCATGTCGCGCGCCACCTGCTTGCGCTCGAGGGAGACGGAATCTTCCAGGTCGAGGATCAGCGCATCGGCGCCGGAGGTAAGACCCTTGGCGAGCTTCTTTTCGGAATCGGCGGGGACGAAGAGCAGCGAGCGGGGGATCATGCCGGCCTCTTCTTCTGCAGGCCGGCGCGGCGGCACGACGCCACGAGCTCGTTCTTCTGGTTGTAGGCGCGGTGGATGAAGGTGACGATGCCCTGGTCGGGCCGCGACTTGGAGGCGCGCAGCTCGGCGACCTCGGTCTCGACGCGGATGGTGTCGCCGTGGAAGACGGGTTTGGGGAAGCGCACCTCGTCCCAGCCGAGATTGGCGATGGCCGTGCCCAGCGTCGTCTCGCCGACGGAGATGCCGACCATCAGCGACAGCGTGAAGCAGGAGTTGACGATGCGGGTGCCGAACTCGGTCTCGGTGCGGCAGTATTCCTCGTCGAGATGGAGGTAGGCCGGGTTGTGGGTGATGGCCGAGAACCAGACATTGTCGGCCTCGGTGATGGTGCGGCGGATCTCGTGGCGGAAGACCTGGCCCACCGAGAGTTCGTCGAAATACAGACCTGCCATGCTTTCCTCCGGCTCTGAGCGCCCGGAGTGATACGTCCGCTATCGCGGCATGTCGATGGTCGTGGTGGTCTTGGCGACGCAGATCGAGCAGCAGTCGCGGCACGCGCGGTTCCCGTCCGGCCCGACGCCGTAGGAGATGCGGTCGTTGCCGTTGACCCAGGCGCCGTAGCAGATGTTCTCGCCCTCGCGGCAGTCGATCAGCACCGACTTCTTCTCGCCGGGCTCGAGCAGGTAGACCTGGTCGTCGCCCGGCCAGACGCGCTGCGTGTCGCGGCCATGCAGCTCCAACACCATGGCGCGCGCGGTTTCGTTCTTCATGTAGAAGGTCATGCCGCCCTCGGCATGGGCGGGGGTGCTGAGCGCAAGCGCGACGAGGACGGCGGCCAAAATTCGCATGGCGCCATCATCGCCGGCCTTGCTTGCGCGGGCATTGCCGTCTCACGACGTGTCGCGCCGCTCCTGCGCCTCCCAGGCGAAATAGTGCAGGTCGCGCAGGATGTCGTCGATCGGGTGCTCGGGCCGCGGCGATCCGGGCCGGCGCAGCCCGTAGGCGCGGCCGGGGCGCAGCGGCGCGACGCGGTGCAGGCGGCGTGCCTTGCGCAGCGCCTCGCAGCGCGCCCGCCAGCGGGCGAGCCGCAGCGCCTGGCGCGGCAGGTCGGCCAGCGCGCGGCTGAGCGCGTCCACCCGCCGGCGCAGATATCCGGCATCGATCGGGTCGTTGGGCGACGGCTCGTGGCGGGGCGCGACGGGAAAGAGCGGTGTCCAGCCCGGGACGGAAATGCGCGGCACGCCGGAGCTGCGCATGAGGAACGGCGGCCTCGTCGGATCGGGCAGCGGGTCGAGGAGGGAAAAGGCGAGTTTGCGCGTGGGGCCCGGTTCGGCGGGACCCTCCGCCGGGGCGGCGCAGGCGAGCCCCAGGCCGGGGCGGACGGGAATGTGCGTGACCAGCGGGCCGGAACTGGTCTTGAGCGGGGCGAGCACCGGTTCCGCCGCCACCATGTCGCGGCCGACGACGATGATCAGCCGGCGCACGGCGGCTTCCGCCGCGCGCAGCAGGCGGTAGACGGCGCGGTGCCAGCGGCGGGGGAGAGTCGGGGACGGCAGATACCCCTCACCAGGTCCAGCTAACGCCTCGGCTTCGCCATGGCTCCGGGCGCTCGGGCGCTCGAAAAGCCCCGCCATGACGCACAGCGTGGCGACGATGGGGCCGAGCAGGCGCACATTGCGCTCGATGACGCCGTCCCAGTCGATCCCGCTTTCCCCGTCACTTCCGTCCCAGACGCTCACTGTCGCCTCCTTTCAGCGCCGACAGTGTCGCGGAGGCGCGAAGGGGTGTGGATGGAAAAAGCGATGACGGCTACGCCGCTCGATCTCTCCCCTTGAGGGAGAGAGTGAGGAATGGTTCCGCGCAGCGGATGACAAGCCCTTGAATGGGCTTGTCAAATGACGAACGCCCGAAGGGCCGATGTCAAGACCTTGGCCGAAGGCTAAGTCTTAGAAATCGCAAGTGAGGGGGAGATCGTGGCGGTGGCTATCCACCCCTGGTGGGAATCGATGCACGCCCTTATCGCACCAGGAGAGCCTCCGGCCGGGGGTAGCGGAGGTCCGCCCCGGGCGGGTCCCGCTGCTTTCGGGCCCTCCGCTATGGCTTCGGGCGTTCGGCTGCTGCAGAAGGTCCACCGGACCTTCTGCTTCGCCTGCGGCGAACCGCTGCCTCACCCCACCCGTTCGACGCCTTTCGTCATGCCACCGGCATGACGAATTCGCCTGCGGCGAACCGGCGTCTCACCCCCCTCTCTGGCAAATTCCAAGGACTTGGCTGCGCCAAGCCCAGGAATTTGCTTTCTCCCCCTCCAGGGGGGAGATAACGCGCTTCACCGCCCCGCTTCTCCTGCCGCGATTGTCAGGAGCCCCATCGTAGGATGCGTCCTCTCAGGGAGGACAGGATGCAGGGCTTTGGCGATTTCGATTTCCTGGTGGGCGAATGGCGCATCACCAATGAGCGGCTGCGGGAGCGGCTGAAGGGGTCGACCGATTGGGAGGTGTTTCTCGCGACGTCGAAGGTAGAGAAGGTGATGCCCGATGCGAACGGTGTCCACGGCGGCAACCTCGACCAGATGTTCGTGCCGGAAAAGGGTTTTACCGGCATGACGCTGCGGCTCTACGATCCCGCGACCGGCCTGTGGTCGATCTACTGGTCGGACACGATCAGCCACCGCCTGTTCCCACCCACTGTCGGCCGCTTCGAGGGCGGGCGCGGCGTGTTCTTCGGCGACGATGTCGAGGGCGGCGTGCCGGTGAAGGTCAGGTTCGACTGGACGGCCGGCGAGGCCCCGGTGTGGGAACAGGCCATGTCGGCGGATGGCGGGCAGACGTGGGAGAGGAACTGGGTGATGCGGTTTGAGAGGTAAGGGTGGCCGCTATCGAGTTGTCACGACCCGCGCCCGCAGCCACTCCTCCAGCACCGGCTTGCGGAACGTGCCGGCTTCGAGGTGGCGGTAGATGAAGGCTATGACCTCGTCGGGTTCGGCTTCCAGCCGCGCACCGTTGAGGCCGAGGAAGATGTCCATGCAGGCGAAGGCGACCCGCTTGTTGCCGTCGATGAAGCCGTGGTTCATCGCCAGGCTTTCCCAGAGTGCGGCCGCCTGCTCGACCAGATCGGCATAATAGCCGGTCTGCGGCCGCAGCAGCGCTGACTCGATCAGCCCGAGATCACGCACGCCCTGCGCACCGCCGAACAGACGCAACTGCTCGGCATGGATGTAGAGCGCGTCGTCGAGGGTGAGGTAGTCCACCTACTTCGCCAGCGCCTCGTAGACCTTCGCCCAGCGCTTGGCGCTCTCGGCGTGCAGCCGCTCGACGGCGGGGCTGACCTTGCCGGCCGCGGTTTCCGACAGGCGGCGGAACTCCTCCGGCGACAGCACGACAGCCACGTCGCGCCCCTGCCGCTGCACGCGCACCGGCTCGGCCTGCGCCATATCGATCAGTTCGCCGAAGCGGTTCTTGGCGTCGGTGGCGGTGAGGGTTTTCATAGGGTGAGATTAGCTGAATTGGCTAAATTGAGCAAGGGCGTCTATGTCCTTGGCGCACTCGTGGTATGGCAGAATTGGCCGAGGCATCCTGCCAAGTGAGGTCACATCACTTGATGCGCCCTCGCCCATATGAAGACGGCGGACTACAGCCTTGGGCGTCGGCGGATATCAGGCAAAAATCAGCCCGACTCTCACGAAAAGCGTCAAAAATGCTTTGATATCTGACAGCGAACAGTCCTCAGCAGGAGATATCGGCAGCGCCTAAGGGCCGCAACGCCGCGCAGGTTAAATAGGCCTGCAGCTTTATTATGCAACAAATACCATATTGGCATTCTAAGTCATTGTTTTTAATAATTTTTCTTGATATGGCAAAATTGGCATCTGAGCTTTCCAGTCTTAGAGCGAGGTATCGTATGTATCCGGCGCCATATAAAGATGGCGGAGTACAACCTCAGACGTCGACAGATATCTGGCGCAACTCGGCCTGAGCCGCGCGAGAGCTACAGAAATAGCTTTGATATCTATCAACGAAAACACGTGGGCGGTGGATATCGGGAATGCCCGTCTGTAGCCAACGCTAGCTTTGTAGGCACCAACTGGACTTCTGGTATGCCAGATCTTGTCCAGTTAGGTTCAACCGCACGATACCATTTTTTGCATTTCACGCGCTAATTCAGAGGATATTGACATAAGCAACTTTTGAAAATACCAGTATGGCAATGAATGGGCAGCGAGGTGACCAGCTTTGAATGATAAAACAGATAGGGTTTCACTCAAAATAGACCTCTCAACGGGCACCATCCAAATTGACGCTCCATCCGGCGAGTTCGAAAGCGCCGTCGATAAGGCCAAGGAGTTGTTGGGGCGCATTCCCCCGGCCTCCGCGCCTGGCCCCAAGTCAGCACCGAGTCCTGGGGCGGCACCTTCCACCACGAATCCAAGTGGGACGAGTGCAGCGGAAGGCGAACGGGGACGAAACCGGACGACAAGGAGTGCCGGAGGATCCCAAGGACGAGCTGGCCGACTGGGAAGCTTCGAACCGGTTGATCTCGGTCTTAGCGAAGATCAAGAGAGAGAGCTAAGAGCGTTTATGCAAGATAAGAAGCCAAAGGAGCAAGGCGAGCAGGTGGCAGTCGCGATGTATAAAGGCGAGCAACTTACGGGAAGAAAAGGCTTCAGCTATAACGAAATATACTCGCTGCTCCACCTAAGTGGTGTGCGGGAATTGCCAAAGGCTCTCGACGTCTTGATGCCGAAGCTCCTCAACCTTCAATGGGTTGTGAAAGAGGGGAGCAACTTCGCACTGAAGTTTGTGGGGCGTGACTTCGTAGATCAGAAGCTCGGACAGAAAGAAGCGGGCTGAGGCACGCCTCAACAGGACTAAAACGACAATGCAGTTAACTGATACACAGTTAAAGATATGGCTCCAAAAAGACGGGTTGCAGCGGCTCGATAAAGTACTGCTTACGCTAACAGCGCTCCCAACCCCTACGGGTGTGTCAGAGATAAGGTCTAGGGCGCGGTCCGTCGGATGCAATATGGACAAGTGGAACGTGTCTGACATCTTGGCAAAGGGAAAAGGCGCTGCTCTCCAAGTGCGAGGCGGTTACGAACTCGGAGAAAAGGGGAAATCGAGACTAAGCTCGCTTGGTTTAGGTACAGTTAGCGCAGCCGCCATGCAAGTAGCAATTGACTTAAGAAGACACTTAGAGAGCATTCAGGATGCAGACACCCGATCATTTGTAGACGAGGCGATACAATGTTACGAGTCTCGTCTATTCAGGGCGGCAATTGTAATGTCCTGGCTCGCAGCTGTAGATGTTCTTCGAAAGGAAGTTTTGAAGAACCACCTTGTGCCATTCAACACAGAGGCAAGGCGCGTAAACTCAAAATGGAAGGATGCATCGACTGCGGACGAAATTGGTCGCATGGATGAACGCGAGTTCCTCAACCGTCTGGCAAGCATTTCCGTGATTGGAAAGAATCGAAAACAACGACTTGAACAGGCTTTGGACCTTCGGAATGGATGCGGCCATCCAAACAGTCTAAAGGTTGGGCAGAACGAGACAGCCGCACACATTGAGGCGCTACTGCAAAACGTATTTGATGTGTTTAACTTATAACTATTCGGAATACTAAATTCTTTCTACGACCTGCACTCTCTACGGCAGCTGGTGGAAGATGGTCGGTGTCGCGGCCCCTCATCACGCCGCTGCGCTAAACACAGAGGATGCTAGTCCCCCATCTTCAACGCCTCGATAAATGCGGCCTGCGGGATGTCCACCTAGCCGGACTGCCGCTGCGCTTCTTGCTTTCCTTCTGCTTATCTGTGTCGACCGCGCAGGTGCAAGCGCTCCAAGGGGACATCCCGACATGCCATCCCGCCACATAGCCGTCGCCGGACTTGACGTAACGGCAGGTTGAGGGTCTAGTCTCGCGGGCCGGCGTCGGGCCGGCGGACACTGGAGATTGCGGATGCGATATCTTTCCCGCCGCCTTGCCGCCCTGATGATGCTCTGCGCGGCGTCGCCGGCGGGGGCGCAGACGGCGCCCAGCATCTACGACGGCGCCAGCCCGATGGCGACCTGCACCAACATGGACCCGCCGCGGATCGCCTGCCTGAAAACCTTCCCGAAGACGCCGTCGACCACGCGCGTGCTGATCCGCTCCGTCAACTGCTACATCTATTCCTCGGTGCGGATGGACCGGCTGACGCTCGGCATGACGGAGACGCAGGGCGGGCCGACGAAGAAGAAGGTGTTCATCCCCATCAAGGGCGAGACCGTGGTCAACAGCACCTATGTCTACACGATCAACGAGCCGGTCTATTTCTATGTCGGCCGCGACCGCTTCCTCGAACTGTCGCTGAGCTTCGTGACCTACGGGACGAGCAGCGCCGAGTGCTCGATCGCGGGGGAATATGTGCAGTGACGCGGCGGCGCAGCGCGGGATGTCCTTGAGGCGCCTCCGTGACGCGCGACGCCCCCTCCACCGCCTTCGGCGGTCCCCCTCCCCTGTTCACGGGGGAGGACTGGCGGAGGCGCGGCGGCTGGATCCGGCCCCGTTTACGGGGGAGGGGGACCATGCGTAGCATGGTGGAGGGGGCGTCCCTGAGGCCGAAACGGTGCGTGGGCGCGCAGGAGCCATCCATGCGGGCGGAACGGAAGACATTTCGGCGTGCCAGGCAGCTCCGGCGCGATCTGAGCCTGCCGGAGGTAATCCTATGGGATTGCCTGCGCGGGCGGCGGCTGGAGGGGCTGCGGTTTCGGCGCCAGCATCCGGTGGGGCCGTATGTGCTGGACTTCTACCATGCGGAGGGGAGGCTGGCCGTCGAAGTGGACGGAGCGCAGCATGATCTGCCGGGACAGATGAGCCATGACGAGCGGAGGGACGCATGGTTTGCCGCCCAGGGCGTTCGCGTGATGCGGATCGCGGCGAGCGATGTGCTGGATGAGAAGGCGCTGGAGGGGGTGCTGGTGATGATTGCTGAGGCGGCGAGGTGGGCGGACCCGTGAGTGGCTGGATGCGCCTCCATGATCGGGACGCGCCCCCTCCACCACGCTTCGCGTGGTCCCCCTCCCCCGTAAACGGGGGAGGATCGGGCGCTAGTTGTCCCCCATTTTGAGAGCCTCGATAAACGCCGCCTGCGGGATATCGACCTTGCCGAACTGCCGCATACGCTTCTTGCCTTCTTTCTGCTTGTCGAGCAGCTTGCGCTTGCGGGTGATGTCGCCGCCGTAGCACTTCGCGGTCACGTCCTTGCGCAGCGCCGAGATGGTTTCGCGGGCGACGACGCGGCCGCCGATGGCCGCCTGGATCGGGATCTTGAACATGTGCTGCGGGATCAGCTCCTTCAGCTTCTCGCACATGGCGCGGCCGCGCTTTTCGGCGGCGGAGCGGTGGACCAGCATGGAGAGCGCGTCGACCGGCTCCTCGTTGACCAGGATCGACATCTTGACCAGGTCGCCCTCGCGATAGTCGGTGAGCGCGTAGTCGAAGGAGGCGTAGCCCTTGGAGATCGACTTCAGCCGATCATAGAAGTCGAAAACAACTTCATTGAGCGGCAGGTCGTAGACCAGCATGGCGCGTTTTCCCACATAGGAGAGGTCGTGCTGGACGCCGCGCCGGTCCTGGCAGAGCTTGAGGATGGAGCCGAGATAGTCGTCCGGCGTGAGGATGGTGGCGCGGATCCACGGCTCCTCGATGTGGGCGATCTTGACCAGGTCCGGCATGTCGGCCGGGTTGTGCAGTTCCTTCACGGTGCCGTCGGTCATCGCCATGCGGTAGACGACGCTGGGCGCGGTGGCGATGAGGTCGAGGTCGAACTCGCGCTCCAGCCGCTCCTGGATGATTTCGAGGTGGAGCAGGCCGAGGAAGCCGCAGCGGAAGCCGAAGCCAAGCGCGGCCGAGGTCTCCATTTCGAAGGAGAAGGAGGCGTCGTTGAGGCGCAGCTTGCCCATGGCGGCGCGCAGGTCCTCGAAGTCGGCGGCGTCGACCGGGAAGAGGCCGCAGAAGACGACCGGCTGCGCCGGCTTGAACCCCGGCAGCATCTCAGGCGTCGGGCGGCGGTCCTCGGTGATGGTGTCGCCGACGCGGGTGTCGGCGACCTCCTTGATCGAGGCGGTGATGAAGCCGAACTCGCCGGGGCCGATCTCTTCGGCCTGGATCATCTTGGGCGTGAAGAAGCCGGTGCGCTCGACCGGATATTTGGCGCCGGTGCCCATCATGCGGATGGTCTGGCCCTTGCGCAGCGTGCCGTCGATGACGCGCACCAGCACGATGACGCCGAGATAGGCGTCGTACCAGCTGTCGACCAGCATTGCCTTCAAGGGCGCCGCCGGGTCGCCCTCGCGCGGGGGCGGCAGCTGATGGACGATGGCTTCGAGTACGTCCGGAACGCCGAGGCCGGTCTTGGCGGAGATCAGCACGGCCTGGGAGGCGTCGATGCCGATCACCTCCTCCACCTGCTCGCGGATGCGCTCGGGCTCGGCGGCGGGCAGGTCGACCTTGTTGAGGACGACGACGATCTCGTGGTTGGCGTCGATCGCCTGGTAGACATTGGCGAGCGTCTGCGCCTCGACGCCCTGGGAGGCGTCGACGACGAGAAGGGAGCCCTCGCAGGCACGCAAGCTGCGCGAGACCTCGTAGGCGAAGTCGACATGGCCGGGCGTGTCGATGAGGTTGAGGATGTAGTCCTCGCCGTTCTTCGCCCGGTAGGAGAGGCGCACGGTCTGCGCCTTGATGGTGATGCCGCGCTCGCGCTCGATGTCCATGTTGTCGAGCACCTGCTCCTTGCCCTCCATCTCGCGCGCGTCGAGCCCGCCGGTGAGCTGGATCAGCCGGTCGGCGAGCGTCGACTTGCCGTGGTCGATGTGGGCGACGATCGAGAAATTGCGGATGTGGTCGAGCGGGAAGGTCATGAGCGCGCCTTTAGCAGGGAAGTGCTGAAAGGCAAAGGGTCCGGGCCGCGCGGGCGGCCCGGAGATGCGCCGGCTTCAGCGGCCGGGCACGCGGCAGCAGGTGCGGCTGGCGCGCAGGGTGGCGGTGTTCGTGTTGTTGTTCTGCGCCGAACAGGTGCCGTTCTTGAAGTAGACCATCGGCATCAGCCAGGTGGAGGATTCGCAGTTTGTCGAGGTCTGGGTGTAGCCGGCCGGGCAGACGGGCGCGACGGCGTTGCCACCGCTGCCCGGCGCGACGGTGAGATCGCCCGTCGCCGTGGTGACGCAATCGAGCGCGGTCGCCACCGGGCGCATGTAATAGCCGATCACGTCGATCACATAGTGCACCTGGGTGCTGGCGCGCACGGTGATGTCCCAGCCGCAGGTGTTGCAGGCGGGGACGGTCAGGTTGCCCGCCTCCCCGTAGCTGCCGGCAGAGAACAGGATGCCGGGGCCCGCCTCGTGCGTCTGGCCGTAAGCGTAGACCTTGAACGTGCCGTTGCCGGCCGGCGAGAGCAGCGAGATCGAGAGCGCATAGGCGGCAGGATACGTGCCGGGAATGCCGCAGTCCGCTGAGGAATTGCCGCCGGCGATGGTGCCGACGCCGCCCTGGCCCTGATAGCTCCCGGCCGGTGCGACGACCAGGTGGCGCGGCGTGGCGGCGGGCAGCGGGCTGCTGAGCACGACCGAATTGGCGATGCGGCAGCGGCCGAAGGGCAGCGGCGTGAAGGTCAAGTCGGCATTGACGTCGCCGAGCGCCTGCGGCGCCACGAGGCCGTTGCCGATCGCGCCGGAGGCGGCCTGCACCTCGACGGCGGTGGGGATGTAGCCGGTCAGCGCGGCATGCATCAGCTCCAGCGTCGGCGCGGTTGTGGCGCGCAGGACATTGGCCGCGTCGCCCTCGGCGATGGCGGCCGTCAGCCTGGCCGACCAGCGCGCGACGCTACCACCGGGCGAGGCCTTGACCACGCTTTGCCACTTGGCGATCAGCTCGCGCGTGATCGCGGCGCGCTGGGCCGCGGTGAGGCTGGTCACGGAGGGGGTGGACGCCGTGGACGTCGACACCGCGCCGGGCGCCTCGGCGGCGGCAGGGGTTAGAGCGGTGAGCGCGGCACAGGCGGCTACGCAGATCGCTTTCAGCACTTGCATCATGTTGCTCCTGGGAAGATCGAATGCCCCAGGGCACTGTAGTTGACGTTACGTCAGATTGGGAAGACATAAGGCGAGCAAGCGTCTGAAATTCGCGGAAGATGGCGGCCCAAGACCATTCGGACGGGAGGCCTCGCCGCCGGGCGAAGGAGGATCTCGGCATCGCTCCGCCGGCCGTATGCAACTTTGCGATTGCAAATCCGGATTGTACAATTTTAGAGTGCGCTGCCGGCAAAAAGACCGGCTTTCTCGCGCGTCCGTTGAATGGAGGACGGCGTGGTGTTGGGCCGCGCCCTCGGCCGCGCGCGTCGCGATGGGGGGAGCGGGGTGGACGCGGAGGATTTCATCCGGCGCTGGACAGCGCGGGAGGGCGGCGCGGAGCGTGCCAACTATCAGATGTTCCTGTCGGAGCTCTGCGACGTGATCGCGGTCGACCGGCCACGGCCGGCGGGGGCCGAGACCGGGCGCAACGACTATGTCTTCGAACGCGCGGTGCGCACCCGCGACAGCGACGACGTGGCTTCCTCGAAGCGCATCGATCTCTACAAGAAGGGCTGCTTCATCCTGGAGGCCAAGCAGTCGCGCATGCCGGGCGCCAAGAACGCCATACCCGGGCAGCTGCCGCTGCCGGGCGCGGAGCCCGAGAGCCTGGGCAGGCGTTCGGCGGCGCGCGGCTGGGACGCGATGATGCAGAATGCGCGCCGGCAGGCGGAGGCCTATGTCTTCCTGCTCGATGCGAGCCAGCCGGCGCCGCCCTTCATCGTCACCTGCGATGTCGGCCACGCCTTCGAGATCTTCGCCGACTTCACCGGCACCGGCCGCGCCTACGGCCAGTTTCCCGACCGCAAGGGCTTTCGCATCTACATGGAGGACCTGCGCCGACCCGAGACGCGCGACCTGCTGGCGAAGATCTGGACCGATCCCGCGAGCCTCGACCCGGCACGGGAGTCGGCGCGAGTGACGCGGGCGATCGCACGGCGGCTGGCGGAGGTGTCGAAGGCGCTGGAGGCAAAGCACGCACCTGAAGAGGTGGCGCATTTCCTGATGCGCTGCATCTTCACCATGTTCGCGGAGGACGTCGATCTTCTTCCCAGAGGCAAGTTTACCGACCTGTTGCAGGACTGCATTTCGAGCCCCGGCGCCTTCGTGCCGCTGATCGAGGAATTGTGGGCGAAGATGGACAACCCTGCACACGAGCGGCGCTTCTTCTCGGCCTTCCGCGCGCATCTGCGTCACTTCAACGGCAATCTGTTCAAGGACGCGCGGGCGTTCCCCCTCGGCCGCGAAGAGATCGGCGAGTTGCTGGAGGCTGCGAGGGCGAAGTGGACCGAAGTCGACCCGGCAATCTTCGGCACGCTTCTGGAGCAGGCGCTGGAGCCGGGCGAGCGCAGGAAGCTCGGCGCACACTACACGCCGCGTTCCTATGTGCAGCGACTGGTCGAGGTGACGGTGATGGAGCCGTTGCGCGAGGACTGGGAACGGGCACTGACCAAGGCGGAGGACGCCAAGGAGCGCGGCGAAGAAAAGACGGCGGCCGCGATCGTGCGCGCGTTTCATCACAGGCTCTGCACGACCCGCGTGCTCGACCCTGCCTGCGGCACCGGCAATTTCCTCTATGTCAGCCTGGAGCTGATGAAACGGCTGGAAGGCGAGGTGCTGGAGACGCTGGCGCGTCTCGGCGTCAGCGAGAGCCTCGGCCTGGAGCGGGAAACGGTGGACCCGCACCAGTTCCTCGGGCTGGAGCTCAATCCGCGCGCGGCTGCCATCGCGGAGCTCGTCGTATGGATCGGCTACCTGCAGCAGCATTACCGCACGCATACGGGCCATCCGGCCGAGCCGATCCTGAAGGCCTTCGCCAACATCAATTTCGGCCGTCGCGATGGCTATGACGCTGTGTTGACCTGGGACGGATATCCGCTGCCAACGGTGGCGGAAAAGAACGGGAAGCGGGTCGAGACCTATCCGAACGCGCGCCGGCCGGACTGGCCGGAAGCGGAGTTCATCGTGGGCAACCCGCCTTTCATCGGCGGCAAGGATCTGAGATCGCGGCTGGGAAGCGGCTACACCGAGGCGCTCTGGGCCGCACACCCGCACATGAACGAGAGCGCGGATTTTGTCATGTACTGGTGGGACCGGGCGGCGGAACTCTCGACGCGCAAGGCGAGCCCGCTGCGTCGCTTCGGCCTGGTGACGACGAATTCGATCAGCCAGGTGTTCCAGCGGCGCGTCATGGAACGGCATCTCAACGCGAAGAATCCGATGAGCCTGGTCTTCGCCATTGCCGACCATCCCTGGACCAAGGCGACCAAGGACAGCGCAGCGGTGCGGATCGCGATGACGGTGGGCGAGGCGGGGAAGAAGGAGGGGACGCTGTATGAGGTGATAGAGGAGGCAGGACTGGATACGGACGAGCCGAGGCTGGAATTCGGTTTCAAGAGCGGAGCGATCAATTCCGACCTGACGACGGGCGTGAACGTGGCGACTGCATCACCACTGCTTGCGACACAGGGGCTTTGCTCGAGAGGTGTGCAGCTCATGGGCTCCGGGTTTATTGTAACTCGCACCGAGGCTGAGCATCTCGGTCTTCACACCAGACCCGGCCTCGTCAAACACGTCAAATCATACCGAAACGGACGAGATCTCACCGCGCATCCGCGTAATGTCATGGTCATCGATCTGTTCGGCCTTTCGGCCGAGACTGTTCGGCGGGATTTTCCGGAAGTGTACCAGCATCTCACGGAGCGGGTGCGATACGACCTCGACGAGCATGGTAAACCATGCACGGATAAGGATGGCCGCAAGCTCGGGCGCGAATGGAACAATCGCGGAAGTTACCGGCAGAACTGGTGGATGTTTGGTGAGCCGCGAGGTGAACTTAGACCTGCCCTAGACAGCCTTCCGCGTTATATCGCGACTGTCGAAACCACAAAGCATCGCGTGTTTCAGTTCTTGGACGCTTCGATTCTGGCCGACAATATGATCGTTGTCGTAGCAATTCCGGACGCGGCGATCTTGGCAATTCTATCCAGCCGCATTCATACAAGCTGGGCGCCGACAATGGGAGGTTGGCTCGGCTACGGCAACGATCCCCGCTATTCCAAATCCCGCTGCTTCGACCCGTTCCCCTTTCCCGAACTCTCCGAAGCGCTCCGCCAAAAACTGCGCGAGGCCGGAGATGAGCTCGATGCACTGCGCAAGCGTGTGCTGGCCGAGCATCCGGACCTGACGCTGACCGGGCTCTACAATGTGCTGGAGAAGCTGAGGGGCGACGCCCCCTCCACCGCTTCGCGGTCCCCCTCCCCCGCCAGCGGGGGAGGATCCGCGCTCACCGCGAAGGAGGAAGACATCAAGAATCGCGGGCTGGTGCTGATCCTGAAGGAGCTGCACGAGACGATCGACCGGCTCACAGCCGAAGCCTATGGCTGGCCCGTGGACCTGCCCGACGAGGAGATCCTCGCGCGGCTGGTCGCGCTGAACGCCGAGCGGGCGAAGGAGGAGGCGGCGGGCCATGTGCGCTGGCTGCGGCCCGACTACCAGATTCCGCGCTTCGCCAAGGGCGCGCCGGCGAAGACGGGGGAACTAGACCTCGGCGAAACGGTGGTCGCGATCGACAGCCGCCTGCCGGCCTGGCCGAAGGACAAGGGCGAGCAGACGCTCGCCGTCGAGACGCTGCTCGGCGCAAGCGGCCGGCCGATGGACGTGGCCGCGCTCGCGCGCGGCTTCAGGGGCGGCGGGAGGCGGATCGAGCCGCGGGTGGCGCAGGTGCTGCGCACGCTCGCGCTCTACGGCCGCGCCAGCGCGCTGGCGAACGGGCGATATGTCGCGCCGGACGGACGCCATGTCCTGAGAAAGGCGGCGTGACCGACCGCCGGGCCGTAGCGATCACGCTGATCGGCCGCCCACCGCGCCCTCACGCGAACACGTCCGCCACATATCTCCCGTGATCGCGCTCGATCGTGTCGGCCCAGGTGTCGGCGTCTTCTGCCGAGGCGCCGGTGGTGTCGCGGTAGATCCTGACCAGGGTTTCGCGCACGGCAGGGGCCATGTGCTTGCCGTCGCCGCAGACGAAGACTGTGCCGCCCTGGCGGAAGAGGTCGGCGATCAGGGCGCGGTCGGACCAGACGCGGTGCTGGACGAAGCGGATGTCGCCCTCCGGCGCGTCGGAGAAGGCGGGCAGGACGGTGACGACGCCGTCGTTCTGCCAGGCCGCGAGCTCGTCGCGGTAGAGGTAGTCGACGTCGGGATGGTTGGTGCCGAAGAACAGGAGGGCCGGGCCGACCTCCTGGCCGGCGGCCTTCTGCGCGGCGCGCTCCTGCAGGAAGCCGCGGAAGGGGGCGAGGCCGGAGCCGGCGCAGATCATCACCAGCGGCGTCTTCGGGTCGGCCGGCGGATGGAAGCGCGCATTGGAGGGACGCACGGCGATGGAGACGCGGTCGCCGGGTTCGAGCCCCGCCAGATAGGAGGAGGCGACGCCCTGGTAGCGGCCGACGCCGGAGAGCGCCGGCGCGTCGACCACGGCGATGGTGAGCGTGGCATTGGCCGGGTTCCACAGCGGCGAGGACGAGATGGAATATTGCCGCGCCTTCATCGGCGGCAGCATGTCGAGGAAGCGGGCGAAATCGATGGGGCAGGACTGGAAGCGGTCGAGCAGGTCGATGACGCTGAAGCGGCGGCCGAGCACCTCGCTCTCGTAGCCGTCGGCGGCGAGCGCCTCCAGCTCCTTCTTCTCCGGCGGGCAGCGGGTGGCCGCGGCGAGCGCCGCGACCTGGGCGCGGGTGGCCGGCTGGGCGAGCTCGACATAGTTGGCGAGCAGCTCGCCGCAGCTGACCGGATGGCCGACCGGCAGGCCGGTGGAGCCGGCGGCGCGGTCGATGACCACCAGAGTGTCGGAGGAAAGGCCGAAGCGGCGCAGCACGCGGTCGACCAGCGCGTCCGGATTGCGGGCAAGCACCGCGAGGTAGTCGCCGGCGCGGTAGGTCATGCCCTCGGGCAGGGCGAACTCGATGTGGCGTTTGGAGCGGGCGCCGGCAGCGGCCATGTCGACCAGCTCGCGGTTCTCGACCACGACGCCCTGCTTCAGGTCGCCGAGCCGCAATGTGCTTTCGCGGCCGGCCTTGACGAAGTCGAGATGGAGTCCCGCCGGCGCTTCGGGCGCGGCGGCCTGCCGGCCGAAGGCGGCGGACAGCGCCGGCCAGAGCGCGGCATACCATTCGTCGAAGGCGCCGAAGAAGTCGCCGCCGGAATCGGCCTCGCCGCGCGGGGCGACGCGCTTGCCGCCGGCCTTTTCCAGTGCCGCGTCGACGCGCTTGGGGATCGCCTGGAAGGTGCGCGCCCACTGGCGGTTGCCGCAGCCGAACACGGCGAAGGGCAGGTTTTCGAGGGAGCCGGACGCGAGCGCCTCGACATCGGCGACGAAGCGGCGGGCATTGTCCGGCGGCTGGCCTTCGTAGGAGGCGGTGACGACGACGACCGCGCCCTCCTTCGGCAGGCGGCCGGCGTAGTCGTCCATCGGCGCCACGGTGGGCGCGAAGCCGTAGGACGGGGCGTCGGCGGCGATGCGGTTGGCGAAGGCCTCGGAGGAGCCGGTGTTGGAGCCGTAGAGGACAAGCAGCGCGGTGGCGGCCTCGCCCTCGCGCAGCGGCGCGGGGGCGGCGGTCGCCAGCGTCTTCTGCGGGGCGGCAAGCGAGGGCGCGCGCACCAACGCCTGCGACGTGCGGCGCGAACGGGCGCGGACGCGCAGGCCTTCCGGCTTGATGGTCAGCGTCTCGTGGATCTTCAGCTGGTAGGACGGGTCGTCGAAGGCGATGTCGAAACGCTGCAGCATCATGGCGAGCACCAGCTGCGCCTCCTGCATGGCGAAGGGCCGGCCGATGCAGGCGCGCGCGCCATTGCCGAACGGCCTCCAGGCGTTGGGCGGCAGCTTTTCGGCGTTTTCCGGAGCGAAGCGCTCGGGGACGAAAGCCTCGGCGTCGTCGCCCCAGACGGCAGGGTCGCGGTGGAGCATCGGCTCCAGGATCATGACGCTGTCGTCGGGCGTGAGCGGATATTTGCCGGCAAGCAGCGTGTCCTCGAGCGGCTTGACGGCGAAGACGGAGGCCGTCGGCCAGATGCGCAGGCTCTCCATCAGGACCTGTTCGATGTAGCGCAGATGGGCCAGGTGCTCGACGCGGGGCATCTCGTCGCCCAGCACCTCGTCCACGACCGCGCGGGCCTTTGCCAGCACCTGCGGGTTCTTCAGCAGAAGGTAGGTGGCGAAGGACAGCAGGCCGCTGGTGGTTTCGTGGCCGGCGATCAGGAAGGTGATCATCTGATAGCCGATGTTCTCGTCGTCGAGCTTCTCGCCGGTGACCGGGTCGACGCCGTTGAGCATGATGTTGAGCAGGTCATGCTTTTCGGCGCCCATGGGATCGCGGCGGCGCTCGGCGATCAGCTCCTGCGCGACCGAGCGCATGAGAGCGGCGTCGCTGTCGAAGCGGCGGGCGGTGGACAGCATAAGGCTGGTCATCAGCTTCGGCCGGCGGGCGCGCTGGCCGGATTCCGACAGGGCGCCGACCATGGCACCGACGAAGGGATGCATCTCGTCGCGGTAGAAGCTGTTGAAGCGGTAGTCGAAGGCGCAGAGCGCGATCGTGTCGAGGGTGAGCCGCGTCATGTTGTCGGCGACGTCGATCGAGGCGGCGGGGCCGAAGCGCTCCCAGCGGACGAACATCTGATCGGCGATGTCGAGCATGCGGTCGAACATGGAGCGCACGCCGATCGGCCCGAAGGCGGGCATCAGCAGCCGGTGGGCCTTCGCCCAGTTGGGCTCGCTGTTGTAGGCGGTGAACAGGCCGTCGCCGGCGAAGGCGCGGATTTCTTTCAGCGGCGGGTGGACGCGCTTGTTGAAGCGGCTCTCGTCGCAGAGCTCGTTGACCAGCTCCTGCGAGCTGGCGACGTAGAAGGTGCGGTCGAGGATGCGCAGGCGGAAGAACGGGCCGTAGGTGCGGGCGAGCCGCATCAGGCTCTGTACCGGGGCGTCGGTGTCGAGTTCGGGCAGGTTGCCGACGAAAGGCCGCAGCGGCGGCTGGGGGATCCGGGGGGTCATTGTGTCTTGGGCCATGGGTGTGCACCTTCGGACGGAGGCAGGCGCTTGACCGGACAAGCGCGGCAGACTAAATTACAAACGTAAAATAGATGCGCAAGGCAGGCTTGTAAAGTGGCGATCGTGCAGTCGGCGAGACCGAGAGCGGAGGACCCCCGCTTCCAGCGCAGCCTGAAGGCGCTGCTGGACGCGGTGTCGGAGCTGCTCGACCGCGAACCGCTGCAGGACCTGTCGATCACGCGGATCGTCGAGGCGGCCGGGGTGACGCGGCCGACCTTCTACCAGCACTTCGCCGACCTGCCGGATGCGGCGCGGCGGGCGGGGCTGGCGCGGCTGGCGGACGCGTTTCCGATCCCGCAGCCGGCGGCGCAGGCCGAGATGGCGACGGCGGAGATGCGGGGGCAGATCGAGCGGCACACGCTGCCGGTGCTCACGCATCTGCGCGCGCATCGCGACTTCTACGTGCGCGTGCTGGAGGGCGGCGGCAACGTGGCGTTCTTCGAGGAGATCGTCGCCTTCGTGGCGCAGCGCATGCTGCCGGAAGCGTTCGAGATCGCGGCGCGCAAGGGGCTGGCGGCCAGAGACGACCTGATGGCGGTGCTCGCCGGCGGCATCATGTGGCTGGTGATCCGCTGGCTGCGCGACGAGATCGACGGCGACCCGGAGGCGATGACGCGGCGCATCTCCGGCATCGCCACGACGATGATCAAGAGCGGCGGCTGAGACGGATCAAAGCTGCGCCGACGGCGCGGCGGGGCGAACCGCTGCGCACCGTGCATCGCGGCCAGGATCTTCAGACGCATGCCTTGAATATGCTGAAGTTTGCTGCAAGCCTGGTTCCGGGCAGGAGGCAGGTCGCGGCGCATGGCAGAACTGGCGTTTGTACGCACGGTGCTCGTGCTCGGGGTTTCGCTCCTCCTCTCGCTGTCGGCCTGGGCCCGCGACGACGCCGCTCCGCAACGGCTTGCCCTTGTCGTCGGCGTCTCCAACTACAAAGACCTCAAGGACCTCGACAATCCGGTGCGCGATGCCCGCGCCGTCCGGAATCTCCTGAAACGGCTTGGATTCGACGTCACCTTCGTCCGCAATCCGAACTACCGGCGACTGGAACGGGAGATCGCGGCGTTCGGTGCCGCTGCGAGCGAGTCAGCGTTCGTCGTCACCTACTTCGCCGGTCACGGGATGGCAGCGGTCCAAAACGATACCATCACCAATGTCATGGTGCCGAAGGACGGGACAGTGTCCTGCGAGGACCGGGAGGCGCGGCGCGTCGTGTCGATCGACCGGCTGATGCGGGCGACGGCCCATGTCGCCAACCGGGTCTTTATCTTCGATGCGTGCCGCGACAACCCGTTTGCGAACTGTAACGCAGACGCCAAGCGCTCGACGGGCTACGGATTCCGCAGCATCGAGGCTGAACCGGCCGAAGGTCGCGGCGATGAAGCGCCCGCCGACCGGTCGGTCGAGCGGTATGCCGGAGAGACCGCCGAGGCTCCACAATCCAAGGCCCTGGTCGCCTTTTCGACCGATGCCGGCAAACTCGCCTCCGATGGCCCAGCGGGCACGCATTCGCCTTTCGCGCGCGAGATCATCAACGCGACCGACGGCGATCTGCGCCTGCCGGTGCGCGAGTTCCTCGACAGGATCAGCGAGCGCGTAGACGGAGCCACCAAGGGTGACCAGCTGCCTTGGGTTCTCACACTTGGCGGCGAGCCGCAGCAGTGCCTGGACGGCAGCCAGTGCGCGCTGCGGGCAAGTCTCGACGCCGAGATATCCCGACGCACATCGTCCATGCTGGCGACGCGCGCCGAGGAGCTTCTGTCGCGGCGATATCCTCGCAAGGCACTTGCCGTCGCGCTCGAAGGAGTGCCGGCTCTGTCGGACGGCCGGGATGTTCGCGTCGAGCCGGCGTTGGAGACGGCGTTGCGCAAGGCGGTGACGGCCGCCCCAAGGTTCACGACCATCGATGACATCCGCGAGCGTCCGCTCGCCATCACATCCGACAGAACGCGCATCGCCGCGCATGACGAGACGGGCCGCCTCTTCGTGCTCGATCTTTCGGATCGCCGCCGCGTCGTGATGCGGAGCGCCGAACCCTATGGTCCGTGGGATAGCGAGCGGTGGCTCCGCTTCAGCGCCGACGGTCGGTTCCTGGTCCGCAGCTCCTCGTCCCACGGTGTCGATCTCTTCAACGCGGCCACCGGTGAGCTTCTCGCTCGGCCGATCGGCGCCGAATCCGCGCGCGTGGAGATCAATGGCGATGGCTCCGTCATAGCCGGGCTCGCAACCGACCTCAAACCCGGAAGCGAGCGCCGGACGATGGTCTGGAGCTTCGAGCCGGCCACCGGGCGCCTTACAACGCTCGCATTGCCCCAGCAGGCGATGCCGGAAGCTCTGGCCTTTCGTCCGGATGGCGAAGAGCTTGCTGTCGCGTCGGCGCACTGGAGCGCCGAAAAGGGCATGCATCGATACACCGTGGATCTCTTCGCTATCGGCTCGCCTGAGCCTCGCAGGACTTTCACCGTGCTCGAGCCGCCGGACAATTCCGAAGGACCGAGTGGCGTGCGGGGATTGCGCTACCTCGATGCCGACCGATTGCTGACCTGGGATCATGTCGCGCGTCTATGGGACCTGGGGAGCGGCTTGCTCACGCGGACGTTCACCGGCGAGGGAGGTGCGTCGCTGGGCTTCGGCGACGTGCAGGTGGACGCGAAGGCAGAGCGGTTGGCCATAGGTGGGACGAATGGCGTACTGGCGCTGCGAAGCATCGCCGATGGCGCGCTGATCCGCCGCTTCACGGTCGGCGAGACGATCTGGGATATCGCCTTCAACAGCGCAGGCGACCTTGTCGCCGCGAGGGACAATCTGGACAGGACCTTCGTTTGGGATCTGACTGACAGCGGCGACACGCCTTTGCGCGTCCTCAGGGACGAGGGTGCCTCCATCGGAGAGGCCACCTACTGGAGAGCCGGCGTCTTCTCCTTCGACAAGACGGACGAGCATGTGCTGACCTGGGCGGGTGGCTTCGGCGCCCTCCAGATACGTCACGCCGAAGACGCGCGGATCTATCAGTCCGGCAGGAACGGGCGGACCGGGAACTTCGCCTTGGGCGGCGACGCCGCGGCGCTGCTGGTGGGCAACGACCTCGAGCTGCTCGACCCCGGAATGGACACGCCGACCTGCCGTCTGCCGGGCGCCGGCGTGGGCTTCCTCGACGGATCCACCTCGTTCGTCGCCGCGCGGGGCCGGACGGCGGTCACGCTTCAGCAGGGCACACCCGGCTGGACAGAGACCAGCGGCATGATGGGGAAGGTCGACATCATCGATCTCGAAGCCTGTCGGGTGGAGGCTTCGCTCGCCAAGGGCGGCTACTCGATCAATTTTCCCGCCATTTCGCCGTCGGGCAATTTCGTTGCCGCCTTCGCCTTCGCGCCGACGCAGACGTCAAGCCTGGACGCTTTTCGTCTTCTTGTCTGGGATACCCGTTCACGCAAGCTGATCTCGGAATTCTGGGGCCATACATCGAGGATCCTCGGCATCGGGTTCAGTCCGGATGAGACCAAGCTGCTGACCACCGCCCAGGAGGGCACGACGAAGCTGTGGGACATTGCCGCGCGGCGGGAAATCCTGGATGTTGCCGGGCGTGCCGGGTCACTCAACAATCGGGCCTTTTCGCCCGATGGCCGCTATTTCGCGACCACATACGAGAATCTCTCGATCTGGAATGCCGACACAGGCGCGCTTGAACGGGCGTTCTCCACGCTGCCCCCGGCGCAAAGTGCCGAGTTCAGTCCCGACGGCGAACTGATCGCGCTGGCGTCGCAACCGGTGATGGTCGTGGACGCCGCGACCGGGACGATAAAGTTCGAACTCGATGCCGGGCTTTTCCCAAAGACCGTCACCTTTTCACCCGACGGTAATCGCTTGCTGATCGTCGGTTACGACGGCACCATACGGATGCTGCCGTTTCCCGCGGGGATCCGCTCTGTCGCCGAACTGGCCTGCCGCCTGGGGCCGCAGCCACTCTCGGAAACAGAGCGCGCACGTCTGAACCTCGGGCCGGCGCGGGCGGCTTCCTTCTGCGACCCGCCGGGTGCCCGCCGAGACTAATGCCTCCTACCCTGCCACCGGCGTCCAGATGATGTCGTCGATGTGCCTGGCACCCGTGGCGAGCAGCACGAGGCGGTCGAAGCCGAGTGCGACGCCGGAGGCGGCGGGCATGATCGACAGCGCCGACAGGAAGTCCTCGTCGATCGGGTAGCGCTCGCCGTAGACGCGTTGCTTTTCGTCCATTTCAGCCTCGAAGCGGCGGCGCTGCTCGGCGGGGTCGGTGAGTTCGCCGAAGCCGTTGGCGAGCTCGACGCCGCAGCAGTAGAGCTCGAAGCGTTCGGCCACGCGTGGGTCGTGCGCGGTGGGGCGGGCCAGCGCCGCCTCGGCGGTTGGGTATTCGCACAGCACCGTGGCGACGCCGATGCCGAGATTAGGCTCGACCTTCTCGACCATGACGCGGGAGAAGAGGTCGGCCCAGGTGTCGTCGGGCGCGGTGCGGATGCCGGCGGCGGAGACGGCGGCGTGGAGGGCATCGCGGTCGGTCGAGCCGTCGGGGCGGATCGAGGCCATCAGGTCGATGCCGGCGTGGCGGGCAAAGGCCTGCGCGACGGTGACGCGCTCGGGCTGTGCGAACGGGTCGGCCTCGCGGCCGCGGAAGGAGAAGCGCGCAGCACCGGCGCGGGCGGCGGCGAGCGCCAGGAAGGCGGCGCAGTCGTCCATCAGCACATCGTAGGGTTCGCCGACGCGATACCACTCGACCATGGTGAACTCCGGCGAGTGCAGCGCGCCGCGCTCGCGGTTGCGGAAGACTTTTCCGAAGGAGAAGATGCGGCGCTCGCCGGCGGCCAGCAGCTTCTTGCAGGAGAATTCCGGCGAAGTGTGGAGGTGCAGCGGCGCGCGCTCGCCGCCGGTGGTGATCGCCTCGGTCGAGAAGGCCGACAGGTGCGCCTCGTTGCCGGGCGAGACCTGCAGGATGGCGGTGTCGACCTCGACGAAGTCGCGCGCGGCGAACCAGGCGCGGATGTCGGCGGCGATGGCGTTGCGGGCAATTAGGCGGGGGCGGCGGTCGGCATGAACGTGGGGCGTCCACCAGGGAGAGGCGGCGGTCATCGACGGGGCCCACCGTTGCGGGCCGTCATCCTCGGGCTTGTCCCGAGGATCTGCCGGCGATGGCGGTTTTCATGACCGGCACGATGTCGGTCTACGGCCAGTGCACCGCGCATGTTCTCGCAGGGCAGTAGATCCTCGGGACAAGCCCGAGGATGACGGCGAGATGATCTGGACACTCGAGCCAACATTGAAAAATCCCGCTCCGGCTGGCATGCCGGCGAAAGATAGGCTAGAGCGCGGGAAAGCACGCGCGGGTGCGCGAGACAGGGATTCTGAGGATTCGTCATGGTGAAGGTGATTGCGAGTTCGCTCCGCAAGGGCAATGTCGTCGAGAAGGACGGCAAGCTGTATTCGATCCTCTTCGCCGAAAACATCCACCCCGGCAAGGGCACGCCGGTGACGCAGCTGGACATGCGCCGCATCTCCGACGGCGTGAAGGTGTCGGAGCGCTACCGCACCACCGAGCAGGTGGAACGCGCCCACGTCGAGGACCGGCCGTACAATTACCTCTACCAGGACGGCGAGGGTTTCCACTTCATGCAGATGGAGACCTACGAGCAGATCGCCGTGCATCCCGACGTGGTGGGCGACTATGCGCCCTACCTGCAGGAAGGCATGGAGGTGACGCTGTCGGTGCACGAGGGCGTGGCGGTGGCGATCGAGCTGCCGCAGCGCGTGACGCTGGAAGTGGTGGAGACCGAGCCGGTGACCAAGGGCCAGACGGCGTCGTCGTCCTACAAGCCGGCCGTGCTGTCGAACGGCGTGCGCTCGGCCGTGCCGCCGCACATCCAGGTGGGCACCCGCATCGTGGTGATGACCGCCGACGGCTCCTATGTCGAGCGCGCCAAGGACTGATTCCCAGGACGCGTTTCCAGCTCGCTGAAACGCGCCTCTGACTACCAGCGCAGCACGAGACGGCCGGCCAGTGCGCCGGCGAGCGTGAGCATGCCGATCGCGAGCGTGTACCAGACGGCGACGAAGAGCGGCGAATCGTCGATGCAGTGGGCGGCGTAGAACGTCGCCGCGAGACCTCCGGCCGCAAGACCGCTGAAGGCGCCGGCCAGCGTCGGCCGGGTCGGCGCGCCGTTGCGCAGCGCGGCGAGAAGCATGGCGAGCGGCAAGGCGCCGATCAGCGGAATGAAGGTGAGGCAGACGGTCGAGTTGGTGCCGATCAGCCGCGCCATCCGCGCGCCCTCGGGCACGGCGAACAGTTCGGCGATCACGCCTGCGGCGAGCAGCAGAGGCGCGGCGAGCAGCGCGGCGGCCGCGGGTGCGAGCGACGTTCCCGGCCGCGCGGCGGCGCGCCAGGCAAGAGCTGCGGAGGCGGCCAGGGCCAGCGTCACCACGAACTTGAACGGGAAACGCAACGTCGCCGCGGCCTCGGCGATGTCCGGACGCGGTCCGAGCAGGACGAGGAAGACAAGGGCCGCGAGCCCCGCCGCGAGCGCAAAGCCCGCGGCCAGCCGCCGGTCCAGCCGGCCGGCGCCGGCGGCATCCCGCGACAGACCGCGAATGAGGCTTTGCGTGTCCATTCGACTGCTCAGATCCTTCCCCGGCCATTCGGCCGATGGGCTCGATGTATGGCGCGCCTGGCCCTTCCGCCAGCCGGGCACCGTTCGTTGGGACATGCGGCCGGCCTCTTCAACTAGCCGCGTCCCTGGCGATGGCCGCGAGCCCGCGATGCAGGGCGACGCGCACGGCGGTCTCGTTCATGCCGAACGCCGTCGCCGCCTCGCCGATCGACAGGCCCTCGACGCTGACCGCTGAGACGACGCGGCGCTGGCCGGGCGGCAGCTGTTCGAGCGCCCGCTCGATCTCGCGCGGACTGGCGGCATCCTCGACCGGCTCGGCCAGCGTTTCGGCATAGTCGGCGATGTCGACCTCGATCCGCCGGCCCCGCCGCCGGAGGCTGTCGACCAGCTTGTAGCGCGCGATGGCGAAGATCCACGGTCGGACCGGCGCGTCGGCGCGCCAGGTGTGGCGCTTGAGGTGGATGGCCAGCAGCGTTTCCTGCACGATGTCCTCGACTTCGGCGCCGCTCCCGGCGTTGCGTCTCGTGACGGCGCGGACCAGCGCGGCCACGCGCTCCAGGAACGCGGCATAGGCCTGCTCGTCGCCTGAAAGCGCTGCCCGCAGCATGCGGGCGAGTTCCGCTTCGTCGGCTTCGGTCAAGACCTTCTCATCCCATCTTCGTCGGGCGGCGGCATTTGTTACACGGGCGGCGGCGGAAATGTCACGGGGCTTCTCACGCAAGCATCACGAAAGCGTGCTCGCGGGCAGTGTAACGCGACGGCCCTTGGCAGCGAAGTCACCGTCATGGAGCGCATGTCGCGTTCCATCCAAGACTTCCAGAGGAGTAGACTATGAACCGCCAGACCATCGCTCTCGCCCTTGCCGGCTCGCTCGCCAGCGCCTTCGCCACCGCCGCCTATGCAGCCCCGCTGCCCGCCGAGAAGATGGTGGGCATGGAGAAATGCTACGGCATCGCGCTGAAGGGCCAGAACGACTGCGCCGCGGGCGCAGGCACCACCTGCGCCGGCACTTCGACCATGGACTACCAGGGCAATGCCTGGAAGGCCGTGCCGGCCGGCACCTGCACCACGATGGACGTCAACGGTCACAAGGGCATGCTCGAGCCGATGAAGGGCTGATCCCTCTCGCGCGGGACCGGCGTGCCAATCGGCCCGCCGGCCCCGCCCACACTCGTCAGGGCGATCACCCGAAGCGACCAGCACGAAGAAGCGAGATTCCGCCATGTCCTATGAACCCCTCCATACGTCCAGACTGCCGCCGCGCGCCGGCATCGGCTTCAAGCCGGAGCACTTTGTCGACGTCGCGGAGACGGAACCGGATATCGGTTTCCTGGAGGTCCATGCCGAGAACTATATGGGCGAGGGCGGCATGCCGCATCGCATGCTGGCGGAACTCTCCGCGCGCTACGCTCTGTCGCTGCACGGCGTCGGCCTGTCGATCGGCGCGGCGAGGCCGCTGGACAGGGCACATCTGGCGCGGCTGCGGCTGTTGATCGACCGCTACAAGCCGCAATCGTTTTCCGAACATCTCGCCTGGTCGACCCACGACACCGGCTTTCTCAACGACCTCCTGCCGCTGCCCTATACGCCGGAAACGCTGGCGCGCGTCATCGACCATGTCGACGAGGTGCAGCAGGCGACCGGACGGCAGATGCTGCTCGAAAACCCGTCGACCTATGTCCTGTTCGAGGAGAGCTGCATCGACGAGATCGACTTCCTCGACGCCGTCGCCGAACGCACCGGCTGCGGCCTGCTGCTCGACGTCAACAATGTGATGGTGTCGGCAGTCAATCATGGGCTCGACCCCCTCGCCTATGTCGACCGATTCCCGGTCGACCGCGTCGGCGAGATCCACCTCGCCGGCTATGACGAGACCGTCGACGGCGCCGGCGAGCGACTTCTGATCGACGCACACGGCTCGCGGGTGAGGGAGGACGTGTTTGCGCTCTACCGCCACGCGATCCGTCGCTGCGGTCCGGTGGCAACGTTGATCGAATGGGACAACGACGTGCCAGGCTTCGCCATCCTCCATGACGAGGCTCGGCGCGCCGACGCAGTGCTGGCAGAGGAGGCGAAGCGGCGGGGCTTTGCGACACTGCCGAGGAGGGCGTCGGCATGAGCCACGCCGCTACAGAGGCAGCCTTCGCGGCGGCGCTTCTCGACCCTGCCCTGCCTTCGCCGGGAGGCCTGACGACAGCGCGCGGCGTGCCGGACGAGAAGCGCTTCGCCGTCTACAGGAACAATGTCGCCGTGGGCCTGCGCAAGGCGCTGGCGACACGCTTCCGCGTCGTCGAGCGGCTGGTCGGCGAGGAGTTCTTCGCGCTGATGGCGCGCGCCTACATTGCCGGCGCGAGGCCCGCTTCGCCGCTGCTCTTCGCCTATGGCGACGGTTTCCCAGATTTCATCGAAGGCTTCGCGCCGGTGGCGTCGGTGCCTTACCTGGCCGATGTCGCGCGGTTGGAAGCTGCCGTGACGCGCGCCTACCATGCCGAAGACGCCGCGCCGCTCGGCATCGCGCAACTGGCCGCATTGCCGGCGGAGTCGCTGGGCGACGTGCGGCTTGCGCCGCATCCGGCAGCGACACTGGTGCGCTCGCGTTTTGCCGTGGGCACAATCTGGCAGGCGCACCAGGCGGACGTCGTGGCGCCGGTCTCGGCCGCAGGCGGCGAGACGGTGCTGATCGTCCGGCCGGGCTTCGAGGTCGGCGTCCATATCCTGCCGGCGCGCGACGCGATCTTTGCCGCCGCACTGCTCGACGGCGGGGCGTTGGGTGAAGCGGCCTCGCAGGCGCTCGCGGCCGACGATGGTTTCGATTTCGGCGCCGCACTGCTCGGATTGACGGGCCTGGGCGCATTTGCAGGCACGGTTTCGAACGACAAGGGAGACGAGGATGACGGACATTGTTGAAGCGCCATCCGGCAGCGGATGGAAACTGCTGGCGCCGGTGCGGCGCGTGGAGGGCTGGCTCGCCTCGGTGCCGGCGGCGCTGCCCCTGCTGGCGCTGCGTCTGGCGCTGGCGGTTCCCTTCTACAAATCGGGGCTGACCAAGTGGGACGGGTTCCTGCAACTGTCAGGCGGCGCGCAGTTCCTGTTCGGGCAGGAGTTCAAGCTGCACATCTTCGGCGCGCAGTATCCCTATCCGTTCCCGATCGCCGCCGCATATGCCGCCGGAACGGCGGAGATCGTGCTGCCGGTGTTGCTGGTGCTCGGCTTGGGCACGCGCTTCGCCGCGCTTGCCCTGCTCATCATGACGGCGGTGATCCAGATCACCGTACCGGAAGGCTGGGCGAACTTCCACCTGCCCTGGGCGGCGATGGCGCTGACGCTGGCCGTCTACGGCGGCGGCGCGCTGTCGCTCGACCGGCTCATCGGCCTTGGCCGCGAGAAGATGTGAGCCAGGTATTTTCCCGATCCGCGCAAAGGTCGTTCCCGTAGCCGGCGGCTAGCGTGCGCCGGGCAGCGGATTATCGTGTCTCCATCGCAGGAGGGAGACGGCGATGGACGCGATTGTTGCGGAACACGGGAAGCAGGTGCAGGTGGGCGGCGCGGCGCAAGGGGCCGTGGCGTCGGCCTGCGGGCGGGATTGCTCGACCTGCCCGAAGAAACTGACCTGTCCCTTTTCGCCCTTCGTCTCCACCAAGGGCGAGAGCGGCCGCGCGTGAGAGCGCGACCGCCCGGATCGAATGCGGGTTGCTCAGGCGGCGAGCCAGGCTTCGGTGAAGTCCTGCTCGTAGGCCTGATGCATCTGGTAGCCGTTGAGCTTCGGGCTCATGTGGCAGAACAGCTTGCGCCAGTAGGGCTGGACGATGATGCCGGAGTCCTGCAGGCGGGTCTCAAGTGCCTTCATCAGCGGCCGGCGCGTGTCGGCGTCGGCGATCGCATTGGCCTTCTCGATCAGCGCGTCGAATTCGGGATCGGAGAAGCCGGTCTCGTTCCAGGCGGTGCCCGTCTTGTAGGCGAGCGCATAGGTCTGGATGCCGAGGGGGCGCGCGTTCCAGTTGGTGGTCGCCAGCGGATACTTGGTCCAGTCGTTCCAGAACGAGCTTTCCGGGATCACGGTGCGCTTCACCTTGAAGCCGGCGTCGCGCATCTGCTGGGCGGCGGCGTCGGAGCTCTCCTTGCGGTAGTCGGCCTCGACCGAGATGATCTCGAATTCGTGATCGAGCTGCCCCGCTTCCGTGAGCAGCGCCTTGGCCTTTTCCACGTCGCGCTTGATCGGCGGCAATTCGGCATATTCGGGATGCATCGGCCCGACATGGTGGTTCTGCGCCACCTCGCCCTGGCCGTCGATGCCGAGCTTCATGACCGCCTCGTTGTCGATGGCGAGCTGGATGGCGTTGCGCACGCGCTTGTCATCATAAGGCTTGGCGTTGACGTTGGTGCGCAGCACGATGGTGGCGGCGGTGACGATTTCCGACTTCTTCATGCCCATGCCGTCGAGCGCGCCGACATCGTAGGACTGGGTCTGGGCGGTGAGGTCGATCTCGCCGGATTCCATCGCGGCGAGCGTCGGCGCGGTCTCGGTGCCGTAGTCGACCCAGTTGATGCCGTCGAGGTGGACGTTGCCGCCCCACCACGATCCGTCCGGACGCTTGCGGGCGGAAGCGCGCACGCCGATTTCATGCGCTGTCAGTTCGAACGGGCCGGTGCCGATCGGTGCCTGCGACAGGGTGGCGGTCGCCGGATTGAAGCCGCGATGGACGATGAGGGCCGGATAGTCGGTCATCGCCGGGATGATCGAGATGTCGGGCTTGGAGAGCTTGAGCACGACGGTGTGCGCATCGCGCATTTCGATCGCGCCGGCGCGGGCCTTCTTGGTGTCTGGATCGATCAGGGAGCCCATGCGGCCGGCCATGGAATTGCCGGCGACCTCCTTCTCGCACCAGCGCGAGATGTTGAAGACGACATCCTCGGCGGTGAAGTCGTCGCCGTTCGACCACTTCACGCCCTTCCGGGCGTGCAGGACATATTCCGTGGCATTCTCGTTGACCTCCCAGCTTTCGAGCAGCATCGGCCTGAAGGTGAAGTCGGGCTTCCAGCGCACCAGCGGCTCGATGAACTGCATGGCGAGGTTGCCCATCTGCGAGGTCTTGAACAGGCGCGGGTCTTCCAGTGCCATCACCTGCATGGAGACGCGGACGATGCCGCCCTTGCGAGGCTCCTCCGCGGAGGCCGGCGCTGGCGCGGACAGGCCGAGGAGGCCGTAGGCGGCGGCGGTCGAGGCGCCAAGCGCGCTGGCGGTGGCGAGGAATTCGCGCCGGTTCATGCGCCCTTCGCGGGCGTCGCGGGCATAGATCGCGATGGCGGGGTGAAGCTTACGTGTCATCAGTATCTCCCTCTGTTGATTTTCCGATTGAACCCGTCCGACAGTGGCGCGCGCGGCCGCGCCGGCTGGCGGAATTCCCCTGGAGGTCCCGGTGAACCTGTTGATCGCGATGAAGGTGTACGACCGGGTCTGCACCCTCGGCAACCTGTCGGCGGCGGCGCGCGACCTCGGCATGTCGACGACGGCGGTGAGCCGGCAATTGAAGGAGCTGGAAGACGACCTGGGTGTGCGGCTCTTGAACCGCACGACGCGGCGAATGAGCCCGACCGAGGCCGGGCGCGACTATGCAGAGCGGGTGAAGGCGCTGCTGGCCGAGGTGGAGGAATTGCAGGACCAGACGCGGCGGCTCGACCGCGGCACGCGCGGGCTCTTGCGCATCTCCTGCTCCAACGTGCTCGCCTATACACGCATCACGCGGCTGATCCCGCGCTTCCTGGAGGAGAACCCGCTTGTTTCGGTCGAGTTCAACCTGACCTCGCGCCATGTGGTGGGCATCGTCGAGGAAGGTTATGACGTGGCGATCCGCTTCGAGGCGCAGAACGATTCCGAGATCGTGTCGCGGCAGCTCGGCACGGTGCGCAATTTCGTCTGCGCGACGCCGGCCTATCTGGACCGGCATGGCAGGCCGCGGCATCCCGACGAGCTGGCCAGCCATTCCTGCGTGCTGTCGAACTTCGCCAAGCGGCTGGGCGCATGGCCGTTCATGGGGCCGGAGGGGCGCATGTCGACGCCGGTGAAGGGACGCGTGTCGACCAATAGCGTGGAGGCCGCCTACCAGATGACGATGGCCGGCTTCGGCATCGGCAACCTGCCGAGCCTGCTGGTCCGGCCCGCAATAGAGGACGGCCGGCTCGAAGCCCTCCTGGAGGAGTTCAAGCCGGCGTCGAGCCCGATCTATGCGCTCTATCCGCACCGGACCTATGTGGCCATGAAGGTGCGGGTCTTCGTCGAATTCCTCATGCGAGAGCTCTCCCCCGATCTCGATTGATTGAACCTTCTACCTTCCCGGCGCAGCCTCTCATCCGGCGGCTTCGCGGCCACCTTCTCCCCGCAGGGAGAAGGGGTAGCGCCGGCTTTACGGCTCTCCTCGGCGGCTATCCCGCCGCCTTGAGTTTCTCTCCGGCCTGCTTGGCCTCGTCGGTCCACTTCTCCTCGACGTAGAACGGGCCGGGGTTTTCCCGCAGCTTCTCGTATTTGCAGATCTCCGGCTCGGCGCCGAGCGGGATGGAACGGCCGTCGCGGAAGGCCCATTCGCCGCGCTCGGGCGAATCCTCGGCACGGACGTAGTTGTCGATCAAAAGGATGCGAGGCTCGGTCGAGACGTTGGGGCCGGAGCCGTGGATGGTGTAGAGCGTCCAGATCGCCAGGTCGCCCGGCTCCATCTCAAGCTGGACGACCTCTGACGGATCGATGCCCACGGCCTTCAACTCCGAACCCTGCTCGGTCGAGCCGACCATGATGCCGCCGCCGTCCTCGGCAAGGCCGAGATAGCCGCGCTTGTGGTGGCCGGGCACGACCTTGAGCGCGCCGTTGGACGCGTCCTGCCGGTTGAGGGCGAGGCCGAGGTTGAGCGAGTAGCGGTCGAGATTGGCGAAGAGCTCCGGGCGGCTGCGGAAACGCACGTCCTGGTGCATGCGGTAGTAGGTGTATTTGCCGCCGGGCGCCTTCCAATGGAGCTGGTTGGCGATCTGCTTGATGTCGGGGCCGAGGAGCGGCGCGAGCGCCTCGAAGATCTTCTGGCTGCGGCGGTACTGTTCGAACACCGGATTGATCCACGAGAACCAGTGCGCCTGCGGCACCGCGCGGTGATTGTTGCCCGGATCGTTGATGACCTCGAAATAGAGATTCTTGTCGCGGTAGGTCGCGTGGTGCTTCAGGCCTTCCGCATAGACCTTCTCGCTCTCGCGCCGCAGCTCGGCGACCTCGTCCTTGTTGAGAAAGCCGCGGATGACGGCGTAGCCGTTTTCGCGGAGCTCGACGACATGCTGGGTATTCATGCTGCTTCCTCGCCGCTTCGCCGGACGCGGCCCGTGTGCCGCAGCCGTTCTGTTGGAGGGAGGATAGCTGTGGCCTGAGCGGCGGGTAGGCGTGGAATCGGGCAACGACTTTCCCGGGAATCGGGAAAATGGGGGGCATATGCGGGCGCCCCCTTGTGTGTTTGGCTTCTGGCATAATGGTGTCGCCGCCGATCATTTTGGTTTGACCGGCGACGACGGCCGCGAGCCCGTGCCCCCTCAGGTGGCGAAACCGCGGTGGAGCAGGGGACCGGCCGTCTTCTTCCTGAACCCGAACAGTTGCCAGGGGCAAGCCCCCGCACAGCAAGGATGGGACGACGAAGATGACAGGGGATGCGATTGTGCTCGGTATCGACGTGGCCAAGGACTGGCTCGACGTGGCGGTGCTTGCGAGCGGCGAGGGCTTCCGGCTCGACAACGACCGGGCTGGCTGGAGCGAACTGGTGCGGCGGCTGAAGGGGCGCGCGGTCGCGGCCATCGGCGTGGAGCCGAGCGGCGGTTATGAGCGCGGCCTGGCCAAGGCGCTGCACAAGGCCGGCCTGCCGGTCAGGAACGTCAACCCGCACAAGCTGCGCCATTATGCCCGCGCCCATGGCCGCCTGGCCAAGAACGACGCCATCGACGCCCGCATGATCGCCCGCTTCGCCGCCGAGATGCCGACGCGGCCGCTCCACCGCGACCCGGTCACCGAGCAACTCGCCGACCTCGTCACCGCCCGCCGCCAGCTCAGCGACGACAAGGTCAGCCTCGCCAACCAGCTCGAACAGGTGCGTGACCCCACCGTGCGGCGCATCTTCCAAGCGCGGTGCAGGCGCATCGAAGCCGACATGCTGCTCCTCGACAAGCGCATGGCCGATCTCGTTGCCAGCCAGAGCCAACTGGCCGAACGCGACCGGCTGATCCAGTCCTTCCCCGGCGCCGGCCCGGTGCTGAGCCGGACCCTCATCGCGCTCGCTCCGGAGATCGGCAGCGCAACGCGTCGACAGATCGCTGCCCTCGTCGGGGTCGCACTCTATGATCACGATACCGGCGTCTTCAGAGGCAAGCGCAGCATCCAGGGAGGGCGCGCCGAGGTGCGCAAGGTCCTCTATATGGCCGCGCTGGCCGCGAGCCGCTCCAACCCCACCCTCAAGGCCTTCCATCAGCGCCTCCTCGCCGCAGGAAAGCCCCCAAAGGTCGCCCTCGTCGCCGTCGCCAGAAAGATCCTGACAATCCTCTCCGCAATGCTGCGAAAGGATCAACCCTGGACACCACACCACCAAGCATGAACACAGTTGCTCCACCGCCTTCGGCGGTCCCCCTCCCCCGCTGCGCAGGGGAGGATAACCCCAAATGCAAGCGGGGCGCCCGGTAGGACGCCCCGCTCGATGGTTTCCGGCTGCCGGAGACTACTTCTTCGGCAGCGCGTAGGCGATGACGTAGTCGCCGACGTCGGGCGACAGGCGGGCGCCGCCGGCGGAGATGACCACGTACTGGCGGCCGTCCGCGCCGACATAGGACATCGGCGTGGCCTGCGCGCCGACCGGCAGGCGGCCCTTCCAGAGCTCCTCGCCGGTGGTCGTGTCGATGGCGCGCAGGTAGTAGTCCTGCGTGCCGGCGTAGAAGGTGACGCCGCCGGCCGTCGTCATCGGACCGCCGAGCGAAGGCATGCCGATCGGGATCTGCAGGCCGGTCTTGATCAGGCCGCCGGTGACCGGATTGGTCGGGCCGGTGTCCTCCAGCGTGCCGGCCGGAACCTGCCAGACGAGCTGGCGCGAGGCGAGGTCGATGGCGCTGATCGTGCCGTAGGGCGGCTGGTGGCAAGGCACGTTGAGTGGCGAGAAGAAGCCGGCCTTGATGACGCCGTAGGGCGTGCCGAGCTGCTTCGACAGGCCGTCATGCGCCGCCGACGGGCCATAGGTGTCGACGTTCTCGCGCGGGATGAGCTGCACGAACTGCGGCATGCGGATGTCGTTGACGATGAGCAGGCCGCGGCCTTCGTCGACCGAGGCCGAGCCCCAGTTCATGCCGCCGTAGTAGCCCGGATAGATCAGGCTGCGGTCGAGCCGCGGCGGGGTGAACTCGCCATCGTAGCGCATCTTCTTGAACTCGATGCGGCAGTAGAGCTGGTCGTAGGGCGTGGCGCCCCACATGCGGGCTTCGGTGAACGGCTCGGTGCCGATCGCCGGCATGCCGACAGAGTAAGGCTGGGTCGGCGCGGTGTAGTCGCCTTCCTCCGTGCCCTGCGGCACCGGCTTCTCCTGCACCTCGGCGATCGGCGTGCCGTCGCGGCGGTCGAGCATGAAGATCTGGCCGCGCTTGGTGACCTGGATCAGCGCCGGCACCGTGCCGCCCTTGCCGTCCGGCACGTCGTAGAGCGACGGCTGGGCTGGGACGTCGTAGTCCCAGATGTCGTGATGGGCGGTCTGGAACTTCCAGCGCTCGCGACCGGTGGCGATGTCGAGAGCCACGACGGAGGCCGAATACTCCTCGGCCGCCTTGGAGCGGTGGCCGCCCCAGAAGTCGGGCGTCGCATTGCCGGTGGGGAGATAAACGAGGCCGAGCGCGTCGTCATAGGCGGGCGTTGACCAGACGTTCGGCGTGCCGCGGGTGTAGCTCTCGCCGGGCGGCGGCAGCTTGGTGATCGCGGGGTTGCCGAGGTCCCAGGCCCAGACGAGTTCGCCGGTGCGGGCGTTGAAGGCGCGGACGGCGCCCGAAGGCTCGCCGACCTCGACACTGTCCCACACCCAGCCGCCGACCATGACGAGGTCGCGCATGACGGTGGGGGCGGACGTCTGGAAGTAGAAGCCGTCCTTGACCTCGCCCATGCCCTGCTTGAGGTCGACGATGCCGTTGGTGCCGAAGTCGGCGCAGGGTTCGCCGGTCTCGGCGTCGATCTCGATGAGACGGGCGTCGATGGTGGTCATGACGATGCGCTTCGGGCAGACGGCCGCGACCGGGGCTGCCGGCGCGGGCGCGGCAGGCGCCTGGGCGCTGTCGGTCGAGCCAAGCGGCACGGTGGCCATCGGCACGGACGCAGCCGCACCAGTCGCAGCCTGAGCGGGCGCGGCGGAGGCGTCATAATAGGAGACGCCGCGGCAACGCTGCCAGAGCGGCGACTTGGCCTGCGGATCGTAGGTCCACTTCTTCTCGCCGGTGGTCGCGTCGAGCGCGTTGATGATGTTGGTCGAGGAGCAGGTGTAGAGCGTGTTGCCGACGAGCAGCGGCGTGTTCTGGTCCTGCGCGCCCTTGGCCGGCGGAGTGCCGGTCCGGAAGGTCCAGGCAACCTCGAGGTCCTTCGCATTTTCGGGCGTGATTTCCGCGAACGGCGCATAGCGCGTGCCGGCCGGCGTGCGACCGTAGGCGGCCCAGTCGTTGCCGGAGGCCGTGGTGACGGCGGACGGCGCAGCACCCGCGGCGGCCTGGAAGTTGGTCCGGGTCACGCCATGCGGCTGGAAGGCATAGAAGCCGGTGGCTGCGAGGCCGAGCACCAGCACGACCGCAGCCGCAAAAGGCAAGGCCCTGGAGCGCGGAGCGGCGGGGAAAAGCGGCGCGATCAGCGCCGCGACAAGGGCGAGCACCGCGGGCGCAACGAGGCGCGGGACGAGCGGCCAGAAGTCGAGGCCGGATTCCCACAACGCCCAGACGACGGTGGCGAGGAAGACGAGCGCATAGAGCCAGATGCCGGCGATGCGCCGGGCCGCAATGAGGATGCCGGACAGCGCCACGCCGAGACCGGCGAGCAGATAGTACCAGGAACCGCCGAGCGAGACGAGCTGGACGCCGCCCCAGACGAGCGGCAGCGCGGCGAGCACGAACAGGATGCCGACGAGCGTCAGCAGCCAGCCCAACCTGCCCCGGCCCGCCGTGGCGGATGAAGGTGTCGATGTAGACATGAGGAACCTCGTTCTCTTTTCGGGACCGAGGCACTGCGAGCGCCAGGGTCCGGACCCGGAGCGGTGACAGACGAGGCCCGCCGCCGCTTGCTAATTTGGCTTGCATGTTAATAGATCGTATATGAACATTCGGCAATGCCTGGACCAAACGATCCACACCCTGACAGCGACCACGCCGCCTTTGGCGAGCTCGTCTTCGCGGTCAGCCGGTTGTGGCGGCGGGCCGCGAACCAGAAGCTCGACCAGTTCGACCTGTCGCATGCAACGGCCGCACCCCTGCTGGCACTGAAGCGACTGGGCGGCCGCGCGCGGCAGGGCGTGATCGCGGAGGAGGCCGGACTGGAAGGCCCCTCGATGGTGCGGCTGATGGACCTGCTGGTCGAGGACGGTCTGGTGACGCGAGCCGAGGATTCCACGGACCGCAGGGCCAAGATCGTCTCGCTGACGCCGGCCGGCATGGAGCGGCTGCAGGCGATCCACGAGATCATCGACCCGATGCGGGAGGATCTGATTTCCGGCATCGAGCCGGCCGCACTGCGGGCGGCGGTGCAGGTGCTGCGCACCGTCGAGGAGCGGCTGGAGGTGCGGCGGCCGCCGGTGAAGACCGACGACGCCTGACCGGCAAGCCATGCATGCCCTGCGATGCAGCCATGCGCAAACAGGGTGGCGGAATCCGCCCCTGGGCCCATTGTTTCCTAAGCATGCTTATAATATATGCCGCTCATGACCAACGAAGACAGAGACAGGCTCGGTTTCCTGATCCATGACGCCGCGCGGCTGATCCGCCGCCGCTTCGAGGCGAAGGCGTCCGGCTCCGGCCTTTCGGCGGCGCAATGGCGCCTGCTGGTGCGCGTCGCCAAGGAACCGGGCGTTCCGCAGGCGCGGCTGGCCGAACTGCTCGAGATCGAGCCGATCAGCGTGTCGCGACTGGTCGACCGCATGGAGGACGGCGGCTGGATCGAGCGGCGCAGCGACGCCGCTGACCGGCGCGTGCGGCTGATCTTCCCGACCGACAAGTCGCGCGAGGCCTACGGCAAGGTGAAGTCGATGGTCGGCGAGGTCTACGAGGCGGCCCTGTCCGGCCTCTCCCCGGAAGCGCGGCAGGCCACGATCGACGGCCTGAAAGCGATCATCAACAATCTTTCCGACGGCGAGACGCCGCAGGACTGCGCCGGGCGCGGCGAGAAGGCAGCATGACGATGAACGCAGTGACAAAGATCGAAGATGGACAGCGCGTCGGCGACGACGCCGTGAAGGTTGACCTCGAGGCCCCGACGCACCCTGCCGCGCCGGGCCCTTCGCAGGTCAATCTGGCGCCACCCGCCCCTGCGCCCAGACCGCGCCGGGGCGGGCGGGTCCTGCTCATGCTGGCCCTGCCGTTGGCGCTGGCCGCCGGCGGCGGCTGGTACTGGATCACCGGCGGACGCATCCAGGAGACGGAGAACGCGAACCTGCGCCAGGCCCGGGTGACGATCTCCTCCGAGACGGCCGGCCGCATCGTCGACATGCGGGTCGCCGAGAACATGAAGGTGAAGGCCGGCGACGTGCTGTTCGCCGTCGATCCGGAGCCCTACCGCATCGCGCTCGCCCAGGCAGATGCGGCGCTCGCGCAGGCCCGCCTGCAGGTCGAGCAACTGCGCGCCGCCTACGGGCAGGCGCAGACGCAGGCGAAGACCGCTGCCGGCGACGTCGCCTATTATACCGACCAGCTGGCCAGGCAGAAGGAACTGTCGGGCAAGGGCGTGACGACCAAGGCAGCGCTGGACTCGGCCGAGCGCGACCTGCTCAAGGCGCAGGACGCCGCGGCCACCGCCGCGGAATCGATCTCGAGCGCGCTTGCGGCCCTTGGCGGCGATCCGAACATCGTGACCGACAAGCATCCGGCGGTGCTCGCCGCCTTTGCCGCGCGCGACAAGGCGGCCTACCAGCTGGCGCAGACCACGGTGCGCGCGCCGGCCGACGGCACGGTGAGCCAGGCCTCGTCCTTCAAGCTCGGGCAGTTCGTCACGGCCGGCACCTCGCTGTTCACGCTGGTCGAGACCGGCGACACATGGGTCGAGGCGAATTTCAAGGAAACGCAGCTCACGCACATGAAGGTCGGCCAGGAAGCGGAGGTGATGCTGGACACCTTCCCCGACCGACCGCTGAAGGCGACGATCGAGAGCATCGGCGCGGGCACCGGCGCGGAATTCTCGCTGCTGCCGGCGCAGAACGCGACCGGCAACTGGGTGAAGGTGACGCAGCGCATCCCCGTGCGGCTCAAGGTCTCGTCCGAGGACGCCGACCTCTTGCTGCGCACCGGCATGAGCGCCACGGTGGCCGTCGATACGGGCGTGAGCCGCGGCTTCGGCGACCTGATCCCGAGCGCGTTTGCCGGGACGGCGAAGAAGTAGGCGGGCTGGAACGGGCGTGATGTCGAATTCCTTCGCGCCCCTTTCACATCAGATCGACACAGTGCCATGACCACACCCGCCCCGTTCAAGGAAGTGCCGCATCGCGGCCTGATCACCATCGCCATCATGTTGGCGACGATCATGCAGGTGCTGGACACGACCATCGCCAACGTCGCGCTGCCGACGATGACGGGCGATCTCGGCGCGAGCCAGGATACGATCACCTGGGTGCTGACCTCCTACATCGTGGCGGCCGCGATCATGACGCCGGTGACGGGATGGCTGTCGGACCGGTTCGGCCGGCGCGAGCTGTTCCTCGTGTCGATCGTGGGCTTCACCGTGACCTCGATGCTGTGCGGCCTGTCGTGGAGCCTGGAGAGCATGGTCGCCTTCCGGGTGATGCAGGGCCTGTTCGGCGCGGCGATCGTGCCGCTGTCGCAGACCTTCCTGCTCGACATCAACCCGAAGGAGCGCCACGGCTCGGCGATGGCGATCTGGGGCGCCGGCATCATGGTCGGCCCGATCATCGGCCCGACGCTCGGCGGATGGCTGACGGAAGCGGCCAACTGGCGCTGGGTTTTCTTCATCAACCTGCCGGTCGGCATCCTCGCCTTCCTCGGCTGCGCCGGCTACCTGCCGCGGATTCCGCGCCGCCTCAGAGGCTTCGACTTCTTCGGCTTCGCCATGCTGTCGCTGGGCGTGGGCGCGCTGCAGCTCATGCTCGACCGCGGCGGCGAGGTGGACTGGTTCTCGGCGGCCGAGATCTGGATCGAACTGGGGCTCGCCATCACCGGCTTCTGGGTGTTCGTGGTGCATCTCGCCACCGGGCGCGACACCTTCATCGACCCGCGCATCTTCGCCGACCGCAACTTCGTCACCGGGTTGGTGTTCATCTTCGTGATCGGCATCATCCTGCTGGCGAGCCTGGCGCTTTTGCCGCCGATGCTGTCGCGACTGTTCAACCACTCGACCGTGCTGACCGGCCTGATCATGGCGCCGCGCGGGGTGGGCACGATGATCTCGATGATTCTCGTCGGCCGTCTGGTGCAGAAGGTGGACGCGCGCGTGCTGGTGGTGACCGGACTGGCGCTCACCGCCTGGTCGCTCTACGACATGGCCGGCTTCTCGCCGCAGATGGACGATACGCTGATCATCTGGTCGGGCGTGATCCAGGGGCTCGGCCTCGGCCTCGTCTTCGTGCCGCTGTCGACGATCGCCTTTGCGACGCTGGAGCCGCGCTTCCGCACCGATGCGGCGGCACTGTTCAGCCTGGTGCGCAATATCGGCTCGTCGATCGGCATCTCGATCGTGACGGTGCTCTTGACCCGCAACACGCAGATCAACCACGCCGAACTGTCGGCGGCGATCTCGCCGTTCAACCCGAACCTCAGCGCGCTGTCGCCGGCGGCAGCGGCCGGCAACCCGACCGCGCTGGCCCAGTTCGACCAGCTGGTCAACCAGCAGGCCCTGATGATCTCCTATGTCAACGACTTCAAGGCGATGATGCTGGTGACGCTGCTGGCCATTCCGCTCGCGCTCCTGCTGCGCAAGCCAAAGGCGGCGGGGGCCGGAGCATCAGCCGCGGTGCACATGGACTGACCGCGCGGCGATCGGTCGCGAAGGCGATTGTTGGAGTTCCACTAACGTTTGATTGATCCCCCGCGGGGGGAGCGCTAATATGTTGCCGGGAAGGACGAACGGCAGCATGCGGCATCTTCTGCACAAGCGACCAGCGGACAAGGCGAACGCCTTGGGCTGGCGCGTGCTTTGGGCGCTGTTCGCGATCCTGGCGCTGTGCGCCACCCCGCTCGGCACCGGCGAGCTGTTCGCCGCCGAGAGCCACGTCTACGAACGCAAGAGAGGCGAGGCGCAGCAGGGCGACCTGCCGGCGCGCTTCACGCTTGCCGGCGAGGCGCTCGCCGTGGCGGAAACGCTGCGGAGCAGCGACGACGCGGCCGTCTCCTCGCTGCTTTTCGACGACACGCCCGGAACACCGGCGCGCAGCGACGACCTCGTCGCGGAGGACACCGGCTCGCTGCCGGTGCGCGCCCTTTCCGACGTCGCGGCCGCCGGCATCGACCGGCACTTCCGGGCGCGGGCACCGCCGCACTCCTGAGACACGTCAGGCAGATCCGCGAAGACGCCGGCTGCGCCGGCCTCGCGCATTCCAACGCTATTCATCCTGGCAGGCCGGCTCCCTCTCCGAGCGCGGCGGCTGCAATCACGAAAGGCAAGACCCATGGCAAAGACCCATCCGCTCGGCTTCCGCATCGAACGCCACCTGAAGGAAGCACTCGTCAGGGCCGCGAAAGACGATCATCGCTCCGTCTCCTCGCTAACCGAGATCCTGATCGAGAAGTGGCTGAAGGAGAAAGGTTATATCGGCGAGGAATTGAAGGAAAAAGTGTCCTGACAGTTTAAGGTAAACTTCAGACACGTTCTGAAATTCTCATACACTTGCCGTGATACAAAAGTCATACAACCAAAGCCGTTCTGTCTATTTGACATGATCGGAGTATGACTTTCCCGTTTTTTGAAGACGGCGTTGCGCGGGGCGAACAAGCCCGCGCCGCCGGAACGGGAGGACGACATGGCAATGGCATCGACGGCTGGATCAATCCAGCAAGGCATGACGCGGGAGGAGAAGAAGGTCATCTTCGCCTCCTCCCTCGGCACCGTATTCGAATGGTACGACTTCTATCTCTACGGTTCGCTCGCGGCCTTCATCGGCGCGACCTTCTTTTCGAGCTATCCTGAAGCCACGCGCAACATCTTCGCGCTGCTGGCGTTTGCGGCAGGCTTCCTGGTGCGCCCGTTCGGCGCGCTGGTGTTCGGCCGCATCGGCGACCTCGTCGGCCGCAAATACACCTTCCTCGTCACCATCCTGATCATGGGCATGTCGACCTTCCTGGTCGGCCTGCTGCCCGGCTCCGCCAGCTGGGGCATCGCCGCGCCGATCATCCTGATCGCGCTGCGCATGCTGCAGGGCCTGGCGCTCGGCGGCGAATATGGCGGTGCTGCGACCTATGTCGCGGAGCACGCGCCGGACAACCGCCGCGGCTTCTACACGTCGTGGATCCAGACGACCGCGACGCTCGGCCTGTTCCTGTCGCTGATCGTCATCCTCGCGGTGCAGAACCTGCTCAGCAAGGAAGACTTCGCGGCCTGGGGCTGGCGCGTGCCGTTCCTGATCTCCTTCGTGCTGCTCGGCGTCTCGGTCTGGATCCGCCTGTCGCTCAACGAATCGCCGACCTTCAAGCGCATGAAGGAAGAGGGCAAGGGCTCGAAGGCGCCGCTGACGGAGGCGTTCGGCCAATGGAAGAACGCCAAGATCGCGCTGCTGGCGCTGTTCGGCCTCACCGCCGGCCAGGCCGTGGTGTGGTATTCGGGCCAGTTCTACGCGCTGTTCTTCCTGCAGAACGTGCTCAAGGTGGACGCGGTGTCGGTCAATATCATGATCGCCGTCGCGCTGGCGCTGGGCTCCATCTTCTTCGTCGTGTTCGGCTGGCTCTCCGACAAGATCGGCCGCAAGCCGATCATCATGGCCGGACTGCTGCTGGCGATTCTGACCTACTTCCCGCTGTTCAAGGCGCTGACCTGGGCCGCCAATCCGGCGCTGGCAACGGCGCAGTCGACCTCGCGCGCCACGGTCACCGCCGCGCCGGGAGACTGCAAGTTCCAGTTCAACCCGGTGGGCACCGCCAAGTTCACCACCTCCTGCGACATCGCGACGTCGTTCCTGACCCGCAACTCGGTGCCCTACGACGTGGTGCAGACCGCGGCTCCCGGCACCGCCGCCACGGTCAAGATCGGCGACACGACGATCGAGTCCTATGACGCGATCGCCGCGGGCGACAAGGCGGCCGGCCTCGGCAACGCCTTCAACAAGGCGGTCAACATCGCCCTGCACGCCGCCGGCTATCCGCTGAACCGGGGAGCCGCGACCGTTGCGGACCAGAAGCTCGACGCTTTCGTGGCCGCCAATCCGGAAGTGAAGCTCGACGCCGCCGCCATCCGCGCCGGCGAGAAGAAGACGGTGCCTGTGGCGCAGGCGATCAAGGACAAGCTGGTGACGGCTGAGGAAGCCGGATCGGCCACTGAGGTCACCGCCTATTCGATCCCCGGCGCCGGCGCCTTCACCATGGTGGCGGACCCGGCGGCGGTGAACTGGCCGGTGATCATCGCGATCCTGTTCGTGCTGGTGATCTACGTGACCATGGTCTACGGCCCGATCGCGGCGATCCTGGTCGAGATGTTCCCGACCCGCATCCGCTACACCGGCATGTCGCTGCCCTATCACATCGGCAACGGCTGGTTCGGCGGCCTGCTGCCGGCGACCGTCTTCGCGATGAGCGCGGCGGCCGGCGACATCTACTACGGCCTCTGGTATCCGATCGCGATCGCGGCGATGAGCTTCATCATCGGCACGCTGTTCGTGAAGGACACGCTCGGCACCGACCTGCACGCCAAGGACTGACGGGCGGGATCATGCATTGACGGAAAGCCCCGGCGTCGCCCGCCGGGGTTTTTTGTTGTCAGGATGCTCCAAATACCCCCTCTCTTGCAAATTCCAAGGACTTGGCTTTGCCAAGCCCAGGAATTTGCTTTCTCCCCCTCCAGGGGGGAGATAGGCTCCGGCTCCATGCGCTCCACCAAGACCATCCATGTCGTTTCCTGCCATGCCGAGGGCGAGGTGGGGGATGTGATCGTGGGGGGCGTGGCGCCGCCGCCGGGCGAGACGCTGTGGGAGCAGAGCCGGTTCATCCACCGGGACGGAACCTTGCGCAACTTCGTGCTGAACGAGCCGCGCGGCGGCGTTTTCCGGCATGTGAACCTGCTGGTGCCGCCGAAGGACTCGCGCGCGCAGATGGGGTTCATCATCATGGAGCCGGCCGATACGCCGCCGATGTCGGGCTCCAATTCGATCTGCGTGTCGACAGTGCTGCTCGACAGCGGCATCGTGCCGATGACGGAGCCGGTAACGCGGCTGGTGCTGGAGGCGCCGGGCGGACTGGTCGCGGTGGAGGCTCATTGCCGGAACGGCAAGGCGGAGCGCATCACCGTGACCAACCTGCCTTCCTTCGCCGACAGGCTGCGCGTGCCGCTGGAGGTGGAGGGGCTGGGCACGCTGACAGTGGATACCGCCTATGGCGGCGACAGCTTCGTGATCGTCGACGCGGAGAGATTGGGATTCGCGCTGGAGCCGGGAGAGGCACGGGCGCTGGCCGAGGCGGGGATGAAGATCACCGCGGCGGCGGACGAGCAGATTGGTTTTTCGCATCCGGAGAATCCGGACTGGGATCATTTCTCGTTCTGCGCCTTCGCAGGGCCGGTCAGCGGCGAAGGCGGCAGGCTGACGGGGCGATCGGCGGTGGCGATCCGGCCGGGCAAGATCGACCGCTCGCCGACCGGCACGGCGATCTCGGCCCGCATGGCGGTGATGCATGCCAAGGGGATGATGAAGGAAGGCGACACATTCGAGGGCGTGTCGCTGATCGGCTCGCGCTTCACCGGACGGATCGCCGGCGTGACGCGCGTGGGAGAGAAGCCTGCGATCGTGCCGCAGATTTCGGGCCGTGCCTGGATCACCGGCACGCACCAGCTGATGCTCGACCCGGACGATCCGTGGCCGGGAGGCTACAGGCTGTCGGACACCTGGCCCGGTGCGTAGCGCCAGGCGCCGCCTGATGCTTCAGAATGCCGTAAGTCCGCCCAGCGATACCAAGGCGACAAATCCGGCGCATGCGAAGAACAGGCCGTAGCTGACGTAATCTCCACCCATCGGTTCCATGACCAACTCCTCCAGATGCGATTGCAATGCGCGGAGGGGTCGGCGGGTTCCGCGATCGAGAGCCGGCAAGCCATCGTGCCGCGAATCTCGGCCCGGCGTGGATCACAGGCACGCACCAGCTGTTGCTCGATCGCGACGATGCGTGGCCTCAACTCTGCGCGAGCTGTGCTTCGATCGCCGCTTTGTCGATGACGGACCACACTTTCTCGATCCGGCCATCGCGGAAGCGGTAGAAGACGTTCTCGCTGAACGAGACGGCGCGGCCGTTTACCGGCAGACCGAGGAACACGCCCTTCGGCGAACAGGCGAAGTCGAGCCGGCTCGCGACATGCTGCGTGTCGGCGACAAGCAAGCTGATCTCGAAGCGAAGGTCCGGGATCTGCTCGAAGTCGCGCTCGAGCATGGCGCGGTAGCCCGCGAGGCCGACCGTCCTGTCGTTGTAGCGCACGTCGTCATGCACGAAGACGCCGAGCTTCGGCCAGTCCTGCCGGTTGAGGCAATCGATATAGCCACGGTAGAGCGAGGCGAGATCGGTCATGGACGGTCCTCCTGGTTCGGCCGACTGAAGCGGCTTCAGTTAAAGGCTTAGCCCGGGAACGGTTCCGGAATGGTCCGCCCTCGCCTCAATCAGCTCGACCGAGCCGGTTCGCCGCCGTCGCTGCGATCGCCTCGGCGAGGCTCATGCGCCAGCGGCGGCGCAGGTAGTCGCGGAAGTCGAAGCAGGGCAGGCCGGGGCAGACTTCGAATTCGATGAGGTGGACGGTGTCGTCCGGCTCGACGCGGAAATCCATCGAGAAGACGTCGCGCAGGCCGAGCCCTTCGATGAGGCGGGCGGCGATGGCGCGGATGCGGCGTTCGGCCTCCGGCTGCGTGTCGCCGACCTGTTCCAGCACGGGCTCGGCATAGGCGCCTGACGCCTTCGCCGCGTCGCCGGTCTCGCCGTAGAGGGCGAGGCTGTCGGCCATGGTCTGGAAATCGGCGCCAGAGTCGACGAAGACGGTGGCGAGCGCGTCGGGGCCGGCGTCTCGGTCCACCGCCAAATAGCTCGCCCGGACGTTGCGGCCGGGGACGTAGGGCTGGACAACCGCGTCGTCGCGGTAGGCCTCGAAGATGCGGCGCGAGAGGGCGAGCGCGTGGTCATGGGTGGCGGCGCGCGAATCCGGCCAGATGCCGATCTTGGAGCCGAGGCGGTTCGGCTTGACGAACCAGCCCTGCGGCGAGGGTGGCGGCTCGACGAGCCATGCTCCGTTTCGCGCCAGTCCGCAGCCCGGCGTCGGCACGCCGAGCGCGCGCAGCACCGCGCCAGAGCGGAACTTGTCCTGGCAGAGCGCGAAGAGGGAATCGTCCGAGCCGACCGTGCGCATGCCGGCGAGCCGCGCGAGGGCCGGGCCGGCGCTGCCCCGGTAGTAGGCGATGCCGTCGGAGATGGTCCAGACCAGCGTGCGGGCGGGATCGCGCGCGGCGATGGCGGCCGAGGCATCATCGAGCTCGACAGGCGTGAAGACGACGCCACGCGCGGCGCAGGCGGCGGCGAAGTCGCCGAGCTCCGGCTGGATGTCGGTCGACTGCGCGAGGTAGGAGGAAATCTCCAGCGCATGGCGGTCGGAAAAGCCCTGCGCGGCCAGACGCGCGCGGCAGGCGGCTTCGGGCTCGTAGACGAAGAGCAGTTCGCCGAGGGATGTCATGGGACGGGCTTCACCGGGTTGCGCCGCGGACATGCGGACCTGTCCGGCAGAAAAGCGCGGCAGGACGGGACGGGCTTGCAGGAAATCGACGCGCGACACAGGCGGTTGCGACAGATAGCGCGACGGGCGATCGGGGAAGCGTCAGGCGAGCACGTCTGGCTCGGCGCGGCCCTTCACTTCGACGTCGAGCAGATAGAGCATGCCCGCACCCGGATCGGCGCGGCGCGTGGCCTCGTCCATGCCCTCGCAAGCGGTGGTGACGGCGAGGCGGGACAGGTCCGGGCCGACGAAGACGGGGCATGAGGCCTGTGTGGCGGGGACCGGGATGCTGCGCAGATGCGTGCCGTCGGGGGCGTAGGCGTCGACGCATGACGAGCCCCAGCGCGCGTTCCAGATGACGCCGTCGGCGTCGCAGACCGAGCCGTCGATGCCGCCTTTCCGGCCGCGATGGTCGAGCAGCACTTCGGGCTCGCCTGCCGGCAGGCCGGTATCGGGATCGCAGGCGACGCGGAAGAGGATGTTCTTGGCCGTGTCTGCGAAGTAGCCGGTCGCGCCGTCGGGCGAGAAGCAGATCGAGTTGGGGATGCTGATGTCGGGGAAGAGCCGGCGCACCTCGCCCTTGCGGAACCAGTAGATGGCGCCGGCATGCTTCTCGGCCTTCTTGCCCATCGTGCCGGCCCAGATCGAGCCGCAAGGATGGGCGCGGGCGTCGTTGGAGCGCGTGACGGGGTTGTCGGCCTCGACCGGGGTGTGGAGGACGAGCTTGCCGGTGGCGCGATCACGGACATGGAAGCCGGACTCGGTCCAGACGAGCTGGCGCTGCGCGTCGATGCGGAACAGCGCGCTCGCCATGAAGGGCAGGTCGTGCACGACGGTCTCGCCGTCCGGCCAGGCCTTTTCCAGCAGGCGGCGTTCGAGGATGTCGAACCAGTAGACGGTGTTCGTCGCCGTGTCCCAGGTCGGCCCCTCGCCGAGATGGCAGACGATGTCGCAGAGTGTCGTCGCGCTCATGCCGTCCTCCCGAAGACCTCGTCATAGGCGGCGACCGCCGCCTTGGCACGTTTCGCGACGTCGATCCGGTCCAGGCCCGGCTTGTAAAGGCTGGAGCCGAGGCCGAAGGCGGCGACGCCGGCCTTGGCATAGGCCGCGAAATCGGCCTCCGAGACGCCGCCGACCGCGCCGACCACCGCCTCGCGCGGCAGCACGGCCTTGAGCGCCGAGATGCCGGCCGGGCCGAGCACGCTGGCCGGGAAGAACTTCAGCGCCGAGGCGCCCGCATGGTGCGCGAGGAAGGCCTCGGTCGCGGTGAAGACGCCGGGCATAGTGACCATGCCGAATTCCGCTGCACGGGCGAGGATTGCCGGATCGACATTGGGCGCGACGAGCAGGCGCCCGCCGGCCTGGTGCAATCGGTCGACATCGCCCATGCGCACGACGGTGCCGGCGCCGGTGAGCGCATCGGGCAGGCGCTTCGACAGAAGCTCGATCGAGCGGAAGGGATCGGGCGAGTTGAGCGGAACCTCGATCGCCTCGACGCCGGCCTCATGGAGTGCATCGCCGATGCCGGCGATCTCGTCGGGCGTCACGCCGCGCAGGATGGCGACGATGTTGCGCTTCAGCTTCGGCCAGGGGGCGGAGGCGGTCATGCGGAGGCTCCGGACAGGAAAAGGCGGCGACCGGCCTCGAACAGGCCTTTTCGCACGGCGTCGTCGGCGTCGACGAGATTGACCAGAAGGCCGGCGGTTCCCAGCGCCGCCGCATAGCGCTTCGCCATGCCACCGGACGCGACAAGGGTGACGACGTGCATGGCGGGCGCGGCGGACCTAGCTCCGGCGATCTCGGCGCCGATCAGCAGGCCGGACAGCGTCGCCGCGGTATCCTCCGACGGAATGTTGCCGAGCAGGCCGCCGGCGCGGATGGCGAAGAGCGCAGAGGTGAGACGTTCGGGATTGGCGAGCGCCTCCTGCAGGGCTTTCTGGAACGCAGGCGCCTTCGGCGTGCCGGCGTCCGGCGTCTCGCCGAGGGAATGGCGCAGGATCGAGTGGCTGGCGAGCAGGTGGAACAGCTCGCCGGTCATGGCGGTGCGGAAGCCGGTGACGACGCCGTCCTCGACCGCAACCCATTTGGAGTGGGTGCCCGGCATGCAGACGAAATGCGCGCCTTCGGCGAGTTCCGCGCCGGCAAGCTGCGTTTCCTCGCCGCGCATCACGTCCGGATGCTCCGCGCCGCGCTGGGCGAGGCCGGGCAGGATGCGCACCGGACGGCGCGCGCCGGGGGCTGCCGTCGCTGCCTGCGCGAAATCGGCGATCCGCGCCGGCACGTCGAGATAGCCGGCCTCGACCCAGCCCTGGCGGGCGCCGGCCATGCCGCAGACTATCGCGGGCAGGCCTTCCGGCGCGCCGAGGGCCGCCAGATGCTCCTCGAGGATCGCCGCGAAGCCCTTGCCGCCGGCGCTCGACATGCCCTCGCCCGACTTGCGCTCGCCGACGACCTCGCCGGTCTCGTCGAGCAGCCAGACGCGCAGGTTCGACGTGCCCCAGTCGACGGCGGCGAGCACGGCCGGCGAGGTCACAGGAAACCTCCGTCGACGATCATGGTCTGGGCGGTGAGCATGCGCGAACTGTCGGAAGCGAGGAAGAGGCAAGGGCCGACGATGTCGTCGGGCTTCATCACCTCGTGGATGCACTGCTTGGCGACATGGGCGGCCAGCCCCTCCTCGGTGACCCAGAGCTCCTGCTGGCGCTCGGTGATGACCCAGCCGGGCGCAATCGCATTGACGCGGATGCCGTGCTTGCCGAGCGCGCCGGCCAGCCCCTTGGTGAGTCCGATGATGCCGGCCTTGGCCGCGGCATAGGAGGGCAGCGTGCCGAGGTTGATCATGAAGGAGGTGGAGGTGAAGTTTATGATGGAACCCGTTCCGGCCTTCTTCATGCCTTCGGCGACAGCCTGGGCGGTGAAGAAATGCGGCTTGAGATTGACCGCCTGGTTGGCGTCCCAGAACTCGGAGGTGACTGCGGCGATGTCGTGCCGGTCGTCGCGGGCGGCGTTGTTGATCAGCACCAGCGCCGGACCGTGCGCGGCCTCGGCATAGTGGATGGCGGCCCGGAGCGCCTCGATGTCGCGGAGGTCGGCCTTGACGAACAGCGGCCGGGCGCCCGCCTCCCTTTCCAGCCTGTCGCAAAGGGCGGTGCTGGGCGCCTCGGCGATGTCGATGAAGGCGACCTTCGATCCCTGCCGGATGAAGCCCTCGGTCAGCGCCGCGCCGATGCCCGAACCGCCGCCCGTGATGAGGACAGGCCTGTCCCTCAGGTCCGGATAGACCGCCGTGATCGCCATGCGTGAAGCTCCTTCTCCCGGTGCGAATGTATCGGAAAAAGGCGCGGCCGCCGCAAGGCCCCGGACGATGCTCAGATCGCGAGCGCGCGCGGCCCGGCGTTGCGCAGGTATTCGAGCGTCGCGGCGGCATCGACGGGCCTGCCGAACAGGTAGCCCTGGCCGCCGCCGCAGCCGAACTGGATGAGCCTGGAGGCCTGCGCCTCCTCTTCGATGCCTTCGGCCACGACCTCCATGCCGAGCCCGTCGCACATGGCGAGGATGGCGCGGATGATGTGCTGCGAAGGCCTGTCCTCCAGGATCGAGGCGACGAAGGCGCGGTCGATCTTCAGCTTGTCGAAGTGGAAGTCGCGCAGGCGGCCGAGCGACGACTGGCCGGTGCCGAAATCGTCCAGCGAGATGCGGATTCCGACGGCGCGGAGATCATCGACGATCTTCTCGGCCGAGATCGGGTCGGTCATCATGCCGGTCTCGGTAATCTCGATCTCCAGCCGGTGCGGATCGAAGCCCGTTTCGGCGAGGATCGACTGGATGTGCAGGCCGGTGTTCTGGTCGACGAGTTGCGAGGGCGACAGGTTGAAGGACAGGAACAGGTGCTCCGGCCAGTCGCGCGCGGCGAGCGTCGCCTTGCGCAGCGCGAGCTGCGAGAGCGCGCCGATGATGCCGCGCTCCTCCGCGATCGGGATGAAGACGTTGGGCGGCACGACGCCGAGATCCTGGTCGGTCCAGCGGGCGAGCGCCTCGAAGCCGATGCTATCACGTGTGCGCAGGTCGACGATCGGCTGGAAATGGGGCTCCACCTCGCCGGCGGCGACGGCGCGGCGCAGCGCCTGCTCGATGCGGGTGACGCGCTTGGCCGCCTCCTCCATCTGGTGGGTGTAGACCACGACCCTGCCGCGGCCGGAGCGCTTGGCGTGGTAGAGTGCCGTCTCCGCCTTGCTGATCAGGTCTTCCGCGCTCTGGTCGCCGAAATACAGCGCACAGCCGACGGAGGCGGACAGGCGCGCGGTGCGGTCGCCGACATCGTAGGGGGCGGACAGAATCTCGATCAGCATCTGTGCCTGCTGGTCGGCGGCCTGCTCGGAAAAAGTCATCGGCAGGAGGACGCCGAACTCGTCTGCGCCGAGGCGCGTGACCGTCGACTGCTGGTCCATCGCGGCACGCAGACGCATAGCGACCTGCATCAGGATATGGTCGCCGGCGCGCCGGCCGAACAGATCGTTGATCGGCTTGAAGCCGTCGAGATCGACGATGCCGATGGCAAACGGGGCAGGATCCTCCGCGCGCTCCGCCTTCAGCCGCTCGACCTTGTCGACGAAGCGGCGCTGGTTGCCGAGGCCCGTCAGCGGATCCGTAAATGCGAGATCCGCAGGCTCCCTCCCCGTGTCTGTCGTGCCGGTCGATCCGGGCATCTTATCCGTGCATGCTGATGATTCAGCCTCACTATGCCGCAAAACAGTTGAAGAAGGGTATCGATGATAACGATGTTATGAACGAACGGTCAGTCCGGCCTGACGCGATAGAGGCGCAGCGCCTGATCGCCTCCGACCGGCTCCAGCCAGGTGGGCACACGGCCCGTATTCAACGCCGAAAGGAGCCCGTCGGGGGCCGCGGCGGCCAGCAGGTTGGTCTCGGAATTTCCCGGACAAACGGCGACGACGCCCACTTTCGCGTTGCGTGCAAGCGCTTCGGCCGCTTGCGGATCGGCGAGCAGCATGTCGAGCGCGGCGAGGTTGCCCGAAACGTTGCGATGGTAGGAGCCGGCGAGCGCCCGGTGCGGCGTCCAGGCGAGGATGGCTGAGCCGAGATTGGAGACCGACACGACGGTGGTGGGCGCAAGGGCAGCCAGCGCCACGTAATCCTCCGAACGGTAGCAGGCACCGGCCGGCGCCGCTGCCAGGGTAGCCTCCGGCGCGGCGACCGGCGCCAATATGCGGCTGCCCGCCGTGCTCCAGACAGCGTTGAAGGAGAGGATCCAGGCGGTAGCCAATGCCAGCGTGGCTGCGCCAGACGGCGAGCCGGTCGCCCTCTCGCGCCGCGATGCGATCCAGCCCGACAGCGGGATGGCAGCCAGCGCCACCGAGAACAGCGCGCCACGCACCTGCCAGGCCGAGACCAGCACGGCCGCGACGAGCAAGGCCCCGACAATGGCGTCGACGCGCCGGATGCCGTGGCGGAGTGCCGACAGCACAAGGACCAGCATGGCGACAAGCGGCGTCGCATACCAAGTCAGAAGCATCGCGGGGTCGCTGACGGCGATCTGGAATACCGGCTGGGCCTCGGTGACGCCGTCGAGCCAGAGGCGTTTCAGGCGCGGATCGAGGCTGGCATAGGGATCGGCGAGACATTGGGGGAAGGCAAGGACGACGAGCGCGCCCACCACGGCACCGAGCAGCGCAAGCGCAGCCAGGCGGCGGCCAAGGCTCGCGGAGAGCGGGCGCAGCGACGCAATGGCGGCGAGGCCGAGGCCGGCGAGAACGGCGACGGAGCCCTGCGCGAGCGAATAGGCATCGCAAGCCGGCTGTCCCCATCGGGAAGGCGGAACCGTCGCCACGAAGGCCGCCGCCGCGACGATGGCGAAGCCGAGACCGAAGCCGGCGGCCGTGCCGCGCTCGGCTTCGCCGCGGACGAGGAACAGCCCGGCGGCGACCGCGCCGCCGACGGCGACGTAGGGCAGCGTCTCCATGCCAATGGCGAGCGTGAGCGCCGCGCAGGCGCCTGCCGTAGCAGCCGGGACAAAGCCGCCCGCTACGAGGCCGAGCGCCACGCCGAGCGTCAGCACGAGCTGGATGTTGTGGTGGTCGATCGCGCCGGGCTGGAAGACGCCGATCGAGACCAGCGCCATCGCGCCGACGATGGCGGCCGGAAACGCCGCCTCCGGCCCGTAGGCGATGCGCGCCGTGCGGACGATGAGAAAGGCGCCGGCGCCGAGCAGGAGCGACGGCCAGAGCACCAGCGCGACGGCCTCGCCGAGCGGGGCGCTGCCGGTGAGGGCGGACGCGATGCGCACGATTGCCACGATCGGCGCGTCGACCAGCCGCGACCAGTGCATCGGGAAGCCGCCTTCGAGGCCCATGCGATACTGCATCGGGTCGAACCAACCCTGGCCGGCGAGGAGATCGCGGACCTGGACCAGGCGCAGCAGGCTGTCATTATCGCCCTGCGCGTCGGAGAGCCGCGCAAAGCCGTCCGAGGCGGCGAGAAGAATGCCGAACAGGACGACGGCCAGCGCGACGGCAAGATCGACGCGCAGGGTTCCCTGGCCGCCCGACAGCGGTTTCGATGCGGTTTCAGTCAAGAAAGAGGTCCCCGGCTCCAGGGCCTAAACCTAGCCTTAACCGCGTCAATAGACAGTAAAGCGCCGCGTCCCGCGTGCGCCCGGAGCCCAGCGATGACCGAACCTCTTTCGACCAGCCTGTCGGTGGCGGTGCTTTTGCCCTGCTACAACGAGGAAACGACGATCGCGGGCGTGGTCGCCGGCTTCCGCGAGGCGCTGCCCGGGGCGCGCATCGTGGTGTTCGACAACAACTCGACCGACCTGACGGCGCTGCGAGCCCGCTCGGCAGGCGCGCAGGTGGTGCGTGTGCCGCACCAGGGCAAGGGCAACGTCGTGCGACGCATGTTCGCCGACATCGACGCCGACATCTACGTGATGGCGGACGGGGACGGCACCTATGCGCCGGAGGACGCGCCTCTTCTGATCAACACGCTGATGACCGAGCATGCCGACATGGCCGTCGGCACGAGGCGAGGCGTCGGCGACGATGCGGGCCGCGCCGGCCATGCCTTCGGCAACCGGCTGTTCAACGCACTCTACCACCGGCTGTTCGGCCGCGACTTCACCGACATCTTCTCCGGCTACCGGGCGTTCACCCGCCGCTATGTGAAGAGTTTCCCGGCGGTCTCGGCCGGTTTCGAGATCGAGACGGAAATGTCGGTGCACGCCTCGATGCTGAAGCTGCCGGTGGTGGAGATCGCCCTCGACTACGGGCGGCGGCCCGAAGGATCGGCCTCGAAGCTCTCCACCTATGGCGATGGGCTGAGGATCCTTTGGATGTTCGCGATGCTGATGAAGGAGACGCAGCCGATCCGCTTCTTCGGCGCGATCTCGGCGGTTTGCCTCATCGCCAGCCTGGTGCTGATGGCGCCCGTGCTGGCCGAGTATTTCGCCACCGGGCTGGTGCCGCGCATGCCGACCTGGGTGCTGTCGATGGCGCTGATGATGATGTCGATGCTGTTCGCGATCGCGGGACTGGTGCTGGATTCGGTGGCGCGCGGCCGCGCCGAGCAGAAGCGCATGGTCTATCTCTCCTATCCGCCGCTGCGGTCGGAGCCCGTGAAGCTGCGCGCCGGAGGCGCGGCCAAGCCGCGCGCGGCGTGAGACGCTTCGGGCGCTTCCTCGTCATCGGCGTCATCGGCTTCGTCGCCGATGCGGGGATGCTCGGCGCTCTCTTGATGTGGACGCCGCTGGGTGTCTATTCGGCCCGCCTGGTATCGATCGCCTTCGCCCTCGCCGTCACCTGGCTGCTCAACCGGCTGATCACCTTCGGCCCGTCGTCGCGTCCCGTCGCGGTCGAGGGGGCACGCTATGGCGGCGTGGGGATCGCCACCTCGGCGATCAACTATCTCGCCTATTCCGCCTTTCTGTGGGCCATGCCCGACGTGCCAATCATCGTCGCGCTCGTCGTCGCCTCGGTGGTGGCACTGGCCTTTTCCTTCGCAGGCTATTCACGGCTGGTGTTCGACCGCTGATCAGCGACACGAAACGGCCGTTCAGGAAAACGCGACGTGGCCCCGCTGGACCGTGACAGCGGGACGGGCTACATCCAGCTTCCCGTTTCCAGAGGGTATTCGATGAAGCTCCGCGTCGCCGTCCAGATGGACCATATCCGCACCGTCAACATCGCGGGCGACACGACGTTCGCGCTGTCGCTGGAGGCGCAGCGGCGCGGCCATAGCCTCTACCATTACACGCCCGACCGGCTGACCCAGGAGGACGGCCGCATCTTCGCCCGCGTCGAGGAGATGGAGGTGCGGGACGTCAAGGGGGACCACTTCACGCTCGCAGAGCCGGTGCGCACGGATCTTTCGGAGATGGACGTGGTGCTTTTGCGCCAGGACCCGCCCTTCGACATGAACTACATCACCACCACCCACATGCTGGAGCGCATCCATCCGAAGACGCTGGTGGTGAACGACCCGGCCTGGGTGCGCAACTCGCCGGAGAAGATCTTCGTCACCGAATTCCCCGACCTGATGCCGGCGACGCTGATCACCCGCGACCCACTGGAGGTCGCCGCCTTCCGCAGGGCGCATGGCGACATCATCGTCAAGCCGCTCTACGGCAATGGCGGCGCGGGCATCTTCCACATGCGCGAGGACGACCGGAACCTTGCCTCGCTGCTGGAGATGTTCGGCCAGATGTTCCGCGAGCCGTTCATCGTGCAGCAGTATCTGAAGGACGTGCGCAAGGGAGACAAGCGCATCATCCTGATCGACGGCGAGGCGGTGGGCGCGATCAACCGCGTGCCGGCCGAGCACGACAGCCGCTCCAACATGCACGTAGGCGGCCGCGCGGAAGCGACCGAACTGACGCCACGCGAGCGCGAGATCTGCGAGCGCATCGGGCCCTCGCTGAAGGAACGCGGCTTCATCCTGGTCGGCATCGACGTGATCGGCGACTACATGACCGAGATCAACGTGACCTCGCCGACGGGCGTGCGCGAGGTGAAGCGCTTCGGCGGCGCGGATATCGCGGCGCTGTTCTGGGACGCGGTCGAGGCGAAGCGGGGCTGAGGCCCGCGACGACCGATGCCGTGTTGATCCCGGTCAACGCGGACCCCCTTTCGCGGGAGCTAGGTGTTCATCGGACGGCTCTTGTCCGGCGATGCCCGCGAGGAATGACCGATGAAACGACTGAACCGCGTGTTCTGGGCCACGCTTGCGGTGCCTTTGCTTTTGTGGCTGCTCGCGGACACTTCGGTCTTCCAGGCATCGAGCTTCTTCGGCATGCGCGACCCGATGGTGCAGGTGACCGGCATCCTCGCCATCGTCTGCATGAGCGCGGCAATGATTCTGGCGTTGCGGCCGCGATGGCCCGAAGCCTGGTTCGGCGGGCTGGACAAGATGTACCGCCTGCACAAATGGCTGGGCATCGGGGCGCTCGTCCTGTCGATCGTTCACTGGCTCTGGTCGCAGGGGCCGAAATGGGCGGTCGGCTGGGGACTGCTCGAACGGCCGGCCCGCGGCGCACGGCCGCCGATCGAGAATCCGGTCGAGGCGTTCTTTTCCGGCCTGCGCGGGACAGCGGAAGGCATTGGCGAGTGGGCGTTCTACGCCGCCGTCCTGCTGATCGCGCTGGCGCTGATCAAGGCTTTCCCTTACCGCCTGTTCTTCAAGACGCACCGGCTGATTGCGCTCGCCTATCTGGTGCTGGCCTTCCATACGGTGGTGCTGATCAAGTTCAGCTATTGGAGCTCGCCCGTGGCCTGGCTGACGGCGGCGCTGCTTGTCGCCGGCCTGTTTGCGGCCGGCGTGGTGCTGCTGCGCCAGGTCGGCGCCGGCCGGCAGGCCGCCGGCACGATCGCCTCGCTGCACTACTATCCCGGGGTGAAGGTGCTGGAAACCGAGATCGCGGTTCCGCAAGGCTGGCCGGGCCACAAGGCCGGGCAGTTTGCCTTCGCCACGTCGGACGCGTCGGAAGGCGCCCATCCCTACACAATCGCCTCGGCCTGGAAGGATGACGATCGGAAGATCACCTTCATCACCAAGGAACTGGGCGACCACACCAACCAGCTTCGCGACAAGCTGCGCGTCGGCCAGGACGTGAAGGTCGAGGGGCCGTATGGCTGCTTCACTTTCGACGACGACTGTGCGCGGCAAATCTGGATCGGCGGCGGCATCGGGGTCACGCCGTTCATCGCCCGCATGAAGTACATGGCGCTGCAGAAGGACGCGCCCGACGGGCCGGTGTCCCAGGCGGTGGACGTCTTCCACACCACCGCCGACGTCGACGAGGAGGCGCTCGCCAAGCTGGCGGCCGACGCCAAGAACGCCAATGTCGCGTTGCACGTGCTGGTCGATGCACGGGACGGCCGCCTGACGGGCGAGCGCATCCGCGCGGCGGTGCCGCAGTGGCGCGAGGCGAGCATCTGGTTCTGCGGCCCGCCCGGCTTCGGCGAGGCGCTGCGGAAGGACTTCGCCGCTCAGGGTTTCCCCGTCGCGCAGCACTTCCACCAGGAATTGTTCGCGATGCGCTAGACGGCCTTCGTTGGCTCAATCGTCCGCAGACGACAAGGCTGCGGGAATTGTATATCGGTCACGCTAGGGGCTGAACAATCGCGAAAGGCTCATGCATCGCGACGGCCCGGCGCGCCGACGTCGTCGACGCCGCGGGATGCGGTGCGCATTGCAAGGTGAGGCGGCGTTGTTGTTCACGAAAGGGGAACACGATTGAAAATTCTCGTTCTCGGCGGCGGCGTCATCGGCGTCACGTCCGCCTGGTATCTCGCGAAGGCCGGTCATGAAGTGACCGTGCTGGAACGGCAGGCCGGGCCTGCCCTCGAGACGAGCTATGCCAATGCCGGCGAGATCTCACCGGGCTATTCGTCGCCCTGGGCCGGGCCGGGCGTGCCGGTCAAGGCCATCAAATGGCTGCTGATGAAATACGGTCCGCTGGCGGTCAGGCCGGGCCTCGACCCCGCGATGTGGACCTGGCTCGTCCAGATGCTGCGCAACTGCACCTCGGCGCGCTATGCGGTGAACAAGGCGCGGATGGTGCCGATCGCCGAATACAGCCGCGACTGCCTGCGCGAGATGAGGACCGAGACCGGCATCGCCTATGACGAGCGCAGCCTCGGCACGCTGCAGCTCTTCCGCACGCAATACCAGCTCGACGGGATCGGCGGAGACATCGAGGTGCTGAAGCGCTTCGACGTTCCCTTCGAGGTGCTGGACCGCGCCGGCTGCATCGCGGCGGAGCCGGCGCTCGCGCGGGTGGCGGACACGTTCGTGGGCGGGCTCAGGCTGCCGGGAGACGAGACGGGCGACTGCCATATGTTCACCAACGCGCTCGGCGTGCTTGCGGCCAAGGCGGGCGTCGACTTCCGCCATGGCGTAACCGTGAAGGAGATCGTGCACGACGGCCGCCGCGCCACGGGCGTGAGCACGGACAAGGGCACGTTCGACGCGGATGCGGTCGTCGTCGCGTTCGGCAGCTACTCGCCGCGGCTGCTGCGACCGGTCGGCATCCGCGTGCCGGTCTATCCGGTCAAAGGCTACTCGCTGACGCTGCCGGTGACCGACGCGGCGGCGGCGCCGATGTCGACCGTCATGGACGAGACCTACAAGGTGGCGATCACGCGCCTTGGCGATCGCATCCGCGTCGGCGGCACGGCGGAGATCGCCGGATACGACCTATCGCTCAGGCCCTCGCGGCGCGCGCCGCTGGAGCACTCGTTCACCAGCCTGTTCGGCGCGGGCGGCTCGGTGGAGCAGGCGACGTTTTGGTGCGGGCTGAGGCCGATGACACCGGACGGACCGCCGATCATCGGCCCGACGAAGATCGCCGGCCTTTATCTCAACACCGGCCACGGGACGCTGGGCTGGACGATGGCGTGCGGCTCCGGCCGCGTGCTCGCCGACATCGTGTCGGGCAAGGCGCCCGACATCGACGTGTCCGAACTCGGCATCGGACGGTATCAAGGTTGAGGCGGGCGCCGCGCCGGCATAAATGCCTCGCCGGGAGCGTCGTGGCGGATTCGGCGAGGCATCAATTCCAGCGAAGGGGCTGACATGGCCGGCGACGATGACGACTACATCTACGACGAGGCGACCGGCGAGTGGCGGCCTGCGTCGGAGATGGCCGCAGCCGCGGAGGCCGGGCGCGCCGTTGCGCGCGACGCCGCCGGCAATGTGCTGGCCGACGGGGATTCGGTCGTGCTGGTGAAGGACCTCAAGGTGAAGGGCGCCAACCAGACGCTGAAGCAGGGCACCGTAATCCGGTCGATCCGCCTCACCGACAATCCGGAAGAGATCGACTGCCGGCACGAGGCGATCAAGGGGCTGGTCCTGCGCACGGAGTTCGTGCGCAAGCGTTGAGCGGCGGCGCCGGACGCTATGTGACCCGGCGTTTCTCCAGCTTGCGCGCCAGCGTGCGGCGATGCATGCCGAGGCGGCGCGCGGCCTCCGAGATGTTGAACTCGGATTCCACCAGCGTCTCGTGGATGCGCTCCCATTCGAGCGTCTTGAGCGAGGTCTGGCGCTTTGTCAGCGGAACCTCGGTATCGCCGTCCGACCTGCCGAAGGCAGCCTCGATGTCGTCGGTGTTGGCGGGCTTGGCGAGATAGTGGCTGGCGCCGAGCTTGATCGCCTCGACGGCCGTGACGATGCTGGCGAAGCCGGTGAGAACGACGATGCGCATCTCCGGATCGTGGTCGTGCAGCATCTTCACGGCCTTGAGCCCCGAGCCAACGCCGAGCTTGAGGTCCACGACGGCATAGCGGTGCTCCATCCGGGCGAGCGCGTCGGGAAGGGTCTCCAGCCCCTCGCAGACCTCCACCGCATAGCCGCGCCGCTGGAACGAGCGTCGCAGGGCGCGCGCGAAGGCGGCGTCGTCCTCGACGATCAGGAGCGAGCGGGGGCTAGCCATCGAACCCCGCACCGGACAGGGCGGCGAGCGGTAGGGTCAAGGTGACCGCAGCACCCCTGCCATCATTGTTGCGCGCCGACACCATGCCGCCGAGCTTGCGCACGGCATTGACCACCAGGAATAGGCCGAGGCCGCTTCCGGGCCGGTTCTTGCTGGACTGATAGGGCTTGCCGAACGATTCGAGCATTTCGGGCCGGAACCCAGGCCCGGCATCCTTCACGGCGATTACCAGCTTGTCCTCCTGTCGGCTGACGGACAGACCCATCCACGAAGGCGAGGCTTCCAGGGCGTTGTCGAACAGATTGAACAACACCTGCTTCAGTGCCGCATCGGAGATGATTGCGGCGTCCGGCGCGAAGACGTTGTCGTAGTCAAACGTCGCTGGCGTCCGGCTGGCGCGCCATTCTAGCACCACGGCGTCGACGAAGTCACGCACGGTCGTCCGGATCGTGCCCTCGCCCCTGGCCTCGCCGGAGGAGATCAGGATGCCCGACACGATCTGCTTGCAGCGGTCGAGCTGCGCCTGCATCTCGACGATGTCCTCGGCAAGTTCGGAATCCTTGCGGAAGACCGGCATGCGCCGCCAGTCGCCGAGGATCACCGAAAGCGTGGCGAGCGGCGTGCCGAGTTCGTGCGCGGCACCCGAGGCCAGAAGGCCCATGCGCACGATATGGTCTTCCTCGGCGGCCTGCCGGTGCAGGTCGGCGAGATGGGCGTCGCGCTCGCGCAGATTGCGGTTGATACGGCTGATGAACAGGACGAGCAGGCAGGTCGTCAACGCGAAGGCGATGAAGCTTCCCTGCACATGCAGCGCGAAGAACGCATCCGCGTCGCCGTCGGGCACGGCGAGCGGCCGGTTGAACGCCATCAGCGCGAGGTAGCCCGCGCCTGCGAACGCGACGAGCGCCCAGGTGGAGCGCGTGTCGAGCAGCGTGGCGCCGAGCATGATCTGCAGCACGTAGAGGAGCACGAACGGGTTAGCCGCGCCGCCGCTGAGATAGAGCTGTGCCGTCAGCGCGGCGACATCGAGCAGCAGCTCGATGAACAGTTCCACATGGGCGATGCCGCGCTGGTCGCGCAGCCGCAGAAGCGTCGTGACGTTGAGGATGATCAGGAGCAGCACGATCGCCGCCATCGGGATGAGCGGCAGGGCGATGCCCATGCCCCAGTGGACGACGAGGATCGTCACGATCTGGCCGACCACCGCGAGCCAGCGGAGCTGCACGAGCAGGAGGAGATTCTTGCGGTTGGTCATTTCCAGCATCGGCATCCGTGGGCTCCTCCACCCGGTCGACGCCCGCGCCCGCCGGCCGGTCAGGGCGCGGATCCGGGTTCGGACAACATTCCTCCCGGCGGTTCTACCGATTTTTCGGCCCCGCGCCTTCTCCAGTCGACGAGGACGAACCAGCCACCGCCGAGCGCCATCAGCGCGAGCCCGAACCAGGTGATCGCATAGACCAGATGGTTGTTGCTGAAGCTGATCCGCGTCAGCCCGCCCACCGGCCAGCCGCCCGGATTTGGGGTCGCGTCGGCATCGATGAAATAGGGCGCGGTGCGATCGAGACGTTGTGCCGCGGCGATTGCCGCCACGTCGCGGGAATACCAGCGGCCGGCGACAGGATCATTGTCGCGCAGGAACCCGCCACCCGGCTCGCTCAGCCTCAAAAGGCCGGTCACGGTGGTTTCGCCGCCGGCCGCGCCTTCGGAACGCGCCTTGGGATCGCGGAGGTCCGGCGTGACGAAGCCGCGGTTGACGAGAATGGTGAAGCCCTGGTCCGTAACCATCGGCGTCATGACCCAATACCCGCTGCCGAGATCCGTCACGGCCTGGACGAGCGTTTCCCTGTCATGCAGGAAGCGGCCGGTCGCGCGGACCTTCAAGTATTCGGCAGAGGCTGCGTCGACGCGGTCCCACGCCGCGGAGCCGGGGGGCGCGACGGGTGCTGCCGAGACCCGCGCGTCGACGCGCGCGATGAGGTCGAGCTTCCACTGGAGCCGCTGGACCTGCCAGACGCCGAGCGCGCACAGCAACGCCGCGCAGACGAGCGCGGCGGCCGTGATGAGGAGGACACTGGCCGGAGGCCTTCCCGTCATGGCATCTGCTGCATGTCGTGGAACGGCATGGTGTTGGTGTTGAGGTGGTACATGACCCACAGCGAGCCGGACAGCGCGATGACGACGACGATCAGCGTGAAGATCAGCGCCATCATCGTCCAGCCCTGCTCGGCGCGGGTGTCCATGTGCAGGAAGTAGACCATGTGGACCACGATCTGCACGACCGCGAGCGCCATGACGATGAAGCCGGTGAGCTGTTTGCTGTCCAGCACGTCGCCCATCACCAGCCAGAACGGGACGGCGGTGAGCACGACGGAGAGGACGAAGCCGATCAGGTAGCCGCGCAGCGAGCCGTGCGCGTGACCGTCGTCGCCATGCCCCGCATCGTGGGCCGCGTGCGATTCCGCGTTCGTAGCGCTCATCTCAGCACTCCCATCAGATAGACGAAGGTGAAGACGCCGATCCAGATGACGTCCAGGAAGTGCCAGAACATCGACAGGCACATCAGCCGCCGTCGGTTGGCCTCGATCAGCCCGAACCGCCACACCTGCGCCATCAGCGTCACGAGCCAGACGATGCCGAAGGTGACATGCAGGCCGTGCGTGCCGACCAGCACGAAGAAGGACGACAGGAACGCGCTGCGCTGCGGCGTGGCGCCGATATGGATCAGGTGCTGGAATTCGTAGAGCTCGATGCCGAGGAAGGCGAGGCCGAACAGGCCGGTGACGGCGAGCCAGGCGAGCGTCGCGCGCACGTTGCCCTTGACCATGGCCAGCATGGCGAAGCCGTAGGTGATCGACGAGAAGAGCAGCATGGCGGTGTTCAGCGCCACGAGCTCGAGGTCGAAGAGGTCCTTCGGCGCGGGGCCGGCGGCGTAGCTCGCGCCCAGCACCCCATAGATCGCGAACAGGACCGCGAACATGAGGCAGTCGCTCATCAGGTAGATCCAGAAGCCGAGCATGGTGCTGCCGCCCTCGGCATGCCCGTGCTCGTCCCTGAGGTAGAAGACGGGCTCCTGTTTGCCCGCGGTGTGTTCTGCTGCGATCGTCATCGTGTCATCCACCGACTGCGAGCAGCTTCGTGCGCGCGTCCTCGGTCTGCGTCACTTCCTCGGCGGGGATGTGGAAGTCGCGGTGATAGTTGAAGGTGTGGGCGATGGCGACGGCGATCATCGCGACGAAGGCGAGGATCGTCAGCCACCAGATGTACCAGATCAGCGCGACGGACATGACGACGCTGAGCCCGGCGATGACGACGCCGGTGCCGGTGTTGGAGGGCATGTGGATCGGCCTGAAGCCTTCGAGCGGGCGCTTGTAGCCGCGCTTCTTCATGTCCCACCAGGCGTCGTTATCGTGCACCACGGGCGTGAAGGCGAAGTTGTAGGCCGGCGGTGGCGAGGACGTCGCCCATTCGAGCGTGCGCCCGTCCCACGGATCGCCGGTGGTGTCGCGCAGCTGGTCGCGGCGCAGGATGCTGACGGCAATCTGGATCAGGAAAGCGACGATGCCGACGAGGATCAGGAAGGCGCCGAAGCCGGCGATGATGAACCAGATCTGCAGCGAGGGATCGTCGAAGGTGCGCAGACGGCGCGTCACGCCCATCAGGCCGAGCACGTAGAGCGGCATGAAAGCGAAGAAGAAGCCGAGCACCCAGCCCCAGAACGACACCTTGCCCCAGAACGGATCGAGCCTGAAGCCGAAGGCCTTGGGGAACCAGTAGGCCATGCCGGCGAACAGGCCGTAGACCACGCCGCCGATGATCGTGTTGTGGAAGTGGGCAACGAGGAACAGCGAGTTGTGCAGCACGAAGTCGGCCGGAGGCACGGCGAGCAGCACGCCGGTCATGCCGCCGAGAACGAAGACCAGCATGAAGGCGATCGTCCACATCATCGGCAGCTCGAAGCGGATTCGGCCGCGATACATCGTGAACAGCCAGTTGAAGATCTTCGCCCCGGTCGGGATCGAGATGATCATCGTGGTGATGCCGAAGAACGAGTTCACGCTGGCGCCGGAGCCCATGGTGAAGAAGTGGTGCAGCCACACCAGGTACGACAGGATGGTGATGCACACCGTGGCGTAGACCATCGAGGTGTAGCCGAACAGGCGCTTGCCCGAGAAGGTCGCGGCGATCTCGGAGAAGATGCCGAAGGCGGGAAGCACGAGGATGTAGACCTCCGGATGGCCCCAAATCCAGATGAGGTTGACATACATCATCGGATTGCCGCCGAGGTCGCTGGTGAAGAAGTTGGTGCCGACGTAGCGGTCGAGCGTCAGCAGTACCAGGGTCGCGGTGAGGATCGGGAAGGTGGCGACGATCAGCACGTTGGTGCAGAGCGACGTCCAGGTGAACACCGGCATCTTCATCATCGTCATGCCCGGGGCGCGCATCTTGACGATGGTGGCGATGAGGTTGATGCCCGAGAGCGTGGTGCCGACGCCCGCGACCTGCAACGACCAGATGTAATAGTCCATGCCGACGCCCGGACTGTATTCGGCGCCGGAGAGCGGCGGATAGGCGAGCCAGCCGGTGCGCGCGAACTCGCCGACGAACAGCGACATCATCAGGATCACCGCGCCGCCCGCGGTCATCCAGAAGCTGAAATTGTTGAGGAACGGGAACGACACATCGCGCGCGCCGATCTGCAGCGGCACGACGTAGTTCATCAGGCCGGTGACCAGCGGCATCGCCACGAAGAAGATCATGATGACGCCGTGGGCGGTGAAGATCTGGTCGTAGTGATGGGCGTTGAGGTAGCCCTCAGACCCGTTGAAGGCGATCGCCTGCTGGATGCGCATCATGATCGCGTCGGCGAAGCCGCGCAGCAGCATCACGATGCCGAGGATCATGTACATGATGCCGATGCGCTTGTGGTCGACGGTTGTGAACCACTCGCGCCACAGATAGCCCCAGAGGCGGAACCAGGTGAGCGCGCCGAGCAAGGCGATGCCGCCGAGCGCCACCACGGCGAAGGTGCCGACGAGGATCGGCTCGTGCAGCGGCAGCGCTTCCCAGGTGAGCCGTCCGAAGATCAGCTTGATGAGGTCCGGATTGTCGAACATGGCAAACTCTCAGGTGCCGAAGGGCTGGCGCCGATCGAGGCGCGCATCGACCTGCGGGGACGCGAAGGGATTCATGGAGGGACGCGGCAGGCCGGCGCCGAGCAGCGGCTTCGGGTCCACGAACGGGCGCAGCGAGGCCGACCAGGTGGTCGCGGCGGCGGCCGCCGCCTCTTCCGCCGTGCAGATGCTGGCGACGAGGGTGGACTGGCGGCCGAAGAAGGCACTGAGCGCGGACGGGCGGCCTTCCTCGACCGGCTGGAGCAGCACGATGCCGTCGATGCCGAGGCCGCCGGCGGCGTCGATCGACATCATCTCGTCCATGCACATGCGGCCGGGCTCGGCGCAGCGGTCGCGGATCAGGCGGAAGAGGTTCGGCTCGACCGAAGCGTAGCGGCGCGCTGCCTCGTTCTCGCTGGGCTTCGCGAGATCGAGGTAGGCGGTGCGATCGAGCGAGCCGCCGGCCTGGCGCACCGCGCCCACCCATGCGTCGAAATCGGCCTGCGACTGGCCGTGGAAGGCGAAACGCATGCCGGAAAAGCCGTCGCCGCTGTAGTTGGCCGAGAAGCCGACATATTCGCCGGGCTTGTTGATGACGCCGTGGAGCGTCGTCTCCATGCCGGGCATGGCGTAGATCTGGCCGGCGAGCGCGGGGATGTAGAACGAGTTCATCACCGAGGTGGAGGTGAGCCGGAAGCGGATCGGCCGGTCGACGGGCGCGGCCATCTCGTTGACTGTCGCGATGCCGTATTCCGGGTAGATGAACAGCCATTTCCAATCGAGCGCGGCCACTTCGACCACGAGCGGCTCGACCTGCCGGTCTACCGGCCGCCCCTCCGAAACGCGGCCGAGCGGCCGGTAGGGGTCGAGCAGGTGCGTGCCCATCCAGGTGACCGCGCCGAGGCAGATGATGATCAGAAGGGGCACCGCCCAGATCACCAGTTCGAGGTGAGTGGAGTGGTCCCAGTCCGGCTCGTAGCGCGCCTCCCTGTTGCCCGCGCGATACCGCCACGCAAAGAAGACGGTGAGCGCCATGACCGGAACGATGATGAGCAGCATCAGCAGCGTCGAGACGACGACGAGGTCGCGCTGCTGCGCGGCGACGTCGCCCGCGGGCGCCAGCACCACGAGGTTGCACCCGCTGAGCGCGAGGGCAAGGCAGAGCAACACGGTCAGTCTGGTCAGCTTCAAGATCGGATCCGCACGCCAATTGAGAGGTTTCAGGGCCTCGCTAACGGCTAGATGCTGCACCGCACATTGGACAATTTGCCCAATGCCGCGCGCGGCGGCAGACGCATAATGACGGTCCTGCGGCGCGGGCGACGAGCCTCGCGCCGCTGACGGCGTGCGAGGTGTCAGGAAGCATGGTGCACTCTTCGACAATGACGGCGGACGATTCGGTCGGGCCCGAGGCTCGCCATGGCGCGGTCGCCCCCGGTGAGATCGCGGTGGGCGTGTTCATCGGCCGCACGTCGGAATTCTTCGACTTCTTCGTCTACGCCATCGCCTCGGTGATCGTGTTCCCGAGGCTGGTGTTCCCGCACATGGACGCGCTGACGGGCACGCTCTGGTCGTTCGCGATCTTCGCACTGGCCTTCGTCGCCCGACCGGTGGGCACGGCGATCTTCATGGCCGTCGACCGCGCCTACGGCAAGGGCGTGAAGATGACCATCGCACTGTTCCTGCTCGGGACGGCCACCGTGGCCATCGCCTTCCTGCCCGGTTACGAGCGGATCGGCGCGGCGGCGATCTGGTTCCTGGCGCTGGCGCGCATCGCGCAGGGCATCGCGCTCGGCGGCACGTGGGACGGGCTTGCCTCGCTGCTCGCCATGAATGCGCCGGAGGGCCGGCGCGGCTGGTACGCGATGATCCCGCAGCTCGGGGCGCCCGCCGGCCTGATCGTCGCCAGCGCGCTCTTCGCCTTCTTCGTCGGCAATCTTTCGGCCGACGACTTCTTCAGCTGGGGCTGGCGCTATCCGTTCTTCGTCGCTTTCGCGATCAACGTGGTGGCGCTGTTCGCGCGGCTCAGGATCGTGTCCACGCCGGAATACCGGGAGCTGTTCCACAATCGCGAGCTGCAGCCGGCGCGCATTTCCGCGACGCTGCGCGCCGAGAGCCGCACCGTGGCGCTCGGCGCTTTCGCGCCGCTCGCGAGCTTCGCCCTGTTCCACATGGTGACGGTGTTCCCGCTGTCCTGGGTGTTCCTGTTTACCTCGGAAGGCATTGCGCGCTTCCTCGTCATCGAAGCGGTCAGCGCCGTCTTCGGGCTCGGCGCGGTCTTCGTTTCCGGCATCCTGGCCGACCGGATCGGGCGCCGCTCGCTGCTGATCGGCTCGGCGGTCGCCATCGCCGCCTTCAGCGGCTTCGCGCCGCAGCTGCTCGACGCGGGACCGGTGGGCGAGGCGATCTTCATGGTGCTCGGCTTCGTGCTGCTCGGCCTGTCCTTCGGCCAGTCGTCCGGCGCGGTCGCCTCCAGCTTCCCGCAGGCCTACCGCTACACCGGCTCGGCCATCACCACCGACCTTGCCTGGCTGTTCGGCGCGGGGTTCGCGCCGCTGGCGGCGCTTCTGCTGTCGGCGAATTTCGGGCTGATCTCGGCCGGCGCCTATCTGCTTTCGGGCGCGATCTGCACCATCCTGGCGCTGTGGCTCAGCGAACGCTTCGCGGCGAAGGCCGGCTAGAGATCATCTGGCGACGGGCCGATCCGGCGCGGCGCTCGCGCTGCCTTGCGTGATCAGGCGCGAGCTGCGCTGGTCGCGGGTGTGGATCCACAGCCAGCTCAGCGCCACGCTTAGCCTGTTGCGGACGCCGATCAGGAAGTAGATGTGGGCGAGGCCCCATATCCACCAGGCCAGCGCGCCGCGCAGCTTGACCCGGCCAAAGTCGATGACTGCCAGCCGCTTGCCGATCGTCGCGAGGCTGCCCTGGTGGCGGTAGCGGAAGGGCATGCCCGTCGGTCGCCCCGCGAGCCGCGCCCTGATCGTATCCGCGACATACCTGCCCTGCTGCTTCGCCGCCGGTGCGATGCCGGGAACCGGCTTGCCGTCCGGAGCGTCGATGGCAGCGGTGTCGCCGATGACGAAAATCTCGGGATGGCCAGGCACGGTGAGATCGGGCTCGACCTTGACGCGCCCGGCGCGATCGGCCGCGGCCGAGAGCCATTCCGCCGCCGGCGAGGCCTGCACGCCCGCCGCCCAGATGATCGTCGCAGCGGCAAGACGCTTGCCGCCATAGACGACGCCGTCGGCCGAGCATTCGGTGACCGGACTGCCTCGCTCCACCTCGACGCCGAGCTTCTCCAGCGCCCGCAGCGCATAGTCCGAGAGATCGTCGCTGAAGGCGGCGAGGACGCGCGGGCCGCCCTCGATCAGCACCACGCGCGTCCGTCTGGTGTCGATGTTGCGGAAATCTTCCGGCAACGTCACCCGGGCGAGCTCGGCGATGGTGCCCGCAAGCTCCACGCCGGTCGGGCCGGCGCCGATGATCACGAAAGTGAGGAGTGCTGCCCGCCGCGCGGGATCTGTTTCCCGCTCGGCCTTCTCGAAGGCGACGAGGATGCGGCGGCGGATGGTCGTGGCGTCCTCGAGCGTCTTTAGGCCGGGTGCAAACGGCTCCCAGTCATCATGGCCGAAATAGGCGTGCCGCGCTCCGGTGGCCAGAACCAGCGTGTCGTAGGCAACAGTCGATCCGTCGTCGAGCCGCACCGCGCGGGCCTGCGTGTCGACACCGGCCGCCGAGGCCAGCAGCGTGGTGATCTCGCGGCGCCGGCGCAGGAGATGCCGGATCGGCCAGGCGATCTCGGAGGTCGCCAGCGACGCGGTCGCGACCTGGTAGAGCAGCGGTTGGAACAGGTGATGGTTGCGCCGGTCTATGATCGTGATGCGGACCGGCGCACCGGAAAGACGGTGAACCGTCTCCAGGCCGCCGAAGCCTGCTCCGACCACGACGACGTGATGGGGGGAAGATGCATCCGCTGCTGCCATCGCAAACGCCTTTCCTGCCGGTGCACACCGGCCGGGGTTGTCGCCATGCCGAGTGCCGCTGCGTTTTCCACCCACAAAGGGCGTGTGGCAATGTCGAACTTTTCATAGCTGGAATGCAGGCTCGGCGCGAAGGCCACCGCGGCGGCCGCGCTCGCAGCTGATCAGAGCAACGTACGGGCGCGCCATCCGTGGTGACCAGCGAGGTTAGGCGGGGCTCGAGCCCTTGAGATAGGGAGCAATCTCGGCACTCACGGCGTCGCAGGTGGCCAGCAGTGCGGCCACGATCCGGTCAAAAGCGGCAGGATCCAGGCTCGATGGAAATCCCGTCAGGCTGATGCCGAGCGCGGTCTGGCCTGACGGCTTGCGGACCGGTGCCGTGATGACGGCGGCTTCGACGAGGCCGTCGTCGCCGGCAAGGTCCTCCGGGTCGTGCACCATGGCGCGATCCGTCAGGGCCTGCCGGACCGTCTCCAGCGCTCCGCTGGAGTGGCCGCGTCGCAGGGCCTCGGCCATCGCGGCCTCGAGCATCCGCTGCCTCGACCGGTCGAGGCCGACCGACCATCCGCGCTGGCGCACCCTTTCGAGCGACGCCCGGTGATGCTCCGCGCGCGCGGCTTCGATCTCGCCGAGATTGGCGATCCACGCTCTCGCGACATCGGGGCTTTCCCAGGCCGCATGGATCGCGCCCATCGGCGCGGCGACGGGAAGCCGCTCGCCCAGCCGTGAGATGGGCGTCGGGCCGGCGCTCGCCAGGATGACGATCTCGTTGCCGGACCGGACGGTGACACTGACGCAGAGCTGCAGCCGCCGGGCAAGTTCCTCGATATGAGGACGCGCCATGTCGGCGAGCTTCAGGTGTGCGAGCAGGTCCGGCTCGCTGCCCGCGATCAGCGAGGAGGTGCTGAAGCGCCCGTAACCGCCGCGGAAGAACACCAGCGGTGCGACATCGCTCCCGGTCGACAGGGCGCGCACACGGCCGACGACGATGTCGTGGTCTCCCGCGTCATGGACGGTCTCGACCTCGCAGTCGACCCAGCCGATCACGCCCGGCAGGATCGGCGAGCCGGACGGCGCCGGCGTCCAGTCGAGGCCGGCGAACTTGTCGACGGCCTTCGAGGCGAACACCCGGCACAGCGCTTCCTGATGCGCGCCGAGGAAATTGACACAGAAGGAACGGGCCGGCGCCAGCCGGCGATAGCTGGAGGAGGTCTTCGCCGGCAGGTAGGCGACGAGCGGCGGGTCGAGCGAGACGGAGGTGAAGGATCCGACGACCATTCCGGCTGGCTCCTCGGCGTCCGGGATCGCGGTGACGACAGCGACGCCGGTGGGGAAGTTGCCGAGGACGCGGCGGAAATCGCCTTGACCGATCGCCTCGCTCATAGCCGTCACGCCCGGTTGCCGATCAGCCGGTCCACCACCGGCTTCCAGGCAGCCACATAGGCGTCGAGCTCCGGGCCTTCCGCGAAGGTCTTGTCGTTGAGGTAGAGAGCCGACGCAGGACAGGTTGCGCCGATCTCCACCAGAACCGGCTTGAGGTGGATTTCTGCAGCGAGCGCGTGGCGTTCGCCGGCCCCCAGCATCAGCGGTATCGCGACGACGCCTTTCAGGCCGGTCTGCCCGGCGAAGCGGTCCAGGAACAGTTTCAGCAGCCCGGTGTAACTTGCCTTGAAGGTCGGGCTGGCGACGACCACGAGATCGAAGCCGGCGACTTCGGCGACGGCCTGCTTCACGGTCTCGTCGTTCCAGTCGAGCAAGGCAGGCCCGAACGCGACCAGGTCGAACTCGCGGTCCGGGGCACGGCCGGTGAGCCTGGTTGCGAGCAGCCGCGCCGCCTCCAGCGTGCGGGAGGCGGGCTTCGGGTTGCCGACGACGATCGCGGTGCGGGGTGACGTCATGGTCCTAGAACTCCAGCAGCGTGTCGCGCAGCATGCCCGGACGATAGCGCGTGCGCACGGCGCCAAGATCCTGCAGCGCCGGCACGAGACCGTCGGTGATCTCGGCGAGGTAGTGGCGGGTCGTCTGGCCGGTGATCAGGAAGCCATCACCGCCGACATGCTGCATGATTTCCACCATCTCGGCCGCGACGTCTTCTGCGGTGCCCGTGAGGTTAGTGCCGTCGGGATTGTAGGCGAGCGCGATCGCGCCGGCCTGGCGCAACGTGCGGCCCTGGTTGCGGGCGATGAAGTCGTCGAGCACGACGCGGGTGCCTTCCGTCGTCAGGCCCCGCGCCTTCAACGGCTCGTCGAGCGGGAACTGGCTGAAGTCGATGTCGACGATCTTGGAGACCTTGGCGATCGTCTGCTCTGCCGCCTCCAGGTCGTCGGCCTCGCGCTTGCGCCGCTTGAGCTCAGCCTCCTCGCGGGTCGCGCCGATGATCGGCGCGATCAGCATGAAGAGCTTGATCGTGTCGGGATCGCGGCCCTGCTGCGCGGCGAGGCGGCGCACGTCGTCGCGATGCTGTTTCATGTAGTCGAGCGTCTTGGCCTTCACGACGATCGTGTCGGCATGCTGCGCGGCGAACACCCGCCCGCGGCCAGAGCTGCCCGCCTGCGCCATCACCGGGCGGCCCTGCGGCGGCGGACCAGAGTTCAGCGGCCCGCGCGTCGCATAGTGCTCACCCCTGTAGTTCGGGGTGCGCACCTTGGCCGGATCGACGAGGACGCCCGCCTTGCGGTCGGCGACGATGGCATCCGCGTCCCACGAATCCCACAGCGCATGCACGGCGGCGATGAACTCGTCGGCCATGTCGTAGCGCCTGTCGTGCTCCTCCATGCCGGGGAAGCCGAAGTTCTGAAGAGCCCGCTCGGACGAACCGGTCACGACGTTCCAGCCGACGCGTCCTTCGGACAGCTGGTCGAGCGAACCGACCTGCCGGGCGAGCTGATAGGGATGGTAGGCGAAGGTCGAGATCGTCGGCACGATGCCGATATGTTGGGTCGCCTGCAGCATGTAGGGCGCGACCATCAGCGGATCGCGGCGCGGCACCGACAGGCCGTTGCGCAGGTAGATGTCCATGGAATCGCCATAGGCGTCGGCGACGAAGACGTTGTCCTCGATCAGCACGTAGTCGAAGCAGGCGCGCTCGAGTTCGCGCGCGGCGGCGACATAGAGGTCGGGCTTTGCCCACTCCTTGCCGATATTGCCGCCCCAGGCGGTGCCCCAGCCCTGCGTGTGGGCGTCCGTCATGAAATAGGCGAGATGGAATTTCCCGGGCATGGCGTTCTCCGACGGCCGTTTCAGTGCAGGCCGAAGCTGTTGAGAAGGATGTTGCGGTAGCGCGCGAAGCCGTCCGACACGCGGTCGCGCGGATAGGGCAGGTCGACCTCGATGACCTCGGCGATGCGGCCGGGGCGTGCGGACATGACGACGACCTTCTCGGCGAGCACGAGCGATTCATCGATGTCGTGCGTGACGAACACGGTCGTCACGTTCTGCGAGCGCCAGATGTCGCGCAGCGCATCCTGCAGCTTGATGCGCGTGAAGGCATCGAGGGCGCCGAAGGGTTCGTCCATGAGCAGGATGCTCGGGCGCGGGGCAAGCGCACGCGCTATGGCGACGCGCTGCGCCATGCCGCCGGACAGCTGGTGCGGATAGGCGTCCTCGAAGCCGACGAGGCCGACGAGTTCGAGCAGTTCGTGGACGCGATCCCGCTTCTCGCGCTCGCTCGCCTGCTTCATGCCGAAGGCGATGTTGGCGCTGGCCGTCAGCCAGGGCAGAAGACGGGCCTCCTGGAAGACGAGGCCGCGCGTGCGCTTCGGGCCGGTGACAGGCTCGCCGCCGACGAGGATCTGGCCGCTGAAGCCAAGATCGAGACCGGCGATGCTGCGAAGCAGCGTGGACTTGCCGCAGCCGGAGGGACCGACCAACGCTATGAATTCGCCGGAACCGATGTCGAGATTGATGTCCTTCAGCGCGGTGACGACGCCGGCGCGACCGTCGAAGGAGCGGCCGACATGACGAACGGATACGAACTGGCTCATCATCAGGAACCCGTGAAGGAGTTGCGCCAGTGCAGCACGCGACTCTCGATGAGGCGGAGTGCTGCATCCATCAGTTTGCCGGCGACGGAGAAGACGACGAGGCTGGCAAGCACGATATCGACCCGCACCGCCTCGCGCCCCTGCAGCAGCCAGAAGCCGATGCCGCTCTCGGCAGCCATCAGCTCGGCGATGACGAGCGCGAGCCAGGCGATGCCGAGCGAGTAGCGGACGCCGGTCAGGATCTCCGGCAAGGCGGCGGGCAGGATCACGCGGTAGAGCAGTTCGACGCGCGACAGCTCGAACGACTGGCCGACCTCGACCAGGCCCTTGTTGACGTTGCGCACGCCGGCCAGCGTGTTGATGTAGACCGGGAAGAAGCTGGCAACGGCGATGAGGATGATCTTCGGGGTCTCGCCGAGGCCGAACCACATGACCAGCAGCGGGGTCAGGCCCATGAAGGGCACGGTGCGCAGCATCTGCACGGTCGTGTCTGTCAGGTTCTCGCTGCGCAGCGACAGGCCGTTGAGCGCGCCGAGCAGGAGGCCGAAGCCGCCGCCGAACGCGAAGCCGATGATCCAGCGGCGCACGCTGTAGCCGAGATTGACCCAGAGCGAACCGTCGAGCGCGGCCTCGCCGAGGGTGGCGAAGACTTTTGAAGGGGCAGGCAGGAGAAGCGTGTTGACCATGCCGGTCCTCGCCGCGATCTCCCAGATAATGACGATGACAAGTGGAAGCAGGAAGCCGCCGAGGTAGTATGCGGCCGCATTGGCGAAGCGCCTGGCGGCCGGTGGGCCGGCGGCGGCCCGCCCACCGGAACCGTCCGCCGCGTCCGTGGTGGCGGCGGCCGTCTCCACGGCCGACGGTCGAGCGCTTGTCATATCGTGCGTCCCCCAAGGACCGTCGAGCGGAGATCAGTTCTTGCCGAAGGCGCGGTCCCAGATCTCGGTCGTCATGACGTTCGACCAGTCCGGCTCACCCTTGATGAGACCGTATTTGAGATAAAGCTTGGCCTCGCGGCTGAAGTCGGCAACCACGGCCGCGTCCGGCGACATGAACTTCTGAACGCGCTTGGCGAAGGTGAGCCCGGCCACTTCGGGCTCGAGGCCCGTCGCCTTGGAATAGGCCGCGACGGCCGCCTCCTTGTTCGACTGCACCCAGTCGAGCGAGGCCTTGTAGCCCTTGAGGAAAGAGGCAAGCGCCTCCGGCTTCTCCGCGATCGCCTTCTTGGTGGCGACGATGATGACGAAGTTGTTGAAATACTTCGAGGTGGGTGTGAAGACAATCTTCGCGAGCCCCTTCGACACAGCCGAAGCGATGAAGGGATTGTAGATAATCCAGGCGTCGATCTGCTTGCTGGCGAGAGCCGCGGCACCGGCGCTGGGCTCGATCTTGACGTATTTGTAGTCGTCCTTGCCGATGCCGACATCGGAGAGGGCTTCCTGCACATAGGCGATCGGCGCGCCGTCGGTGCCGGCGATCGTCTTGCCCTTGAGATCGGCCAGCGAATTGATGGCGGAATCGGCGGCGGCGATGATGCCGACCGCTTCCGGCGAGTGCTCGGCGATGGCGATAATCGAATAGGGCAGATCGGCAGCCGAGAGCGCCTGGTAGGTCGTGCCGGTGATGCCGACATCGGAGGTGTTGCTGGACATCGCCTCGTTGATAAGAAGATTGTCCGTAACGATCTTGGCGTCGAGGGCCACGCCTTCCTTCTTGAAGGCGTCCTGTTCGAGGCCCGCAGGCACGACGATGTAGGCCCGAAGCTGAATGAGGGAGACGGGTGTTTCCTGCGCCTGGGCGGTGAGCGACGCCGCCAGCGACATCGTCGCGGCCAGCGGCAGGACAAGCGCGATCTTTGCAAGTGCGGCAGTCAGCGCATTCATGTAAGGGTCCCCTTGCTGCCGCCATACAGCCCGTTGCCGTATCGGATCGGCGTCGGAAGTGGACTATAGGGCAGCCAACTCCTGGGTCAACATAGATAATATATAATTATCCTGTTTATATTGACTATTGCAGGGTTTGGGCGCATCTAGGGGTAAGGGAGGAACCGTCGGATCGCGCTGCGATTGCGTCGCCAGCATGGTCGGGCCTAACGGCGCGGCCAGCGAGCGATCCGGAGTCTCCCAGTTGGAACTGACGATTCAGCTGTCGGGCTACATTAATGGCATATTCGGAAAACACCGCATCCTCGTCCGGCCGGCGGACCATGGCATCCATTCTTGCCGACAGGCTTCGGCAGGACGTTCTCGCGGGCGTGTTGAAGCCGGGCGCCCGCCTGACAGTCAAGGAACTCGCGGATCGCTACGACGCCGGCGCCATACCGTTGCGCGAGGCACTGTCGCGGCTGTCGTCGACCGGCTTCATCACCGCGGAGGACCAGCGTGGCTTCCGCGTTACCGAGATCTCCGAGGAGGAGGTGCTCGACATCCAGACCCAGCGCGCCGACCTCGAATGCATTGCGTTGCGCAAGTCGATCGAGGCCGGCTCGGTGCAGTGGGAGGTCGACCTCATCGCCGCCCATCACCGCCTGGCGCATCTCCAGTCGAAGCTGGAGGGCCAGCCGCTGGCGAGCAATGCGGAATGGGAAGCACAGCATTGTCAGTTCCACCTGCAACTGGTCAGCGCCTGCGGGTCGAAATGGCTTCTCCGGTTCATCGAGACCCTGATCGAGCACAGTTCGCGCTACCGCCAGATCGGCGCCTATGCGATCGCAAGCGCGGAGGTGCGCCGCGACATATCCGGCGAGCACAAGGCCATTCTCGATGCGGCCCTGGCGCGCGACGCGGACCTCGCCTGCGCATTGCTGCGCGCGCACTACCGAGCGACGACCCGCGCGGTGGTGGAACTGATCGAGAAGACGCGGGAGCCCTGACGAGGCGGGACAGGGCGACGCCTGCGCTTTGCGGCGTCCGGTCCGCTACAGGAACTCGCAGACCTCGTCGAAGTCGAGCCGGGGATTGCGCGGGAAGAGGTCCTCGCGCCGGCCGTATCCCAGATTGCAGACGAAGTTCGTTTCGACCGCAGTGCCCTGCCAGAAGGCTGCGTCCATCGCCGCCTTGTCGAACCCGCTCATCGGGCCGCAGTCGAGGCCCAGCGACCGCGCCGCGAGAATGAAATAGCCACCCTGGATGCTGGAGTTGCGGAACGCGGTCTCCCGCGTCAGCTGCGGATTAGCAAGGTAGTTCTCTCTCGCTGCCGGCGCATGGGCGAACAGCTTCGTCAACGTTTCCGGAAAGCCGATGTCCATGCCGAGAACGGCCGTGACGGGTGCGGCCTCGGCTTTCGCGCGATTGGTTGGGAAGAGCGCATCGACGAGCATGCGCTTCGCATCGGGCGACCGAACGAACTTGACGCGCAGCGGCGTGCAGTTGGTCGAGGTCGGACCCATCCTCATCAGATCGTAGAGCCGGCGAAGCGTCTCATCCGCGACGGGGACGGCCTGCCAGGTGTTGAAGGAACGGCCCTCCCGAAAGAGAGCTTCGACGTCGGGCGACACGCTCCCGCCAACGGCTGCCGGCGCGATGCGCGACCGAGCCAGACCGGTCATATCGCACCTCCCACCGCTTCCCTGGCATGCGACCGTCCGAGATAGACGTCAACGAGGCGGCTGTCGGAGTCGAATCTCGCCCATTCGTCGCCGTCGACCTCCAGCACGATCCTGCCGAGCGACATGACATAGGCGCGGCTCGTCGCCTCGATGGCGATGCGCACGTTCTGCTCGACCAGCAGGATGCCGAGGCCGGTCGACCGGAGGCCCTGAAACACCGTGAAGATCTCCTTGACGATGCGGGGGGCCAAGCCCGTGGACGGCTCGTCGAGGATCAGGAAATCGGGCTGCAGCAGGAGGGCTCGCGCGGTCGCGACCATCTGCTGCTGCCCGCCGCTGAGAAGCCCTACAGGGGTATGCAGCCGCTCGCGCACGAGCGGGAACAGGTCGCAGATGTCGTCCCATGAGAAGCGGCGCGTGCCGCCGCGCGTGTTGCCCTCGGCCTGCGCGATACGGAGATTGTCGCGGATCGACATCGGACCGAACAGGCGCCGGTTTTCGAGGAGCGCCGAGATGCCCACAGATGCCCGCTTGTGCGCGGGGAGGCTGGTGATGTCGGCATCATCCTTCAGGATGCGCCCCGACATCACCCGGTTCAGGCCCATCAGGGTGCGCACAAGCGTCGTCTTTCCGGCACCGTTCACGCCAACCAGCGCGACGGACTCGCCGGCGGCGATGCCGATCGACACGCCGTGGAGGACTTCCTGGAGGCCGTAGCCGGATCTGACTCCGTCGAGTTTCAGCATCGTCAGACCCCCAGATAGACTTCGTGGACCTGGCGGTTGTTCTTGACCGCCTCCACCGTGCCGCTCGTCAGGATCTCGCCGAAATTAAGCACGTAGATGTGCTCGACGACATTCAGCAGGTCCATGTCGTGGGACACGAGGAAGATCGACATGCCGTCGGAGTTGAGCTGACGGATCCAATCCTTGAGATTGTCGATCTCCTCGATGTTCAGGCCGGAGGACGGCTCGTCGAGCATCAAGATACGCGGCTGGCCGACATTGGCGCGCGCGATCTCCAGGATGCGCCGCTGGCCACCCGTCAGGTTCTTCGCCAGCGTGGACTTGATCCGCTCGAGCCCGAAGCGCTCGCACTCCGCCTCGGCCATCTCCAGCATCTGACGCTTCTGGCGCGAGGAATTGGGGACGCCGAACATGTCGCCGAGCATCGAGCTGCGCGTCATCTTCGCGGTGCCGACCATGACGTTCTCAAGAACGGTCATCTCCTCGAAGACCTTGGGCGTCTGGAAGGTGCGGACCATGCCGCGGCGACAGCGCTCCTGGATGGAGAGGCCAGTGACGTCGGCGCCGTGCAGCTCGACGCGTCCGGCCTGCGGGCACATGTAGCCCGAGGCGACGTTGAACAGGGTCGTCTTACCCGAACCGTTGGGACCGATCAGTCCGGTGATCGAATTACGCGCCACGTCGAGGCTGACATTGCGCAGGATGTGGAAGCCACCGATCGAGAGCGAGATGCCGGCGATCCTGAGATCAGGCGGGCCGTCGTGGAGATGAATGTCGTGCTGCATGGGCGTCTCAGCTCCTTCTCGCGACAGCCTGGCGAACAGCACCCGCAATGCCATCGGGCATCAGGGTGACGACGACAACCAGAGCGAGACCGAAGAGCACCTGGTGGATGTGTCCGAAGGCGCTGAGGTAGTGGGGCGCCAGCGTAATGAACAACGCGCCGATGACGAGGCCGGCGAGGTGCCTCGCGCCGCCGAGCACCGGGATCAGGAGGAAGGTGATGCTCTTTACGATGTCGAAGGAGTGGACGCTGACGAAGGAGGTGTAGTGGGCGAACAGGCTGCCCGCGACGCTGCCGAAGACCGCGCTGAGCAGGAACATGCGGACCTTGAGCCAGCGGTTGTCGACGGCCAGGCTGGCGGCGGCGTCAGGGTCGTTGCGCATGCCCTGCAGCATCAGGCCGGTGCGGCTGTCGATGAGGTTGCGGGCAAGCCACAGCGACAGAGCGAGCACCACTAAGACGAGATAGTAAAAGCTCAGCGGGGTGTTCAGCACATAGCCGGCGATCTCGATCTTCGGGATGCCGCCTCGCCCGAGTTCGCCGCCGGTGATGCCGGCCCATTCGAAGAACAGCGAATGGCCGATGATGCCGAGCGCGAGCGTGGCGAGCGTCAGGAAATATCCCTGCAGGCGCAGGATCGGCCAGCCGAGGACGAAGGCGATCGCCGCGGAGAGCACCGCTCCGGCGCCGATGCCGACCAGCCAGTGGGCGCCATATTCCGCCGACAGATAGGCAGTCGTGTAGGCGCCGACGCCGTAGAACAGCGCCTGGCCTGCATTGATGATGCCGCATGTGCGCAACAGCAGGCCGACGCCCAATCCGGCGATGGCGTAGATGCTGGTGAAGACAAGAATGTCGACGATGTCACGGCCGAGGAACTGCGGCGCTGCGAGCGCGAGCGCGATGAAGAGGGCGAGAACGGGCTTGAAAGGAACGGACATCGATCAACCCCTTCGGACGCGATGGCCGAGCATGCCGCCGGGCAGGAAGATCATGATGAGGATCAGGATCGAGAAGGTGATCGCGTCCTTGTAAGCCGACGAGATCGTGGCGATCGACAGCGATTCCAGCAGGCCGATCGTTAGGCCGCCGACGGCGGCGCCGATCGGGTTGGTCAAGCCGCCGAGGATGGCGGCTGCGAAGCCCTTGAGGGTCAGGATGAGGCCGGTCTGGTAGTCGACAGGGAGCACCGTAGCGATCAGCAGGCCGGCGAGCGAACCGAGGAGGCCGCCCAGGACGAAGGTCAGCGTTCGCATGAGGGAGACGTCGATCCCGACGCTCGTGGCGCCGTCCTCGTCGATCGAGGCGGCCATCATGCGCATGCCGAGCAGGGTGTGGCGATAGAACAGCCGCACCGCGAGGATCGCGACCGTCGCAAGACCCATCAGCCAGAGCGCCTGCGTCTGCAGCACCGCGTCGAGAATGATGTAGACGTTGACCGGCTCGTAAGCGGGCAGGCTGAAGCTGCCGGAGCCGGCAAACTGTAGCACCAGCGCGGAAAGCGTGATCGCGAGGCCGAGGGTCAGAAGCAGGTAAGAATCATGCGCCGCGTTGCGGGCGCGCATGTGACGGACGAAGACGAGATCGACCAGCAATCCGATGATCATTCCGCTCGCCATGCCGGCGAGGACAGCGACGGGATAGGGCCACCCGGCCGCCGAGACAGCGAGCGACGCGATGATCGCGGCGATGATCGAGAACTCGCCCTGCATCGCGTTGATGACGTCGCTGCCCTTGTAGATCGCGGCGATACCGAGGCCTACCAGGGCATAGATGAAGCCGTTCATCACCCCGGCGATGATCGATTGAACGAGAAGACCCAGCGTCACGGAACACCTTTGTCACGCAAGAGGAAGAGTCGGACGCCCGGATCTCCCGGACGCGCCGCCTGGGACGATGCCGGCCCGCCCTTCCGCTCCCCTTCGGGACACGGAAGGACGCCCGGCCGCGGCTCAGTCCGCGATGCGGTATTCGAGACGGGTGAACTTGCCGTCGACGACGCGGGAGAAGACGTAGTCCGTCAATCTCAGGCCGGTCATGTCGTCCGCCGAGAAGTCGTAGTCGGCATTGACGCCCTCGAACATGCCGCGAACGGTCTCGCAGAGCTTGCCTTCGGCCGGCTCCGGGCCAGTTGCGGCCAGACCCTTGGCGACGAGCTGGAGCGCATCCCAGCCGAACGCCTCGATCGATTTGGGCAGGCTGCTGTATTCGGCCTGGAAGAGCTTCACGAAATCGGCCTGGCGCGGCAGCGGGTCCTCAGCGACGAGATATTCGGGGATGATGACGTCGGAGACGTTCGGACCCATCGCTTCGACGATCTGGTAGGTGGCCTGGCCGATCGCCGACAGGATCGGCTGCTTGACCTGCAACGCCCTCAGATTGCGCACCGGCGTGCCGGTGACGCCGATGACGAAGAAGCCGTCGGGATTCATCGCGCGCAGCTTGGCGGCCTGCGTCGTGGTGTCCGTCGCGCCGATTTCGAACGTCTCGGAAGCGACGATCTCGATGCCGTATTCGGCAACGTATTTCTGCAGCTCGGTGAAGACGACGCGGCCGTAGCCGGCGTCATAGAGCGCCGCCATCTTCTTGAGCCCGTTGTCCTTGGCATAGGAGAGAAGCGCGCGAGCGTTCAGTTCCTGCGGCGGCGCGACGTGGAGCACGCATTTGCGGTCGCGCTCGACGGCCGGGCCGAGGCCCGAGAACGCCACCTGTACCATCTTCAGCGGGTCGGTGATCGCGCCGACGGCGACCGATGAGCCAGTCTGGCCGGCACCGATCAGCGCCACGACCTTGTCGGTGTAGATGAGCTTGTTCGCCTTGGTGATGGCGTTGTCGGGATTGGTGCCGTCATCCTCGTGGATGACCTGGATCGGCCGGCCGTTGATGCCGCCATTGGCGTTGATGTGCTTCTGGGCAAGCAGCACGCCGTTGAGCTCGGAACGGCCGAGGGCCGCGCCGCCGCCGGTGAGCGGGATGATGGCGCCGATCTTGATCGGCTCGCCCTTGGCTTCCTCGGCCCGGGCCTGCGTCAGGGCAGCGGTGCCCGCCAGCAGCATGGCGGCGAATAGATGAAGTCCTTTCGACATGACGTCGTTCCTCCCCATTGAACATATGGTCGATGCGCATCGTCCGATCCGGCCTCCTCCGGCCGGACCGACGCATTCCGGTCCTGCTATGCGTGCGCTCTCAGGCAGCGGTCTGCACTGGAACCTGCTCGCGGCTGACGATCGGATTACGGACGATGCCGATCCCCTCGACCTCGACTTCCACGATATCCCCGGGCTTCAGGAAGCGCGGCGGGTCCATCGCGACACCGACGCCGCCCGGCGTGCCGGTTGCGATGACGTCGCCCGGCTGGAGCGTCACGGTGTCGGTGATGTAGCTGATGATGCGCGGGATCGTGTGGATGAAATCCCGCGTATTGGCGTCCTGCATCGTTTCGCCGTTGACGCGAGAGGTGACGCGCAGGTTGTTCACATCGGCGATTTCGTCCTTGGTGACCACGACCGGGCCGATCGGGCCGGACAGATCGGCATTCTTGCCGAGCGTGAACTGGCGGGTCGCCATCTGCTTGGCGCGGGCGCTGAGGTCGTTGAAGACCGTGTAGCCGGCCACTGCCTGCATGGCGTTCTGCTCGGTCGCGCCCCAGGTCGTCCTGCCGATGACGACGGCAAGCTCCACCTCCCAGTCGAGGCCTTCCTCCTTCGGCGGCACCGGCACGGGCGTGCCGTCGACGACCAGCGTGTTCTCCCAGCGGCCGAACACCATCGGAACCTTCGGCTCCTCGATGCCGGCCAGGTTGAAGGATTCGACGGCGTGGTCGCGGTAGTTGATGCCGACGCAGAAGATCCGCGACGTCCGCGGCACCGGCGGGGCGTATTCCACCTTCGCCGCATCGTAAGTCTCACCCTCGGCCGGCGTCTTTCCAGCAGCGAGACTGCGATAGAACTCGTCGACGGGCCCGAGCGACCGGATCACCGCTCCGTCGCGGCGACCGATGTAGCGTTCCCCACCCTTCACGAAACCGACATAGCGCATAGTTCACCTCATTCGGCCCCGTCCCGCGTCGGACGCGGGAACCGCCAGGCCCTGCTATTGATGGATCAGTTCGGACGGAAGCCCAGGTCGACGCCGACGGGCGGCTCCGACCAGCGTGCCGTGACGTGCTTGGGCCGCGTGTAGAAACGCCATGCGCCGTTGTGGATGCCGTTGTCGCCAAAAGCGGACGCCTTCCAGCCGGCAAAGGCGTAGCTCGCGACCGGGACCGGGATCGGCACGTTGATGCCGATCTGGCCGGCCGGCACGTAACGCTGGAAGATGCGCGCTGCGTTTCCGTCGCGGGTGAAGATCGCGGCGCCGTTGCCGTATTTGTTGCGTTTGATGATCTCCACCGCCTCGTCGAGCGAGTTGACGCGCAGCACGATCAGCACCGGGCCGAACACCTCCTGCTGGTAGATGTCCATTTCGGTCGTGACGCCGTCGACCAGCGTCGGGCCGACGAAATAGCCGGCCGGGCAGCCCGCGACGTCTTCCTCGCTGCGGTCGATGACAACGGTCGCGCCAGCTTCGCGTGCGCTGCGGATCAGGCCACGGACGCGGTTCTGGGAACTGCCGTTGATGAGCGGTCCCATCTCGACGCCCTCGTCGGTGCCGCGGCCGATCTTCACGGCGCGGGTGCGCTCGGCGACCTTGGCGACCAGTTGGTCGGCGATCGGGCCGACCGCGACGGCGGTCGTGATCGCCATGCAGCGCTGGCCGGCCGAGCCGAAGGCGGCGGACGAAAGGGCGTCGGCCGCGGAGTCGAGATTGGCGTCGGGCATGACCACCATGTGGTTCTTCGCTCCACCCAGCGCCTGGACGCGCTTTCCGGCTGCTGCGCCGCGCATGTAGACGGCATGGGCCGCGGGCGTGGAGCCGACGAAGGACACGGCACCGACCTCGGGATGGTCGATCAGCGCCTCGACCGTGTCGCGGCCGCCATTGACGACGTTGAGCACACCGTCGGGCAGGCCGGCCTGCTGGGCGAGCCTGGCAATGAGCAGCGCCGGACCCGGGTCCTGCTCGCTCGGCTTCAGGATGAAGGCGTTGCCGGCGGCGATCGCGATCGACAGCATGCCGAGTGGGATCATGACCGGGAAATTGAACGGCGTGATGCCGAGGCACACGCCGATCGGGTGAAGAACCGAATAGGTGTCGATGTTCGGCCCGGTCTGGGCGGTCATCTCGCCCTTGATGCTGGCCGGCACGCTGCAGGCGACCTCGACGGCCTCAAGTCCGCGATTGATCTCGCCGCGCGCGTCGTCGAGCGTCTTGCCGTGCTGTTCGGTGATCAGCTCGGCGATCTTGTCCATGTTCTGGATAATGAGCTCGCGGAACTTGTAGAGCACCTGCACCCGGCGCGGCAGAGGCGTGTCGGCCCAGACGGCGCTGGCAGCGGTTGCGGCCGCGACGGCCGCCTCGATGACGGAGGCGTCGGCCAGGGCGACCTTACCAACCTCCGCCCCAGTGGCCGGGTTGCGAATGGCCTGGTGCGCACCGCCGCCGGCAACCACCTTGCCATTGATCCAATGGCCCACAATCTGTGCGGTCATTTCTGTCGTCCTTCCGGTCTATTGTGTCGCAAGGAAAGCCTGTGATCAGGCATGTTCCCGGACGTAGGGGGCGAAGTCGGTGTGGTGTTCGAGCCAAACCCGTGGCGGCGGGGCGCCCCAGAGGTTCACCACGCGCGGATTGTCGACGGCGGCGCCGACATCGCTGACGCGGGGCTCCATGTCGTCGTCGTGGATGATCTCCATCTCGCAGGTGCATTCGACCATGAAGCCGGCCGGGTCGAAGTAGTAAGAAAAGACATTGTCGCCCGCGCCGTGGCGGCCCGGTCCCCAAATGAGGAGCCTCTCCTCCGCGGCGAGAACGTCGCCCAGCCGCTTGAAATCGTCGAAGCTGTTGAACTCCCAGCTGTAGTGATGGATGCCCGAGCGCGGTCCCTTCACCATGCCGATCGTGTGGTGGCGGCGGTCCGCGGCGCGAATCCAGGAAACCTCGTCATGGGTGGTGCGCTGCGAAAGCTTGGTGCCGAGCACCGCCGTCAGCTCACGCGTGATCGCCTGCGGGTTCACGGCCGACAGGTTCACATGATCGATGCAGTTCGGGTGGATGCCCGGGCCGGCAAACCAGCGCGGCTGGTCGTTCGGCACAGCGGAATGCACCTCGATCACATGGTTTTCGCCGGTCAGGAACGTGACCGACTTGTCGATGAATTCGAGCGAAGGGCGATCGGAAACAATGCGCAGGCCGGCTTTCTCGGCGCGCTTGCGCACGTCGTCGACGGCGTCGGGATGGACGGCCTCGAGACCGATGCGGCGCGCGGCATTGGTGTCGCCGTGATAGATGACGAGCTCGGCGCGACGCTTGTTCGAGGTGAGGATCGCGCGATCTCCATTGCGCTCGACGAGGCGAACGCCAGCGATTGCGATGGCGTCTGCCACGACGGCGTCGAGATCGACCGCGTTGAGGGCGATAAAGCCCAACCTCTGCACCAGCGGCGTCATGAATTCTCCTCCCTTGCAGCCTCCGGCCGCACCGGGATGGTCCGGCGCGGCATGTCCTCTTGTGACGAACCCTAGGCGAGCAATTTCATTTGGTCAACAGGAAAATATATAAGTTGGCGGCATATAGCTAGGTCGATCATCCAGCGCCGGATCACAAAGGGCTAACTTCCCGCTCTCGCGAATGCTCGCAGAGAGGCCATCGCCGGTGCGTAAAGAGCCCGTTATTCGTGAGATTTGCAGCGTTCCTCCACTGCAAACAATGAGTTCCTGGACCATTTCCTCTCATCCTGGAAAACCGGCGTTGCATGAATGTCGAACTGGCGAGGGAGGATAACGGTTGACGTATTATATATAATTGATACGACTACAGCTCTGTAAGGCAGGCATGGGAGGAGAGCTTGCGGATTTCCCTGTACGGAAAGGTCGTCGTCGTGACCGGCGCGGAGTCGGGCATCGGGCGGAGCATCGCCCTGGCCTGCGCGAGCGCCGGAGCGGCCATCTGCGCCGCCGGGCTCGTCACCGAGCGGCTGGCGGAAACCGCCGAGATGGTGAAGGCGCTTGGCCAGCCGCGCGTCATCGCGGTGACGGCCGACATTTCCGACGAGGCCCAGGTCGCGCGCATGATCGCCGCGACGGACGCGGCATTCGACCGGATCGATGCTGTGGTGGCCAATGCGGGCATCGTGGTGGTGGGAGGCCCCGCGCACGAGACGCCGCTGGAGCAGTGGCGACGGGCGCTCGACGTGAACCTGACCGGCACTTTCCTCACCGTGGCCGCCGGAGCGCGCTACCTGATCCGGCAGGGACAGGGCGGCTCGATCCTGGCGACGGGATCGTCTACCGCCGTCCGCTCCTTCCCGAACGCCGCCGCCTACATCGCGTCGAAGGGCGGAGTGCATGCGCTGATGCAGGCAATGACGCTGGAGCTTGGCCCACATGGGATCCGCGTCAACACGATCGTGCCCGGGCAGACCAACACGCCGCCGATCAAAGCGATGGAGGGCTATCGGGAGAAGGTCGAGCCTGGCCTGCCTCTGCGCCAGATCGCCGAGCCGGACGAAATGGGACGGCTGGTCGCCTTCGCGATCAGCGATGCCGCGCCGCATATGACCGGCGCACATCTCAAGATCGATTCCGGCCGCACGCTCGCGTGACGGCTCCAGAGCATCGCCAGGGAGAAAGACGAATGGGCGACTACTACCACCAGCTGGACGCCATTCCCGTCCATCCCGTCGTGGTCGGCAACCTGCGGATGCTGTCCGGCAAGCAGGGCACCGTGTTCTGGCTGAAGACCGTGCCGGGCACGGAGACGCCCGAGCACTTCCATCCGATGGAACAGACGAGCTGGCTCGTCTCGGGGACGATGGAGGTCAAGATCGGCGACGACCCGCGCCGCCGCGTCGCGCCCGGCACCGCGGTGCTGATCCCCGGCGGGGTGCGGCATCAGTTCTGGTATGTGGACGAATGTACCATCGTCGAGTTCGCGGCCCCGCCGCGCCTCGACTGGTTTCCCGACGCCGCGCGCTATCCCTATGGCATCGCCCCGGGCGCGAAGCCGCGCGACGGTGGCGCCATGCAGTTCCCGCCGTCGAGCTGAGAGGGAACGAATGTTCATCGAGATGCGCACCTACACGCTGCGGCCCGGCAGCCTCGACCGCTTCTGGCAGATCCAGGCCGAGCGCGGCTTCGAGGTCGTGCGGCCGATCATGGAGCGCCTGGTCTGCTATTTCGGGATCGCCGGTGCCGAGAGCGACCGTGTCGTGCACCTGTGGCGCTACGACAGCCACGAGGACTGGATGGCGCGCCTGCACGGCCTCTACGGCAAGCCGGAACTCGATGCCTATTTTTCGAAGGTGCGGGCGCTGATGACCCGGCAGGACAATGCAATCCTGGCGCCGGCGCCGCTGCCGGCCCTCACGCCCCTGCTCGGAAACGGCAAGGACTGGCTACCCTCCGACGGACCGCGACTGCCTCGCTGCGGCGAAGCGACCACGGTAAAGATGGACACGATCGATTTCCTGCCCGGCACGCTTCCCGCGTTCTGGTCGGAACTTGCATCGGCGCTCGGCCGGCACGGCGCGGAAGCGGGCCTGATCGGCACGTTCGTGACCGCGATCGGCCGCCAGCATCGCGTCTTTGCGTTACGGACCGATGCGTCCGCCGGAGCCGCTTGGGAAAGCGCCCTGAAGACGCAGGAGGCGACGATCGCGCGGCATCGTTCCGAGAGGCTGACCGTCGCCCCCCTTGCGGAGATGGCGCCGCTCTTTGCGGCGTAGCGCCCGATCCGTCTTTCCTTCCACCCAGGGACCTCGGCATGCGTGCGCCGCTCGATCAACGCTATTCGCACATCGTCGTCGGCGCCGGGGCGGCGGGCTGCGTGCTGGCCGCGCGGCTTTCCGAAGATCCGCGCAACACGGTGTTGCTGCTGGAAAGAGGACCGTTCGCCCGCAACCATCTCGAAGTGGGCGCCTTGCTGCGCAGCGGCCCGCATCTCGATCGCCCGGACTTGCAGATCATCTTCACGACCTCGCGATCGACCGCGCGCGGATGAAGCCTTTCCCGTTCCATTCCTATCAGGTGCAGATCGTGCTTCTGCGGCCGGAAAGCCGGGGTGAGGTCTGCCTGCGGGCTGGAGACGCCGGCCGGCCGCTGGTGCGGCTGAACTATCTGGCGGCCGAAAGCGATCGGCGCGCCCTGCGCGGCGGAATGAAGATCATGCGGTCGCTGGCGGCGACGCAGGAGATGGCGGCGACGGGACACGAGATCGTTCCCGGCCATTCCGTGACGGAGGATCGGGAGATCGACGGCTGGATCGCCGACAATATCGGCAGCCTATTCCACCCCTCGGGCACCTGCAGGATGGGAGCGGCCGACGATCCGAGGGCGGTCGTCGATCCGGACCTCAAGGTGCGCGGCATCGAGAACCTGCGGGTTGCCGACGCATCCGTCATGCCGACGGTCACCGCCGGCAACACCTATGCGCCGACGATCATGATCGCGGAAAAGGCCGCCGACATTATCAAAGGCCTTTCCCGGAGCTGATAGACGCCCTGTCGTTCAGAACCGCGAGGCCGGTATCTCGAACGGACGCAGCACCTGGGTCAGGAAGTGGTCGACCTGCGGCTCGTAGAGTTCCCAGAGCGACCGGAGCTTCTTTTCCGGCTCGTCCTCATAGTCGACCCTGAGGTCGACCAGCGGCCAGGGCTGCTTGTCGGCGACGAGGAGTGCCGCGGCCCTCACGGGACCGTATTCGCCGCCCGCGGCAATGCCGGCGTCGATGCTGCCGAGGAGGCGCGGGATGAACGGCACGTCGGACGCCGCCTCGAAATACTCCACCATCCGGCGGGGCACGTCCGGATTGTCGAGCCCATTGCCGGTCGATACGCAGTCCCTGCCCTGCCAGCCGGAATTGACGGTGGTGATCTTCGGTCCGCAGTAGAACGCCGTGTTGCCGGAACGGTCGATCGCGGCGATCTGGCGTTGTTCCGGGAACTCGCTCTCCGCGACCAGCTTGTCCACCACCTCGCGGGCCGACAGACCCGCCTCCAGCAGGTCGAGGCCGCGCGGCCCGAGGCGGATGTCGGTGCGGCTCTGCGTCGTCACCGCGCCCACGCCAGCGCGCACCCACGGGCAGCGATTGCCGACCGCGATGCTGGAGGTCGAGATCGCTATCCCGAACATGCCGGTCGCAGGATCGCGCGCCATCAGCGAAAAAGTCATCGAAAGCCTCCTGAAATCTGCAATCGCCTGCCGCCATGCGGGCGGCAGGCGCATGTATCGATCCGCCCGTCAGACGCCGACCTGCGACACAAACTTCGTGCTCAGGAACGGCTCCAGCGCCTCGGAGCCGCCCTCCGAGCCGTAGCCGGAATCCTTGACGCCGCCGAACGGGGTCTCGGGCAGCGCGAGGCCCTGCTGGTTGACCGAGACCATGCCGGATTCGAACGCTTCCGAGAGCGTGTCGATCGACTTCGCCGAGCGGGTGTAGGCGTAGGCTGCCAGGCCGTAGGGCAGGCGGTTCGCCTCGGAAATCGCCTCGTCCAGTTCGGAGAAGCGGTTGGCGATGATCACGGGACCGAAGGGCTCCTCGTTCATGATGCGCGCGTCGGTGGGCACATCGGTCAGCACCGTCGGCTCGAAGAAGTAGCCGGCATTGCCGATGCGGCGGCCGCCGGTGGCGACCTTGCCGCCGCGCGCGGTGGCGTCCGCCACCAGCATCTCCATCGCCGACAAGCGCCGGTCGTTGGCGAGCGCGCCCATGTCGATGCCGTCCTCCAGGCCGTTGCCGACCCTGATCTGCTTCGCCTGGGAGACGAAGGACGAGACGAACTCGTCATAGACGCCATCCTGGATCAGGAAGCGCGTCGGCGACACGCAGACCTGGCCGTTGTTGCGGTATTTCGACGTGCGCAGCGCGGTGACCGCGTTCGGGATGTCGGCGTCGTTCATGACGACCACCGGCGCATGGCCGCCGAGCTCCATCGTGATCCGCTTCATATGCGCGCCAGCAAGTGCCGCGAGCTGCTTGCCGACCACGGTCGATCCGGTGAAGGTGATCTTGCGGATCAACGGATGCGGGATGAGATGACCTGAAATCTCCGCCGGCACGCCATAGACGAGGTTGATGGCGTCGCCCGGCACGCCGGCATCGACGAAAGCCCGCACCAGCTCGGCGCAACTGCGCGGCGTCTCTTCCGGCCCTTTCAGCACGATGGAGCAACCGGCCGCCAGCGCGCCGGCGATCTTGCGCACCGCCTGATTGATCGGGAAGTTCCACGGCGTGAAGGCCGCGACGGGGCCGACCGGCTCCTTCATCACGATCTGGCGGACGCCCGAGAAGCGAGCCGGGATGACGCGGCCGTAGGTTCGGCGACCCTCCTCGGCGTACCAGTCGATGATGTCGGCGCCGAGGACAGTCTCGAAGCGGGATTCGAATAGCGTCTTGCCGTGCTCGATGGTCATCAGGCGGCCGATCTCGTCGGCGCGCTCGCGCAGCAGGTCGCCGGCCTTTCGCAGAATCTTGCTGCGCTCGAAAGACGAGACCTTGCTCCAGGCCTTATAGCCGCGCCAAGCCGCTTCGGCGGCCTCGTCGAGGTCGGCGATGGTCGCCACCGCGACCTGGCCTATGACCTCCTCGTCGGCGGGGTTAACGACAGGCAGCGACGCGCCATCCGATCCTGACCGCCACTTTCCGGCGATGAACAGCTGTACGTTGTCGTACATAGGGATACCTCTTGCTATGTGTGTTTTGGATTCTTGTCAGCCGCGGAGGAGCAGTCCGGCTCCGGGCGGCCAGGCGAGGGTCACGCGATCGCCCGGCTGATGCGCAGGCTTGCCGCTCTCGGCCACCACGAGGGTGAGGGCATCGTTGATCGCGATGTGGAAGATGCTCGCGGCACCGCCATAGGCAATGTTCGCCACGACGCCTTCGAGCGTGTTGGACTGTCCCGACGCCTGGTCGCGGCTGAGAATCCTGATCGATTCATAGCGCAGGGAAAGCGTCGCGGGACTTCCCGGCGTGCAGTCGACATGGGTATCGACACGCGCCCGGACACCGCCGGGCAGCAGCACCGTCGCCGAACCGGTCTCCGCCGTGTCGACGACTGCGTCCACCAGATTGGTGCCGTCGACGAAACCGGCGACGAAGCGGTTGGCGGGTTGCTCGTAGATCTCGGCCGGGGTGCCGATCTGCTCGACGGCGCCCTTGTTGAGGACAGCGATACGGTCGGACAGCGACAGGGCCTCTTCCTGGTCGTGCGTCACGCAGATGGTGGTGATCGCCAGCTCGCGCTGCAGCGACTTGAGTTCGGCCTGCATGGCGATGCGCAGGTTGCGGTCGAGCGCGCCGAGCGGTTCGTCGAGGAGGATGACGGTCGGGTTGACGATGATCGCGCGCGCCAGGGCGACGCGTTGCTGCTGGCCGCCGGAGAGCTGGGACGGACGACGCTCGCCGAGGTCGTCGAGATGGACCCGCGCCATGGCTTCGCTCACCCGCGCATGCAGCTCGGCCTTGCCGACCTTGCGCATGCGCAGCCCGAAGGCGATGTTCTCGTAGACATTCATGTGCGGGAACAAAGCATAGTTCTGGAAGACGATGCCCATGCCACGGCGATAGACCGGCACCTGGTTGACAGGGGCTCCGGCGATCAGGAGATCGCCGGAGGTGAGGTCGAGCAGGCCGGCGATGGCGCGCAGGACGGTCGTCTTGCCCCCGCCGCTCGGCCCGAGGATGGAGAAGAACTCTCCCTTGGCCACGCCGAGATTGACATCGCGGATCGCGGCGAAATCGCCGTAGAGCTTCGTCGCGTTGCGAAGCTCCACCTGGAAGCGGGAACCGCTTGTGGCCTCGGAAGACGTCATCGGTTCAGCCGCCGATTTCCTTGTTCCAGCGCTCGATGAGCGCTGACGTGTTCTTGGCGAGGTCGGCGAACGGAGGATAGAGGATGTCTTCCTGCTTGGTGACGCGGCTCGCCATCGAGTCCGGATAACGCACCTTGGTGTTGGTCACCGGATACTTGATGGTGGCAACAAAGCCCTCAGCAGCCTCGGTGTTGATGAAGGAATTCATCAACTGCCAGGCTTCGGCGGGCGAGTTCTTCACCTTCATGATCTGCGACGACTGGAACACGCCGCCCTTGGCCGGGACGACGAAGTTCGCCCACGGGTTCTTGTCGACGAAGGCCCAGGAGCGGCCGTCGACATAGATGGCGATGGCGATCTCGCCCGTCGTCATCAGCTGTACCACCTCGGACATGTCGCTGTAGTATTTGGCGATATAGGGCGTCATCGCGGCCAGCTTGGCGAAGCCGGCATCGGGGCTTTCGACCGTGCCGCCAAAGGAATGGACGATCGGGAACACGCAAGCTTCCAGCACGCCGGCCTGCTTAGCCGACGGGATGGCGACGGCGCGGCCGAATTCGCCCTTGGCGGTGCGCTCGGCGAATTCCACCCAGTCCTTGGGCGGGTTGGGGATCTTGCGTGTGTCGTAGAGGAAGCCGCCGGTGCCGTAGGAGAAGCTCACCGCCTTATTGCCCCACTGGGCGAAGGACGGCTCAGGCAGGTTGACGAGGTCGGGCAGCTTGTCGGCGGCGATCTCCTCCACCAGGTCGAGCTCGATCGCGCGCAGCGTGTCGTTGGCCGTGGCGACGAAGAGGTCGTAGTCAGGCGTCGGCATGGTGGCACGGATTTTGGACAGCGCGGCCGACGGAATGTCGACCACCGCCTCGGCCTCGTTGCCGGTCGTCTTGACGTAGTGGGCGACGAAGTTCTCGTTGACGGCGGTCGCATAGAGGCCGCCATAAGTATTCACCGTCAGCTTGGGCGCCGCGGCGTGCAGGCGTCCGGTCCCTGTCAGCGCCATGGCGCCGAGCGCGCTGCCGGCCTTGAGAAGATTGCGTCTGTTCATCAGCATTTTGGATTCCCTCTGGTCGTTGTTGCTGGCTGATTGCGCCGCTCCGGTCTTTCGCCGGAGCGGTAGTCTCTCGCGGGTCCTCCGCCCGTCGATTCAGTAGATCTCGGGCCTCCTGTCGCGCAGGAGCGGCCACCGCGCCCGTTCGCGCCGAACGTCGTCGAGATCGCACTCGACGACGACCGCACCCTCGTCGTTCTCCCCGGCGATCTCGAGCACGTTGCCCGTCGGGCCGGCGATGAGGCTGTGGCCAATATAGTCGTAGTCGCCCTCGCGGCCGGTTCGGTTCGAGGCGGCGACGAAGAGCAGGTTTTCGCGCGCCCGGATGCGGTGGAGGGCATCCCAATAGGGCGCTTCGGAAAAGCCCTGGAATCGCCAGCTCGCGATCGGCACGCAGACGATCTCGGCGCCCGCCTCGCGCAGCCGGCTCCAGGCTTCGGGGAACCAGCGGTCGTAGCAGATCAGGATGCCGATCCTGCCCAGATCCGTCTCGAAGACCGGAAAGTCCTCGCCGGGCGCGAAGTAGAACTTCTCGAAGCTCTTGGTGAACGGGATGTGCGTCTTGCGGTAGACGCCGACGACGCTGCCGTCGCGCCCGACCAGCGCGGCGGAATTGTAGAACCGGCCCGACGGCGCGTATTCGAAGAAGGGCACGACGATGCTGGTGCCAGTCTCCTTCGCCACGCGGCTCATGGCGGAGACCGTCACACCGTCGACGGGCTCCGCATAGTCGAAGAAACTCGCATCCTTCTCTGAGGCGAAAAACTCGGTCGCGAAGAGCTCCGGCAGCACGGCGAGATCGGCCTTCGCCGCCTTGATCAGGCCTGCCGCCTTGGCGAGATTCGCCGCCTTGTCGCCGGTCGCGGACGCCATCTGGATCGCCGCCACCCTGATCGGCCTGCGCTGTCCGTGCTCACCTGTCGTGTTCGTGCTCATGGCCTTGCCTCAGATGGTCTCCGTCAGGCGACGGATGCCGTAGAATTTCTCGATGACGAGGATGACGATCGTGGTGAACAGCACCTGGATCGCCGACACCGCCGCGATGGTCGGGTCGAAACTGTGGACGAGGTAGCTCATCACGTAGACCGGCAGCGTCAGCGTCTCCCGGCGGGTCAGGAAGATCGACACCGGCACGTTGTCGAAGGACATGATGAAGGAGAACAGGCCGCCGGCGACGACGCCCGGCATGATGAGGGGAAGCGTGATGCGGGTGAACAGGCGCCAGGGGCTGGCGCCGAGCACCTTGGCCGCCTCCTCGATCGAGGCAGAGACGCCGAGGTAGACGCCGGCGACGGAGCGGATGACGTAGGGCAGCGTGATGATGACGTGGCTGATCAAGAGCGTCGTGAACGACAGGCCCATGCCGGTCCAGCCGAAGAACACCAGGAAGGCGATGCCGAGCACGATCGCTGGCACGGTCATCGGCGACAGAAGAAACGCTTGCAGGGCCTCACGATGCCGCGTGACGTGGCGCACCAGCGCAAGTGCTGCCGGCACGCCGAGAAGGATCGAGATAGCCGTCGCGCTGATCGCCAGGACAAGACTGTTCAGGCCGCTGCGCACCATGTCGGCGTTGCGCCAGGCCTCGCCGTACCAGTGCAGGGTCAGGCCCTGCGGCGGGAAGACGATGGCCTCGCCGCTGTTGAAAGAGGCGCCGATGACGACGACCATGGGCAGGGCCATGAATGCCATGACCAGCCAGACATAGAGGCGCAGGGCGGGATGGGCGGGCTTGCGCATCAGCCGGTCCTCTTCCTGAGCAGCCTGAACTGCGCGAACAGGATCGCAAGCGTTACCACCATGAGCACCGCCGCCATCGCCGAGGCGAAGGGCTGGTTATATGTGATGGTCACCTGTTGGTAGATCAGTAGCGGGACCACCATCGTGCCGCGCCCGCCGAGCATCATGATGGTGACGAAGCTTCCGAGTGCCAGGAGAAAGACGAAGGTGGCGGCGGTGACGAGGCCGTTGACCGCCATCGGCAGGGTGATGAGGAAGAACACCTTGACCGGCGAGGCGCCGAGGACGGCGGCGGATTCCTCCACCGAACGGTCGAGGTTCGACAGGACGCCGGCGATCGAGATCACCGCGAAGGGCAGGAGCACATGCACCGAGGCGATGGTGACCGCGGTCCAGTCCGACATGAAGGCGACCGGCACCAGACCGATCGCGGCCAGCGCCGTGTTGACGAGGCCCTGGTTGCCGAGGATGAGCTGCCAGCCATAGGAGCGCACGACCATGCTGATCAGCAGCGGCGCGATCACCATGAAGATGACCAGCCCGCGCTCGACCGCCGAGGTCCGGGCGACGAAGGAGGCGATCGGATAGCCGAAGAGCAGCGTGAGCACGGTCATGGAGAGCGAGAAGACGAAGGTCTGCACGAAGACGCGGACGTAATAGGGGTCTGAGACCAGCTTCCAGTACGCGGCCAGGCCGGCGACCTGCGCAGGGTCGCTGGTGTCGAAGCTCGCCAGGATGATCGACGCGATCGGCAGCACAAAGAAGACGCCGAGCAGCGCGAATACTGGGAGCAGCAATGCGGTCGCGACTCTCATCGTCGTCCGATCCACCTGTTGCAAGACATGATCCGGTTTCGGCATGGCGATCCGATGTCGCCACGCCCTGAAGGCCGCCCAGGCGGCCGATCAGTCTTCAGGCCGTCAAGGCTCGTAGCGCTTTATCTCGACGTGCTCCCGACCCTCGTGATGGATCCGGATGCCGATCTCGCGCAAAAGGTCGAGGCCTTCGGTGATGTTGGCGACCAGATTGCACGGCGCATAGCCGAAGGAATCGCGCATCGCCGCTACGCCGTAGACGATCGAGATCTCGCGCTTGTGCCAGGTCGAATTGTTGAGGTGCGGATTGAACAGGATCTGTCCGGGGAGCACGCCGATGGCGCGCGAATTCTCCGCCTTGTGGACGTCGAGATCCGGCAGGATGGACAGCACGAAACCGGAGAACTTGGCATGCTCGCACATTTCCCGCATCGGCAGCTTCTTCCAGAGCGCCTCGGCCGTATCGGGAGCGTCGGTGTCGAGCAGGTCGGCAACCAGACGGCCGCCGCGCTCGAATTCGAGCACGATCTTGCGCTTGTTGTCTTTGGACGAGACGGGTGGAGCTGTCATTTCATTCCCCTTGTGCGGCAACTTCCCTGTGCCGCTCTGCTTGCCCGGCGTCGAAGCCGGCTGAAGGAACGGTAGTCCAACTGCGGCCCCATGCAACGGCGTCCGTCGAACTAACCGCTTTTGTCGCGGGACTTCCTCAGAAATTCCGATGAAGTCGCCGGAACGCGAAAATGCCGGCTCCGGTCATTGGGACCAGAGCCGGTAGACGCGGATCAGTGACGCGGCGTCTTCGGTCCCTTGGCCGGGAACTGGTCGCCCAGATGCCAAGGGAAGATCAGGAAGAACCACTTGTTGAGCCGGTTGACGTAGTTGCACCAGCTCCACAGCAGGTCAGCGAGTTCCTCCTTGGTGTGGATGGTGTCGAACGCCTCGACGACGTCGTCGCAGTAGGCGACGAGCTTCGGCATGTTGAGCCAAGGCGCCGGGCAGGTGGGCGGGTCGACGTCGCCCATCAGCTTGGCCATGTGCACGCTCATGTATTTCCACATGCGCTTGCACTGCTCGACGTCGAAGGCGGGATCGGCAAGTGCCGCCTTGATCGCAGGCTCGGCGGTCCACCAGCCGAGCGCCTGCGTGTCGCAGACAAGGAAAAACAGGTTGCCGAAGGCCTGGCCGGCCGTGCCGGCGCCGCTCGGAAAGTCAAGGTCGCGCGCCATGCGCACCTCTTCCGGTTCGTTCCACCAGATGCGGTCGATCTCCTGTTCGAGCGCGTCTTTGACTTCCGTCCAGTGCTTGCCCATCTCAGGCTCCCTTTCGAACGACGGTGATGATCGACAGTTCGTGCTTGCGGTACGACGCCTCCCAGACGTCGCGCCCGAACTGCCAGTAGGCGTCGAGCTGCTCCGCCGGCACGCGCGCGATGACCGGGCCGCGGGCGACCAGCGGCTCGGTGATGTGCGGCCCGTAGGCGAAGGACATGTCGTTGCCGCCTGAATAGAGCACGTCGCCAGCTTTCAGGCGGCTGAGCAGGACCGGCACGCCGCCGAAGGGTGCCGCCTGCGATCCGGCCTGCACCGGATGGCGGGGCGGGCGGCCGCGGGAAAGGAAATAGTCGCCGGTCGACATCGTATGGTCGACCGCCATCCTGAGCGGTTGCGCCGTGGCGGCGACGAACGTCGTGATGACGTTCTCGGGCAGATCGGTGCGCAGGACCGCGGTGACGCGCACCTGCGACTGATTGGTGGATATCTCGATTGCGTGGGTCATGAACGGTCTCGCATCCGGGCTGGTGTCTCACATTGCACTAGTTATTGTATTAAAGATTGGATACAATATTGAGCGTGCCATGTCTTGCTGCTGCGCGCAAGTGTGATTATCACCGGGTCAAAGGTTGCGGCGGATCGGGCGAGGAATGGCGAAAAACACTTCCGATGGAGGCAAGGGATCGGCGGCGCGCCACGAACGCGTTTACGCAGTCCTGAGGACCGATATCCTCGAAGGCCGATATGCCGGCGGCGAGAAGCTGGGCGAGGCAGAGATCGCCGAGCGCTTCGAGGTCAGCCGCACGCCGGTGCGCGAGGCGCTGCGCAAGCTGGAGCGCGACGGGCTGGTGAAACGCACCGTGAATGTCGGCGTGGTCGTGACCAAGACCACAACCGATTCGATCCAGCAATATCTCCAGGTGCTGCAGCTGCTGGAGACCTTCGCCGCCGAGGCCTGGGCCGGCAGTCCGCATATCGCGGCCGACCTGCCCTATCTTGCCGGCCTGCAGGACGTCATGAAGAAAGCCTTCGCCGACAAGGACGTGGCGCTGTTCGAACAGCTGAACCGGCAGTTCCATGCGCGTTTCCTCGAACGCAGCGACAATGCATATCTGCGCGCGCTGGTGGTGGAGACACGGCAGAAGATGTTCAGCATGGCGCTGGAGAGCTTTCCGTCGGCGCTGCACATCGAACAATACCTCGCGGACCACGACCGCATCCTGGACGAAGCACGTCGCGGAGACCCCGGCAAGGTCGCTGAGGCGATGCGGTCGCACCTGCGCAACATCGGCGCCAACATCTCGCGCGCCTGAACGCCGGCAGGGTTCAGGAAAAGCTCCATTTCGGGGCCATGTTGCGGGCGAGATCCATGAAGGCTTCGACCGCGCGCGATATCTTGGCGTTGCGGGCAAGCGCGAAGCCGAAGTCGATCTGCGGCAACTGCTCGGTCAGCCGGAGGAACTTGATCCGACCGGTCGATTCATAGGTGTTCGGCTGCGGCCGGAAGCCGAGCATCGCATAACCCTGCCCGGAAGCCACGAGCCGCTCGACGACGGTCGTCGAGGCCGTCTGGAAGTGGATCTTGGGCTTCAGGCCGAGACTGTGATAGGCGTCGAGGATACGCTCGCGGCACACCGGAAGATCGAGCAGGATCATCGGCTTCTGGACGAGGTCGCCCAGACTGATCGTGTCCTCGCGGGCGAGCGGGTCCTGGTCCGACAGGGCAACGTGCTGGTAGACCGAGAACAGTCGCTCGAAGGCGATGTTGTCGTCCAGTGAGAGGTTGTAGGTCAGCGCGACGTCGATCCGGCCCGTCTTCAGCATGTCGACGAGGTCGCCGATCGTGTTCTCATGCAGGTTGAGCGAGATCGCGGGATACCTCTTCTTCATGCTCTCCATGACCGACGGAACGATGTGCGGAACCGCAGTCGGAAAGCAGCCGAGCCGTATCGTTCCCGACAGGCGCGTGGAGAGCAGCAGCGCCGATTCTTCCAAACGCTTGGCGTGTTCGAGCAGCGTCTCGACCTGGGCCATGAAGGTAGCGCCCGAAAGCGTCAGTGTCAGGCCACGCCCAGGCTGGCGATGGAAAACACGGACGCCGAACATCTCCTCGATGTTGTTTATGGCGCCGCTGACGGCGGCCTGCGACACCTGAAGCCTCTCCGCGGCCGCGGCGATGCTGCCGAGCTTTCCGGCTTCGGCGACATAGGCGAGATGGCGCAGGTTCCAACGCAGATGCTGTGTCTCTGGCATGCGATGCTTCTAGCACGGGACGAGCGCCGAAGCGTAGCCGGTTCCGTGCGGCCAGGGATCAACCGATCGTGCGGGAGGCGCAAGGGCTCAGTTCAATCGCGCTTCCGTCCTGCTGGCATCGAACCAGTCGAACTCGGCGTCGCTCGTGTTCACCATGACCGCCTTGGTCGTGAAGTAGGCGTTGAAGGCTTCCTCGCCGAATTCGCGGCCGATGCCCGACAGCTTTACTCCACCCCAGGGGGACGCCGCGTCGACGCGGTGGTGGTCGTTGACCCAGACGATGCCGGCCTGGACCTGGCGGGCAAAGCGATGGGCGCGCGCCACGTCTTTGGTGTGCACCGCGGCTGCGAGGCCGTAAGGGGAATCATTTGCCATGCGCAGTGCGTCTTCCTCCGTGTCGAAGGGAATGACGACCGTGAAAGGACCGAAAACCTCGTCCCGCGCGATCGACATGTCCGGCGTGACATCGGCGAAGACGGTCGGGCGCATGAAAAAGCCGCCCGTTCCGGCCAGCTCTTCAGGGATGCGGCCGCCGGCGACGAGACGCGCGCCCTCGGCAAGGCCCGTCTTCACGAAGCCCATCACCCGCTCGCGCTGACGCGCCGAGATCACCGGCCCCATCTGCGTCGAAGGGTCGAAAGGATCGCCGACCTTGATATGCTCGGAGCGGGCGGCGAGCTTCTCGACGAACTCGTCATAGATCGGGCGCTGCACCAGATGGCGCGCCGCGCAGACGCATGTCTGGCCTGCCCCGATGAAGGCGCCGAAGGCCGCATAGCTGACGGCGCGGTCGACATCGCAATCGGCGAAGACAGCAACCGGCGTCTTGCCGCCGAGCTCCAGCGTCTGCGTCGCGAAATTTCGTGCCGCCGCCGAACCCGCGGCGCGGCCGGACTCGGTGCCGCCGGTCAGCACGAGCTTGTTGATGCCCGGATGTTCCGACAGCGCTTTTCCGGCAACGGCCCCATAGCCGGTGACGACGTTGAGCACGCCGGGCGGAAGGCCGGCCTCCGAGAAGAGCTGCGCCAGCCGCAGCGTCGTCAGCGGCGTCAGTTCGGACGGCTTCACCACGGTGGTGCAGCCCGACGCCAGCGTCGGCGCGATGTTGCGGGAGGCGATCAGCAGCGGATGGTTGAACGGGGTGACATTGGCGACCACCCCGACCGGGAGCCTGTTTGTGAAGGCGTGGTATTCCCCCTCCACCGGCAGCACCGCATCCCTGCGGGCCATCGCAAGTGCGGCATTGTAGCGGAACAGATCCGGCACCCGTGCGATCTGGGCGCGCGTCTCGCGGATCGGCCGGCCGTTGTTGAGCGTTTCAAGCTCGAAGAGTTCATCGAGATTCGCCTCCATGACGTCGGCCAGCTTGTTCACCAACCGCACGCGCGTGCGCAGCGGCATCTGCGCCCAGTCGCTCCGCTCGAAGGCCGCGCGAGCGCTCGCCACGGCGAGGTGCACGTCTTCCGCGCCGGCTTCCACGACATGCGCGATCGTCTTGCCGGTCGCCGGCGCGACGACCGGCATCAGCTTGCGGCCTTCATGCGGCTGGAACCGGCCGTCGATGAAGAGACCGAACGTCTTCGGCTCGGAAAAGGACGCCGTGTGAAATGCCTGATGCTTGGACATGGGGATCTTTCCTTCCCTTGGCCGGAACTGAATCAGCCGATATCGAAGAGGCGGCGCGCATTGCCGCCGAGGATGGCGGTCGTGGCGGCGGTGTCGAGGTTTGCGGACAGGACGTGTCCCACAGGATCGTATTCCGCCATGTCATAGGGATAGTCGGTTCCCATCATGACCTGTCCGGGCCCGACGATCCGCACCAGCGCCTCGAGCTGCTCCGTCGTGAAGACGACGCTGTCGAAGAACACCTTGCGAAGATAGGACGTCGGCGGATGCGGGAGGTCGCCATGGACGTCGGCCCGGGCGCCCCAGGCGTGATCCATGCGCCCGCTATAGGCCGGCAGGTAGCCGCCGCCGTGAACCGCAACCAGCTTCAGGCCCGGATATCGTTCCAGAACGCCGTCGAAGATCAGGTAGTGGAGCGCCACCGTCGTATCGAGCGGATTGCCGATGACATTGTTGAAATAGTAACGCGAAAGCCGCTCGCCTTGCGTGAAGCCGTTGGGATGGATCAGCACGACCGCGCCCAGCCGTTCCGCCGCGGCCCAGAAGGGTTCGAAAAGGGGATCCGAAAGCTCGATCCCGTTGACGCTGGTCAGGATCTGCACACCGCGGAAGCCCCTGTCGCGCATCAGGAATTCCAGCTCGGCCGTCGCCGCTTCCGGGTCGGACATGACCACACCGCCGAGCGCGGTGAACCGCTCCGGCGCGGCGTCGCGGAAGGCGGCGACGCCCTCGTTGACCATGCGCGTCGCCTCGCGTGCGAGGGCGCGGTCCGGCAGGCTGTAATAGCACTGGAAGGGCGTCGGCATGATGACCTGATGGGCCAGGCCGAAGCGGTCCATCTCGGCGAGGCGCTTTTCCGGATCGAGCATGAGAGGGCGGCGCTCGCCGTCCTGCCTCATGTTGATCGCAGCCGTGTCGGCGGTCGAGAAGTGAACCAGCGGAATCGTCGACCTGTCCAGCACGGCCGCGACGAGGTCGTGCGCGGCCGGCACGGCGACATGGCTGTGCATGTCGACTGTGAAGGCGCCGGCCGGCAACGGACGCCGCGCGAGATCGAAGGGGCGCGCGGCGGTCGGCCCATACCGGTTTGCGCCCGGCTCGAGGCGCGGCAAGTCGTGTGTCATGACGAACTCCAGTGATCGAGACTCGTGCGGGCGATGCGGGGCGGCTAGGTCAACAGTCCAAGCTGACGGTAGAGCGCGGGCATTCCCTCCAGGTAGACGGTCACCGCGCTGCGAACCATGACTTCGGTGTCTTCGCTCGTCGCGACGCGATAGATATAGCGGCGCACGCCGTAGTAGAAGATGCCGCCATGGAGGATCCAGGTCGCCTCCTGCTCCTGCGGGGTAAGCGGCACCTCGTCGAAGTCGGCGACGCCCAGGGATGCCCGCACTTCACGACACAGGCGCGCAATCACCCGTTCCTCTATGATCGGATTGTAGCGCTTGTTGAGCTCGAGGTTGCGCAGGCCGGAAAAGAGATAGATGCGCATCCATTCCGGTGCATGCGAGACTGCGCAGTACTGGACGAAGAACGCATTCAGCCGCTCCTCCAGCGGACGGACCCTGTCGGCGAGAAGCGTGTCCCACCGGCTGCTCCAGCGGCCACGGAAGACCTCCTCATAGACGGCGTCGATCAGGTCCTCCTTGCTCGGGAAATACTGATAGATCAGCGGCTGCGTCACGCCGAGATGCTTCGCAAGAAGATGCGTCGAGCCGTCGAGGCCGTATTCCGCGAAGAAGCTTATCGCTCCGTCGAGGATCATCCGGCGTCGTTCGCTCGGCGCATATCGCTTGCGGGCGGGAGCAGCCTGCCGTTCGTTCATCCGAGGATTTCCTTGCCCTGACGCATCCGTGCAGTCCGATCAGATATAGGCGTCGAGTTTCTCGACCTTGCCCGTCGTTCCCTTGATGACGTTGCGGCGCACCACGATCTCGCCGGCGTCGCTTGCGATGCTCATCGCATGCAGGCCATGCGCGCGGCCATTGAAGCGGAGGCCGAGGTCCGAGGCTTTCATTCCGAGGAAGTCGTTCATCGCCTCCTCGGTGCCACCGACCTCAAGCCAAGAGATGCCCGTGGGCTGCACGGTGCCGAACTGCGCCTGGCCGCGGCCGGGATGCTTCGACGGGTCGATCACATAGAAGAAGTTCGGCAAGCCCGCCTCCCAGCAGGGAATCGTGTCGGGGGTGCGCACCGCCACGCCGAGCGCGCCGTCCGGCCGCCGCCGCAATCCGCTTTCGACGACGTCGGAGCCGAGCCGTTTGGCAATCGCCTCGATCTCGTCGCGGGTGTCCACGCGTGCGCACCAGCCGATGAACACATCGCCTTCGATGCACTGGTCATGGAAGAAGCGCGCCGCGGGGTTGCCGCGTTCGTAGGCATGGATGTCGATGGCGCTCTCCACTTCGATGTATGTGTCACCGCCCGTCGGGAAGATGCGGTTCGCCAAGCCGAGCTTAGGGAACCACCCTCCTTCGTAGCAGCCGAGCCCGGTTTCCTGCATCAGCCTATAAGATCCCTCGTAGACGTTCTGCGTCCCAAGGCAGACATGATCGATATGTATCATCGGATTTCCCTGCTGATCAGTCGCTGTTGTTTTGGCCCGCGCCTCAGTAGCCCGGGCATTCCTTGGCCTGCGCGACGATTGCGTTTGTATCGAAATCATTGATTTTCTTGAAGAAGTCTGGATCTTCCGGCATCATCTTCGAGACATCGACGGTCTGCGGAATCTGCTTGTTGTCCAGCAGGAAATTCTGCAGCTTGTCGAGGCCTTCCGCCGACACGTTGGCGCGCAGCTCGCCGCCGGCCTTGCGGAAAGCGATGAGGTTTTCCTCGGAGTTCAGGCGGGCGATCTCCGTGTCCTGTTCCATCGTCGTGGTGCGGCCGGCGCCGTAGTTCTTGCGATAGATCTTCGCCACGCATTCGGGATTGGCCTGGGCGAAGACCTGCGCCTTCGCCACCCCGCGCGCGAGGGCCTCGACCATCTTCGGGTCCTGCGAGAGCGCGGTTCCCGTCGCCACCATGCTGTAGTCCGGGAAGTCGAGCCAGGCATCGTCCTGGAAGTAGCTGGCGTCGTTGCCGAGCACCTTGAAGTTGGCGATCTCCGCCATGAAGGTCAGGCTGGCGTCGACGGTGCCGCTCTTCAGCGCCTCGTAGGCCTGCGGGCCGAGCCCGATGACAGCCTGGCGCACGTCACGCTGCGGATCGATCCCGTGCTTGGTGAGCAGGGAGTTGAGGTACATGGCGCCGCCGGACCCCGCAACCGCGAGACCGATCGTCTTGCCCTTCAGATCTTCCGGCTTGGTGATGTTGCTCGACGTCATGGTCAGGATGCGCCAGGACGTCGTCTTCATTGCCGCGACCATCCGGATATCGGCGAGACCTTTGGTGTCCGCCGCGATCCACGGCGTGCTGTTCATCACGCCAATGTCGCCCGATCCTCCGATCATTGCCTGCACGGCGGCCGAGGACCCTTGCGAGAACTGCACGTCGACGTCGTAGCCCTCGTCGCGCCACCAGCCCATCGCCAGCGGAATGAAAAGCTCGAACACTGCCGGGATCATGACCGGATTGCCGTGGACGATACGGACCTTCTTCAGCTCCTGTGCCGCGGAGAAGCCGGTTCCGGACGAGAGCATGCAGGCGCCCAGCAGCGCCGTGGTGATGGATTTCAGAATCGTGTTCATGTCATTCCCCTTTTTTGACTTGTTTCGAACTGCGATTGCGTGCCGCTATCGGTTGGAGGCCTCGATCCAGAAGACGAGCCGGCGGCCGAGATACTGGACAAGCGCGCTTGCCAGGGCGGCGATGAAGGTGAGGAGTGCGATGGCGGCGAAGACGCCCGGCGTGTCGAGCGCGAACCCGGCTCGCATGATGGCGGCGCCGATGCCTTCCTGCGCGCCGACGAATTCGGCCACGATGGCGCCGATGACGCTGAGCGTGACGCCGACGTTGAGCCCGGCGAAGATGTACGGCGCCGCATTCTGGACCTTGAGGTAGCGGAAGCGCTCCCAGCGCGACGCATTGTAGACGCTGAGCATTTCGAGCTGATCGGCCGGCGTCGCCCGCAAGCCCGTGACGGCGTTCACGAAGACCGGGAAGAACGTGATCAGCGCGACGATCAGCACCTTCGACGTCATGCCGAAGCCGAACCAGACGACGAAGAGAGGCGCGATCGCAACCTTCGGCACCGCCTGCATCGCGACGATGTAGGGATAGAGAATCCGTTCGGCGGCCCGCCATTCGGCGACGGGCACGGCGAGCAGGAACCCGACCACCGCGCCGACCAGATAGCCGGCAAATATCTCCTGCAGCGTGATCAGCGTATCGCCTGCCAGGTAGCCGGCGGTGAGGCCGGTCCACAACGACACCGCTATCTGGCTCGGCTTGGGAAGAAGTGCCGGACTTATGCCGGTGAGCGGCACGAACACCCATTCCCAGATCGCCAGAAAGGCGCAGAGAATGAGGACCGCAGCCACCGTGATGCCGTCGATCCGACGGATCCAACCCGGAAGAGGCCGTGAAAGGTCTGCGTGGCGCATTTGGGTACCCGCCGTCGCGTCGCTCATTGCCGCACCTCGTCCTTCTCGAAGTGCTTGCGCACCGCCTGCGAATAGGCCCCGAAAGCCTCGGAATTGATCATGTTCAGGGTGCGGGGGCGCGGCAGGTCGATCTCGATGTCGTCCACGACACGGCCGGGCCTCGGTGCAAGAACGATCACCCGGTCGGCGAGGAACACCGCTTCCTGGATACTGTGCGTGACGAAGACGATGGTCTTGCCGCTCTGCATCCACAGCGACTGCAGCTCCATCTGGAGGTGATCGCGCGTCATCGCATCGAGCGCCGCGAAGGGCTCGTCCATCAGCAGTACGTCGGGATCGTGAACGAGTGCGCGCGTGATGCCGACGCGCTGCTGCATGCCGCCCGAAAGCTCGCCCGGATACTTGTCCCTGAAGTCCTGGAGGCCGACGAGCCTGAGATAATGCTCCGCCCGGCGGCGCGCCTCGGAGACCGGGATGCGTTTCAGGTCGGCCGCGATGGTCACGTTTTCAAACACGCTGCGCCAGGGCAGCAGCACCGGCGCCTGGAACACCATGCCGATGTCGCCGGTAGGCCCCGTCACCGCCTTGCCGCCGATCCGGATCTCGCCGTCGGACCGCGAGGTCAGGCCGCCGATCAGCCGGAGCAACGTGCTCTTTCCGCAGCCGCTCGGACCGACGAGGGTGACAAACGACCCCTTGGCGATCGTCAGGTTGACGTCATGAAGCGCGTCGACGCGGTCGCCAGAGCGCGTGTGAAAGGACTTGTTGACCGACGCGATGTCGATGAACTGCCCTGGATCTGCTGTGTTCATTCCCATTCCCCTTTTCGGGTTGCTTTTGTTCCCTCGTACGGCGCTGCCGTCCTTCCGGTCAGAGCGCCAAAGGCCGGTTTGCGCTCTCGACGAACTCCACGGTGACGAAGGAGAGCGTCGTGTCGCCGATGTTGGTCAGGTCGTGGATCATCGATTCATCTGCTGCGTAGGTGTGATGCTGGGTGTCGCCGGCGGTGTAGTTGACCTCGACGACGCGCCCGTCGCCGTAGTGCGAGCGCCCGCGCCCGGCAGTGACCGCCGTCCAGAAATAGTCGAGGACGTGGCGATGGAAGCCGATCCGCTCTCCGGGCATGAGCGTCAGGTGCCAGACCCTGACGCGATCGGTCTGAGAGACGAGCCTGGAGCCAACACGGCCGTTTGAATGAGCTCGACGGAATTCATCTTCCAGCTCGCTCGAAAGACCGTCCGGAATCTGCGATCCAGGAAAAACGGTAGCCTCGGTTGTCCTCATGCCAGCACCTCCAGACCGGCAGTGACCGCCGTTTCCGCCATCACCGCCTCGGGCTGGCGATGACGCTCGGCCAGTTCGCGCTGGCGCGCATCGCCGAGCTGCGTTCCCATGTAGGATCCGAGATTCCGCGCCCGGCGGACGATCGCGGTACCAACCGGCAGGCGCTGCGCCTCGAAACGCCTCAGCGCCGACGCGATATCCGCGGCACCTCCGGCAAGCGATCGCGCCAGCGCGAGCGCATCGCCGGCGGCCTTGGTGATGCCCATGCCGACATGCGGACGCGCCACGAATGCGGCATCTCCAAGGATCACGGTCCTTTCGCCCAGGACCATCGTGGGCGTCTCGAAGTCGAGGATCGCCTGCACGAAAGGCAGCTTCGTCTTCCGGACGACCTCGGCGAAATGCGGGCCCAGCAGGCGCCCGGCATCGGCGCGCATCGCGGCCACGACTTCCGGGCGGATCTTGACGGGAGAGATGGACAGGTCGCCCTGGTTGCCGTCGACATCGCGCAGGATTTCCGCAAGCGACCTGGCGTCGGCTGGGCGATACCAGACGAAATTGAACGAGCGATGCCCCGGCGCCAGGCTTTCGCCGACTCCGGCGACGGGATAGCCGAGAATCTGCTCTCCGGGCGGCAGGCAAAAGCAGAAGCGATCGCAAAGCATCGACCGGGTCGCATCGGAAAGTGCGGCCTCGTCGACGAGGCCCCGCCATGCGACATAGCCGGCATAGACCGGGTGCGCGGCAGGCAAGCGCCGCTGCCTGACGGTCGAAAAGAGACCGTCCGCGCCGACCAGCAGGTCGCCTTCGGCATGGCTGCCGTCATCGAAATGCGCCACCACGGAATCGGCGCGCTCTTCATAGTCGCGCAGCGAACGACCATGGCGATATCCGGCCGCCAGTTCGGAGCGAAGCAGACCGTAGAGATGGCCCCAGGACGTCATGACCTGCGGGAGTTCCCGCTCGGCAACAATGTTGCCTTCTCCGTCGAGAATGCGGCGGCCGGGGACGAAGACGCCAACGCGCGCCCTGTCCGTCGTTATCCCAGCCTCGGCCAGGGCATCGAAGAGCTCTTCATGTGTGACGATCCCGGCCCCACGCGCCGACAGCTCGTTGCCGTTGCGCTCGAACAACTCGACCTCCCAGCCGACCCGGCGCAGCAGAAGGCCCGCGAACAGCCCGGAAATGGAGCCACCGGCGATGAGCGCTTTGGGAGAACGGGATCGCTCGTACGGCATGTGCTGGATGTCGCCCGCAAGTCATTAATGATCGATCGATCAATACGCGATCCTGCAAACGAGTCAACACTATTTATCGTTTAATTATTTGAAGGCTTCGGTGCGGGTCGCCCTGCCTGCTGCTTCAAGCCTTCCCGACGGCCTGAAAGCGCGAGCGGAGTTCGGTCTTGAGTACCTTGCCGTAGGCGTTCTTCGGCAGGTCATCGAGCCAGACATAGTCCTTCGGTCGCTTGAAACGGGCGATCTGGGTCAGGCAGTGGGCGTCGAGGGTCGCGGCGTCGGCGGTGGCGCCCTGTTCCAGCACCACGCAGGCGACGACAACTTCTCCCCATTCCGGATCGGGCCGACCGATGACCGAGACCTGCGCCACGGCCGGATGCGTCAGCAGCGCCTCCTCGACCTCGCGCGGATAGATGTTGGTGCCGCCGGAGATGATCACGTCCTTGGAGCGGTCGTGCAGGGTGAGGAAGCCGGCCTCGTCCAGCGCGCCCATGTCGCCCGTATGCAGCCAGCCGTCGCGGATGGCAGCGGCGGTCGCGGTCGGGTCGTTCCAGTAGCCCTTCATCACCGAGGGCCCGCGCACGGCGATCTCGCCGATCTCGCCGGCCGGCAGGCGCTGCTCGTCAGATCCAAGCACGGCGACCTCGCAACCAGCCTGGGCGACGCCGACGGAGGCCAGCCGGCGCGAATGCTGCACACTTTCCGGCTCGGCGGCGAGCGCCTCGACATGCGCCGCGCGGGTCAGCGCTGTGATCGTCATCGGCGTCTCGCCTTGGCCGTAGATCTGGGCGAAGCGGGGGCCGAACTGGTCCATCGCATCGCGGATGTCGGCAAGATACATCGGTCCGCCGCCATAGACGATCGTGCGGATGCCCTCGCCCCGGTCGCCGCGCGCTCTGGCAGCGGCGACGAGGCGGCGGACCATGGTGGGGGCGGCGAAGAAGCAGAGCCGGCCGAGTCTTTGCCCCAGGTCGAGGATCTCGTCGCTGTCGAAGCCGCCCGAGGCCGGCACGACATGGCGCGCGCCGCAGATCAGGTAGATGAACTGGTAGAGGCCAGCCCCGTGCGACATCGGCGCCGCGTAGACCTTGGCATCGCCGGCCTCCGCCGCATCGACATCGGCGAAGTAGCTCATGATCATCGCCTGGATGTTGGCGGGCGTCAGCATCACACCCTTGGGCCGGCCGGTCGTGCCGGACGTATAGAAGAGCCAGACGAGGTCGTTCTGGCCGGTCGGGTGGAGCGCAGGCGCCGGATTGTCCGAGAAGAGAGCGGCGAAGTCGGGTCCATCCATGTCGACGATGCGCGTTTCGGGCGCCAGCGCCGCGAGGCCGCCGGCATGGTCGGCATCGGTGAAGCAGAGCGTCGCGCCGGAGTGGCCGAGGATGTAGGCAGCTTCCTTCTCGTGCAGCTTGGCGTTGACCGGCACAGCCACCGCGCCGATGCGCCAGACAGCCTGCATGGCGACGAGATAGTCGGTGCAGTTGGCGAGGAAGAGCGCGACGCGGTCACCCGGTCCGACGCCTACCGCTGCGAGACCGGCAGCCAGCGATCCGGCGCGGGCGTTGAAGCCGGCATAGTCGAGAACCGGTTCCGCGCCTCTGAACAGCGCCGGCCGGTCGGGCCAGAGCAAGGCGGCGCGTTCGAGCCAGCGTGCTGGGTTCATGTCGTCCTCCCTGCTTCGCGCCCGGCGTTTGCCGCCGACGTTGAGCCGACCGTCATGCCCCGATCAGCTCCGCGCGGGCAAACCGAGGATGGCTCGCGCCTCGGCCGGCGTGGCGGGGCGGCCGCCGGCGGCGCGGATGGCCTCCACGGCGGATGAGAGCAGCGCGGCGTTGGTGGTCGGCTCGCCGGCCGCGTCGAAGAGCGCGTCCTCCAGACCGGCGCGGACATGGCCGCCGGCGGCGACCGCCTCGCGCATGACCCAGAGATTGTCCTCGCCGGCCGCGAAGGCGGCCCAGACCGTGCCGCCGGGAATGCGCTCGCGCATCGCGGCAAGTGCTGCCGGCGTCGCGGGCGCGCCGCCATAGCCGGTGCCGAGGCAGATCTGCATGAAGGGCGTCGGACCGAACGCACCCTCGGCTGCAAGCTTGCGGGCGACCTCCAGATGGCCGAAGTCGAAGCACTCGACCTCGGCGCGGATGCCCTTCTCGCCATAGAGCCGCGCCATCTCGCGCAGGTCGCCCATGCGCGCGACGTGGATCGCCTGGCCGAGCGCGAAGGTGCCACAGTCGATCGTGCCGATCTCCGGCCTGAGCGCCAGCACGTGGTCCGCCCTGCCTGCCGCGGGGCGGAGCGTGGTGCCATCGGCCGGCGCGAAGCCCGCCGCGTCGTCGAGCACCAGCAATCCGTCCATCGAAGCGCTGAGGTTGAGCAGGATGTCGGTGCCGGCGGCGCGGATCAGGCCGACGGTCTCGCGCCAGAGTCCGATGTCGTTGGAGGGCAGGCCCGTCTTCGGATCGCGGACGTGGATATGTGCCACCGCCGCCCCGAGCTTCGCCGCCTCGGCGACTGCCGCGGCGATGGCTTCAGGACTCACCGGCAGGTTCGGATTGAGCTCCGCCGCGTCGGGCCGCCCGCCATTGATGCAGGCCGTCAGGATGACCGGCCGCGTCATGCCTTGCCCCGCACGGCGGTGACGGCTGCGTCGGCAGCCTGCTGCATGAACATCGCATCCTGCATCAGCGCGATGAAGGAATAGCCGCGCGCGATGCAGTCGGTGGCGTAGCCGGAGCTGATCGCGAAGACGGCCGCGAACTTGCCCGCCGCCCTGGCGCGAGCGGCGACATGGTCGAGTGCCGGCATCACGTCGGCGCTGTCGAGCGTCGCGCCGTTTGAGAGTGAGACCGACAGATCCGAAGGGCCGACGAAGACACCGTCGATACCGAGCACGGCGAGGATCGCGTCGAGATTGTCCAGCGCCTGCCGGGTCTCGATCATGGCGATCGCAAGGTTCAGCTCATTCGCCCTGGCGAGGTAGCCCGGCCCGTTCAGGCCGGACAGCGGGATCGCGCGGCGGGGGCCCCAGCTGCGGAAACCGACCGGCGGGAACTTGGTGTAGGAGACCAGCCGCTCGGCGTCCGCCACCGTGTTGACCATCGGGCAGACGACGCCGACCGCGCCGAAGTCGAGCACCCGCGAGGCGAGGCCGCCGCAATCGACCGGCAGCCGCACGAAAGCCGGCTTGCCCTCCAGCGCGGCGGCGGCGACACTTGCCACGACGGCGGCCTCGTCGAACATGCCGTGCTGCATGTCGAGGATGAAGGAATCGAGCTTCGTCTTCGCCAGCGCCTCGATCACGTTCGGATCAGGAAGCTGACAGAAGGTCGACAGGTGCAGCGCGCCCCGGCGCACGGCCGGGGCGATGTCGGCATGGACCGCGGGGAAGCCCATCTCAGCTCTCCACGGGCGGGAAGTCGGCGGCCTGGTGGTCGACGATCTCGAGATAGTCCTTCCGGATCGGGCAGAAGATGTCGAGGTTCATCACGACCTCGTCCGAGATCGGGATGCCGCCATGCATCACGTCCGGCGGCACGCGCAGCACCTCGCCGGCGCCGACCTCGAAGGTCTCCTCGCCGACGGTCCAGCGCATGCGGCCGGTCAGGATCACCGCGATCTGCTCGAAGGGATGCTTGTGCATGCCGAGCGTCATGCCCTTTTCCAGCCAGTTCATCACCAGCAGCACGTCCTCGCCGCGGAATCCGGCACGGCTGATGTGGTCGCGCACCGGGAAACGCGGCAGGTCTTCCCATTTGACCGGCATGCGGAAGGGTTGCAGTTCGCTCATCTTGTCCTCCTACCTCTCTTGAAATCCGTCAGGCGACCTTGGCCGCCTTCAGCGCGCCGAAGCCGCCGCCGCCGGGTGTGATCATGGTGATCTCGTCGCCGGCCTTCATGTCGGTCTTGCCCGAAAGCACGACCGGCTTGCCGTTGACGAGGAACTGGCCGGCGCGGCCGGGCGCACCGCCGTCGAGACCCTGCGGCGCCTCGCTGAGGCGGCTGGGCACGGTGTTGAGCAGCCAGGGCTGCGTCGTGCGCATACGGAAGCCGATGCGCTGGCCGTCGCCGCCGGGCTGGAGCCCCGCGCCGCCGGAGCCGCGCTCGAGCTCCTTGCAGGTGAAGACGATCGGATAGGCTGCCTCCAGCACCTCGACCGGGACGGCGGAGACACCTGTGGGATAGCAGACCGCCGAGATGCCAGGCTTGCCGGCACGCGCGCCCATGCCGCCGGAATAGTTGAACATCGAGGAAGTGAAGGGGCGGCCCTCGGCGTCGCGGCCCTGGATCTGTACCGTCCACACCGCGCCCGACCCTTCGGCCACGACCTTGTCCGGCACCACCTGCGCCAGCGCGTTGAGGATCGGGAACGGCACATACATGCCGACCACGTGGCGGGCATTCACCGGCGAGGGATAGGTCGCGTTGACGATGCAGTTGTCCGGCAGCTTCAGCTTGATCGGCGCGAGCGAGCCGGCATTGTTCGGCAGATCCGGGTTGAGCGTCGAGCGGATGGCGAAGGTGGCGTAGGCCTGCGTATAGGCCGGCACGACGTTGATGCCGCGCGGGCTGCGGCCCGACGAGCCGGCGAAGTCGACCGTGATCTCCCCCGCCTCGCTGTCGATGGTCACGGCGGTCTTCAGCGTGATCCGGTCGCCGCCGGGCACGTCGAAGGTCGACTCGCCGTGGAAGGTGCCGCCCGGAAGGGTGCGGATCGAGTCCCGCGTCGCGTTTTCCGAGCGGGTGATGATCTCGTCGGACAGCGCTTCGATGTCGTCCAGCCCGTAGCGGTCGCAGAGCGCGTTGAGCCGCTGCGAGGCGATCATGCCGGAGGAGACCTGGGCGCCGAGGTCGCCGAGCAGCGAGTCCGGGGTGCGGACGTTGCGCGTGATCATCGCGAACAGCGTCTCGTTGCGCACGCCCGCCTCGTAAAGCTTGAGGACGGGGATCCAGAGGCCTTCCTCGTGGATGTCGCGCGCGCCGGAGCCGATGCCGTAGCCGCCGATGTCGGTGTGGTGAATGGTCGAGCCGGCATAGCCGATCAGCTTCTCGCCGCGGAAGATCGGCGAGAGAACGGTGATGTCGAAGAAGTGGCCGGCCGACATCCACGGATCGTTGGTGATCAGCACGTCGCCGGGCTTCAGGCTCGAGGCATCGACATGCTTCAGCAGGTTGGCGGCGGCGGCGGCGAGCGAGTTGATGTGGCCCGGCGTGCCGGTGACGGCCTGCGCCACCATGCGGGCGCGGGCATCGAACAGGCCGTTCGCCAGGTCGCCCGCCTCGCGCACGATCGGCGAAAACGCGATGCGCTGCAGCGCGCGCGCCTGTTCGGAGACGATCCCGATCATGTTCGACCAGAGGATCTGGAGTTCTACGCCGTCCATGTTCAGTGCTCCGTCATCTTGTCGGCAATCAGGCTGCCGTTTGCGTGCAGTCGGATCGTCCAGCCGGGCAGGACGAAGATGGTGGTCTCGCGTTCCTCGACGATGACGGGGCCGGCGATAACGTCGTCCTCCATCAGTTCGGTGCGGGCGTAGACAGCGGTCTCCACCGGCTTGCCGCGGAAGTGAACGATGCGGCTGCGGGGCGCCGGGCGGTTGCCGCCCTTGGCGACGGTCGCGGCGGCGCGGTCGGGCAGGCTGCCGCGCGCGGTGACGTGCCAGTTCACCAGCTCCAGCGGCATGTCGAGCTTCAGCCCGTATTGCGCGACGTATTCGCGGTCGAAGATCGCGCGCATCGCCTCGGCGTCGAGCGTCTCTCGGGGGTCGAACGGCAGCTCGATCCTCAGCTCCGACTGCTGGCCGAAATAGCGCAGGTCGGCGCCGAACACGAAGCCAATGTCGGACGGTGCGAGGCCGGCTTCCGTCAGCGCCGCCGTGCCTTCCGTTGTCATCTGGCCGACGAGCTCGTGCGCCTCGACAGGGTCGAGCCGGTCGATCAGGCCCAACTGGCTGCGCACCAGGTCGATCTGCGCAGGCGTCACCAGCGTGCCGAAAGCCGAAAGCACGGAGGCCAGCGGCGGGTAGATCACCTGCTTCGATTCGATCAGGTCGGCGACGAGGCAGGCATGGACCGGGCCGGCGCCGCCGAAGGCGAGCATCGGCAGGCCGCGATAGTCAACGCCGCGATCGGTGGCGTGGGTGCGGGCCGCGGCCGCCATCTGCTCACAGACGACCTCGTAGATGCCCCAGGCGGTCTGTTCGGGGCTCAACCCGATCTTCGCGCCGAGCTTGCCGACCGCCGCGCGGGCGCCGGCGGCGTCGAGCTTCATGTCGCCGCCGAGGAAGCGGTCGGGATCGAGAATGCCGAGCACCACGTCGGCGTCGGTGACACAGGGCTCCTTGCCGCCGCGGCCGTAGCTGACCGGGCCGGGAATGGAGCCGGCGCTTTCCGGGCCGGTGCGCAGCAGGCCGAGGTCATCGACCCAGGCGATGGAGCCGCCGCCGGCGCCGATCTCGATCATGTCGATCGACGGCACGGTAATCGGCATGCCGGAGCCTGGCTTGAAGCGGTAGCGGCGGTCGACCTCGAAGGTGCTCGTCACCAGCGGCTGGTGGTTCTGGATCATGCAGGCCTTGGCCGTGGTGCCGCCCATGTCGAAGGAGATCAGGTCCGGAATGCCGAACATGCGCGAGAAGTAGCAGGCGACCAGCGCGCCGGCCGCCGGGCCGCTTTCGATCATGCGCACCGGCAGCGTGCCGGCGCGGCCGGCGCCGATCACGCCGCCGTTGGAGAGCATGATCAGCGGCTGCTGCGAGAAGCCCTGGCGGTCGAGTTCCTTGATCAGCGCGTCGAGGTAGGGGCGCGTGATCGGCACGGTGTAGGCGTTGATGGCGACGGTGGAGGTGCGCAGATACTCGCGCATCTGCGGCGCGATCTCGGACGACAGCGAGACGAAGATCTCCGGCGCCTCGCGGGCGAAGACCTCGGCGACCAGCGCCTCGTTGACGCCGTTGCGATAGGCGTTGATGAGGCTAACGGCGACCGACTGGATGCCGCGCGCCTTGCAGTCACGGGCGATGGCCGCGATCTCCGCCTCCTTGGCCGCCTTCTCGACCGAACCGTCCGCAAGCACGCGCTCGTCGAGCGCCCATGTCCGCTCGCGCGGGATCAGCGGCTTGGCGAACTCGATCTGCGGATCGTACATGTCGTAGCGATGCTCGTCGCGGATGTAGAGGATGTCGGTGAAGCCCTTGGTCAGGATCAGCCCGACCGGCGGTCCCTTGCGTTCGATCAGCGCGTTGGTGACGACCGTGGTCGCATGGACCACCACGTCGTTGACATCCGGCGGCGCGATGCCGGCGCGGCCCATGACGAGATCCACGCCGCGGAAGAAGCCTTCCAGCAGGTTGCCATGGGTGGTCAGGGTCTTGTCGACGAAGGTGCGGCCGTCGTCGGCGAGAAGGACGGCATCGGTGAACGTGCCTCCGATGTCGACGGCGAGCGAATATCTGGTCATGTCATCTGATCCGTATTGCCTAGATTCCTGGAGATCTTGCGGGCCGCTGCCGTCAGCGCCTCGACGTAGCGAGGGTCGGGCGGCGTCCCGATGGTGTTGGTGGGTCCGGCGATCGTCAGCGTGGCGACGAAATCGCCGGTCATGTCGAAGACAGGCGCAGAGACGGCGGTGACACCCTGCAGGGTCTGGTTCGGCGCATCGGCCCAACCCCGTGTCCTCACCTCGGCCACCTCCGCCTCGACGGCGGAACGATCCGTCGAGGTCTCGCTGGTCCATTGGCGAAGCGCGGTCGCGGCGAGCTTCGCGCCGCCGAAGGCGAGCGCGATCTTGCCCTGTGCCGAGGCGTGGAAGTCGAGCAGCGCACCCGGACGCGTTACGATGACGACCGGCTGCTCGGTGCGCACCATGTCGAGGATGCGCATGCCGCCATGCTCCATCTGCGAGAAGGAGACGGTGAAGCCGGTCGCGTCGCGCAGCTCGACCATGACGGGCCGCGCCTCGCGCAGGATGTCGGTCGAGTCGGCGAGCGCCTGGCCGAGATGGTAGAGCTTGTACGACAGCCGGTATTTCTCGGTCTCCGGGTCCTGCAGCACGTAGCCGAGAGAGAGCAGCGTGCGCAGGAAGCGGAAGACGCGGACCTTCGACACGCCGATCCGGCGCGCGAGATCCGACAGCCCGACGGGCTGGCCGATCTCCGCCATCACCTCGATGATCATGAAGGCCATCTGGGTGGACTGGTTGACCGATTTGTCGAGCTCTACCGTCATCTGATCCTCACTTGAACAGGCCGGGGATCCAGAGCGAGAGGCCCGGGATCGCGGCCACCATCACAAGCAGCAAGATGCACAATGCAAGCATCGGAAGTGCAGCCTTCGTCACCGCCTGCAGCGGACTGCGGGCGATCGAGGAGACGATGAACAGCACCAATCCGACGGGCGGCGTGATCATGCCGATCATGAGGTTCAGGACCACCATGACACCCATCTGCACAGGATCCATGCCGATGGTCGGCGCCAACGCGTTCAGCACCGGCATGATAAGAACCATCGCTGCCAGCGGCTCCAGAAACAGGCCGAGGATGAGGAGGATCGCGTTGAGCAGGATGACAAGGACCGCCGGGTTTTCAGACACGCCCAGGATCAGGGCGGCGACCTTCTGCGGCAGGCTTTCGATGCCCAGCACGAAGCCGGTCATGCTCGCCATCGCAACGACCAGCATCACCCCCGACGACATTGTCGCGGTGTCGTAGAAGCACTGCTTGAGCTTCTGCCAGGATAGCGAGCGGTAGACGAACAACCCGATGGCCAGAGCATAGATGCAGGCTACGCCGGCCGCTTCAGTCGGCGTGAAGATGCCTGTGCGGATACCGACGACGATCAGCACCGGCAGAAAGATCGCCGGCGTGGCTGCGATGAGGAGCCCGCGGCGCTCTTCCGCCGGCACCGGAGTAGAGACAGGATGGTTCTCCCGGCGGCCCTTCCAGAGCGCATAGCCTATCAGCAGCCCGCTCAGGATGAGACCCGGGAGGATGCCTGCAAGGAACAGATCTCCGATGGACGTACCGGTCAACACGCCGAACAGAATAAGGGGCAATGACGGGGGAATGAGAGGACCGAGCAGCGAACCGGACGCGGTCAATGCTGCCGCATAGGCCGGATCGTAGCCGTCCCGCTTCATTGGCGGAATCATGATGCCGCCGACGGCCGCGGCCTCGGACGTCGCCGCGCCGCTCGACCCGGACATGAGGAGATTCGACAGGACGTTCACGACCGCCAGCCCACCCTTGATCCGCCCGACGAGGAACTGTGCCGCACGAACGATGTGCCCGGTCAGGTTGGCCGCGCTCATCAGATTTCCGGCCAGGATGAAGAAGGGGATCGTCAGCAGGAGAAAGCTGTCGATGCCGGCGATCATCCGCTGCGGGAAGGCGACCAGCAGGTGGCCGTGGCCCTCGATCAGCAGATAGACCAGCGAGGCCATGCCGAGGCCAAGCGCCACCGGCATGCCGATGATCAGCGCCGCGAAGAAGATGGCGAGATAGAGGATCATCCGTGCGCCTCGATCTCGGTTGCGAGCCTGAGGTCGGAGGCGCGCGCGCCGGTGCCGATCATGCGGGCGTAGAGGACGATGTCCATGGCGAGCCGCAGCGCGAACAGCGTGAGCCCGACCGGAAGCGCAATGTAGACCCAGTAGACCCTCGGGACGGGGAAGTCGGGGCCGAACAGGTCTCCGAGCAGGAACTTCATCGCCGGTATGGGCGAGGAGCCAAGCCGGTTCGCGTAGACGAACCCATAATAGACGAGCACCGAGAGCAGCACGATGCCGAGCACGTTGGCGATGATCGCGAGCACCAGGCCGGCGTTGGGCGGCAAGGCGTCGCGCAGCATCGGCACGCTGGCGATCTCGCCACGCTCATAGGCAAGCACAGCCGCCAGGAACGAGACCCAGACCAGCAGGTAGCGGCAGATTTCCTCGGCCCAGATCAGCGAGGTGGAGAAGCCGTAGCGCAGCACGATCTGCAGCGTCATCACCGCGAGAAGCACGATCAGCATCCAGATCAGGATCGTGGACACCACCGCGTCGAAATAGCGTCGCAAGGCGAGCATGGTTTGGCCCCGTCATCGGCATGCCTCCGCCGTCGCGGCCGGAAGGCCGCCGCAAGGCACGGTGCGGAAAGGTGGTCGGGACGGGGCGGCGGCCGGATGGCGCCGCCCCGCGACAATCAGTTGGTCTTCTGGACCGCGTTGACGAATTCCTGGATCAGCGGATCCTTGGCGACCCAGGCGTCGAGCACGGGCTTCGTCTTCGCCTGCATCTCGGCGAGGTCCTCAAGCTTCGAGACGGTGACACCCTTCTCCTCAAGCTTCTTGGCGATCTCGGCCTCCTGGTCGCGGGCAAGCGCGTAATGCTCCGCGATGACCTCGTGGCCGGCCTCGACGAGGGCCTTCTTCTGGTCGTCGGTCAGGCCATCGAACTTGGCCGAGCCCATCATCAGCACGCCGGGCCAGAAGTAGTGGCCGGTGAGCGTCGCGTTCTTGGCCGCCTCGTAATAGCTCTCGGCGAAGGCGGAGGAGAGGTTGATCTCGACCGCGTCGATCGTGCCGGTCTCGAGCGCCGAGAAGACCTCGCCGAAGGCCATGCCGATCGGGGCCGTGCCGACGGCTTCCCATATCGCCTTGTGCAGCGGGGTGGGAACGATGCGGGTCTTGAGGCCCGCGAAGTCGGCGACGGTCTTCACCGCCTTGGTGCGCGACAGGAAATGACGCTGGCCGGCCTCGATGTAGCCGAGGCCCTTGATGTTGCTGGTCGCGAGCGAATCCAGCAGCTTCTGGCCGACGTCCGACGACAGGACCTCCGCCATCTTGTCGTAGCTGGGCACCAGGAACGGCAGCTGAAGCGAATCGAAGACCGGCGAGTTGAGCGTCAGCGGGATCGTCGGCACCGAAACGAGCGCGCCGTCGATCGTGCCGAGCTGGATGCCCTCCAGCAGCTGCTTGTCGTCGCCGAGCTGGCGATCGCCATAGACCTCGATCTTGACCTTGCCGCCGGTCTTGGCGGCGACCTTGTCGGCGAACATGACCAGCCCGTCCTGGAACAGGTGCTTCGATGTCGCGGCATGGCCGAACTTCAGGGTGACGTCCTGCGCGAAGGCCGTGGCCGGCAGCAACAGGGCAATTGCGGCGATGATGCCGCTGCGAATGTTCATGGTAACTCCTCCCAGTTGTTTCTCATATCGAAACACCATTACAGTATAAGATACGCTCTGATTGCGCGTCAACCCGGTAGGCTTTCTCTTCGCGATACAGGATGAGCCGTGTGTCCATGACGGGGTCGAGCACCGGCCGGCGTTCCGCAGCCCGTGTGTTGACGACGAAGAGCGAAGGGAGAAGCGATACCGGTCGGGAGATCGGCTCCGCGCCAACTCCCGATCAACCCGTGAATTCAGGAGGCACTTCCGAACTCCGATACGTTCGGCCGCATTAGATAGTTAGTCGACGCAATGTCTTGTCTGAAACGCTCTTTCTTGCTCCCGGCAGATGCTCCAGGATCAAGCCCGCTTCGCCGACGTCGTACGACGCCTTCCCTCGGCACCGCGCTGCAGCAGCGCGTCGATGCGTTCCTGCGTGGTTGCGAAGCGCCGGTTCAGGGTCGCCACGAAAAGCTTGATATGCGGCTCCTGGGCCCGCTCCTCATGCACGAAAAGACCGGTGCTGCCCGAGGCGTCCGGGCTCTTGAAGGGCACGTAGACGAGCTCGCGGCTGAGCAGTTCGTCGATGAAGCCGATCGGCGCGAAGAAGCCTATGCCGAGATTGCGCTTCAGCATCTCCTTCATGACGTTGAAGGAGTTGGTGACGATGCGCGATCCGAACGGCGCATTGTTCCGCACGAACTCCATCTCCGAGGTTGCGTCCAGTTCCCAGGGATCGTTGAGCAGGATCAGGGGATACTCGGCGCAGTCGGCGAGGGCGATCTGCCTGGCGGCCGCCAGAGGATGATCCGGGCCCATGACGACGCCCAGGCTGCTGTCAATCTTGTCGGCAAGCCGGTAGCGCCGGAAGTGGTGGTTTGCGAACAGCAGCGCGATATCATGGCGCTCCGACCTCATCTCCCGCACGGTGTCGATCGGGCTGGTCGAGAATATGTTGAACCGCATCTTGGGGTAGTGCGCGGTGATCTCCTCGATCGCCTCCGGCACGATCTTCTCCAGGAAGGCGGGAAGAGCGATGATGGCGACCTCCGCGGAACTCTCTCCCGAGATCGCCTTGATCTCGCTCAGCGCATTGTCCCATTCGGAAATCGTCTTGCGCACGTGCAAGGTGAGCTTCTCGCCGGCAGGCGTGAGAACCAGGCGCTTGCCGACGCGCTCGAAGAGCTTCACGCCGATTTCCGCTTCCAGTTTCAGGATCTGCCGGTTTACCGCCGACGATGCGACGTTGAGCTGGCTGGCGGCCCTGCGGATGGATCCCTGCCGGACGACTTCGTCGAGATAGCGTAGTACGGGCGCGTGCACCGGCATTTCCCTCGCCTCGAAGGGCCAAAGGCGTCCCTTCGCAAACCCATCCTAACCGATGCGACTTCTCGCCTGCAATCGATGCCGTTTCGGCATCACCCATGGCGAGATTCTGTTCTTTTCTTTTCGCGTTTTTCCGACAAGTCTGTCTTGTGCACTGCACTATGCAGGCAAGCCAATCATAATCAGATATAAATCTGAGGGGAAAAAGATGAGCATAATCAACGGCGTCAGCCGCCGCTACCTATTGAAATCCGGTGCAGTCATGGGCGGGGCACTGGCCATGCCCTATGCCTTCTCCAGATCAGCGGCCGCGCAGAGCGGCACGCAGACCGTCAACTTCCAGACCAGCTGGCTGATCGGCGGAAACCAGCTCGGCGAAATCGTCGCCAAGCACCTCGGCTACTTCGAGGAAGAGAAGCTGGATCTCGTCATCACGCCCGGCGGCCCCAACATCGACGGGGTGGCCATGGTGGCATCCGGACAGGCGCTGGTGGGACAGACGTCGTCGAGCCCCTCCATCATGCTGGCCCGCTCGCAGAACATCCCGATCTCCTGCTTCGCGGTGTGTGGTCAGAAACATCCCTACAGCTATTTTTCCTTGCCGAGCAATCCGGTGCGCACCCCGGCAGACATGGTCGGCAAGCGCATCGGCATCCAGATCGCCGGCGGCCAGGTGCTGCTCAACAGCATCCTGCGGGCCAACGGCATCCCCGAAGACGACATCGAGGTCGTGCCGATCGGCTTCGATTTCGTGCCGCTCATCTCGGGTCAGGTCGACGCGATCTCCGGCTGGGCGACGAGCATCCGCAGCCTCAAGGCGCTCGGCCCCGACTACATCACCATGGGCTTGTGGGAAAACGGAGTGCGGCTCTACGCGCTTCCCTACTATGCGACGACCGAGACGCTCGAAACCAAAGCCGAGATGCTCGCCGCATTCCTGAGAGCATCGGCCCGCGGCTGGGGCTATGCATATGAAAACCCGGAGAAGTCGGTCGAACTGATGATCGCGCAGTATCCGGACATGGGGTTCGATCTTGCGAACGAGATAGAGACCGCGAAGGTCCAGCTCAGCTACGTCTTCAACGAACGGACGAAGGAACTCGGCTGGGGCACGATGGATCCGACCATCTGGCAGGAGCAGATCAAGCAGCAGGCGGACCTCAAGCAGTTCACCGGCGCCGCCCCCACCGTCGAGATGATCTCGACCGACGCCATCCTGAAGGCGACCGAGGCCGTCCGCCCCAAGCTCGGCTGAGGGGCGCGAGATGGGAATCGCGATGCTTGGCGACACCCTCACCCAGGCTGGAACCGTGGCAGTCCAGCTCAACGGTGTGGGTGTCCAGTTCGTCACCGACCGCGGAACGGTGACGGCGCTCCAGGATATCAACCTGACGGTCCGGAAGGGTGGCTTCGTCACCCTTCTCGGCCCCTCCGGCTGCGGCAAGTCCACCTTGCTTCGCGTGGTGGCCGATATCATCAAGCCAACGTCGGGAACGGCGAGCGTCTTCGACAAGTCGGCTTCCGAAGCACGGCTGAACAGGGATATCGGGTTCGTCTTCCAGGACGCGGCGCTGCTGCCGTGGCGCAGCGTGCTCGACAACGTCATGCTTCCCCTCGAAGTGGGTGGAGGCATTCCGAAGAACCGGGCCGGCGACCCGCGCGAGCTACTCAGGCTGGTCGGCCTGGAGGGATGGGAAAACGCGCTGCCGCACGAGCTCTCGGGTGGCATGCGCCAGCGCGTCTCGATCGCGCGCGCGCTGATCTCGGAACCGCGCCTGTTGTTGATGGACGAGCCGTTCGGCGCGCTTGACGAGATCACGCGCGACCGCCTGAACGAGGAGCTGCTGAGAATCTGGGAACGCACGGGCACGACGATCCTGTTCGTGACGCATTCGCTCTACGAGGCGGCCTTCCTCGGCCAGGACGTCCTGTTGCTTGCCGCCCGCCCTGGACGCGTGCGCGAGAAGGTGGCGGTCGAGCTTCCCATGCCGCGCAAGCTGGCAATGCGGGATACTCCGACCTTCACGGATACCATCGCCCGGCTGCGCAACATTCTGGAGACCTGCTAGCATGGCCAACATCGTCGCAGGCCACAACGACGCCAGCATTCCGGCCCAACCGGTGGAGGACTCGCAGCTTGCCGAGCACCTCGCGCACCAGCGCCGGTTGCGTTGGCGGCGGCGCATCCTCCCTGCCATCGCCCTCGTGCTGCTGATCGCGCTCTGGGAAATCGCGGTGCCGACCTTCGACATCAAGTCCTACGTGGCGCCGGCGCCGAGCGCGATAGCGCAGGTGCTGCAATCCAAGTTCGGCCTGCTCATGAGCAATCTGGTGCCGACGGCGATGGAGGCGATCGGCGGGTTCCTGCTCGGCAGCGCCGCGGCGATCCTCATCGCCACCGCCTTCGTCTACCGGCCCACGGTGGAGGAAGCGTTCTTCCCGATCGTCGTCATGATCAATGCCGTGCCGATCGTCGCGAAGGCTCCCGTCCTCGTGCTCCTGCTGGGCAACGGCATGGCGCCCAAGATCATCATCGCGGCGCTGATCTGCTTTTTCCCGACCCTGGTCAACATGACGCGCGGCCTGAGGTCGGTGAGTTCGCAGCAGATGGAACTGATGCACGTGCTGTCGGCATCGCCGCGCGAGATCTATTTCAAGGTCCGCCTCATGAACGCTCTGCCGTTCCTGTTCTCGGCCTTGAAGATCGCCGCCGCCGCCTCGGTGGTGGGCGCGATCGTGGGCGAGTGGATCGGCGCCACGAGGGGTATCGGTGCTCTGATCATCCAGGCGACCTATGCTTTCGATTCGCCGCTGCTCTACGCGACGATCGCCGTCGGCTCGGCCTTCTCGGTCGCCTTCTTCAGCCTCATCGCATGGGCGGAGCGGCGTTTCCTCAAATGGAACGTTTCCAACTCCAACTGACATCAAATCACAAGCATTCAAGGGAGACGCGCCAGTGTCAAAGTCCGAGGACTGGGTGAGGACGGAGGCCGGCCAGGTGCCGGTGGTGAAGAGGGCCGATCTGGTCGTCGTCGGCGGCGGCCCGGCCGGCATATCGGCGGCGGTGGCCGGCGCGCGCAACGGTCTCTCGACCGTCCTGCTCGAGCGCTATCCCTATCTCGGTGGGCTCGCTTCCGGCGGAATGGTGGTCGTGCTGGACGACATGTGCAACGGCTCCGAGATCAGCGTGCGCGGCCTGTGCACGGAGATGATCGAACGCATGGAGCATATGGGCCTGTGCGTGGTTCCGCCCGAGGCCGAGCGGCGGTCGAGCGAGCAGCTCTATCGGAAATGGGCTCGCTGGGGCGTGTTCGACTTCCAGTCGCGCGAGAAGCCGCAGGCCATCTGCTATGCGGCCGCCTTCGATCCCGACGGCTACAAGCGGGCGGCAAATGCGATGGTTGCCGAATCCGGCGTCCATCTGCGCCTGCACAGCTGGTTCTCCAGTGCGATCGTCGAGGACGGCGCGATCAAGGGCGTGATCTGCGAGACCAAGAGCGGCCGCCAGGCAATCATGGGTTCGGTGGTGATCGACACGACGGGCGATCTCGACGTCGCTGCCGCGGCCGGTGCGGCGAACGAGCAGGGCAAATACATCATCACCACGGTCTTCCGGCTCGGAAACGTCGATACCGCCGCGGCGGAGCGGTTCGAATACGAGCAACCCGAAGCCTTCGCCGCCATAGACCGGGAGGCGAAGCGGCTGATCGGGGGCTGCTGGGAGAAGTGGTGGCTGAAGACGCCGCTGCCGGGAATCGTCTGGTGCAACTGCCCGCATATGCCCAACCTGAACGGGCTGGAGGTAGAGGATCTGACCAAGGCCGAATATGCCGGGCGGGCGCGGATCGAGGCGCTTGTCGCCTATGCGCGCGAAAAGGTGCCCGGGTTCGAGAAGGCCGTGGTCGTCGACGTTGCGCCGCAGGTCGGCATCCGCCAGACGCGCATGCTGCGCGGCCGCTACGTCATGACCAAGGAGGACGTCGTGCAGCGGCGCTACTTCGAGGACACGGTGGCGCGGGGCCGCGACTACTATTACCCCTACCGATCCTTCCTGCCGCGCGAGGTGGCCAATCTCCTGATCGCGGGCCGGCACTATTCCGCCGAGCCAGCCGCGCAGCGCATCTCACGCGAGATTCCTCCTTGCATGGCGATGGGCGAGGCGACAGGCGTCGCGGCGGCGCTGGGGCTGGAGGCCAATGTTCCCGTCGAATCCGTCAACATCGCCAAATTGCGCGAGCGGTTGCGGGCACAAGGCGCGGATCCGGGCGACCAGCCGGCGGAGAACGCGCTTCTCATGGCGAGCTGACGGCAGAAGACATCAATGCAGAACACCACAGTCCAGCCCCTTTCCGGGATCCGTGTCATCGACTTCACCCAGGTCATGCTTGGGCCATGCGCCACGCAGGTCCTGGGCGACTATGGCGCGGACATCATCAAGGTCGAGCGGCCAGGCAGCGGCGACCTTTCGCGATCCGTCCTCGACAACGATCCGGAAGGGCTCGACAATCCGGTCTACGCCAGCCTCAACCGAAACAAGCGCTCCATCGCCCTCGACCTTCGCAAGCCGGAGGGCAAGCAGGTCATCTACGATCTGGTGAAGACCGCCGACGTGGTCGTCGACAATTTTCGCGCCGGCGTGATGGGGCGGATGGGCTTCGGCTACGACACCCTGTCACAGCTGAATCCGCGGATCATCTGCGCCACCGGCACGGGATTCGGCCTGGCGGGCCCGCTCTCGGGAAAGGGCGGCCAGGACGTGGTCGCTCAGGCCATGTCCGGGGTCATGGCGCGCAAGTCGAACGAAGACGTTCCCCTGACCATCTATCCGACCACGCTGTGCGACTATACCGCCGGCATGCACCTTGCGCAGGCGATCCTGCTTGCGCTGCTGCATCGCGAGCGGACGGGCAGCGGCCAGCAGGTCGCGGTGTCGCTGTTCGAATCGATGCTCGCCATGCAGATGCAGGAGGTGGCATCGGGCCTGCAGCGGCAGAGCGAGGTGAACTGGGGCGCCATGCCTCTGACAGGCGTGTTCGAGACCACGGACGGAGCTGTCGTGATCGTCGGCGCCTTCAAGCTGAACCCGCTCCAGGACATCTGCATCGCGCTCGGCCTGCCGGACCTTTCGACAGATCCCCGCTATGCGACGCTCGCCGAGCAGAGGGTCCGCAAGTCGGAGCTGCAGAAGCTGTTCGCGGAACGCTTCAACACCAATTCGACCCGCCACTGGCTCGACCGCCTGGAGGAGCGCGACCTCCTTTGCTCGCCCGTCCTGACGCTCAGACAGGCGCTCGAGCACGAGCAGACGAAAATCAACGGGTCGCTGATCTATCTCGACGACGATCCTGCAAAGCCGGTGATCGGTTCGCCCCTGATGCTGGCCCCCGACGCGTTCCGGCTGCGCCACAGGCCGCCGAAGCTGGGCGAGAACGGCAAGACAATCCTGGCGGAAGCCGGATATTCCGACGAGCGCATCAGCGACCTCCAGGCTTCGGGAGTGCTGGCATGAGCGTCACATTTGTTGTCGAAAACCATGTCGCTCGGGTCACCATCGACCGCCCCGAGCGGATGAACGCGATCGACCAGACGACGCAGAACGAGATGGTGCGGATCTGGGACACGATCGAGGCCGATCCCGACATACGCGTCGCAGTCCTGACCGGCGCCGGCGACCGCGCCTTCTCCGCCGGCGCGGACATGCAGGGTGAGGCCGAGCCGTCCGGGCTCGATTACTGGGCGGGGCTGCCCGCCTCTGGCTTCGGCGGCATCTCGCTGCGCGACACGCTCGACGTGCCGGTTATCGCCCGGGTCAACGGCTATGCGCTTGGCGGCGGTATGGAGATGGTGCTGGGCTGCGACATCGTCGTCGCGTCCTCCAACGCGAAGTTCGGGCTGCCCGAGTCCAGGGTCGGGCGGCTCGCGCTCTCCGGAGGCATCGTCCACCTGCCTCGCCGGATCCCGCACGCGCTGGCCATGGGAATGCTGCTCTCCGGCCGGCGGATCGATGCCGCGGAGGCAGCCAATTACGGCCTGGTTAACGAGGTCGTCGAACCGGCCGACCTCGACGCCTGCGTCGATCGGTGGGTGGCCGACATTCTCGCCTGCGCCCCCCTCTCGGTGCGCGCGATCAAGCAGATGGTTCGGGCCGGCGAAACCAAGACGCCGCGGGAAGCCCAGATGCTGCGCCTGCCGGCGCTGGTCGCCGCGCTGAAATCCGAGGACCAGAAGGAGGGCGTGCAGGCATTCCGGGAGAAGCGCGCCCCGAACTGGAAGGGCCGCTGATGACCTATGTCATCGGTTCGGCCTGCATCGACGTCAAGGATGCAGCATGCCAGGTGGCGTGCCCCGTCGAGTGCATCTACGAGGGCGGGCGGATGATGTACATCCATCCCGACGAATGCATCAATTGCGGGCTCTGCCTCTCGGTCTGTCCCGTCGACGCGATCTATGCCGACGACGAAATGCCGGCGGCGGAACAGCCGTTCCTCGCGATCAATGCGGAATTCTTCTCACCGGAGGTGACCGGCTGGGGCTCTCCGGGCGGAGCTTCCGAAAAATTCAGGACGACGCTCGATCACGAGGCGGTGGCAGGCCGTGCATCTGCGACGGGTAAACCCGCATGAAATTCGATATGAAGGGCGTGATCGGCGGCGAATGGCGCATGGACCGCGATGTCCACGCGATGGCCGGCTGAGCGACCTGAACAATCAATCGGAAGCAGACAATGGCATTGCTCGACGAAACCGCAAAAGGCGTCTTCATCATCGCCGTCACGCCGTTCGGGGACGACGGCGCGCTCGATCTGGAGAGCGCCGACCGGATGACCGACTTCTACCTGGAACGGGGGGCCGCCGGGCTCACCGTGCTCGGCATCATGGGAGAGGCCCCCAAGCTGACGGCCGAGGAGGCGCGTCTGTTCGTCAGGCGCGTCATTGCGCGCGTGGCCGGGCGGGTTCCGGTCGTGGTCGGCGTATCGGCGCCGGGGCTGGCGCCAATGCGCGAGCTTGCGCATGACGTGATGGCGGACGGCGCCGCCGGCGTCATGGTCGCACCGGTGTCCAGCCTGCGGACCGACGACCAGTGCTACGCCTATTTCGAAGGCGTGGCGCAAGCGCTCGGCCCCGACGTCCCCTTCGTCCTGCAGGACTATCCGCTGACGACCGGCGTTCAGCTGGCGCCGCAGGTCATCCAGCGCGTCATCGACAGCCTGCCGAGCTGCGTGATGCTCAAGCATGAGGACTGGCCGGGCCTTTCGAAGATCACCGCGCTGCGCAAGGCTTCGGACGGCGGCAAGCGCCGTATCTCGATCCTGACCGGCAATGGCGGGCTGTTTCTGCCGGAGGAATTTTCCCGCGGCGCCGACGGCGCCATGACCGGTTTCGCCTTTCCCGAGATGATGGTCGGGGTGTGGAACGCCCATGCGGCTGGCGACACGGAGCGCGCTCACGATCTCTTCGACGCCTATCTGCCCTTCGCCCGCTACGAGCAGCAGCAGGGCATCGGCCTCGCGGTGAGGAAATATGTTCTTGCGGCGCGCGGCGCGATCAGGTCTGCCGCCCTTCGTGCTCCCGGGCCGAGACTGTCGCCGCTCGACATCGCCGACATCGAACTTCTGCTGAAGCGGCAGGACGCGAGCCTGAAGGAGCTCGGCTGATGGATCTGGGACTTGCCGGCCGGCCACGACGCCGGGCCTGACATCGAAGAGGAAAGAAAATGAACGTTGCCGAATTCATCCGCACGATGCCAAAGGCCGAGCTGCACCTGCACATATCGGGCACGATGTCGCCCCAGACGGTGATGCGCCTTGCCGCGCGCAACGGCGTCGACATTCCCTACAAGACGGAAGCCGACTTCATCGAAGCCCAGCAGTACAAGTCGCCGGAGGACTTCTTCCGCTATCACATGACCTGCTTCGAGGTGCTGCGCACCCGGCAGGACATCTACGAATCGACGATGGACTTTCTCGAGCGGGCCCGCGAGGAGAATATCCGCCACGTCGAGCTCACCTTTGCCCCGCAGCAGTATTTCGACAACGGCATCAGCGTCGACGATCTGATGCAGGCCTTGGACCAAGCGAGCAAGGACGGCCTGGAGAAGTTCGGCGTGTCCTCGGTGCTGTTGATGTGCATCAACAGGGAATTCTCCGAGGAGAGCGCACTCAAAATGCTCGAAGCCGTCGCGCCCTATCGCGGCATGATCGCCGGCATGGGACTTTGCTCGAACGAGAAGGGCAATCCGCCGATCAAGTTCAAGCGCGCCTACGAGGAGGCGCGCAGGCAAGGCTATCGCCTGACCGCCCATTGCGACTGCGACATGGAGAATTCGGCGCAGCACATCTACCAGTGCATCCATGTCCTGGGCGTCGAGCGCATCGACCACGGCGTCAACTCCATCGAGGACGACAAGCTCGTGGAGGCCCTGGTCGAGCGGAACATCCCGCTGACGATATGCCCGACCTGGACACCCCTCGATTCACGTCCGCGCCGCATCGGACGCCTGCGCGCGCTCTACGAGCGTGGCGTCAAGGTGACGGTGAACACGGACGATCCGGCGGAATTTTCCAGCGGATATATGTGCCACATGATGGAAGAGCTGACGAAATACGGGTTCAGCGCGGCGGAACTGCTCCAGTTCATGCGCAACGCCTTTGCCGCCGCCTGGATACCGGACGAGGCGAAGACAGGGTTCCAGAAGGAACTGGAGGCGCACGCGGCCGCCTACGGGGTGCGCTGACGGGATACAATCCTCGTCGCGCCGCCTGCCGTCAATCCGACAGGCCGCGGCCTTCGATCGGCCAGAGAGCCTCCAGCCCATCGCCACGCACCAGATGGATCACGTCGTGGAGATTCGCAGTCGGGTCGCAGTGCGGAACGGTGCATTCGATGCGGCTGCCGACGGGTGGAACGGCAATGCCTTCATGCAGAACGAGCTTGCCGAACTCGTCGCCGACCCAGGCGATGGTGCCGATCTCCCGGCCGTCCAGGTTGGCGCGCGGCTGCGGGCCGTCGATGGCGAAGCTCTTGCTGCCGGCGTCGGTAATGGCCTCCCCCCTGCAATTGTGGGCAATAACGGTGACAGCCACATACATTGCGAAGTCGAAGACAGGCCCGTTTTCGCCGTGCAGGTCGACCGGCCGGTAGCCCTCGTCCATGAAGATGTAGGAGCCTGCCTGTACTTCCGTCAGCACCTTGTCCTCGAAGTCGAGCGCATGGCTGCCGGTGCCGCCACCGGAGACGATCCGCGCGGCAAGGCCTGCATCCGCCAGCGCCGCGAGGATGGCTGAGAGCCGCTCGTTGGCGGTGCGGTTGGCAAGGCGGCGGGCATCGTTGTCATGCACATGCTGCACATGGCCGGCATAGGCCTGGACGCCGGCATAGGTCAGGCCGTCCTCGGCGGCTGTTGCACGGGCGAGCGCGACGACAGCCTCCGGCGTGGTGGCGCCCGTGCGGCCGAGGCCCGTGTCGCAGTCGACCAGCACGGCGATCGTCGTTCGTGCCGCACGCGCGGCCGCCCCGAAATCGGCGACCAGCCCGATGCGGTCGACCACCACCGTGAGGTCGCAGCCCCGCGCCGCCGCCTGCGCCAGCCGTTCGATCTTGCGCCGACTGGCCACCGGCGCCGTCAGCATCAGCGGCTTGATGCCGGCCTCGAAGAGCGCCAGCAATTCGCCCGGTTTGGCGCAGGCGATGCCGATCGCGCCCGCGGCAAGCTGCGCCTTGGCGATGGTTGCGCATTTGTGGGTCTTGGCGTGGGGGCGCAGCGCTGTTCCTGCCTCCTTTGCCAGCGCGGTCAGGGTCGCGACATTCCGTTCGAACGCGGTGGCATCGAGAAGAAGTGCGGGCGTTTCCAGCGCGGCGCGGCTTCCCGCGACGCCGACAAGTTCGAGGTTCAGCGAGGCGACACCTCTGGTCATTCGGCATGTCTCCCGAGGCTGTCCGTCCGCAAGGCCAGCGTGGCCGAAGGGTCCACAGTCAACGAAATCGGATCGATCACCACGCCATAGTCCCGCGCCGCGCCCTCGACCGACACCTTCTCCTCGATCACATCGGCCAGCACGCGCGCCGGCTCGCGCTCGAAGGCGTTGCCGAAGCCGCCGCCGCCCGCGCCGACCAGCCGGAATATATCACCGGCATGGGCCGTGAAAGCATGCATCGGCATGGCGGGCAGCATGCGTTCACTACCGTCCGTCGCGAGAAGAATGTGCGCGGACGGGGCGCCGGACCTGCCGCCGTCGATGCCGAAGGGCGGATGGTCGCGACGATCGCCGCGCAGGTTGAAGAAGGTGTCCTGCTGGAAGCGGAATTCGCGGATGAAGGCGAGCCCGCCGCGATTACGCCCCGCCCCTCCCGAATCCGTGACGAAACCGTAGCGCACGATCTCGACCGGCATCTCCGCCTCGATCATCTCGACCGGCTGGTTGGAGATGTTTGCGGCCGGGTTCGAAATGCCCTCGATGCCGTCGCGGTCGGCGCGTGCGCCCCAGGTGCCGACCAGCATCTCGTTGAGCACGAACTGACGACCCTGATAGGTGCCGCCGGCCGCCATCAGGAACGGGCCTCCCTCCGATCCGCCGATCGCGCGCTCCGGCACCACCTTTGCCAGCGCCTGCATGATCGTGTCGAACACGCGATAGCCGACGACGCCGCGTGCGCCGCAAGCCGCGGGAAACAGCGGGTTGAGCAGGCTGCCTTCCGGCGCGCGGACGGTGATCGGTTTCAGATAGCCGTCGCAATTGGGGATGTCGCGGCGCGACAGGCAGCGGATGGCGGTGAAGGCGGCGGATTCGGGCAGCGAGATCGGACAGTTGATCGAGGCCGACACCTGAGCGGACGTGCCGGTGAAGTCGATGTCGATGGTGTCGTCGGCGATGGTCACCGTGGCGCGGATGCGGATCGGCGTCGGGTTGTCGCCAAGACCGTCGAGATAGTCTTCGGCGACATAGACGCCGTTCGGCAGTTCGCGGATCGTCTCGCGCATCATCGCCTCGGCATGGTCGTGCAGCGCCTCGACATAGACCGGGAAGTCGACCCCGTATCGGTCGACCAGCGCGATCAGGCCCTTTTCGGCCGTTGCGCAGGCGGCGATCTGGGCACGGAGGTCGCCCAGCACCTCGACCGGCTGTCGCGTATTGGCTTCGATCAAGCCGAGCAGGGTCCGGTTGGGGCGGCCTGCCTCGTGCAGCTTTGCGAGCGGAATGCGAAGCCCTTCCTGCTGGATCTCGGTCGCGTAGATGGCGACGCTGCCCGGCACGATGCCGCCCAGATCGGTATGGTGGGCAACCGTGCAGGCGTAGCCCGCCAGCGCGCCATCGTTGAAGATCGGCTTCAGCACATAGACGTCCGGCAGATGCTGCCCGCCCGACCCATAGGGGTCGTTGGTGACGAAGATGTCGCCCGGCGCCATGTCGTCGCCGAAGCGTTCCTTCAGGAACCGCATGACCCGCGGAAAGGAACAGAGCTGGATCGGCAGCGTCAGCCCCTGCGCGATGATACGGCCTTGCGGATCGCAGAGCCCAGTGGAGTAGTCCATGATGTCGCGCACGACCGGCGAATACGCGCTGCGCATGATGATCAATGCCATCTCGTCGGCGATCGACGACAGGCCGTTGCGGATGACTTCGAGCGTGATGGGGTCGACGCGGCTCATCGCGGGTTCACCTCGATCTCGATGTTGCCGACGGCATCGAGCCTGGCCGATGCGGTCGGAGGCACGACGCAGGTGCAGTCGTAGTCCTCGATGATGAAGGGTCCCGGGCGCGGCGTCGGGCCGAGCATCTCGCGGCCTATCACGGGCGTCATGATGGGCTCGCGATCGAAGGTGACCGGCCGATCCCGGCGCTCGAACCTTGGCGGCGGCGCGAAACGGGCGATCTTCGACGCAGTCGGCACGCGCACATTCATCCGCACGTTGACGATCTGCACGGGGTCTTCCGTAGAGCGGTGGCCATAGGTGCGCTCGTGCTCGCGATGGAACCCCTCGACCAGGGCTTCGATGTCGCCACCCTGTGTGTCGCCGGCGATATTCAGCTCGTAGGCCTGGCCGAAATAGCGCAGGTCGGCGCTGAAGCGGAACTCGGCCAGCGTCGTGTCGTAGCCGTCGGCCGCCAGCGCCGCGATCGCGCGGGCGCGCAGTTCAGCTTCGAGGCAGGGCAGCCGGCCGGCATCGAGACGGGCAGCGTCGGCCAGCAGCGGCTGGACGAATTCCTGCTCGACGTCCGAGCGCAGCAGGCCGAAGCCGGAGAACACACCGGCTGCCAGCGGCACCACGATGCTGCGGATGCCGAGCGCGGCGGCGATGTCGGCCGCGACCACCGGGCCGTTGCCGCCGAAGGCAACCAGGGTGAAGTCGCGCGGATCGCGGCCGCGATAGGTCGACACCGCCTTGACGGCGCGCGTCATGGTGGAGACCGCGAGCGTCAGCACACCGCGGGCGGTGGCCAGCAGATCCTGTCCGAGTGGATCGGCAATCTGGCTGCGCAGGGCGGCGCGGCCAGCCGCGGCATCGACCCGGATCGAGCCGCCGGCCAGCATCACATCGTTGATGTAGCCCAGGGTGACGAAGACGTCCGTGAGCGTCGCGCGCTTGCCGCCCCGGCCGTAGCAGACCGGGCCCGGCATTGCGCCGGCACTTTCGGGGCCGACCGTGACACGGCCCAGACTGTCGAGCGACACGAGGCTGCCGCCGCCGGCGCCGATCTCCGAAACGTCGATGAAGGGCATCTTGATCGGATAGCCGCCCCCCTTGACCAGCTTGCTGGACAGGTTGATGCCGGCGCCGACCTCGTATTCGTCGGTGCGCGCCGCCTCGCCGTTCTCGATCAGCGCCGCCTTGGCGGTCGTGCCGCCCATGTCGAACGAGATGATGTTGGCGCCGCGGCCCTCGCCGCGGACGAGGCGTGCGCAGGCGATGACGCCTGCCGCAGGGCCGGACTCGACCAGCGAAGCGGCGCGCCTGACCGATGCGGCCAGCCGCATGATGCCGCCGCCGGAATGCATCATCTCGATCGGCGCCGTGATGCCGATCTCCGCCAGCCGCCCGGAAAGCGCATCGGCATAGTTGCGGATGACCGGGCCGACATAGGCATTCACCACGGCCGTCGACGTCCGCTCGTATTCGCGGATCTCGGGCAGGATTTCCGAGCCCCGGCAGATGTAGACCTCGTCTCCCAGCACTTCGCGCAGGATCTGTTCCGTGCGGATTTCATGCGCGGCATTCGCGTACGCGTGCAGGTAGCTGATCGCGACCGCCTCGACGCCCTCGGCCCGGAGGCGCTCCGCGGCGCGGACCACATCGTCCTCGTCGAGCGGGATGCGCACCTTGCCGTCGGGCCCGAGCCGCTCGCGCACCTCCAGCCGGAGCCTGCGCGGGACGAGAGGGGGCGGCTTGTCGTATTGCAGGTCATAGAGGACCGGGATTCGTAGCCGGCGCAGTTCCAGCACATCGCGGAAGCCTGCCGTGGTGATGAGGCCGGTCAGCGCACCCTTGAATTCGAGGATCGTGTTGGTGGCGACGGTGGTTGCGTGCACGATGCCGCCGATCGACCGCGGATCGATACCGAGATCGCCGATCAAGGCGCCAAGGCCGTTCGCAATGCCGCGACTGTAGTCGTCCGGCGTGGAGGCGACCTTGCGGATTTCGACCGTGCCGGCGTCGTCGACCAGCGCGATGTCGGTAAAGGTGCCGCCTATGTCGATGCCGATGCGGAACGTGAGGCGTGTCATGCGTCTAGCTCTTCATGCGGAGAAGGGACAGGCGCGTTGAGGCGCCGCTTGCCTGTCTGGGTTGGAGCGTTGGTCATCAGTTCAGCGCGGCAGGCAGCCACAGCGCCAGTTGGGGATAGACGATCAGCAGCCCCATCAACGCCACCATCGCCAGGACGAAGGGCATCGCGCCCCAGGCGGTCTCGCTGATGCGGCCGGTGCGTCTGATGCCCTGGATGACGAACAGGTTGATACCCACCGGAGGTAGGATCATCCCGGCCTGCATCAGCACCACCAGCATGATCCCGAACCAGACCCCGTCGAAGCCGGCCGCGAACACCACGGGCGCGATGACGGGAACCGTCGAGATCATCATCGCCATCTCGTCCATGAAGGCGCCGAGGATGAGATAGAAGACGATGACCGCGATCATCAGGCCGAGCGGAGGCAGGTCGTAGGCCGTCACGAGATGAACGATCGCCGTGGTCAGGCCGACCGCGGTCATCACGAAATTGAGGAAGAAGGCGGCGACCACGATCAGCATTATCATGCCGGTCGTCTTCATCGTGTTCTCGACGGCGCTGACGAACATGGCGACGCTGAACCGGCCGCGGACCAGCGTCAGCAGCAGCGCCGCTACGACGCCCAGCGCGGCCGATTCGGTGGCGGTGGCCCAGCCGATATAGATCGAGCCGATCACCACGACGAAAATGAACAAGGGCGGCAGGAATTCGCCGAGCAATGCTACCCGTTCGGGCCAGCCGACACGGACGTTTCGTCCGCCGAGGCTCGGACGGAGCGTGCAGGCCAGCGCCACAAACGCCATGAACATCAGCGCCAGCAGGATGCCCGGGACGATGCCTGCCAGATAGAGCCGCGGGATCGACGTGTTGGTGATGAGACCGTAGACGATCAGGTTGATCGAGGGCGGGATCAGGATGCCCAGCGTTCCGCCGGCCGCCAGCGTGCCGAGGAACAGGGAGGGGTTGTAGCCGTATTTGGTCATCTGCGGCATCGCCGTGGTGCCGATCGTCGCCGCGGTCGCCACGCTCGAGCCGCACATGGAGGCGAAGAGCGCCGACGAGCCGATATTGGCATGCATGAGGCCGCCGGGCATCCAGGACAGCCAGGCGGCGACCGCGGCATACATGCGGTCGGCGATGCCTGAACGCAGCAGGATTTCGCCGAGCAGCACGAAGAGCGGGATCGACACCATCAGGAAGCCGGTGGAAGAGCTCCACGCCACTTCGCCCATGGCCCGCATCAGCGGCAGGACGCTGTAGAACTCTGCCAGCCCCATGCCGACCAGGCCGAGGCCGATGGCGATCGGCAGGCCAAGCGCCAAGAGGACAATCATCGCACCGACGGCGAAACCGATCATGACAGCGCGGCCTTCTGGTCGGCATTGCGGTGAGCGGTATCCGCGATCTCCGCGGACAGTTCCTGCTGGATGTCGGGCGCTCCCGCCAGCTTTCCGATCTGCTTCCAGTCGCCGCGTACCAGAGCCATCAGGCAGCAGGCGAGCAGAACGACCGCAACCAGCAGAAACCACCCCAACCCCGCAAGCCACAGCGCCTGCGGCACCGCCTTGGGGATCGCCAGCGAACTCTGCGAGGATGCGCCGAAGCGCAGGCTGGTGATCAAGACTTGGGCGGCGAAGTAAACCAGCGTCGACATGAACAGGACGGTGCCCGCCAGGCTGGCAATGTCGAGCAGAGCCCGCCCCTTCTCGCCGAACCGGGCATAGACCGTGTCGATGCGGACATGGGCCTTGTCCAGCAGAACCGCGCCGAAGCTCCATGCGCTCCCCACCGCCAGCGCGAAGCCCGCCAACTCGTCGACCCCGCCGAGCGAATGGCTGAAGACTTGCCGCATCACGATCTCGATGACGATCAAGCCGGCGGCGATGACGATAAGAAAGCCGCCGGCCAGCAGCACGAACCGGGAGACGGCGCGCAATCCGCTCAGCGGCACCGAGCTGGTCGGAGCGTTGCGCGCCGTCATGGTCACTGGGCCTTGGCGGTGAAGCCGAGCGTCTTGCCGACCGTCTCGTTCCAGTCGGCAACGCAGGCCTCGCCGCAGCGGCCTGCCCAGCGCGGCAGGATCGTCTCGGTCACCATGCCGGCGAGCAGCGCCTTGTCGGCGTCGGTGACCTCGACCAGCTTCATGTTGGCCTTGATGCCCTTGGTGCATTCGCCGATGCCGGTGTTGCAGTTGACGCCCTGTTCGGCCGCGGCCGCGACATGCGACCACATCTCCGCTTCCAGCTTGGCGAACTGCTCCGTCAGAAATGCCTTGGTCGGTTCGTCGAGAGCATTCCAGGTGTCGATGTTGACGGCGCTGAAGTAGGGCGCCCAACCCAGGACGAGCGGGAAGAGGTGGTCGGTGACCTCCCACCACTTGGCGCTGTTGCCCGGGCCGGTGCCGGTCACGCCGCAATCGGCGGTACCGTTCTGCAGCGCCGGGACCACTTCGGCGAAGGAGAGGTTGACCGGGGTGCCGCCGACGGCTTCGACGAAGTCGGCGAGAGTCTGGTTGAAGGTGCGGATCTTCTTGCCCTTGAGATCGGCGACGCCCTTGATCTCGCCCTTGCAAAACAGGACCTGCGGTGGCGAAGGCCACATCATCAGGAGATGGGCGTTGAAGTTCTCCTGCATGTTCTTGTCGATGACGGGACGGTAGGCGTCGACCGCCTTGCGCATTGTGTCGATGTCGAGGATGGCGCCGGAAAGGTCGAGCCCGTCATAGAGCTTGAAATCGCCGGCGACGAAGCTGACCGGGCCGGTGACGATGTCGGCGATCTTCAGCCGCAGCAGGCGCAGGGTCTCGTCGCCCTTGAGACCGAGCGTGTCGAGACTGTTGAAATCGGCGGTGATCTTGCCGCCGGACAGCTCGCCGATCTTCGTCTGCCAGAACGGCTGTTCGACGGCGGTCGTCATGGTGACGTTGCTCCAGCCGCCGATGACTTTCAATCGAAGTTCCTGGAGGTCCTGCGCCTGCGCCGCCGCCATGCCCGCGGCGGTCAGTGCGAGGGATAGGAATGCCGAAGTGATCTTCTTCATTGTTGTTCCCCTTGCTGGCCCGCTGCCGGTGGCAACGGCTGAGTGGAGGCTACACAGGTCAGGTGATTACTTCTAATTGATTTCGTGCCCTGCAATGATAGGCTGATGCTATCATGCGGCTCACCCTCGCGCAGATCGAAACCTTCTACTGGATCGCCCGGCTGGGCTCTTTCCACGCCGCAGCACGCCAGCTCTGCGTAACGCAGCCATCCGTTTCGGGCCGGATCCGCGAACTGGAGCGCGATCTCGACTGCACCCTGTTCGACCGCACCGGCGGACGCGCCCGTCTGACCAAGGCCGGCAAGTCGATCCAGCGGCAGGCCGAGCAGATGCTGTCGCTGGCGCGCGAGATTCATGACGAGACGAGCTCCAGCAAGCTGAGGGGCCTGTTGCGCCTCGGCGTCGTGGAGACGGTCGCGCACATCGCGCTGCCGGGCCTGATCCGCCAGCTCAACGAGACCAGGCCGAAACTGCGCATCGAGCTGGCAGTCGATGTCGGCGCCATGCTTCTCAAGCAACTGGACGAACGGCAGCTGGATGTGGCGATCACCACCGATGCGATCGCCTCGGAAGGCATCACCGTCTATCCGATGGGCGAGGTCGATCTCGCCTGGGTCGGTCCCGCCTCGCATCCTCTGGCGGGCAAGACGCTGACGCCCGCCGACCTGACCGACGAAGCGATCTTCACCCAGCCTGAAATCTCGACCATCGGGCGGACGATCCGCGAATGGTTCGACGCGGGCCAGTGCAAGCCGCAGTCGCTGAGCGGATGCAATTCGCTGTCCGTCACGAGCGAACTGGTGGCGGCCGGCCTCGGCTTTGCCGTGATGACGCCGGCCATCGTGCGCGACGACATCGCGGACCGCGTGCTGAGGTTTGAAGCCAGCCCTCCCATTCCGCCCCGCACGCTGTCCGTCGCCGCACTGACCGAGACCTGGTCGGGCGATGTCGAGTTCATTGCGCAGTTCGTGGCCGACAAGTTCCGGGCGGAATCTGCGCTTCGTTGATCCGCCCGGTCTCGACCTCTTCGCGAACGGTCGAGCAGCAACGGCATTGTCGACGCCGATGGGACGGTTATGTTGATCAAGGGGCAGGTCGGCTTTCTCGACCGTGATCCCCTGCTTGCATCACCCGGGCGACCTATGTTCGTTCCGTGGTTGCTGGCATCTGAGGAGGGCTGACCATGGAACCCCACGCACCGCTCTCGCTTCATGTCCCGGAGCCCGAGGTCCGTCCGGGCGATACGCCCGATTTTTCGAGCGTGAAGATCCCGAAGGCCGGCTCGGTGCCGCGTCCGCCCGTGGATGTCGATCCCCGGGAGATACGCGACCACGCGTTCTCCATCATCCGCGTCCTCAATCGCGACGGCGAGGCGGTGGGGCCCTGGGCGGGGTCGTTGACGCCGGACGAGTTGATGGCCGGGCTGCGGCACATGATGACCCTGCGCGCCTTCGACGCGCGGATGCTGACCGCGCAACGGCAGGGCAAGACCTCCTTCTACATGCAGCACATGGGCGAGGAGGCGGTGTCCTGCGCATTCCGCATGGCGATGGCGCCCGGCGACATGAACTTCCCGACCTACCGTCAGGCCGGCCTGCTGATCGCCGGCGGCTACCCCATGGTCGATATGATGAACCAGATCTTTTCGAACGAGGCCGACCCGATCAAGGGCAGGCAGCTGCCGGTGATGTATTCCTCACGCGAGCACGGCTTCTTCTCGATCTCGGGCAACCTCGGCACGCAGTTCATCCAGGCCGTCGGCTGGGCCATGGCCTCTGCGATCAGCGGCGACACGCGCATCGCGGCCGGCTGGATCGGCGACGGTTCGACCGCCGAGAGCGACTTCCACGCAGCGCTTGTCTTCGCCTCGACCTATCGGGCGCCGGTGGTCCTCAACATCGTCAACAACCAGTGGGCGATCTCGACCTTCCAGGGAATCGCGCGCGGCGGCGCGGGCACGTTCGCGGCGCGTGGCCTCGGCTTCGGCATCCCTTCGCTCAGGGTGGACGGCAACGACTATCTGGCAGTCCATGCGGTCGCGACATGGGCCACGGAGCGCGCCCGCCGTGGGCTCGGCCCGACGCTGATCGAGCATGTGACCTATCGGGTCGGCGCACATTCGACGTCAGATGACCCCTCGGCCTATCGGCCGAAGACCGAGTCCGACGCCTGGCCGCTCGGCGACCCGGTGATCCGCCTGAAGAGCCATCTCATCCGAATTGGCGTCTGGTCCGACGAGCGCCATACCCAGATGGAGGCCGAGATCTCCGACGAGGTGATCGCCGCGCAGAGGGAAGCCGAGCGCCACGGCACGCTGCACGCCGGCGGGAAGCCCTCCGTGCGCGACATCTTCGAGGACGTCTATGCCGAAATGCCGCCGCACCTGCGTCGGCAGCGCCAGCAGGCGGGGGTCTGAACCATGCCGCGCATGACGATGATCGAGGCCATCCGCTCCGCCATGGACGTGTCGATGGAGCGCGACGAGAAGGTGGTCGTGTTCGGCGAGGACGTCGGCTTCTTCGGCGGCGTGTTCCGGTGCACGGCCGGCCTGCAGAAGAAATACGGCACGTCGCGCTGCTTCGACACGCCGATCTCCGAACTCGGCATTGTCGGCGTGGCCGTGGGCATGGCCGCCTACGGCCTGCGGCCGTGCGTCGAGATCCAGTTCGCCGACTATGTCTATCCGGCATACGACCAGATCGTATCCGAGGCGGCGCGGCTGCGCTATCGCTCGGCCGGCCAGTTCACCTGCCCGATCGTCATCCGCATGCCGACGGGGGGCGGCATCTTCGGCGGCCAGACCCACAGCCAGAGCCCCGAGGCCCTGTTTACTCACGTCGCGGGGCTGAAGGTCGTGGTCCCGTCCAACCCGGTCGATGCAAAAGGCCTGCTGATCGCGGCGATCGAGGATCCGGATCCGGTGATCTTCCTCGAACCGAAGCGACTCTACAACGGCCCGTTCGACGGACATCACGACCGCCCGGTCACTGCCTGGTCCAAACATGCGCTGGGCGAGGTGGCGGAGGGGCACTTCACCGTGCCGCTCGGCAAGGCCGAGGTGCGGCGGGAAGGATCTGCCGTGACCGTGCTTGCCTATGGCACGATGGTGCATGTGGCGCTGGCCGCGGCCGAGGAGAAAGGCATCGATGCCGAGATCATCGATCTCCGAACCCTCATTCCGCTCGACCTGGATGCGATCGTGGCGTCGGTGAAGAAGACCGGGCGCTGCGTCATCGTCCACGAGGCGACGCTCACGTCCGGCTTCGGGGCGGAGCTTGCCGCGCTGGTGCAGGAGCACTGCTTCTATCATCTCGAAGCGCCGATCCAGCGCGTGACCGGCTGGGACACGCCCTATCCGCACGCTCTGGAGTGGGACTACTTCCCGGGACCTGCGCGGATCGGCGAGGCGCTTGCCGCCGCGATGGAGGCCTGACCATGCCCGAACATGTCATCAAGCTGCCGGACGTCGGCGAGGGGATCGCGGAGGCCGAACTTGTCGAGTGGCACGTCAAGGTGGGCGACATCGTTCGCGAGGATATGGTGCTGGCCGCGGTGATGACCGACAAGGCGACGGTCGAGATCCCGTCGCCGGTCGAGGGCGTCGTCACCTGGCTCGGCGCCGAGGTCGGGCAGTCCGTGCCGATCGGATCGCCGATCGTGAAGATCGATCTCGGGGGAGACACGGCCGTCTCGGGCGGCGACGTTTCGGCAAAGGAACCGGCGGTCCCAGCGATAGCCAAGGCCACGGAGACGGCCGCCCCGCCGCCGGCTCGCCGGCCGGCTGAGGCAAAGGACAACTCGTCGGCAGGTGCTGCCGCGCCGCAGGCCCGCACCCACCCTTCGGCGCCGGCAGGCCCGCCGCGAGCGGCCGGCGAGAAGCCCGTCGCCTCGCCGGCGGTGCGCCTGCGCGCGAAGGAGGCCGGGATCGATCTGCGGCAGGTGGCCGGCACCGGTCCCGCCGGCCGCATCACGCATGACGACCTCGACGCCTTCGCCCGGGGCGGCGCGGCGCCGGCGGCTACGCCCGGCCTGTCGCGCCGGGACGGGGTGGAGGAGATCAAGGTGGTCGGCCTGCGCCGCCGGATCGCCGAGAAGATGGCAGTCGCCAAATCCCGCATTCCGCACATCACCTATATCGAGGAGATCGACGTCACCGCGCTGGAGGATCTGCGCGCCAAGCTGAACGGCGAGAAGAAGCCGGATCGGCCGAAGCTCACGCTCCTGCCGTTCCTGATGCGCGCCATGGTCAAGGCGATCGGCGAGCAGCCGGCTCTCAACGCCACCTTTGACGACGAGGCAGGCGTCATCCGTCGCCATGCGGCGATCCATATCGGCATCGCGACGCAGACCCCGAACGGCCTCGTGGTGCCCGTCGTGCGCCACGCGGAGGCGCGCAGCCTGTTCGACTGCGCGGCGGAGGCCGCGAGGCTGGCGGAGGCGGCGCGCAGCGGTGCGGCCACGCGCGAGGATCTCGGAGGCTCGACGATCACGATCACGTCGCTCGGCGCCATGGGCGGCGTCGCCACAACTCCGGTCATCAACCATCCCGAAGTGGCGATCGTCGGCGTCAACAAGATCATGGTCCGCCCTGTTTGGGACGGCTCGCAATTCGTGCCGCGCAAGATGATGAACCTGTCCTCGTCCTTCGATCATCGCGTGATCGACGGCTGGGACGCCGCCGTCTTCGTGCAGCGGATCAAGGCGCTGCTCGAAACGCCGGCGCTGATGTTCGTGGAGGGCTGACATGAAGGAGATGACCTGCAAGCTGCTCGTCATCGGCGCCGGCCCCGGCGGCTATGTCTGCGCCATCCGCGCCGGGCAGCTGGGCATCGACACGGTGATCGTCGAGAAGGCCCGGCCCGGCGGCACATGCCTCAATGTCGGCTGCATTCCCTCGAAGGCGCTGATCCACGCCGCGGACGAGTTTCACAAGATCGTCGGCATGGCCGGCGGCAAGGACCCGCTCGGAATAAGTCTCGCCGAACCCGCGATCGACCTGAAGCAGACGGTCGGGTGGAAGGACGGCATCGTCGGCAGGCTCACCACCGGCGTCGCCCGGCTGATGAAGAAGGCCGGTGTCAAGTCTGTGCACGGTACGGCGCGGTTCCGCGACGGCAAGACGGTGGTGGTCGAGACGGAGACGGGCGAGCAGTTGATCCGCGCCGAGCAGGTGGTGATCGCCACCGGCTCGACACCGGTGGAACTTCCCTTTCTGCCGTTCGGGGCCCTGGTCATCTCCTCGACCGAGGCGCTCGCGCTTGAGACGGTGCCGAAGGGTCTCGCCGTCGTCGGCGGAGGCTATATCGGCCTCGAGCTCGGCACGGCCTTCGCGAAGCTCGGAAGCCGCGTCACCGTGGTCGAGGCGGCCTCCCGCATCCTGCCGAACTGGGACGCCGACCTGACGCGGCCGGTGATGAAGCGGCTGGACGGTCTCGGCATCGCGGTTCTGACCGAGACCAAGGCGCGGCGGATGTCGAGCGAAGGCGATGCCCTGCTGGTCGAGCGAGTCGACGGCTCGGAGGAGAGGATCGCGTGTGACAAGGTGCTCGTCACCGTCGGGCGCAAGCCGCTGGTGGAGGGTTGGGGGCTGGAGGAGATCGACCTCGACCGCGACGGTCCCTTCATCCGCATCGACGAGCAGTGCCGCACCTCGATGCGCGGCGTCTTCGCGATCGGCGACGTGACCGGCGAACCGATGCTTGCCCACCGGGCGATGGCGCAGGGCGAGATGGTCGCCGAAATCGTCGCCGGCCATCGCCGCAACTGGGACAAGCGGGCGATCCCCGCGGTCTGCTTCACCGATCCAGAAATCGTTTCCGTCGGCCTCTCTCCGGACGAGGCGCGCGCGGCCGCAGGAGAGATCAAGCTCGGCCAGTTCCCGCTCGTCGCCAACGGCCGTGCCATGACGCTGCAATCCGAAGAAGGCTTCGTCCGCGTGGTCGCGCGCGCCGACAACCATCTCGTGCTCGGGATCCAGGCCGTCGGCGCAGGCGTCTCGGAGCTCTCGGCAGCCTTCGGGCTGGCGATCGAAATGGGAGCCCGGCTCGAAGACATCGCCGGCACGATCCACGCCCATCCGACGCTGGGCGAGGCAAGCCAAGAAGCCGCCCTCAAGGCCCTCGGACAGGCGCTGCATATCTGAGCAGTCGGGTCTTGCGCCAAGGTCGCCCTTCGGACAGAGGGCCGGACGCCGGGACACATCCGTCCGGCCTGGGAGAGGAGATCGAAGCGATGATGCGTGCTCAATCGGACAGTGACGTCTGCGTGGTGACGGGAGGCGGCAGGGGCATCGGCAAGGCGGTCGTCGACCGCTTCAGGCTGGGAGGAGCGACCGTGCACAGCCTCGACCTCGGCTTTCCGTCCGGTGGGCCGGACGACGGAGTCGTGCGGCACGAATGCGACATCACCGACCTCGCCGCCGTCGAGCGGCTGGCCGGCGCGATCGGCAAGGTCGACGTGCTCGTCAACAACGCCGCGGCGGTGACGCGGGCCGTGCCGATCACCGAGTTGACGCCCGAGGAGTGGCAGAAGACCATGTCGGTGAACATCACTGGCACATTCAACGTCACGCGTTCCTTCCTTCCGGTCATGGGTAAGGGCGGGCGGATCGTCAACCTCGCCTCGACCTTCGCCCATGTCGGCTCGCCGGGCCGCGTTGCCTATTCCACCACCAAGGGCGCCATGCTCGCCTTCACCCGCAGCCTCGCGCTCGACTGCGCCCCGCTCGGCATCCGGGTCAATTCCGTCTCGCCTGGCGGCATCGCCACCGACAGGCTGGTGGAACTGTTCGGATCGCAGCAGGCGGCGGAGGACTACCTCGCCCCGCTGCACCCGATCGGGCGCACCGGCACACCGGCCGACATCGCCGACGCCATCTGGTTCCTCGCCTCGCCGGGCGCGAGCTTCATGACCGGTGCGGACCTCTTGGTCGACGGAGGCTATACCGCCCAGTGAGGCGGAATTCGTCTTGCCATTTTTTCGAACGATCGTTAGAAATCTTTCCTGCCGCAGCCGATGCGGCAGGGAGGAACCATGGCGAAATACAATCTGATCGCGCTCACCAATGCTGTCGCGGACCGCGACGACGAGTTCAACGACTGGTACACCAACGTCCATCTGGCCGACGTGCTGAAGCTGCCCGGCGTGATCGCCGCGCAGCGCTACCACATGAGCGGCACGCAGCACCGTCCCGGGCCGTTCGACTATGGCTACATGGCCGTCTACGAGATCGAGATCGACAATATCCGCGACACACTGGACGAATTGAAGGCCGTGTCGGGTACGGACAGGATGCCGCTCTCGCCTGCCCTGCAGGACCAGCGCATGGTCTGGATCATGGAACCGATCACGGGCCGCGTCGAACGACCGAAGGGATAGAGCATGTCCATCACACCGGGAGGCGCGCTGGCGGGCCTGCGTGTCATCGACCTGACGCAGATGCTGGCAGGCCCCTACTGCACCATGCTGCTCGCCGACCAGGGCGCCGACGTCGTCAAGATCGAGCCGGTCGAGGGCGACCCGACCCGGCATTTCGGTCCGTTCCGAGCGGATGACAAGGACCATCATTTCGGCGGCTACTTCCAGTCGACCAACCGCAACAAGAAGAGCATCGGCCTCGACCTCAAATCGCCGGAGGGCAAGGCGTTGCTACGGCGGCTGGTGAAGGACGCGGACGTCGTCGTCGAGAACTTCCGCGCCGGCGTCATGGATCGCCTCGGCATCGGCTATGAGAGCCTCGCGGCCGAAAACCCGCGCCTCGTCTATGCGGCGATCCGCGGCTTCGGCGATCCGCGCACCGGGGCGAGCCCCTATGTCGACCGGCCCGCCTTCGACGTGGTCGCGCAGGCGATGGGCGGCGCGATGGGCATCACCGGTCCCGACGCGACCACCCCGATGAAGATCGGCCCCGGCATCGGCGACATCTTCCCGGCCGCGCTGTCGGCCTTCGGCATCATGGCCGCCGTCCACCACGCGCAACGCACCGGCCAGGGCCAGTTCGTCGACGTGGCGATGTATGACGGCATCCTCGCCATGTGCGAGCGGCTGGTCTATCAGTATTCCTACACCGGCAAGTCCCCCATGCCGGAAGGCAACCAGCATCCCATCCTCTGCCCTTTCGGCGTCTTTCCGTGCAAGGACGGCATGGTCACGATCGGCTGCCCGCGCGACTCGTTCTGGCGCGAGCTGGCCGACGCGATGGGTCGGCCGGAACTCGCGTCGGATCCGAAGTTCCTCACCAACAATGACCGGCTCGCGCATGTCTCCGAGACCGTGGCGATCGTGGAAGGATGGACGCGCGGCCTGACCAAGGCGGAGATCGCGGCGGCGCTGGACGGCCGCGTGCCGTTCGGACCGGTCAACACCGCCGCCGACATCTATGCCGATCCGCATGTCGCCGCGCGGCATATGCTGGTCGAGGTCGAGCATCCGGGCTCCGCGAAGCCCGTCACCATAGCCTCGACGCCGATCCGCATGACGGCGACGCCCGGCGGGGTCAGCAGACGCGCGCCGATGACCGGCGAGGACACGGACGAGGTGCTGGCCGCGCTCGGCCTCGGTGCCGGCGAGATCGCGGAACTGAAGGCGCGGAAGGTCGTCGCCTGAGCCTGGGCGACCAGTCGGGTGCTGACAAAGACGGCTGGTCTCTCACTCCGTCATGCTTGGGCTTGTCCCAAGCATCTGCCTGCCCCCGGCCGGCTGACGAAACCGTCGTCGCGCAATTGGAAATGCCGGCAGATCCTCGGCACAGGGCCGAGGATGACGTCGCGCGGGCGAAAGGTCGTTGCCTGACTACGGGCCGGCCTACTTGATCGGCGACCAGCCGGTCGGCTTCAGGATCATCGTCTCCATCTTCTGGATGAAGGGCGTCGTCTTCGGGCCGAAGGCGATCCAGGCCGGGTCGGCATAGAGCTTCGCGCGCTTCTCCTCGCGATCGGCCATGCTCTCGTAGCCCCACATGGTGATGACCTGGTTGAGCGTGCCGATTTCCGAGACGAAGTAGCCGACGAGCGGCAGATACTTTGTGTGGATCTCCAGCCCTTCCTTCTCGTAGAGCGCGAGGAACTCCTGCACCTTGCCGGGGTGGAATGTATACGTCCGCTTCTCGATGATCATGTCTCTCTCCCTTCGCGGTTTCGCCCGTTCTAGAACGGGTCGGGAGCAATTTCAAACGTATGTTAGAAAAAATTCTGGCCTTGCGGGAACCTGTGCTGTAGCGATGGCCGGGAATGACGCCGCTGGGCGGCGGGAGGAGGATCGATGATCGAGCGCACCCTGTTTTCGGAAGAACACGAGATGTTCCGGGCGTCCGTCCGGCGTTTCATGGAGGAACTCGCGCCCCACCACGAGGAGTGGGAGGAAAAGGGCGAGGTGCCCCGCTGGGCGTGGAAGAAGGCCGGCGCGAACGGCTTCCTCTGCGTGGCGATTCCGGAAGAATCCGGTGGCGTCGGCGCCGACAGGCGCTATTCCATCATCCTCATGGAGGAGCAGTACCGGCTGAACCTCACCGGCCTCGGCTTCGCGCTCCATTCCGACATCGTCGCGCCTTACATCGACCATTACGGCACGGCGGAACAGAAGCAGCGCTGGCTGCCGAAGATGACCTCGGGCGACTACATCGCCGGCATCGCCATGACCGAGCCCGGCGGCGGTTCGGACCTGCAGGCGATCCGCACCACCGCCATCCGCGACGGCGACCACTATGTAGTATCCGGCCAGAAGACCTTCATCACCAACGGCCAGACCGCCGACCTCTTCCTGGTCGCCTGCAAGACCGACCGTACGCAGGGCGCCAAGGGCATCAGCCTGATCGTCGTCGAGGCCGACCGTCCCGGCTTCGAGCGCGGCCGACGCCTGAAGAAGCTCGGCACCAAGGCGCAGGACACGTCGGAACTGTTCTTCAACGAGGTGCGGGTACCGGTCTCGAACCTGATCGGCGAGGAGGGCAAGGGCTTCGGCTACATGATGAACGAGCTTGCCTGGGAGCGCATGCATGTCGGCATCCAGGCCGTCTCCTGCGTCGAGGCCGCACTCGACTGGACGATCGACTACACCCGCAACCGCAAGGCGTTCGGCAAGGCGGTCATCGACTTCCAGAACTCGCGCTTCAAGCTCGCCGAGATGAAGACCGAGATCCAGGTCGGCCGTATCTTCCTCGACCGCTGCCTCGAACTGGTGCTGGAGGGCAAGCTCGACACGACGACCGCGGCGATGGTGAAGCTCTGGACCAGCGAGATGCAGGGCAAGGTGCTGGACGAGCTGCTCCAGCTCCACGGCGGCTACGGCTTCATGTGGGAATACCCCATCACCCGCGCCTTCGCCGACGCCCGCGTGCAGCGCATCTATGCCGGCACCAACGAGATCATGAAGGAACTGATCGGGCGGACGCTGTAGCGTCCGTCCCCGATCGCCGTTCAGGCCGGCAGCTCGCCCTTCCGCGCCTCGGCGAAGTCGCGCCAGCCAATGCCCTTGCGGCCGGTCACCTTCTCGACCGTGTCGAACACCGCGCCGGAAAGCGGCATCTCCCCGCGCTCGGTGACCGCCACGCCCTCGGCGAGGCTCGCAGCATAGACGGGCTCGGCGCCCTGCTTCTGCATGATCGGGAACAGGTCGGCAGCCGGGCGGGGACGATATTCCACCGGTCGGCCGGTGACATCGGACAGCACCGCCGCCACCTCGGCAAAGGTAAGCGCCTCGACGGCGAGCGGATAGGTCCTGCCGGCATGCGCGTCCGGCCGCTTCAGCGCCTCGGCGCCGACGGCGGCCATGTCCTTGGCGCAGACGAAGGAGACGCGCCGGTCGCCAACAAAATGCACGATGCGGTCGGGACGCTGGCAGAAGCCGTTCCAGACCGTGTCGATGAAGAAGTTCGGCCGCAGATGCGTCCAGGAGAAGCCCATCGCCTCGATGGTCCGCTCCACCATCTGGTGCCAGGCGAAATGCGCAAACGGCGTGTCATCGGCCGCAAGAGCGCCGAGATGGACGATGTGGCGCACGCCCTCCGCCTTCGCCGCATCGAGCAGACGCTTCGAATGCACCAGCATGTCGACCGAGTAGCCGGTGATGAGGAAGACCGAATCCACCCCGCGCAGGGCCGGACGCAGCGTTGCGGGCGAATCGTAGTCGAACGCCACCGGCGTCAGCCCCTTGCCCCGCAGCTTGCCCGCGCCGTCTTCGCTGCGGGCGGCACCCAGGAGCTCGATACGCCCCGCCTCGGCCTCGGGCCGCAGAAGCTCCATCGCCGCGCCGCCCACCGTCCCGGTCGCGCCGGTCACCAGAATCCTCATGCCTTCCTCCCGCATATCCGCTGTTCGCTACCGGCGCTTGACCGGAGAAAAATTCTAACAGATGTTCATTTTCATAGCGGAGGAGGCCTGTCCATGTCCAGCTCGAACGGGTCCGGCCCGGCGGCGACGCCCGGCGCCGCCGAATATGCTTTGCTCGCCGCGGTCAGCCTCACCTGGGGCTCGTCCTACATGTTCACCAAGGTCGCCGTCTCCGCCATCCCGCCGCTCACGTTGATCGTGCTGCGCACCGGCATCGCCGCCCTCGTCATGTCGGCAATCCTCGCCTTCAGCGGTCGCATGACGAGGCTGTCGTGGCGCGACATCGGCATATTCGCCCTCATCGGACTGACGGTGAACGCGGCGACACTCTGTCTGATCGCGATTTCCGTCTCCTTCGTCGATTCGTCCGTCACCGCGACCACCATGGCGCTCGTGCCGCTGATTACCGCCGTGCTTGCCGTCTTCCGCGGCGACTATCCGACGTCTCGCAACATTCTGGGCATCGCGGTCGGGCTGGCCGGTATCGTCGTCCTGTTCGGGCCAAAGGCCCTGATGGGCTTGGGCGACAGCGCCATGGGGGCTGTCGCGGCGATCTCGGCCTCGATGATCTTCGCCTCGTCGCTGTTCGTGTCCGGCCTCGCGCGCAGGCACCATCCTCTGCTCGTCGCGACGGCGTCACTGGTTTCCGCCGCCCTGTGGACGCTTCCGGTTGCCCTTGTCTCTGACGGCCTTCCGTCCGCCATTCCCGGATCGCAGGTGATCGGCGCTGTCGTCGTCCTCGCCTTGCTCAACACGGCGGCCGCCAGCCTGCTGGTCTTCGCCCTTGTCGGCCGCACGGGCCCCGCATTCACGGCGCTGAACAATTATCTCGTGCCGGCCGTGGCCGTCGCCTGCGGGTCCGTGTTCCTGGGCGAGGCGTTCACCGTCCAGAAGGCGGCCGGCGTGGCGCTGGTGCTGGCCGGGGTGGCGATCTCCTCGATGCGCCGCAAACCCGGTGTCGTCGCGCCGGCGCCGTCTCCCTGAGGAAAAGCTTACACGTGTTCGATTCCGCACTTGCATCACTTTCGAACGAATGTTAGGTTTTGACCATCGGCGACGGTATGGGTGTTGCCGGAACAATCGAAGGGCCGTTCAGGCCTCGGACGGCAGGGCGGACCGCACCCTCGCCGGACAATCAGGAGGAAGCGGGTCATGCGCCGTCTTGAGGGAAAACTCGCCGTCGTCACAGGCGCGGCCAATGGTATCGGCCGCGCTTCCGCGCTCCGCTTCGCCACGGAAGGCGCGAACCTCGCGATCATGGATCTTGAGGCCGGCGGGCTGGAGAAGGTCGCCGAGGAAGCCCGAGCCAGCGGCGCGAAGGTGCTCGCCATCGCCGGCGACTGCACCAAGGAAGAGTTTATCGCCCCCTCCTTCAAGCGTATCTACGACGAGTTCGGCTTCGTCGACGTGCTGATGAACAATGTCGGCCAGAGCGCGCGCGAGCGGGCGTCCGAGTTCTACAAGTCCGAGTCAGAGGTCTGGCGCTTCGTCATCGACATCACGCTGTTCTCCACGCTCACCGCCTCCCGCCAGGTCGTACCATCGATGCGTGAGGCCGGTCGCGGCAAGATCGTCAACGTCGCCTCCAATGCCGGCATGGCCGGCGAGGTCGGCATCGCCGAATACGCCGCCGCCAAGATGGGCGTCATCGGCTTCACCCGTTCGCTTGCTCGCGAGCTCGCGCCATTCAAGGTGAATGTCAACGCGGTCTGCCCGGGCGTCACCAAGACCCGCGTCATCGAGCGCATCCCCGAGGACATCCTCGAGAAGATCCGCGCCCAGATCCCGCTCGGCTATTTCGCCGAACCGGAGGACATCGCGGCGGCTGCGGCGTTCCTCGCCAGCGACGACGCCCGTTACATGACCGGCCAGTCCGTCGTCGTCGACGGCGGCCGCTGGATGATCTGATGCCGTTGGCATCGCCCCGCAAAAACCTCGACAGACTATCCGGAAGGTAACCGAGACGATGGCTGGAATGCTGGAGAACAAGGTGGCGCTGGTCACGGGCGCCGGACGCGGCATCGGCCGCGAGATGGCGCTGATGATGGCGGCGCACGGCGCCAGGGTCGTCGTCAACGACCCGGGCGTTTCGCTCGAAGGCAAGGACGAGACCGACGGCCCGGCCAACGAGGTCGTGCGCGACATCAAGGCCGCCGGCGGCGACGCGGTTGCGGACTACGGCAGCGTGTCGGACTCAGCGTCCGCCAAGGCGATGGTGACCCGCGCTGTGGACACGTTCGGCAAGATCGACGTGGTCGTGAACAATGCCGGCATCCTGCGCGACGTGATCTTCCACAAGATGACAGACGAGGACTGGGACTCGGTCATCAAGGTGCATCTCTACGGCAGCTACTATGTTAGCCGCGCCGCCGCCGAGCACTTCCGCAAGCAGGAGAGCGGCACCTTCGTCCACATGACCTCGACCTCCGGCCTCGTCGGCAATCCCGGTCAGGCGAACTATTCGGCGGCGAAGATGGGCATCATCGGCCTGTCGAAGTCGCTGGCGCTGGACATGGCCAAGTTCAACGTCCGCTCCAACTGCATCTCGCCCTTCGCCTGGAGCCGCATGATCGGCTCGATCCCCAACACGCCGGACCAGGAAGAGCGCCTCAAGAGCCTGCGCATGCTCACCCCCGACAAGATCGCGCCGGTGGCTGTGTTCCTCGCCAGCGACGATTCGAAGGAGGTCAACGGCCAGATCTTCGCCGTGCGCGGCAACGAGGTCTTCCTGATGAGCCAGCCGCGTCCGCTACGCTCGGTGCATCGTTCTGAAGGCTGGACGCCGGAGACCCTGCGCGACCACATGCTGCCAACGCTGAAGCCCTCCTTCATCCCCCTGCACATGTCGCGCGACGTGTTCTCCTGGACGCCGGTCTGATCCATGAGCGCCTATCGCCGTTATGACGACGTCGCCATCGGCGACGTCTTCCCCGATCGGCCGCTGACGTTCCGGGTCAGCCCGGAGACCGTCGACGGTTTCCTGTCGGCGACGGGCAATGACGGTCCGTTCTATCGCGACCGCGACGGGGAGCGCCTGGCGCCCTCGATGATCGCCTCGGTCTACCTGATCGATCTCCTGAGCGCCCGCGGCAGTCCGCCCGGCGGCATCCACGCCAAGCAGTCGATCCGCTTCCACCGCCCCATCGCGGTCGGCGAGAAGCTCGCGATCCAGGGCAGGGTCGTCGAGAAATATGTCCGCAAGGAGCGGCCCTACGTCGTGTCTGATTTCGAGGCGCGGGGCGACGACGGTTCCCTGGTGTCGTCCGGCCGCGTCACTTCGATCTGGGGCAAAGACCAATGAGTTCCGCATCGCCCGCCCTCGCGCGACGGACCTCGCATGACGTCCGACCGGGCGATACGCTGCCGTTGCTCACCCGCACCGTGACGCAGGAGATGATCAACGCCTATGCGGAGGCCTCCGGCGACTTCAATCCGATCCATGTCGATCCCGAATATTCGAAGTCCGGCCCGTTCGGCCGGACCATCGCGCATGGACTGATGACGCTGGCCTTCGTTGCGCAGATGCTCAATGAGTGGAGCGGCGGCCGGTTCGACGCCTCCGGCGAGATCGACATCGCCTTCGTCGGGCCTGTCTTCGCCGGCGACACGGTCGAGGTCACCGGCACCGTGGAGGACATCGTCGAGCGCGACGGCGTCGCCTGCGCCCGGGTGAGGCTGGCGTGCCGGGCCGGCGAACGGCAAATCCTGGCGGGCCATGCCCTCCAGCCAATCGAGAACGGGAAGTCCTGAGCATGGCGCGCGAAGCGGTGATCGTTGGGGTCGGCGACGTCCCCCTGAAGGATGGCAAGGTGGTCGGCGGCGGCTCGGTGCTGCAGGTGCAGGCCCGTGCGGCCAAGGCCGCGCTCGACGATGCACGCATCCCGATGCGCGACGTCGACGGCCTGCTGGTCGCCGGCCTGTGGGGCGTTCCCGGCCCCGGCCAGCTTCCCTCGGTCACGCTTGGCGAATATCTCGGCATCCACCCCCGCTTCGCCGACACGACCAATATCGGCGGCTCGGCCTTCGAGGCGCATGTCGCGCATGCCGCGATGGCGATCGAGAAGGGCTATTGCGACGTCGCCCTCATCGTCTACGGCTCGACGCAGAAGAGCGAGCGCAGCCGCGCCCTCGGCGGCCGTCCTTCGATCCTCACCATGCAGTTCGAGAACGTCTGGGGGATTCCCCAGCCGGTCGGCGGTTACGCGCTCGCCGCGCGCCGCCACATGCACGAGTTCGGCACGAAGGAAGAGCAGCTTGCCGAGATCGCAGTGGCAACTCGCAAGTGGGCGAGCCTCAACCCCGCCGCCACGATGCGGGATCCGATCACGATCGACGACGTGATGAACTCGACCAGGATCTCTGACCCGCTCAAGCTGCTCGACTGCTGCCTCGTCACCGACGGCGCCGGCGCGATCGTCATGACCACGGCGGACAACGCCAGGGCGCATGGTGCGAAGATGACGCATATCCGCGGCTACGGCGAAGCGCATACGCACTGGTCGATCGGCGCGATGCCTGATCTGGCGCGGCTGACGGCGGCGGAAATGTCGTCGCAGCGCGCCTTCCAGATGGCCGGGGTAAGCCACGACGCGATCGACCTGGTGGAGTGCTACGATTCGTTCACGATCACGGTGCTGATGACGCTTGAGGCGCTCGGCTTCTGCAAGCGCGGCGAGGGCGGGCAGTTCGTCATGAACCAGCGCACGGCGCCGGGCGGCGCCTTCCCGCTCAACACCAATGGCGGCGGCCTCTCCTACTGCCATCCCGGCATGTACGGCATCTTCCTGCTGGTCGAAGCGGTGCGGCAGCTGCGCGGCGAGGCGGGCGAGCGGCAGGTGAAGAAGGTCGACACCGCCCTCGTCCACGGCACCGGCGGCACCCTGTCGTCGGGCGCGACGGTCATTCTGGCGAACAGCTGAGGCAATCACGATGAGCGAGACCCAAGCCTACGAGAAGCCGCAGCCGGTCATCGATCCGGGCACCAAGCCGTTCTGGGACGCCGCGCGCGAGCATCGGCTGTCGATCCCGCGCTGCCGCGCCTGCGGCAAGCACCACTTCTACCCGCGCGAGCTCTGCCCGCACTGCCATTCCGACGACATCGAATGGACTGACGCCAGCGGCAAGGGCGAGATCTATTCCTACACCATCGCCCGCAAGCCGGCGGGCCCGGTGTTCGCCGCCGACGTGCCCTACGTCATCGCGATGATCGCGCTCGACGAGGGTCCGCGCATGCTGACCAACATCATCACGAAGGACGTCGAACAGGTCGCGATCGGAGACCGCGTGACGGTGAAGTTCGACGACGTGACGCCGGAACTCACGCTGCCGAAATTCACCCTCGACAAGGACTGAAATGAACACCGCCCTGATCCCGCAGGAGGTCGTCCAGACCGGCGAGAGCCTGATCCGCTTCGTCGAGCAGGAGGTCGTGCCGATCGAGGCCGCCAACAAGGCGCTGCTCGCATCGGATCGCACGATCTTCGACGAGCGGGGCCGCTTCACGCCGGAAGTGGAAGCCTTGAAGCTCCAGGTCCGCACCAAGTCGGCCGAGGCCGGTTTCTACACCATGTTCGGCCCCGAGGAGCTCGGCGGCAGCGGGCTCGGGCCGCTGGCCTCGGTCTATCTCAACTGGCTGCTGTCGATGCATTGCGGGCCGGGCCGGACGCTGATCCATCCGGTGGTCATCCCGTCCCCCTTCACCAACGGCCTGTCGCCGGTGCTGACCTTCCTCGACCCGTCGCTGCGCGACACCTACCTGCCGCAGCTCGGCTCGGGCGAGAAGACGCTCTGCTTCGGCCTGTCCGAACCCGACGCCGGCTCCGACGTCTTCAACATGAAGACGCGAGCCGTTCGCGACGGCAACGACTGGGTGATCACCGGCTCCAAGCAATGGATCACCAACGGCCCCTATGCCGACTACGCGATGGTCTTCGCCATCACCGATCCCGATCTCGTCATGCAGCGCAAGGGCGGCATCACCGGCTTCTTCGTCGACACTTCGTGGAAGGGGTTCGAGGTCGTCTCGACGATCCCGATCATGGGCCAGCTCGGCGCCGAGATCGGCATCCTCTCCTTCGACGGCCTGCGCGTGCCCGACAGCCACCGCCTCGGCGAAGTGAACCAGGGCCTCAAGGTCGCGATGCGCGGCGTCAATACCGGCCGACTCGGCCTGTCTGCCACCTGCATCGGCATGGCGCGCTGGGCGCTCAACCAGGCGGTCGAGTATGCGAAGGTGCGTCGGACCTTCGGCAAGCCGATCGCCGACCACCAGGCGGTGCAGATCCTGATCGCCGACAGCGCGGCCGAGATCTACGCCGCCGAGACCATGCTGGTCGACTGCGCCATGAAGCTGGAGCGCGGTGAGAAGGCGCTGGCCGAAACCTCGATGGTCAAGCTGCACTGTACCGACGCCGCCAACCGTGCCTTCGATCGCTGCATCCAGGTGCACGGCGGCATGGGCCTGACCAACGAGCTGCGGCTAGAGGCCGGCTACCGGTTCACGCGCTCGATGCGCATCCCCGACGGCACCAGCGAGATCCAGCGCCGCACCATCGCGCGCGAGCTCCTCGCCAACGGCGTCAACTTCTGAGAGCCGACGATGAAGCACGTCACGCCCCCGACCAGCCTCGACGCCCTGTTCCGCCCGCGCTCGGTCGCGATCCTGGGCGCGTCCGACGACGCGACGCGCATTTCCGGCCGGCCGGTGCGCTACCTGATCGAGGGCGGCTTCAAGGGCGGGATCTATCCTGTCAACCCAAACCGGGAGACGGTGCAGGGGCTGAAGGCCTACAAATCGCTGGCTGAGGTGCCGGAGACGCCTGACGTGGCGCTGCTCGCCGTTCCTGCCGCGCTGACCGAGCAGGCCGTGCGCGAATGCGTCGAGAAGGGCGTCAAGGGCGCGGTCATCTTCTCGGCCGGCTATGCCGAGAGCGGCGAGGACGGCCTCGCCATCCAGGCCCGCATCGCCGACATCGCCCGCGCCGGCGGGCTCAGGCTGCTCGGCCCCAACTGTCTCGGCATCTTCAATCCGCAGATCGGCTTCTACGGCACCTTCACCCAGTCGCTCGACAAGGAGATGCCCTTTCCCGGCCCGCTCGGCATCATCAGCCAGTCTGGCGCCTACGGTTCCCACATCGCCTATCTCGCCCGCAAGCGCGGCATCGGCATCAACTACTGGATCACCACCGGCAACGAGGCCGACGTCGACGTCGCCGAGAGCCTGGAATGGATGGCGACCCAGCCCGACATCAAGGTGATCATGGCCTATGTCGAGGGCGTGCGCGACGGCGCCCGCTTCCGCCGGGCCTTGGCTCTGGCGCGGGCGAACGGCAAGCCAATCGTGATAATGAAGGTCGGCCGCTCCGAGATCGGAGCACGGGCGGCAAGCTCGCATACGGCCTCGCTTGCCGGTTCGGACGCGATCTACGACGCGCTGTTCCGCCAGTACGGGGTCCACCGCGCGGCGACGACCGAGGAGCAGATCGACATCGCCTATGCCTGCGCGCGCGGGATTTTTCCGAAGGGCAACAAGCTGGGTGTCGTCACACTGTCCGGCGGCGCCGGCGTGCTGATCTCGGACGCGGCGGAGCGCTACGGCATGGACGTCGCGCCGATGCCGGATGCCGCGCAGACGATTCTGAAGGAGCTGTTGCCCTTCGCCACCGTGGTCAACCCGGTCGACACGACGGCGCAGGCCTTGAACGACATGAACCTGCTGGCAAAAAACATCGAGGTGATCCTCGAGCAGGGCGGCTACGACGCGCTGATCGGCTTCTTCACCACCGTGCCGAACACGCGCACGCTGTCGAAGCCGTTGCGGGACGCGATCGCCAAGGGATGCGAGCGCTTTCCGGATCGCCTGATCGCCCTGCAGATGATCGCCGATCCGGAGGTGGTGAAGGAATACGAGCAGGCCGGCTTCCTCGTCTTCGAGGACTGCGACCGGGCGGTTGCGGCGCTGGCCGCGCTGTCGCGCTTCGGACGGAGCCTTTCCCTCGCTTCGGACGAGAGGCAGGTCGCGTCGGCCGCATCGATTGGCGCGGGCGCACTATCGGAGCGCGCCGCCAAGGACCTGCTGGGCAAGGCCGGCATTCCCTTCCTCGACGAGCGGCTGGCGACCGATGCCACCTCCGCCGGTGGGGCCGCCAACGCGATCGGCTACCCGGTCGTGCTGAAAATCGTCTCGCCCGACGTCGAGCACAAGACGGAGATCGGCGGCGTGCTCGTCGGCGTCGCCGACCGCAAGGCGGTCGAGGCCGGCTATGCGACGCTGATCGAACGTGCGGCAAAGCACCGGCCCGACGCCAGGATCGAGGGCGTGCTCGTCGCGCCGATGGCGAAGAAGGGCGTCGAGGTGATCGTCGGCGTCTCGCGCGATCCGGTGTTCGGCCCGGCGGTGATGTTCGGGCTAGGCGGCGTGCATGTCGAGGTGCTGAAGGACGTCACCTTCCGCCTCGCCCCGTTCGGCCGTGAAGAGGCCATGCGCATGATCGACGAGATCCGCGGTCGCGCGCTGCTGTCCGGTGTGCGCGGTGCGCCGGCCTCCGACGTCGACGCGCTCGCCGACCTCCTCGTGCGTATCTCCGAATTCGCGGCCGCGCATGCCGACGACATCGAGACCATCGACCTCAATCCCGTCATCGCCTGGCCGAAGGGCGAAGGCGCAGTGGCGCTCGACGCACTCGTCGTGCCGCGGCGGGACTTGCACTGAAGCTATTTTCGAACTAGCGTTAGAAAACTTTGGCCGCCGACGCGGTCGACCAAGCGGAGGATCCCATGAGCGTTGATTATTCGGGCTACAAATACTTCCTGTTCGAGAAGGAAGGCCGCACCATGACGGTGACGATGAACCGTCCCGACCATCTCAACGCCATGACCTGGGACATGCACGAGGAAGCCTCGCGCGTCTTCTACGATCTCGGCATGGACCACTCCATCGACGTCGTCATCTTCACCGGCGCCGGCAAGGCCTTCTCGGCCGGCGGCGACGTCGTCGGCATGAAGATGCTTTACGAGGACACCGAGCTGTTCGACCGTTCGATCAACGAGGCGAAGAAGATCGTCTTCGGCATCCTCGACTGCGAGAAGGTCATCATCGCAAGGGTGAACGGCGACGCGATCGGCCTCGGCGCGACGATGGCGCTGTTCTGCGACATCATCATCGCCGCCGACCATGCCCGCTTCGCCGATCCGCACGTCAAGGTCGGCCTGGCGGCCGGCGACGGCGGCGCGGTCATCTGGCCGCAGGCGATCGGTTATGCCAAGGCCAAGGAATACCTCATGACCGGCGACCTGATCACGGCGCCGGACGCGCAGGCGATGGGCCTGATCAACTATTCGGTGCCCGCGGCCGAGCTCGACGCCAAGGTCGACGCGATGGCGAAGAAACTCGGCTCCGGCGCGATGAAGTCGATCAAATACACCAAGACGACCATCAATATCGGCCTCAAGCAGCTCGCCCACACGATGATGGACACCTCGATGGCCTACGAGGCGCTGACCAATCGCAGCAAGGACCATCTCGAGGCAATCAACGCCTTCACCGAGAAGCGCAAGCCGAAGTTCACCGGGTTCTGATCGAGCCCCGCGGGAAGGCAGGCGGCGGCACCAGGGAGGATCTGAGATGGATTTCGGTGAGCCCGAACACATCACCATGCTGCGCGAGAGCATCCGCCGGATGCTGGAGCGCCACGCCACGCGCGAGATGATGGCGAAGTGGGATGAAGAGGACAAGGTCCCGCGCTCGCTCATGGAGCACATCAGCGCGCTCGGCGTCTGCGGCATGACGGTGCCGGAGGAATATGGCGGCCTCGGCCGCGACATCCTCGCCACGATGGTCACCGTCGAGGAGCTCTCCCGCCGCTCGATGGTCATCGGCACGCTCTATCTGATGAACTCCTGCTACGGTTCGATGAACGTGCTGGCGTCCGGCAGCGAGGAGCAGAAGCAACGCCTGCTGCCGAAGCTCGCCAATGGCGAAATCCTCTTCGCCTACGGCCTGTCGGAGCCGGACGTCGGCTCCGACCTCGCCAGCGTCAAGACGCGGGCCGAGCGGCGCGGCGACAAGGTCATCATCAACGGCTACAAGCGCTGGTGCTCGGGCGCCGAGAGCGCCGACTACATCTACGCCCTGGTGCGCTCGGGAGAGCCCGACGCGCGCTACAAGAACCTGTCGCTGGTGTTGATCCCGCCAACGGCAAAGGGCGTGACGCTGACCCACATTCCCGCGCTCGGCGCCCGCGGCCTCAACACCAACGACGTCACGCTCGACAATGTCGAGATTCCGATCGAGGACGTGGTCGGCGGCGAGGCCGGGTGGAACCAGGGCTGGTCGAAGCTTGCCGGCCCGGCGCTGGAGGTCGAGAAGCTCGAAGTCGGCGCGATGGCGCTCGGCATCGCCGCGCAGGCGGTGGACGACGCCTGGGAATACTCCCAGACGCGCAGCCAGTTCGGCAAGCGCATCTGCTCGCACCAGTCGATCCGCCACATGCTGGCCGACGTCCAGACCAAGCTCGCCGCCGCACGCCTGATGCTCTATCGCGGCTGCTGGCTCGCCGACAACAACATGCCCTGCTCGGTCGAGACCTCGATGGCGAAGATGTTCGTCTGCGAGACCGGCCTCGACATCGTGCTAACCTGCCAGAAGATCATGGGCGCCTACGGCTATGCCAAGGGCTTCGACATGGAACGCCACGTACGCGACATGCTGCTCATGCCGATCATCGGCGGGTCGACGGCGATCCAGAAGAACAACATCGCCAATCGCATGGGCCTGCCCAAGGCCTGACTGAGAAGCTTCTGGGAGGAAGCGAGATGATCGAGACACTCGGCGACGTCCTGCGCAACAACGCCTACAAGTTCCCGGACGAGACCGCCTACAACTATCACGGCCGCATCGTCACCTTCGGCGAGCATCTCGACCGTGGCAACCGCCTGGCGTCCGCCTTGTGGAAACGTGGTATCCGCCGACAGGACCGCGTCTCGATCCTGTCGCAAAACACGATCGAGTTCATGGAGTCCTATGCCGCCTGCGAGCTCGCCGGCTACATCGCGGCGACGGTGAACTGGCGGCTGGCCGCGCCGGAGATCGCCTACATCCTCGGCGATTCCACGCCGCGTGTGCTGATCTTCGAGGCGCAGTATGCGCCGACGATCGAGCAGATCCGCGACAAGCTCGGCTTCATCGAGCTCTTCCTCTGCTTCGGTGGCGACGTACCGCACTGGGCCGAGGACTACGAGGCGGTGCTCGCCGCAGGCGACGCCGACGGCGCGCCGACGCGGCCCCTGCCCGACGAGATCATGCACCTCATCTACACGTCCGGCACGACCGGCCGGCCGAAGGGCGTGATGCGCACCCATCGCGGCGAGATCGCCATCGCCATCCTGATGGCGACGGAGCTCGGCCTGATCGTTTCCGACAAGCTGCAGCTCATGATGCCGATCTTCCACGTCGGCGCACGCTTCCTGCAGCTCGGCGTCCACATCCGCGGCGGCAGCGTCGTCCTGCACCACGACTTCAAGCCGGCCGAGATCGTCGAGACCATCGAGCGCGAGCGCGTGACGATGACGCATATGGCCCCCACCATGGTGCAGGCGATGCTCAACGTCCCCGGCATCGAGGAGCGGGATCTCAAGTCGCTGCACACCATCTGCTATTCGGCCGCCCCCATGCCCGTGCCACTGCTCAAGCGCGGCCTCAAACTGCTCGGGCCGGTCTTCCTGCAGCTCTACGGCATGACGGAAGGCGGCGGCACGACGCTGCACAAGCGCCAGCACAAGCCCGACGGCACGCCGGAAGACATCAAGCGCCTCGGCTCAATCGGCCAGGCCGCGCCCAATGTCGGCCTGCGCATCGTCGACGACGAGGGCCGCGACCTGCCGGCCGGAGAGCCGGGCGAGATCCTTATCAACACCACCAGCCGCATGGCCGGCTACTGGAACAATTCGGCTGCCACGATCGCGGCCCTCAAGGAAGGCTGGTACCACACCGGCGACGTCGGCTATCTCGACCCGCATGGCTTCCTTTACCTGGTCGACCGCAAGAAGGACATGATCATCTCCGGCGGCGAGAACATCTACTCCCGCGAGGTCGAGGAGGCCGTGGCCAGCCATCCGGCAATCATGGACGTTGCGGTGATCGGCGTGAAGGACGACTACTGGGGCGAGACGGTGCGGGCGATCGCGGTGCTCAATCCCGGCCACTCCGCGACGGAGGCCGAATTGATCGAGCACACGAAGACGCAGATCGCCAGCTACAAGAAGCCGAAATCCGTCGTCTTTGTCGACGACCTGCCGCGCCTGCCGAGCGGCAAGATCAACAAGGTCACCCTGCGCCAGCTCTACGGCGCAGCCGAGCCGAAGGCGAGCTGACATGATCGCAAGCGAGCGTCCGCCCGTCACCCGCTGGCTCGCCGAGCGCGCCTCGGCGATCCGCTTCGCCGACCTGCCCCCGGCAGCGGTCACGGTCGCGCGGCAGTGCATCCTCGACTGGTTCGCGGTGACGATCCCGGGCGCGGCGGAGCCGGCCGTGCAGATCCTCTCAGAGGAATTGCTGTCGGACGGCGCGCGGCCGGCCGCCTCGCTTGTCGGTCAGTCCGGACGCAGCTCCGCGATGAACGCGGCGCTGATCAACGGCACCGCCTCCCACGCGCTCGACTTCGACGACGTCAACATGGCGATCCTCGGCCATCCGACGGTGGCGCTCTTGCCCGGCCTGCTCGCGCTCGCCGAAGAGACCGGCGCCGGCCAGGACGACCTGCTCGCGGCTTTCGTCGCCGGCTACGAGGTCGCCTGCCGCACCGGCGCGCTGATGAGCCCCAGCCACTACGGCCACGGCTTCCATGCCACCTCGACCGTCGGCAGCGTCGGCGCGGCGGCCGCCTGCGCGCACCTGCTCAAGCTCGACGCGGAGACCACTGCCATCGCCTACGGCATCGCCGCCACCAAGGCATCCGGCCTGAAGTCGATGTTCGGCACCATGTGCAAGCCGCTGCATGCCGGCATGGCGGCGCAGAACGGCCTGCTCGCCGCGCGGCTCGCCGCCAAGGGCTTCACCAGCCGCCCGGATGCGATCGAGGCGCCACAGGGACTGGCCGCGACGCAGAGCGCCGACTTCAACCCGGACGAGGCGATGAGGGACGCGCCGCTCGACCATCACATCGCCAACAACCTCTTCAAGTATCACGCCGCCTGCTATCTCACCCACGGCGCGATCGAGGCCGGCAAGGCGCTGCGCGAGAAGAGCGCGGCTTCCTCCAACGCGATCCAGTCGATCGAGATTCGTGTGCCCCCCGTCGCCGACCGGGTCTGCAACATCGCGAAACCGCAGACCGGGCTGGAAGCAAAATTCTCGCTGCGTCTCACCGTCGCCATGGCGCTCGCTGGCCGCGACACGTCGGGCATCGCCACCTACACCGACGAGCTCACCCGCGAGCCGGAGCTCGTCCGGCTGCGCGACATGGCCTCGATCGAATTCGTCGACGGCTACCCCGAGGCGAAGGCCGACGTCGCCATCACCACCGCCGACGGCCGCCGCTTCACCGCCAGCCACGACGCGGGCGTCGCCGACAGCGACCTTGCTCGCCAGGGCCGCAAGCTGGAGGCGAAGTTCGACGCTCTGGTCGAGCCCGTGCTCGGCGCGGCGACGGCCACGCTGCGCGGCGCGCTCACAGGCCTCGGCGGCGACGCAGGCGTTTCGGCAATCATGAAACTGGCAGGACGCGCGCAATGACCGACCGGCTCGGAACCGCCATCGTCACCGGAGCCGCGCGCGGCATCGGCAAGGGCATCGTCGAGAAGCTCGCCGGCGAAGGCTATCACGTCGTCGCGCTCGACCGGCTCGACACCGTGCACGACGTCGCCGACGCGCTGCGCGCCGCCGGGGCGCGGATCGATTCCGAGGTCTGCGACATCCGCGACCGCGCCGCGATCTCCGCGATCATGGACAGGTATGCACCGGTCGACGTCATCGTGAACAATGCCGCCGTCACCGGCAGCCATTTCTTCGAGGAGCTGACCGAGGAGCATTTCCGCGAGGCCTTCGAGATCAACGCGATCGGCACCTTCGTCGTGGCGCAGGAAGGCGCGCGGCGGATGAGGAACGGCGGCCGCATCGTCAATATCGCTTCGCGCTCGTTCGCGGGTGCGCCGCAGATGGCGCATTACGTCGCCTCCAAGACGGCGGTCGTCGGCCTCACCCGCGCCATGGCGATCGACCTCTCGCCGCGCGACATCCGCGTCAACGGCGTCGCGCCCGGCGTCGTCGACACCGAGATGCTGCACTACATGACGCCCGAGCGGCAGAAGATGATGCTGTCGCTGCAGCTGCTCGGCCGCATCGGCCAGCCGGAGGACATCGCCCGCGCGGTCTCCTTCCTCGCCTCACCCGAAAACCGCTACATCACGGGGCAGGTTCTCATCGTCGACGGCGGACGCTCGCTCGGCCAGGGACAGCTGCCGCCCGAGGAATCCCCGCTATGACCGAACTTTCCGAAGAACGCCGCATGATCCAGGAATCGGCGCGTGTCTTCACGCGCGACCGCGTGCGGCCCACCGCCGACCGGCTCGATCCGGTCAAGGGCGACATCCCCCGCGAGCTGATGGAGGAGATGGCCGAGCTCGGCTATTTCGGCATCCTGATCCCGGAGGAATATGGCGGCCTCGGCCTCGGCGCGTTCGAATACTGCCTCGTCGCGGAGGAGCTGGCGCGCGGCTGGATGAGCGTTGCCTCGCTCATCGCGCGCGGCAACGCGCTGATCGGCTCGCTCAAGGCGATGACGCCGGAACAGAAGAAGATCTACCTGCCGCGCATGGCGAAGGGCGACTTCCTCGGCGCCTTCTCGCTCTCCGAGCCCGACGCGGGCTCGGACGTCGCCAACATCTCCTGCCGTGCGAAGCGCGTCGGCGACGAGTGGGAGATCACCGGCAACAAGTATTGGTGCACCTTCGCCGACGGCGCCGACTTCATCATGGTCTTCGCCCGCACCGACCCCAAGGTCGATCCGAAGGCGCGGCACAAGGGCATCTCCGCTTTCATGGTCGAGAAGCCGCGCGGCAAGCTGCCCGAGGGCGTCGCCGGCACCATCATCCCCAAGATCGGCTATTTCGGCTGGACGACCTGGGAGCTCGCCTTCGACAAGTGCCGCGTGCCGGCCGCCAACCTGATCGGCGAGGAAGGCCGCGGCTTCTACCTCGCGACGGCCGGCCTGGAGACCGCCCGCGCGCATACCGCGGCCCGCTCTATCGGCCTCGCCCAGGCCGCCCTCGACGACGCTGTCGGCCACGCGAAGGAGCGCCGCCAGTTCGGCCAGGCCATCGGCGCATTCCAGGCCATCCGCTTCAAGATCGCCTCGATGGCGACCGAGATCGAGGCCGCGCGGGCGCTGATGTATTCGGTCTGCGAGAAGATCGACCAGGGCGAACGCTGCGACAAGGAAGCCTCGATGGTGAAGCTGTTCGCCTCCGAGATGGCGGAGCGGGTGACGAGCGAGGCGCTGCAGATCTTCGGCGGCGGCGGCTACACCACGCTCAACCAGGTCGAGCGCCACTGGCGCGACGCGCGGCTGACCAAGATCTTCGAGGGCACGTCGGAGATCCAGATGCGCATCATCTCCGACCACATCCTCGGCCGCGCCTGACGCGGCCGCCGGCCTCTACACGGCGCGGATGCGCGCGCTCGCGCGCTTGCTCTTGGCCGGCGCCGGCAGGTCTTCGGCGAGCCCCATCTGCTCGCCCTTGCCCGACAGCCCGTCCAGCACGACGGACGCGAATTCGCGCGCCACGTCGTCGATCGAGCGGCCGCCCGGCTTGAACCACTCGACGGTCCAGTTCAGCGCGCCGAGGATGAACAGGCGGGCGAGCGTCAGGTTGGCCGTCGTCCGGAACTCGCCGCGGTCATGCGCGTCGGCGAGGATCTCCTGCCAGACCGAGCCGTAGGTGTCGCGCATCCGGGTGTTCCTCGCCCGGATCGCCTCCGGCACCTGGCCAAGCGCGCGCCGCGTCGCCAGCGTATAGTCGCCCACCTCGATGATCGCCGACAGATGCGCGCGGATCGCCACCTCGATGCGCTCGCGGCCCGTCGCCGTCTCCGGCAGGGCCTTGAGGGCCTTC
>Ga0164290_1000284_pt1 | contig 183269 bp, 135 predicted proteins | sample Micstemetagenome_FD_108782 | JGI IMG/M metagenome (GOLD analysis project Ga0164290, IMG submission 108782) | Contaminated culture microbial community from soil near Moab, Utah, USA - Microcoleus steenstrupii SON62 (Illumina Assembly) | ecosystem: Environmental > Terrestrial > Soil > Soil crust...
TAAGCTGCCGGTGCCTGTAAAGTGTCCTACCCAAACTGCTTAACAAATTGAAAAGAATTTACGTTTACATACTATGTCAAAAAAGCTTGGCGCATAACTCAATGCCTAATTAACCCAACATAATCAGTCAGCCCTATACACCAAAAAGAACCACTGCTTGGATCTGCGCCTGCGGCGGCATGGCAGCTTACGGGCAGGTATTGCCGATGGTGGGGGATTAGAATTCCGTCCGCCGGGAACAACTGCTGATTGAAATTATTTTGATGCAGTTAAGTTTAAATGATCAGCGTTGTTTGTCCCGCCCGAACTGAAGCCTGGATTTTTACTGCTGCTGATTGGTCTTCCGTCCAGCCCCACTATTGGCAATACCCATGTTGGCAGTAGTTTTTCAATATTAGTTATATAATAAAGAAATGAATTTTCTATCGCCATGCAAATTTTTAAGCTCTGCATAATTTTTGGCGTCCTCCTTAATTTCTGAGTTCATTTCTATAGCTTTCTCCAAAAATCTCAAGCAAGAAGTCGTATTCCCAAGTAGGTTCTCAATAATGGCAATTTGATAGTAGTTCCATGCAAACTCCTCAATGCTATTTAATTCAGAGAATAAATCTATTGCTTCTTTATACTTACGTATCCTTTTTAAAAAAAGGCCCTTTGTGTATTGTATATTATATTTTTGGCTTGAGTTTATTGACCCAATTTGATCGTATAACTCTAGGATTTCATTATCAGATTTGAAAACTAACGCAATTTCAGAAAGCAATTCAAGCAATTGCATGTTGTCACTGTCTTTTTCATAAGCCTGATAAACATAGTCAAACGCTTGTTGCTTTTGCCCGTTATTTATAAGGTCTTGTGTATCTTTTACTATAAGTTGAAATTCCCCCGCTCTACTTTCCGCCTGATGCCATTTCTTTAGCTTATCAATTATAATATGACTTTGCCTTTCGTCTAAATTGATTTGTTTTAGGTTCTTTTCAGCTATATCATAATTGCCATTTGATTCTTGAAATTTCATTAAAGCAAATGCTAATGCTTCCATTTGAAATCGATGAGATGTAAACGTTTTTTCGTCTACTCTTTTTTTGAATATGTTTAGGAATCCCATGGTTGTGTAAAATTACTGCCAACACGTAAATTTATGCTATTAAACGCTATCTGCCTGCATCCATGCCCATTGATTATCAATTGCATAGTATTATACATTTTTAGATTGTCGTTAGGACAATCCACCAAACGTTGAATGGATTAGGATGTGTCAAAATGCCTTAAAAAATAATGTTTTCATATACGTTGACCTTGTTAATTTCCGGTCGGTGGCAAAGCTTCGCTTATCTCACTCCCATTGCATAGGAATGCAGTAAACATATGGACATTGACAGATATTGCCCATCAGCTGCTTCAATAACCAGCGATTGTAATAGTGTGATCTGTTTTGTTAAGGGCAATGCAATACTTAATTCGTGGGATAGTCAATTAAGTTGTTAGCAAAATAGATAATTTATTGAAATCCACAAAATACTACTTCGCATTTTCTATGTTTATTATATTAATCACATCCGGAAACTATCAGGAACTGCCGTTTTATTTTAGAAGCAGATCTTTTTGTATTGATGCTGCCTAATCCCTACGGTAATTGAAATGTAAATTTTCAGTAGTTTGCCTGCTCCTGTAAACCGAGTTAAAAAAGGAACTTACAGAAGTGCAGCAGGGGACAAAAAGGAGGGAGGAATTAACTTATGCAAGGTTAAAAAAAGTGTTTGTATGAACCATTTTAATTATAAGGCATTAACGCTCGTTCCAGTATTGCTTTGTTTTGTATCGGCAGCTCTGCAAAAGCAACCAGTATAATAGCCGGATTAGCCGGATTCAGGATAGTGTCAAGCGATAATAGCCATTTTTCGTTTATTTCTACGGCAACGTCTTCGGTAACACCGCTTTCTTTTTATTGAGACCTGGTTGATGGCAGCCCAGCTGGGTGGGAGAGTGCTGATATCGTTAATCATACCTATACGGTGTCCGGTACTTATGCAGTTAAATCTTTTGATGAATTAGGATATCAGAATGTTAATTAATAAATTAGGACTTATTTAATAAACCAAAGAGCGATTGAATTGAAGAAGGAGGCTGATAATGATACATTAGGTACTCCTGAGTTAGAGCAAGAAGGTAAAAAAATTAAAGTATATAATTTTTTTCCGGCAAATGCGTATAGCAGTACTACAATCATTTAGCGGCTTATCAAGTGAAGATCTGGAAAAAAGCAGGAAGCCATGTGAACTTTCGGGAAAACGCTTGAAATTACGTTTAAACATATAGGAGTAACCGCATGATTTATTGATTCCACGGGAATATGCGGTCATTGGGAATACTGAACTTTATAAAGACCTTATTCTGATCTTTTTGAAAACTTTAGTTTTGTTATAACAAAAGCAGGTAATTCTTTACTTTAATTATTTACTCTCCTAGTATCTATAAAATTCCGGCTTTTAAATTTACTATCCCCAGGCCGCTTCCCTTAAACCAGAATAAGCAAGGTATTGGAGAAATAGTTTTATCCGGCCAATTCTAAAACTAAATTAAACTGAAGTTTCTCCAGCGTCAAGCTCTTGTTTTCATTGAATTGTCTATATTTAGAATGCATAAACAACTGCTTAAAATATATGGCACTAATTAGATGCACGCATTTTCAAACCTTTATCAACCTTTTATGAGAAATTTCTATCGGGTGATTCCTTCTGTTTTCTTGAATAAATGCATTCAAACTTTTTTGCTTTTTATCGGATCTTTTCAGGTTACCGCACAGTCGCCTGTCATTAGCTCCTTTACTCCGGTATCTGCAACAGCTGGCAGCGTTATCACGATCAATGGAAGCAACTTTAGTACGGCAGCTCAAAATAACATCGTGTATTTTGGCGGGGTGCAGGCACCGGTAATCAACGCCAGTGGTTCAATGCTAACGGTTACCGTTCCGTCTGGAAGCAGCTGTCAGCGAATCAGCGTAACCAATTTGCAAAATAATCTCACCGCTTATTCAAGAACATCTTTTATTCCCACCTTTTCACCAAATAACAGCCTCGTCAAATTAAAGACAGGCGATCTTATGGAACAGTCGCCGGTTGCACTTGATATGGGAGCCGGTTGCTCAGCATCAGGAGATCTTGATAATGACGGGAAGCCAGATATGGCTGTGATCAATTCTTATGGCAACACTGTGTCTGTGTATAAAAACCTGGGTAACCAGGACTCTATCGCTTTCGGTGAAAAGTTTGATCTTACGGCTGGTCAGGGTCCACTACATATTTCTTTTGCAGATATGAACGGAGATGGTAAACTGGATATGATCGTAGTGAGTTCTATTTCACAAAATGTATTTATTTTCAAAAATATAAGTACTGGCTCCGGCATTGCTTTTGCGCCACCCGTGACGCTGGATGCGGGAAGGGATGTTAAAATGTCGGCCATAAACGATTTTGATGGAGATGGCAAACCTGATATTGCTGTAGGCAATGGGGGTTTTTTTGAAAACAAGGTAACCATAATACAAAATTTAAGTACCGTAAATGACCTTTTGTTTGCTGTTTTAAATAACCGCCTTACGGTTGGCAGAAGTCCTTTTGCGTTAGTGAGCGGTGATTTTAATAATGATGGCAAACCAGAAATCGCGACAGCCAATTATGACGATAACAGCATCACCGTATACCGAAATAATTCGTCTGTTGGAAATATTATTTTTGATGTACAATTAACATACAGCGCCGGCATAAATCCAGTGGCAATTGCCATGGGAGAGTTTGACAGGAGAGATTTTCCCGACCTGGTGGTGGCAAACTACAATGGTGATTCACTCACCGTATTAAGAAACTCATCTTCCTCGGTGGGTGGAAATGTATCTTTTCAGAAAAGAACGGTTGCGGCAGCCAACGGCATTGTATCGCTTGCCGTTTGCGACCTGGATGGCGATGGCCGGTCTGATGTTGTTGGGTTGAACGATATCACCGATTCATTCACCGTATTTAGAAATTCCGCTCTTTTAACAGGGATTTTAGATGTTAAGTTGTCTGCCACAGCCAGCTACTTTGCAGGAAACAATGCTTCCTATATTTCAGCCTCAGATCTTAACAACGATAATAAGCCTGATATAATTATTTCAAATGATGTTGATAACAGCTTCAGGCCTTTCCGGAATATGATCTTTACAGGTGCCCCACTCATAACCTCAGTATCTCCACTTTCGGCTGCGGCAGGAGAGCCAGTTACAATAAGGGGAGAGCATTTGAGTGGTATTAGTAAAGTTTCTTTTGGAGGAACGGCCGCAGAAAATTTTGCTGTTAGGGGCGACAGTGTTGTCATCGCATCAGTTGGTACGGGAGCCTCAGGTTATGTGAGGGTGTCAACAGAAGAATCGATCAATAGATTCGGATCATTTAAATTTAATTCGGCTCCGGAGCCCGTTAGGATCATTACTACGATTGCCGGAAATGGAACGGTGGGTTATGGTGGCGATACTGTTGCCGCATTACAGGCTTCTTTCCGCAGCCCTTATAATCTCTGCATTGATACAGTCCGGAATTATTTATATATACATGACTATTTGAATTACCGTATCCGGCGGATGAACCTGTCAACTGGAATTATCACAAATTTTGCAGGCAATGGAATACCTGGCTTTAGTGGTGATGGGGGATTGGCAACGGCAGCGCAAATTTTTAATCTCAGTGCCGGGGCAATAACCCTTGATAGAAATGGAAATCTTTATTTGGCAGATATCGTAAATAACCGGGTACGGAAAGTAGATATCAGTACTGGTATCATCAATACCATTGCCGGGGGTGGTACAGGCAGTGCTGATACAGATGCTGTTCCTGCTACTTCTGTTCAATTATTTGCAGTGAGTGGAATTGCCTTTGATACTTCAGGTAAACTATATATTGCTGATTCGAGGCGCCTTAGAAGACTTGATACCTTGACTGGTCTGTTATATAATATTTCGGCAACCGCACTTGCAGGTTCTTATGCCGACAGTATTCCGGTGAATACCGCAATTATGCTAAGCATTAATAATATTGTGATCGACAATAATAACAATATTTATCTGGGGGATATTTCACTTAACAAAATCAGGAGAATTGATGCTGTAACCGGAATGGTTACCACTGTTGCAGGTACTGATGCTGCCGGAACAGAAGGTGATGGCGGGCTGGCAGTCAATGCCACAGTACTGTATCCAGCCAAATTAACTTTGGACAAACAGGCAAACGCATTATATTTTTCCGAAACCGGCAGCAACGTAAACAGCATTGTAATTAACCGGGTCAGGAAAATCGATCTCAATACAGGCATCATCAATACGATTGCCGGGGGGAACGTGCTGCCAGCACATTCCGGCGATGGTGGAGATGCTTTAATAGCGGAATTGGCAAAGCCTGTTGGTATAGTTTGCGGTAAAGATGGTGAGTTGTATGTTTGCGAAGTGGATGGTTATATAAGAAAGATCAGTGCTGCAGCGACTGGCAGAATATTATGTCCGGGTGAAAATGCAACTATTACTACAGATTTAGTGGGAACCAATTATCAATGGCAGGTAAAAAGCGATACTGTTTTTTCCGATGCCGTTGAGGGAATAAACCTGGCCGGTGTTCAAACTGCTGCTTTACAGTTAATCAATACACCTTCTTCCTGGAATGGATATATTTTCCGGTGTGTTACAGACGGAAATGCCGGAAAACCTGTTGTGTTAAAGTTTGAAAATTCATGGACAGGCGCTATCAATTCAAATTGGGAAAATATTGGTAACTGGAGCTGCAACATTTTACCAGATGCCGGAACCGATGTTATAATCAACAATGGCAATGTGGTAATAAGTTCTAATGCCATTTGCCGCACCATAACAGTAAAGCCCGGTGCAAGTGTGGTGATAAATCCCGGATTTAATTTAACAGTTGTACACTAAAAGTGCTGTTATGGATTTGCTTCAATAGGTGGTTGTCAAATACTACATGGGCTGCGTAGCTTTTGTCTTGTTCAAAGTAATTACATTCGCTTCTGAAAATTTTATACAATGACGATGTCCCACCGGGCCACCAATGTTATCTGGATCATCACCGCAGCATTATTTTTCATTCCCTTCCTTGGTAATGTACACCTTTTCGATTGGGATGAAATCAACTTTGCAGAGATCGCCCGTGAAATGGTGGTGAGTGGCAACTATGGTGAACCGCAGATCAATTTTCAGTCTTTTACCGAAAAACCTCCGCTGTTCTTTTGGCTGCAGGCTGCCAGTATGAAAGTCTTTGGTATCAATGAGTTTGCCGCCCGCTTTCCCAATGCCTTGCTGGGCATGCTGGTGCTTCCGTTTTTGTATGCTATCGGAAAAAAAATTAAAAACCAGCAATTCGGGTTCTTGTTTACGTTAGTGTACTTTGGTACCATCCTGCCGCATTTGTATTTTAAATCCGGCATCATCGATCCCTGGTTCAATTTTTTCATTTTCACTTCTGTTTACTGTCTTATTCAGTCATCCTGGAAAAAGCAGGCAGGGGAGTCTAATACGCTCATGCTGATTGCTGGTGGAACTTTTCTTGGCTTAGCTATCCTGACCAAAGGTCCGGTTGCTTTATTGGTAACCGGTCTTACTTTTTTTGTTTACTGGGCCCTGCAAAAATTCAGGATGTTTATCAGCTGGCCACAGCTCATGTTATTTGGCTTTACTGCTTTGTTGGTAACGGGTCTTTGGGTGGGTATCAATTACCTGCAAAACGGCAATAAATTTATGACCGAGTTTACCATCCGCCAGTGGCAATTGCTTACCACGGCAGATGCCGGTCATGGTGGATTTTTTCTCTATCATTTTATTGTGCTGTTCTTCGGCTGTTTTCCGGCCAGTGTGTTTTGCATACAAACCTTTTTTAAAAAAGAAAAAGAAGAGAAACATTTTGCAGACTTCAAACAATGGATGGCGGTATTGTTCTGGGTGGTATTGATCTTGTTTACTGTTGTAACAACCAAGATCGTTCACTATTCTTCGCTTTGTTATTTCCCGTTGGCTTTTTTAACTGCCGTTAGTTTATACAATATCTACCATAAAAAATGGCAGTTGAAAAACTGGATGAAAGTACTGTTGGTTGTAAGTGGATTGCCTTTTTTAATTGCTCCTTTTGCTTTTGCCTGGTTTGGTCAACATATTGATCAGTTAAAACCATTGCTGTCACAGGATCCTTTTGCGGTGGAAAACCTGCAGGCAGCCATTCATTGGAGCGGGTGGGAGTTTTTACCGGGTTTATTGCTTGTTTTTGTATTGCTGTTGTTTTTTTTCTGGATGAAAAAGGGCAAGGCAGGGAGGGCCATTCATATTTTATTTATAGGGGCTGCTGTTTATACGCAGATCACCTTATTCTTTTTAATAAAGAGAATCGAAGGGTATAGCCAGCGGGCCAATATAGAATTTTTTAAAAGCCATGCAAAGGAAGATTGTTATATGGCCACCTACAATTACTTATCCTACACTTTGTTTTTTTATGGCGAGGCAAAAGCGCATGCCAATAAAAAGTACGCTGACAGAGACTGGCTGTTGAAGGGAAACATTGATAAGCCGGTGTATATTTCTTGCCGACAGGAGGGAAGGGCACAATTGGAAAAGGACATCACCGATGCTGTTTTTTTATACAACAGCAATGGTTTTTATTTCTATAAACGCTTGCCCAAATAAGTGGTTTTATACAAGCCCCATTTAGCCAGGCGGTATTGTACACTTACTTTTAGTACACCCAAACCATATATTGCACTCCGGCTTAAGTTAATAGAAGATGCCTCATCAAAATATTTTGTAGGGCAGGTGATCTCTGCCACCTCATAGCCAGCGAAAAATATCTGTGCCACCATCTGGTTGTCGAAAATAAAATCATCTGAATTCAGTTCGTAGGGTATGGTATCCAGTACTTCCCTTGAAAAAGCCCGGTAGCCGGTGTGGTATTCCGACAGTTTTTGATCGATGAGCGTGTTTTGAAAAAGCGTCAGCATCCGGTTGGCTACATATTTATACCAGGGCATGCCGCCTTTTAAGGCGCCTTTTCCCAGGATCCTGGAACCAAACACCACGGGATACAAACCTTCAGCTATCAGGTAGCTCATGCTGTGGATCAGCTTGGGTGTATATTGATAATCGGGGTGCAGCATGATCACGATATCGGCACCTAATTCCTTTGCCTTATTATAACAGCTTTTTTGATTGCCACCGTAGCCTTTGTTTTTTTCGTGTTGTACAATATGCCTGATATTAAGTTTGGCGGCTACCTGCACCGTATCATCTTTACTGTTGTCATCCACCAGTATCACATCATCCACTATATCAAAGGGGATTTCCTTATAGGTTTTTTCTATTGTTTTGGCAGCATTGTATGCCGGGAGAACAACGACTAATTTTTTTCCGAGTATCAAAATGCAAAATATTAAGTTTGCAAAAATAGGCATATGATTAATAGATAGAGGATGTTGCACCGGCACGGGATGGTCTGATCCAGTCGCTTGGCTTTACCGCCCCTTAAATATTAGTCTCAAAAAACATTTGCTATTTCCCCAAATTCCCCTACTTTTGCCGCCCCAAATAGTTCTTTAGGAATTTATTGTATTGGGAGTCCCCAGCAATTGCTGGAGACGTTATCACCAAAAAAATGTAACACATGGCAAAAGAGATCACGGGCTATGTTAAACTCCAATGTAAAGGAGGACAAGCCAATCCAGCACCCCCCATCGGGCCAGCACTGGGTTCTAAAGGTATCAACATCATGGAGTTCTGCAAACAGTTCAATGGCAGAACCCAGGACAAACAAGGGAAAGTACTTCCCGTTTTAATCACTGTTTTTTCCGACAAATCTTTTGAGTTTGTAATTAAAACTCCGCCGGCTGCCGTTCAGTTAATGGATGCTGCTAAAATTAAAGGTGGAAGTAAAGAGCCTAACCGCCAGAAGGTGGGCAAGGTTACCTGGGCACAGGTGGAAGAAATTGCCAAAGACAAAATGGCCGATCTGAATGCCTTTACCCTCAATAGTGCGATGAGCATGGTTGCCGGTACAGCAAGAAGCATTGGTTTAACTGTTGACGGAAAAGCGCCCTGGGAAAATTAATATTATCAACTCAAAAAGTTTTAGACAATGATCACTAAAAAAAGAAAATTAGCCAACGCTAAGGTTGATAGTAACAAAGCTTACTCCCTCAAAGAAGCTTCTACCTTAGTTAAAGAAATAAACACTACCAAATTTGACAGTTCTGTTGACCTGCATATCAAATTAGGTGTGGATCCTAAAAAAGCTGACCAGGCGATCCGTGGTACAGTTAGTTTACCTCACGGTACTGGTAAAACGAAAAAAGTATTGGTGCTTTGCACGCCTGATAAGGAAGAAGCTGCTAAAGGTGCCGGTGCTGATTATGTTGGCCTGGACGAATTCATTACCAAGATCGAAGGTGGCTGGACGGATGTGGATGTTATCATCGCTACGCCTTCTGTAATGCCTAAGATCGGTAAACTGGGTAAAGTATTAGGTCCACGTAACCTGATGCCCAACCCTAAGACCGGTACCGTTACCAACGATGTGGCGGGTGCTATCACTGAGGTAAAAGGTGGTAAGATCGCTTTCAAAGTTGATAAAGTGGGTATCATCCATGCTTCTATTGGCCGGGTTAGTTTCAGTGCTGATAAAATTGCTGAAAACAGCCAGGAATTGATCAATGCTCTGCTTAAGTTAAAACCATCTTCTGCCAAAGGTACCTACCTTAAAGGCGTAAGCATGGCCAGTACTATGAGCCCGGGCATATTGATCGACACTAAATCAGTTTCTAACTAAAGCCCCACCTAACTTCCCCTCAAAGGGAAGGGATGAAAAGGCAAAAAAATATTTGTTATGACTAAACAGGAAAAAAACGAAGTGATTGACGTGCTGAAAGGTAAATTCAGCCAGTACAACAACTTCTACATTACCGATACAGAAAGCTTAACTGTAGCACAGATAAGCAATTTACGCAGGCATTGTTTCGACAAGCAGGTGGAAATGAAAGTGGCTAAAAACACCCTCATCCGCAAAGCGCTGGAAGGAATTGACGCAGAAAAGTACTCAGGCGTATATGATTCATTACATAAAGTGACCGCCTTATTGTTCAGCGAAAACCCTAAAGAACCAGCGTTGATCTTAGCAGGATTCCGTAAGGAAAGTAAAAGCGAAAGGCCGGTATTAAAGGCAGCCTTCATCAATGGAGATGTATTTGTAGGCGACAACCAACTGGTGGCACTTACCAAGATCAAAACGAAGAATGAACTGATCGGAGAAGTGATCGGCTTGCTGCAATCTCCCATACAGCGTGTATTGGGCGCTTTGCAAAACAAAGATGCAGCTAAGGCACCAGAAGCAGTGGTGGAAACAGCTGCCCCGGTTGCAGAAGCAGCAGAAGCACCAGCAGCTCCTGCAGCACCAGAGGCTCCGGCCGCTGATGCTCCGGCAGCAGAAGCTTAATTTCAGGATTAGATTAGCACATTAGCACATCAGCTGATTAGCTAAATAATTATAAACAAATTTTTTTAAACTCTCCGCCGGAGTGCAAAACAATGAAGGCGGAAAAAATTTAAACACATGGCAGACGTAAAAGTATTAGCTGAAAGTTTAGTAGGCTTAACAGTAAAAGAAGTACAGGAATTAGCAGAATTTCTGAAATCAGAGTATGGTATCGAACCAGCTGCTGCTGCAGTAGTAGTGAGCGCAGGTGATGCTCCAGCTGCTGCTGAAGAAAAAACTTCTTTCAATGTAGTATTGAAAAGCGGTGGTGCTAACAAATTAGCGGTTGTTAAGATCGTTAAGGAATTAACCGGCTTAGGCTTGAAAGAAGCAAAAGACCTGGTTGATGGCGCTCCAAAACCAGTTAAAGAAGGCGTTGACAAAGCAACAGCTGAAGAACTGAAAACTAAATTGACTGAAGCTGGAGCTGATGTTGAAATAGCTTAATTTCTTTTAGAATATTAGTAATGGCCCCCCGGTATTCCGGGGGGCTTTTGTTTATATAAGCCAGTAATTACTTTTATACTCAACATTGTATCTAAAAATATAATACATTTAAAATCCTAATATCAATGCCTCTGTGTAATGCCTGCAATGAAACCTGTATATTTTTTCCTGGTCAACATTATCAGCTGCTGTTTCCACTGCACGGCTAATGCACAGTTACATCCGGATCAATATCATATTACTTTTTTAACCACACAGGACGGGTTGAGCCAGGCCACCAACTTTTCCATGCTGCAGGATTCAAAAGGATATATGTGGATTGGTTCGCAGGATGGTATCAACAGGTACGATGGCAAACATTTTTTTCATTTCACCGACTCTGTTTACTACAGTGAATGCAAAGCCTCCAAACAGATTTTTGGCATTGTGGAAGATCAAAGCGGGGATATATGGATGGGTTCACGGAATGCATTGTACAGGTATCAACAAAAGGAAAATACATTTTATAGAATTCACATTCCTCAAAAAAAGGGAAGTGGTAACAGCCGGGTAATTCCATTTGCCGCTGTTGGCGATGAAATATGGTTCATGAAGGATGACTTGTTGTTTATGGCAATTAACTGCCGTACAAAACACATGAGGCAATTGTATGACCTGAATGAGCAACTTGCCATTATTGATCCTTACGTAATGGTTCCACAAACAGACAGAGATGGAAAAATCTGGATGGCAAATGCTAACCGCCTGTACGAAATCGATCCATCGCAGAACTCATTCAAACAATTTATATTAACTGCAAACAAAGCAAAACCAGGGGAAAGTATCACCATTAAAAACCTTTCGTTGCACGTGCAAAGCGGTATGCTGTCATTTGCCTCAGATAAAGGAGTTGTTTTATTTGATACAAAGCAAAAGGTACAAAAGCACCTGCAGGGTAATCATCAACTGTTGACTGGCGTGGATACCTGGCATGTAAAAGCTGGGGATGACTGCTTTTGGGTTTCTAATGAAAATGCTCATTTGATAAAGTTGTCGGTAGACGGAAGCAAAGCAGAACTGGTTTTGGAACCTTCCGTATTAGATAATGAAGTGCACCGTGGCAGCGCCACTGCCTGTATCTATATAGATAAATGGAAGCGTTTATGGCTGAATGCCAATGGAGAATATACAGCCGTGATTGATCTGTCAAAAAAATTCATGCGGAAGATAGCTGTTGGCAAACAGGGAGGTCTGCGTTCGGGCACCATACAGAGTGTAACGGTGTCGGATAGTATATTGTGGGTGTCGGATTCTTATCTTACAAAAATAAACAGGGCTTCCGGTAAAGTAGAGCAGATATTTTCCGCTGCTGATGATCTGAAGATGCCCGGTTTTTTCAGGCAGATCTATTTTGATTCTGCATCGCAGAGAATTTGGTTCAATACCCATTACGATCTGTGGTACTATTCGTTAAATAACGGCCGTTTTCACAAAACAGCGTTCAGTCAGAATGTGAATCCTGCGGTTGACTACATCCGCAATTTTTTGGAGCTTCCCAATCAGAAACTTTTACTTGTAAGAATAGATGGGGTGTTTAATATTAACAGGCGGGATGGTACTGCTGCGCCACTTCCCATATTCAGTAACAGTAATATAAATCACCTCTCCAGGTTGTCTCACAATCGTCTTGCGTTATCGGTGGCCGGTAAGCCTTTGCGTATTTATGATTACACGGACGATCTGCTGATTCAATTAAAGCAGCAGGTGAACCTGGATAATTCCTTACTGATGACTGTTGAGGATTCTGTAAGAAATATATTGTGGGCAGCCTCTGAAAAGGGAGTGTATAAACTGGACAATAAAACATTTTCCATTTTGCATCACTATACTATTGCCGATGGTATGGCCAATGATTTTGTGTATGCAGTGGTTCCGGATCAATATGGGTGGATATGGTGTTCCACAAATAAAGGAATTGTGGCTATCAACGGCAGCACAGGGCAGGTACGTAATTTTGAAAAGGATCCCAGCCTGCAGGCACTTGAATTTAATAACAGGGCATTTGCCACTGACAGTGACGGGTATATTTATTTTGGAGGGGTAAAAGGTGTTAATTATTTTAAACCGCCTTTTGTAGACGTGGATACCATACAGCCCAGGCTGGTGGTCGAAAATATTTTATTGAACAGCAAGCCATACCGAAATAATATAAATCCTGATAATATTACTACGGTAGAATATGGTTATAGTCCTGTTCCTCTTACTTTAAAAATACAAGCCCTGCACCTGGTTAAAACTTCTGTATTGAAGATTAAGTACCGTTTAAAGGGCCAGGCCGGGTGGTCCGAAACTGATAATGGTAACGACATTACTATGTTTAATCTTTCACCTGGCAGTTATGTACTCGAGTTAAATTACCGGGAGGGTAATGTGCATTCAACTGCTGCAGTAAGACAAGTGAATATTGTTGTTCTGCCGCCTTATTACAGAACCTGGTGGTTTTTATTGAGTCTGTCAGTTATAGCTATGTTATTGGTTATATACCTGGTAAACAGGAGACAACAAAGAAAGCTGGAGAAACTGCAAAAGGAAAATGAGATCATCAGATTAAAAGCGGAACAACAGATGGTGGTAACAAAAGAAAGGGAACGTATCACTACCGACCTTCATGATGATATTGGTGCATCTCTCAGCAGTATGTCGCTGTATGGCGACCTGGCTGGCAGTATATGGGAAGTAAAACCCGAAGAAAGTAAAAAATTAGTGGATCGCATTTCAGAAACATCCAAAAGCCTGATGGAGAGAATGGGGGATATTGTATGGAGTATGAAACCTGCCGACGTGAACAGGTACACACTGGAAGCCAGGTTGAAAAATTACAGTAATGAACTGCTCACCCCTAAAAATATTACCGGTGTTTTTGAAATCGATGGCCCGCTGGCCGCTTCGGTTACAAATCCGGAGGTAAGAAAAAACCTGCTGCTCATTTCAAAAGAAGCTATCAATAATATCGCAAAGTATAGCGAGGCTACTGAAGCGAGTGTTGTATTAAAGCAACAGGAGGAAAAAATAGTTTTGATTATCACCGACAACGGAAAGGGTTTTGTTGAAAGTGAGTTGCAGCAAGGAAATGGTTTACAGCATATCCGCCAACGCTGCAGCCAGTTGAACGGACGATGCAATATTATTTCTGAAATGGGCAAGGGGGTAACTATTCGGTGTGTATTCCCCGCAGGCACTGAAGGAACAGCAAATAATGTAATATTGTAAACACCACCAATTCTTTATGCAGCAAATCACCTACCTGCTTTTAGTGTCTTTTGGAGCCCTTGCCATTCTTGGCATCTTTCATTTTACTATTTACTTGCAGCAAAAGGATAAGGCCTTCCGGAACTACGCTTTTTATCTTCTTGTAATGGCCGTATTTAATGTGATCCGTTTGCTGGATGAACGTTTGAGTAATGTATTTCCTTTGTCTTATTATACGGTTGAAACCCTGGATCCTGTATTTTCTAATTTTGCATTCCTTATGTATGTAAATTTCCTGGGTGTGGTGCTGAATATCAGCAGGCAGGAAAAATTTTATTATAACTGCTGGAAATTTCTGCAGGTATTTGTACCTTCTTTTTTAGTGTTGTACTTTTTTATCAGGCTGGCCGGCGACCAATATAAAATGGGCACCCTTATCATCACTGCTGCCAGCTTTTGTTGTATGTGTTTTGGATTGTTATTGACGCTCCGCCTGCTCCGGTTTAGAAAGGAAACTTTTTTTCAATTGATCATTGCAGGCACGCTGCTGTCCGTTACCGGCGTTCTTGCCGGCCTCGTGATGAATGTTTTTGTGTACAAGGATAATCTTGCATTTGGCGGTTTATATTTTTTAGAGATCAGTATGCTGGCAGAATCTGTTTTTCTATCAGCAGCACTGGGCTACAGACTTAAAGTGGCTTACAGGGAAAAAGCAATGTACCAGCAAAGCTTGCTGGAAGAAACACAAAAAAGGGAAGCGCTTGCTGTACAAACAGCTAAATTGTTGCAGCAGCAACTGGATATACAGGAGGTACGCAGCAGTATCAGTAAAGACCTGCATGATGATATTGGCTCTTCGCTCAGCAGCCTGCACATTTATAGTGCTCTTGCAAACAAGCTGCTGGATAAGGAACCGGAAAAAGCTAAAGAATTGCTGCAGCAGATTTCGTTCAACACAGAAGGTATTATGAGTAATATGGAAGATATTGTATGGGCAATGCAGCCGGCTGCAAATGAGTTACATACCATTGAAGCAAGGATAAAGCATTTTGCTAACAGCCTGTTGCTGGTAAAGGGTATAGCCTGCCAGTTTCATTTTGATGAAACTGTAGAAACAGCTTGCAGTAATATGGCAGCAAGAAAAAATATCCTGCTGATGGCAAAAGAGGCTATTAATAATGCAGCCAAATACAGCAATGCAAAAAATGCACAGATCGTTTTAAAAAAGCAACACCAGGATATTATATTATCTGTGAAGGATGATGGCGAGGGTTTTGATGTGGAGTATAAGAAAGCAGGTAATGGGCTGTCTAACATGGAAGCAAGGTCCAAAGCAATGGGTGGGCATACGGTAATAACTTCGAAACCGGGTGCCGGCACCTGTATCACCAGTATATTCCCTATCCCTAATATTAGCGATGTATAGGTATAATTAATTGTGTGAAATTTACCAGATGATAAGTGTTGTAGTATATGATGATAACAATGCCCGGCGAAAAAGCCTGGAAGCCTTGCTGCAGCTGAGTGAAGGGGTGGAGTGTATTGGTTGTTTCAGTGATTGCAGTACCGTACTGCAGGATATGGAATCCCTAAAGCCATCGCTGGTATTGATGGATATTGAGATGCCAAATGTAAATGGCATTGAAGGTGTAAAGAAAATAAAGCAGTGTTTTCCGGCAATAAAAATTGTGATGCAGACCGTGTTTGAAGATGAGGAAAAGATATTTGCTGCTCTCCAGGCTGGCGCTGAGGGCTATATCTTAAAAACAGCATCCGCTGAAAAAATTATTCAAAGTATTGTGGATGTTAATAATGGTGGCGCTTTTATGACGCCGAGCGTGGCACTGAGGGTGATGAAACACTTTAATAGCACGCCTGCCAGTGATAATTCAGCCAGCGCATTAACCACAAAGGAGAAGGAAGTGCTGAGAAATCTTACTGAAGGCCTGAGTTATAAAATGGTGGCTGATAAAATGAACATCAGTTACTACACCGTTAACAGCCATATAAAAAAGATATACGAAAAATTGCAGGTGCATTCTGTTGGTGAAGCCATTTCCTATGCTATGAAGAATAAAATTGTTTGATGACGCAATTACTGCTGATAGAAATATTTGTACTGGGGGCTTCATTGATCGCCGCTATCTATCATGCTGTGCTTTTTATCCAGCAAAAAGACAGGTTCCTGCTTTATTACAGCGTTTATCTTTTTTCAGCTTCTGCTTATTTGATCTTTAAGCTGATCAGCAACAATTATGATCCTTTTTCTCCCACTGCCAATACCTGGTATTATGCCACTGAAGAGATCTTACAGGTGCTGATGTACAGCAGCTACGCCACTTTTGCCGCTGTTACGCTGGAGGTAACAAAAAAGCCATTGCTGATAAAATGGTGCTGGATCGGACTACTTATCTTTTCAGGCCTCACCATCATCCTTCATATTTCTAAAGCGGTATTTATTGGTCCGGGTGTTACTACCAGGCTTGCCTATGGTTTTTCCAGGTTGACCACTATTGCCGTGGCGGGTATTGCCCTGGCGATGGCGTGGCGGGTGCGTACCACTGTGTTTCAAAAAACAATCATCATCGGCTCCTATGTGTATGCTTTTTTTGCGATGCTTTCGGTGTTCTCTTTTATTTTTCAACAAAACTATTTTGGCTTGTCTGGTGTTGAACCTTATTTGATCGGCAGTTTTATCGACATCATTATTTTTTCCGGAGCCTTGGGTTACCGTTTTAAAAAGATATCTGATGAAAAAAGCCAGTTGCTTCAGTTTTCACTGGAGCTGGCGGAGAGCAGGGCGGCTATCGCCCAGTCACTCAATGATGATGTGGGTGCAGCACTCAGTAGTATGCATGTGTACGCTGCTGTTGCAGGCAAACTGCTTGATAAGGATACCGAAAAAGTGAAAGAGTACCTGCAGGAGATCGATACAAATACAATGACAATTATGAACGAAGTAAGTGACATTATATGGGCACTCAATTTATTACCCGAAAATATACCCGACGCGTTGAACACCAGGATAAAAAGGTATGGGCTAGAAATACTGGAACCCAAAAATATCGACTGTACGTACCAGGTGGAAGAAGCCGCTTTGCAAAGTATACAGGATATTGGAACTGCAAGACGGGTGTTGCAACAGGTAAAGGAGGGTATGCTTGCCCTGGCAAATAATGCAACCGCTACTACTGCTTCTGTGCTGGTGGCCATTCGCCAAAATAAACTACAGGTAACCGTTGCCTGAAACGTTTTCTTCTCAATTATATAATTCTACCGGTCACTGGTTTAGTTCTATAGCTAGTATTAGGGATTGCGGGCGGCTAACTGAAGTTTTACTTTTATGGCAAAACAAAACTTCTGATTATGAAAAAGATGTTCGCCCTCTTGCTGTTGACCATTTCAGGTATTCAAATTTCTTTTGCCAAAATTTGGCGTGTCAATAATGTAACAGGGGTAGTGGCAGATTTTACTACTGTACAGGCGGCTCATGATGCAGCTGCAGCCGGCGATACCATTCACCTGGAACCTTCTATCGGCAGCTATGGCGATGTAACCATGATCAAGCGGCTGGTTATCATAAGTACCGGTAATTTTCTTGCGCAAAACCCGGGCTACCAGCAAACAGCTACCGCAGGTTTTTTAGGGAGTGTAAGAATTTATGATGCAGGTGCCAATGGCTCTGTGCTGAGCGTACGTTATAATGGAACCCTGGATATCAGAAACCAGGGTGTTTCGAACATACTGTTTTTGAGCTGTGCTTCCATGACCAGCCAGGACGCCTGTATGAGTACCAGTACTGGTTGTTTATATATCGAAAATGCAGACAATATCATTGCAAGAAACTGCTGGCTGGCTTCAGTGGATGTTGCAGGCACGGCAGAAAATATCATTCTCAATAATAATATCATTGGTAACCGGGTGAGGATACGGGATGCATCCAGTGCTATTATTACCAACAATGTGATTTGTGCAATAGCACCAGGTGGCTGTACGGTAGCCGGAATAGTAAACAGTACGGTGGCCAATAATATTTTTAATAAGGGCCTGGTAGACTGGAGTGGCTTTAGCAACTGCACTGTTCAAAATAATTTATCAGCAAACAATACTCTGCCTGCAGGAAACGGAAATGTAAATGATGTGGACATGACCACCGTTTTTGTTGATGCTAATGGAGGCTATATCGATAATATATACCAGTTGAAAACCGGTAGCCCAGCCATAGCGGCCGGCAGCAGTGGAGAAGACTGCGGTGCTTTTGGAGGCAACAGTCCTTACAAACTCGCTAATACAGCACCGGTTCCCTCTATTTATAAGTTAACTGTTCCTGCCAGCCCCGGTGGCAATACCATGAATATCATTTTCAGCAGCAGAAGTAATAACTAGTTGCCGCCAAACTCTTGCTCTAACAGCATTAAACCTTTATCAATGAAATGTTTTTTCAGGAACGGCGTTGCCTGTTATTGTGCCATTTTTACTTTGTTGTTTTTACTGCCAGCTTCGGCAGTATATTCACAAACCAATTTAGTAAGGGCTGAATATTTTATTGATACTGATCCGGGTTTTGGGCAAGGTATCAGCATACCTGTTAATCCGGGTGCTATAATCAGCGACCAATCCGTAACCGTGAATTTGAATGGTGTTGCAGCCGGCCTTCATAATTTATTTGTCCGCACCTGCGATGCAAATGGTAACTGGAGCATCAGCAACCGGAGCAGTTTTTATAAAGCAAATGCAACAGCGTCACTGGCTAACATAGTAAAGGCAGAATATTTTATTGATACCGATCCGGGTTTTGGACAGGGGCTCAACATAGCAATTAATGCAGGTGCCAGTTTGCAGGATATAACAGTGCCGGTTAGCCTGGCAGGAGTAAGTGCAGGTTTACACAATTTATTTCTCCGTACACTGGATGCCAATGGCAACTGGAGCATCAGCAACCGGAGCAGTTTTTATAAAGCAGGAGCATCAGCATCCATACCCAATATCGTTAAGGCTGAGTATTTTATAGATACCGACCCGGGTTTTGGACAGGCAATAAACATAGCAGTTAACGCCGGCACCAGTCTGCAGGATATAACAGTTCCGGTTAACCTGGCAGGAGTGAGTACAGGACTGCATAATTTATATCTCCGTACGCTGGATGCCAATGGTAACTGGAGCATCAGCAACCGCAGCAGCTTTTATAAAGCAGGTGTAACTGCATCATTGCCCAACATTATAAAAGCTGAATACTTTATTGATACGGATCCCGGTTTTGGACAAGCGGTTAACATAGTGGTAAATGCCGGCACCAGCCTGCAGGATATCACAGTTCCGGTTAACCTTACAGCAATCAATGAAGGGATGCATAATTTATTTATCCGCACACTGGATGCCAATGGCAACTGGAGCATCAGCAACCGCAGCAGCTTTTTCAGGTCACCTGCCAATCCTGTATTACCCAGTATCGTTAAAGCCGAATATTTTATTGATACAGATCCCGGATTTGGCCTTGCAGTCAGCGTGCCGTTACCGGCCAGTTCAAATATTGCCAATCAAAACGTGAATGTTGACCTTGCTGGAATTACTGCGGGTTTTCACAGGTTTTATCTCCGCAGCCTGGATGCCAATGGGAAATGGAGTATTACTGCCACAGATACTTTTAGCATCTCATCAACCTTGGTTCCCGCTGTTACGATTGGCAGTATTGTAAATAGTTTTTGTGCAGGAAGCACTATTCGTGTACCCTTTACAGTGAATACGCCATTCGGTGCCGGAAATATTTTTACTGCACAGCTGTCCGATGCGGATGGTAATTTTGGTACACCTGTGAACATCGGTACATTGTCTGCCATTAACTCCGACAGTATTCTTTGCACTGTTCCTTCAAATATTGCGGCAGGCAGCAATTACCGCATCAGGATGTTATCTACTTCGCCAATAGCCACCAGCCCGGTGGGTGGAGATCAGCTTACGGTGCTGAACATCCCAGGAAGGGCCTTTGCAATAGCCGGAGCTACCAGTACCTGCATCGGGGTACAGCCATATCACATCTCTGTCACGGAGCAGGGAGCTGGATACAACTGGCAGCTGAATGCCGGTGGTTCTTTAACTACTTCCGGTGCCACTGCATCTGTAAACTGGACAACAGCAGGCAGCCATACAATTACCGCTGCTTCAAATAATAGTTGTGGAACAGGGCAACCCGTAAACCTGGTTGTACAGGTATATGCAGCTGCGCCTGTAATCACGCCATCTATCAGCGTTAACAACAGGATATTGACTGCTGCTCAAGCTGGTATTGCACAAAGTGTCAGCGGTTATCAATGGTATAAAGACGGTGTGGCTATAACAGGGCAAACGGCACAGAGCTATACAGTGCCGGATGCCGAAACAGGTTCTTACACTGTTGCGTACACCAATGGTTGTGGTATTGGGCAAACATCGGCTCCTGCTGTGATCAATATTGTACGTAATAATCAAATCATTGTATTTATACCTGTAGCGGTTAAAACATTTGGCGATCCTGCATTTGAAGTGTCCGCTTCTGCAAGCTCAGGCTTGCCTGTCACGTATAGTATCGTGAACGGTCCTGGTGCAATGAATGAAGACACGGTTACAATAACAGGCGGTGGTGTCATCACCGTAAGGGCCTTCCAGGAAGGAAACAACAGCTTTAATCCAGCCGAAGCATTTTTAAATATCACTGTAAATAAACTGCGTGCAGAACTATTGCTTAACAATATGGTTAAAACATATAGTGGAGCAGCCCAAAGTGCGACAGCAGTTACTATACCGGCAGGCCTCGCTGTCAGCATCACTTACAATGGCAGCAGTGCCCTGCCTGTAAATGCAGGTAATTATGCAACAGCTGCCAGTATCAATTCTGCTGATTATAGCGGTTCAAAAGATAGTGTGTTCGTTATAAACAAAGCTGACCAGGCAATTTCGCTGCAGGATATTCCTGACAAAGGTTTTAATGACGCCGCATTCAGTGTGATAGCTCTTTCCAATGCAGGACTTCCTGTGGTTATCAGTATTGTTACCATACCGGCATCAGGGGTAGCAGCTATTAACGGCAATATAATCACCATACTTGGTGCTGGTACTGTAACGGTAACGGCTACCCAGGCAGGAAATATAAACTACAATGCCGCCACTGCCAGCACCAGCTTTACCATTACTCCGCCAACAGCAAAGGATATTGAAGTGGCAGCCATTACAAGCCCAGCCTCCAGTTGTGGATTGGGTGACACCGCTTCAATAACAATACGCCTGAGAAATGCCGGCACGATTCCGGCAACGGGCATACCGGTTTCATACAGTATCAATGGGGGAGCGGTTATCACTGATACCATTAGAAGCACCATTGCAAGTGGAACTGATTTGTTATTTACTTTCGCAACCATTGGTGATTTTCCTGTAACAGGGCAATCATACCAGCTGCAGATCACTGCCTCCTTACCGGATGATGAAAGAAATTCGAATGATACCTTACTCCGTTCATTTGCCAGGTATGCTCCTGTAGTGTCCGGTGTGTCGGCAGATACCAGTATTTGTACCGGCGGTACCGCTATATTAAAAGCGTTTGGCGGCAGCAGTTATACCTGGGCAGGCGGGCCTTCAGCTGTTTCTTATAGTGTGAGCCCATTGGTCAGCACAACCTATACCGTTATGATTGCAGATGTAAACGGATGCGCTAACAGTTCTGCGTCAGTGCAGGTAACAGTATTGCCATTGCCAGTTGTAAATGCAGGGGCTGACGTTGCAATGTTGCGTGGCAGCAGCATAACGCTCACGGGTACTGGAGAAGGTGCGCTGAGCTGGAGTACAGGTGCTGCTACTGCACAAACAATTGTGTCTCCACAAACCACTGCTACTTACACATTGACAGCTACAGCTGCCAATGGATGTAAGGCAAATGATGATGTGCTGGTGACAGTAAACTTCAGCGCCATCAACGTGCAGCCATCTGTACTCGACATGGGCAATGTAGTAAAGGATTCTGCTTCCGTTAAATTTGTAGTGGTAACTAACACCGGCACCTTACCAGAAACCATTGACAGCATCACCGGATTACTGGATCCGTTTGGAAGCAGTTTTGCTTTGCCACTCACTTTGCCGGCGGGTACCAGTGTATCCATTCCCTTTAGGTTTATACCCGATGCATTGTTGTTCTATCAGAATCAGTGCGTTTTAAATACCACTGCAGGAAATTTCAATATTACCTTATCAGGCAAAGGCGTGGTGGCTGCACCTGCATGGATGGTGGTTCCTTCTTACTACGACTTTGGCAGGGTGGAAAGAAATACCAATATAACCAAACGTTTTGCGGTAACGAATACGGGCAATATACCCATCAGGATATCATTGCTCAGCAGCAGCAGCCCCAGATTTGTACCTGCCGTAAATGGTAATATAAATATTCCCGTTGGTGCAAGTGTGCCATTAGACATCCGGTTTAACCCAACGGCTGTTGATAGCTACAATGGATTTATCACCATTCGAACCAGTACAACCGATCTGAGTCTTACAAGGGTGATCGTGGCAGGGGAAGGTTATATCAATGGTAATCCTCCCGTACTGAATTTTGTAAGCCAGTCACCTTTTAATGGAGAGGGGGGCGTTTTCCCTGCAGTGGGTTCTCCCGGCGCATATACCTACTCGGTTGTATACAGTCATCCCGATAGCATTGAACCGAGAGCGGGCTTTCCCAAAATTGGTATTGATAAAAACAATGATGGCGACTGTATCGATCCCGGAGAAGGTATTTATAGTATGGTGAAGCAAGGTACAGCAAATACCTGGAGGAGCGGTGTTACTTACACCTTTACCACCAGCCTGGCTTTGAATAACACCTACGGCAACCAGTTTTATGCAACGGATGTGCTGGGCAATGTGGCTGTAAATTCACTCTATTCCCCAGGGCCCATTGTTACCAGGGAAACACTTGACCTGCACATTTTTGCAAGTGATATTAGCTTCAGCAATACCAACCCGGCTGTAAACCAGACTTTCACCACCACTGCAACGGTACATAACAATTCTCCTTACAGCGCTGCAGATGTGGAAGTGCGGTGGTATTACAAAGACAGTATTTATTTTTCAAAGGATACCATTCCTTTTATTGATGCCAACAGTTCGGTATCACTTACTAAAGAAATGGCATTTGCACCTGACGGGTTTTATGCCATCAAAGTATGGATAGATACACTCCGGCAGCTCGGCGAAACCAATATCCTGAATAATTATGCCAGCAGACCGGTGATCGTTGGAACGTTTACAGTACCCGGAGTGATAGATATTACCGCCAATGCTGCACCTTCTGTATGTAACAAGGGTAAAACAAATTTCTATGGTAAAGCAAATTATCGTGGTTTAAATCTTGCCGGTACTCCACCGGTAGAGGGTGCAACTATTACGTTGAAAATTTACAGCCCGGTTGAGCAGACCTTTATACTAAACACTGACATAAAAGGAGATTGGTTTTTCCGCTGGGATCCCTGTGCACTGGAAGGTGAACCGGAAGGTTGTGAAGGACCGGCTTGTGGGGTACCCTACACCTACACGGTAGAAGTTACCGATTTTACGCTTACAAGTCCTTTACTGGAGCAAACCTTTACTATTCCATGCGTAAGCTGTATAAGGGAAGGTGATATACGGCATTTTGGTAACCCTTCGGGTTGTATACTGGAAAATGAATTTTTCACCTACACACAAAGCATCGAAAATTTTATTTACGATGAACAAAATAATAAACTTTGTGCACCTACAGTGTACAGGGATACCATTGAAGTGTACCGGAATGGGCAGCTTTGGGCAAGGCACACGCTTGATTCAATTGTTACCTGTACTGCCGTCTCATTTACCGATACGATAACGGGGTTGCCTGTTGGTCAACACAGTATGAGTTATACGCATACTTATTACACTGCGGCAGGCGAAAGACGGGAAACTACGGTCAATTCTTTTTTCGAGGTGCTTCGTGCCATTACTGATCTTAGCCTGGAAGGCATCTCACGTACGGGATTAAAATCATTTGCTTTTAGCGATGTTATAAAGGTTTGTGGTGTACCGGCTGGTCCTCATGTGGTATATCTCTACGATTCAGTTCCCGGCTACGGCAACAAACTGCTGATTGATTCCTTTGTGGTAAATTATGTACCTGCGCCGTTTGGTAAAGTCTATCTTTCTTATGACAATCCCGACTGGCAAATCGGATATCATTATCTCACCATTATAACCGATGTGAGGAATACAGTGACGGAGTTGAATGAAAACAACAATGTACTGGAAGCTGTTTTTTATGTGCAGGAGCCTGACATAACGATCAGTGGGATACGCAACTCCAATACAGCACTTGTTGCAGGCTCATTGGTTAACTTTACTGCAAATGTGTACAATCGGGGCTCGGCGGTAAGAGATCCTTTTAAAGTTGAATTTAAAGTAAATGGTGTGCCGCTGGGTACCAAAATAAATGTACCGGCAATTAACAACGAGCAAACCATCGTAGTGGTATCTGCTCCTTATGTGGTACCGGCCAACCCTTGCCCTGTGCAGGTATCAGCTTTTGCAGATGTTGATCTGGTGATCCAGGAATTCAGAGAAGACAACAATGCAGACACCGTGCAGCTGGGTGTGAATATAAATGCCGGAAGAAGCTGCGGCAATGATGAAATAGATCCTACCGGGGCAGGATTTTTTAATGAAGATGATTTCCTGGGCACCTCGGAATGCACTCCTTATACTGTGCTGAAAGGCGTACGCAGTTATTTTGCCACTACCGTAAGAAACAATGGCAACAGGGATGCAAGAAATATCCGGGTACAGTTTAAATTAAATGGACAGGTATTGGGTACAGATTTGATTGCCAGCCTGAATGCAGGTGAGTTTGTTGCTTCCGGATTTTTCCACACATTTGATACAGCCGGAAGATTTATCGTAAATGCTTTTGCAGACTACACCAGGGAGATATGTGAGATCAACGAAACAGACAATATCGGGAACATCCATATTGATACGAGGCCCACTTTGGGAGACCTGCAAATACTTTCCCAGCACATTGCCCCCAGTAACCTCAATCCTGATCCTGGCCAGTCAATCAGTATCGTTTCTTCTATACTCAATATAGGCGATGCACCGGTTGGCCCAACAAGGGTGCGGTTTTGGGTAAATGATGTACAGCTGGGCAGCGATATTCAGCTGGATACCATTTTTGCCGGACAGGATACAACGGTAATGGCGGATGAAAACTATTCCTCATCCATTGTAGGCTTAAAAGTAATTAAGGTTACTGCAGATGTATTGGGCAAGCAGCCGGAAAGACGGGAGTCCAACAATGAAGCCACCAGGAGTATCATTGTGGGTGCTGCGCCCGACTTTGCCAACAGCCTGAATGAAGCCATTACTTTATCACCTGCATTTTTTGGGCCAGGCGACAGCGTTACCATATGTAATTACATCCGAAATTATGGCGGCGATGGTGGCACTGCATGGATGCGTTTTTACTATCGCCGGGCAGATGGTGAAAAAGTATTGCTGGACAGTGTACAGTTTACTATGAATGAAAACGACAGCTTCAGGGTCTGCGGCAGGTTCCTGATACCGGAAGCGGTAAAACAGATCATTACAGAAATTGATCACAGCAGCCCACCAGAGTTTAACGTGCTGAATAATATTGACAGCCTGCTTATCGGTAACGTAATACCGGTTACGCTGATCTCTTTTAATGGCAGTATAAAAAATAAAATGGCCTGGCTTCAGTGGAAAACAGCGCAGGAGATCAATCTCTCCCATTTTGAATTGCAAAGAAGTGTGGATGGAAGAATCTTCCAGTCGATAGGTTATGTCAGTGCCAGCAACAGGGCCGGAGTGATGCAGTATCAGTACACCGACAGCTCATTTATGTTGTTACCTGCAGAGGGTATTTACTACCGGCTTAAAATTACTGATATGGATGGTACGTACCGGTATAGCCAGGTGGTGCAGTTGTCTAAGCAGCCTGTTAAGGATCAAATGGAAGTGTATCCCAACCCGGTAAAAAATATACTAACCGCAAAGGTCACGGCTGCTTCAAACTACAGTTGTACTTTGCTGGTGCTGGATGCGGCCGGTAAAAAGCTGGTACAGCAGCAGGTAATGGTACAGCAGGGCGTACAGGCCATACCGGTAGAGGTAAGCCGATTTGCCAAGGGGTTGTACCTGTTGCAATTGTTGCGGGCAGACGGCACTGTTATGCAGATCAAGTTTGTAAAGGAGTAATCATTGGAAGTATGTGGATTTTATTCTTTCCTTTCCTGATCTGAGGGTGATGCAAAGGGCCATAATAATATTTTTGATAAACAAAGTAAACTGCTATGAGATCAATTGGTTTTTTCCTGCTGGTATTTTTAGTTGTTGGTTCACCAGTAATGGCACAGCCTTCTTTGTTGAAGCTGCAGGCTGCTGTTAAAAATCCGGCAGGTGTAGGCCGTGTAATAGTCAATACCAAGATACCAACGCAGGCAACGATACAACTCACCGATAATATACCTGCTGCAGTAGACAATATGCCGCAATGGTTGTCAACCATAATGAACTTCAGGGCCGGTGTGGACGAGTTCAGGTTTACAGGAAAAAAACTCAAGACAAAGGATAACTGGCACATACATTACCTGCAGCAGTTTTACAAAGGGGTTCCTTTGCAATATGGCATGGCAAGTGTGCTTTCGTATGCTGGTAAGGCGCAGCTGCTGCAATTGGAGTTATTTCCGGTTCCTGACAACTTGGACGTGCGGCCTGTATTGAGTGCTGGTGCGGCATTTGACAAAGCAAAGTTGTATTTGAATGCAGAAAAATATGTGTGGGATAATTATTCAGGCACTGACCCAAGCTTCCTTCCGCCGGTTGCTACACTTACCATTATTGAACATCCAAAACAAAAAGGGGAGATGGTACTTTGCTACAAACTGAGGATGGCTGCAAGCAGGCCGATGAAGTATATGGATGTGTATGTCAGTGCTGTAAATGGACAAATAATTTTGTCAAATGATCTAGGAAGACAAGCATGCAATGTACAACAGCCACCAAAGGCTTCTGCAATTAGAGAAGATATTGAAATCCACAAACCAGTGGGCAGTAAACCCGGGATAGGACAGGATAGCGGTTACAAAAAGACTGCCCTTTCAAATGCAATAGGTAATACACGTTACAGTGGACAAAAAGAATTTATAACAGATGAAGGAAGCGGTATTGCAGACAAGCCATTTCGTTTGAGGGCAATAGGCTTCCGTGACAGGCATGATATTATTACTTTAGATTATGGGGACAGGGTAAATAATTTTGGAAATGATGCTGGCTCGGTTGATTTTGTAGACAATGATAATTTTTGGACAGAATATGCAGACGCGGATATGTATACCCGTAACCCAACTTTATCGGGGATTGATGTTCATTTTAATATGCAGGTATTGAGCGATTATTGGGCTAATAAACAAGGCCGGAATAGTTGGAATAATGAAGGAGCTCCCGTTATAAGTTATGTAAATACGCAAATACTTATTGACAATGTTCCGGTAAGAAATAATGCAGCCTGGATTTCGTCACGGCAAGCTATTTATTTTGGCAATGGAACATATTCAAGAAGCTCGCCAGAAGGTAAGTTGGCATATACGCCACTGGATATTTGTGCACATGAATTTGGCCATGCTGTCACCAGTACACTTTTGGCCAGTCCTGATAATACAGGCTTTTTAACGGAGGGAGAACCGGGCGCTTTAGACGAGGGGTTTAGTGATATCTGGGGAGCTTGTAATGTTAACTATTATAATCAGTTGTTTGATAACGGGCTACAAAAAGATGTATGGAAGCATGGAATTGAACATAACCCTTATTCCAGGCCAACCAGGCACCTGAAAGAACCCAAAAGTTCCGGGCAACCCGATACATATAAAGGGACAAATTGGCAAGTTGGAGGCTATGACCGTGGGGGTATCCATACCAATTGTACTGTGTTAAGTAAATGGTTTCAGCTAATTACAGATGGAGGCAATGGTATCAACGACGCAGGGATTGCATACAACATAACTGCAATGGGTTTTGATAAAAGCGAACAACTTGTGTATAAAACTGAAGCTATGCTTTTAGCGGATGCTGATTTTGAAACTACCAGGAATGTATCTATTGAAGCCGCAGAGTTATTGGTCGGTACAGATATTGATCATCCTCTAACTGCTGAAGATGTAGCAAAAGTAAAAGAAGCCTGGATAGCCGTGGGCCTTGGAAGTGATTTTACCATCTATGATATTTACAATCAACCTGCTGTTTTTACAACCAACAATTTTCAAAGCATTGCTATTGGAAAAGACAACCAGCTATGGGCAGGAACCAATCGCAACGGTTTATACAGTTTTGATGGTTCATCATGGACGAAGTCAACTGCGGCTATTTCAGACTATAATATAAATGATATTAAAGCAGATAAATCTGGCGCTATCTGGATTGCAGAATCTGGCAGAGGTGATGGTAATGATCAATTCAGCGCAGGTGGCGGAGTATATAGATTTCCCGGAACATCATTTTCCGGGTATGATTTTTATGGAGATGCCAATGGACTGATAACAAGAAATGTACGAAGTCTTTTTATTGATACTACTAATACCAGTATCTATATACCCCCGGTATGGACGGCAAACTTACCACATTTTTTACCAATACCGCTTAACAGTACAAAGAGAGGTGGTGTTTGCTTTGGTGTAAACAGCAATGGCTTTTTTACAGGTATGGGAGCCCAAATGCTTGATAGTACCAGGGGTACAAGCTGTATTGGAGGTGATAAAAGCGAAGTATGGGCTTATGTAAAAAACAACACTAATGGCCCTGATTCCTGCCAGCTGCTTCGATATAATGCGCTGCTTTTTCAATATATCGGTAATTACAATCCTGTAAATGTGCCTCAACTACCAACAGGCTTTGAAGCCAATGCAATTTACGCAGATGCTAAAGGTAACCGTTGGATTGGATTGAGATCCGGTGGGATGGTTACGATGGATGTTAATGGAAGCTGGCATACCATCAATTTCCCGGGTATTTTTCCTGCGAATGCTTCGGTTAAATCGAATGCTATTGCAGGCGATGCTGACAGTGTTTATATTGGAACAGACAGCGGGTTGGTAGTGTACAATGGTTTAGGCCTTGATGTTGCCGCGAATTACAGGAGGCTCACGCTTAATGATGGACTGCCTTCCAGTAAAGTGAATGGTATATGCAGGGATACGCTCCGGGGAGGATTATGGCTGGCAACAGATAACGGTATTGCGTTTATGAAAATGAGAGATGGAAGGGGAATCAATATTACACGATTTGACTATGACCTTTGTCCAGGGCCAGGATTTTTCAGACTGGCTTTTAATACGACAGGCCGGTTTAATGGAGGTACAACGGCAAATAAATTTATCGTAGAACTAAGTGATGAGTATGGTAGTTTTAATGACAACCCTTTAAACTTGCTTACAATAAACGATGCACCTGTAGAAAACCAGGAATATATCCGGAACATACCCATTCCCCCAGGCTTAAAAAACAGCTTGCGATACAGTGTACGCGTAAGAGCTACTAATCCTTTTGTAAATGCTGTATTTGATAATGTTGTTATTTATACCAAAACTTTTCCATCAGCAGGGTCTAATATTTTACGTGCCAACTTTGAATGTGAAGAGGGAGATTGGACGCATTATTACCATGCAAATAGTGAAAATAGTTATGAAATACTCGGGAGCCGTTTATTAAGTCTTAAAAAAAATGGTAATAACCTTGGTACAGTTGATAATGGCAATGGCACATTGGCTGTTGTTGTTACCACTATTGCGGCTGCTGGTACCAATCAACCTGCCGTAGTAAACAATCCCGGAATATTAAACACCTATTATTCAATGAACCGGTATTGGGAAGTAAATGGTGCACCCCAACCATTAGCTAGAAGGGTAGGAGTAAGATTTTATTTTACAGACCAGGATATACACGATGTAAATGGCGGTTATCCGTTGAACCCCGTGAAACCAGAACAAATGGTTTTTTATAAGGCAGGTGGCACTGATTGCAATACAAACCCGGCTTCTGGGTTTAGTAATTGTTCAACATTGATTGGCTTGATTCATGAAACGCCCACATTTAGTTTTCCAACACTTACCTGGAAACATACTGACCTGGGAGATGGCTATCATATGGCAGAGTTTGAAGTAGATAGCTTTAGTGGTGGTGGTGGCGGCATAACACTTGGTGGCGGTGCTTTCAACAATGGCCTTGCAGTAAGTATACAGAGTGGCAACTGGAGTGATCCGGCCACATGGAGTACCCACTTAGTGCCGGATCAAAATACTGCCGTGTTTGTGAACCACCTTGTAACGGTTGATATAAATGGAGAATGTAAAACCTTGAAAGTAGCAACTCCTGGTGAAATAAAAGTTTTGACAGGGAAAAATCTTAAAGTGTTTAAGTAAGTTTTGTGAAGACCATTTAGCCTGTAATTATTTTTCTTCTTCAACTTATGTCTTTAAATGAAGCAGATGTTCATCAATAAAATATAAAAGCAGCTTGAACAAAATTTCATGTAATTTCCTTTTGGATTTACCTTAAACCAAGAAAGAAAATACAAGCCAGTATGCTTATACGCTTTTTTAGCATTTTTTCATTGTTGTTTTTACTGCCATATTCTTTATTTAGCCAGTCTGCCGAAAGAATAAAAATAGACTCTGCCAAAACAAAAGTGCTGTTGTATAAAAAAGGCGACAGCGCTTACATGAACACCTGCTTTTATATCGCAGACCAGTTTATGGATATTGACATGTACGACAGTGCACAGATCTGGCTGAATGAAATTGCCGCATTGGTGCCAATAAAAAAGCCCACACACTTTAATTTTTACCTGGCTGTCAATCAAACCATCACTTATTACTACAATGGACTTAAACAAATTGGTTTAAAAGAAGGAGAACGGGCGCTTTCTATTGCCAAACAACTCAAAGACAGCATTTACCTGGCAACAGCCTACAATATCTCAGGTGTTTTTCTAATGAACAGCGACAGTTTTTCCAAATCGCTTACGTATTTTAAAGAAGGGATCAAATATTGCAGGCAGCCGCCATACGCACCCAAATATTTAGTGATCTCAAAACCACATAACCTGTATGGCAATTTGGGTGAACTGTACTTAAAAATGAAAATGTTCGACAGTGCAAGATCCTGTTTGTTGCGCTCGGTGCAGCTGGCAACTGAAATTCCTTCCTATAGGGGTGTGGCAGCAGCCCAAAATTTATTGGGCATTCTTGCTGCTGAACAGGGTTTGTGCCAGGATGCGATTGGAAACCAGCACACCGCTTTGCAACTGGGATTGAAACACCGGCAGATCGACCTGGCACTGATTGCTTATGGCGACCTGGCCGAATGTCATCAGAAATTACATCAGTCAGACAGTGCGGTGTATTTTCTGCAAAAGGGATTTGGCTTGATAAAGGAGCAGTCATCCATCATCAATAGCTTTTTTAAGAAAGACTTTTTAGAAGATGCTATTGCCGTAACTGAAAAAATTAATCATGATGCATTATTAAAAGAAGCCCTTGCACAAAAGGCAGCTTTGTTTGCCGGGCAAATGGACAGTTATGACAAACAGGTTACGTTATTGGTGGCTGCCAGTATCGGCAATGAAACAAGGGCAGCGAACCTGGAAATAGAGGACTCAAAAAAAGAACAGTCGCTGGCCAATACCAGGTTGATCATTGTGTTGCTGATCCTGATCAGTGTTATCGTATTGTTGCTTGTAACAAGGTATTATCATCGCAGGCAATTAAAGGAAATTGAAATCAGAAACCGGATCAGCCGGGATCTGCATGATGATATCGGCGCATCCCTCAGCAGCATGAATATTTATGGCGGGCTGGCTGCAAGTGTGTGGGATACCCAGCCACAGCAAAGTAAGTTGATGCTTGGCAAAATTGCTGATATTTCAAGGGGACTGGTGGACAGGATGGGTGATGTGGTGTGGAGTCTGAAAGCTGCTGACGACGGAAAGCAAAGCATCGAAACAAGATTGAGAAATTACGCCAGTGAACTGCTGTCGCCAAAAGATATCATCTGTGATTTTGAAATTGCTGAAAACCTGTCTGCTGCCATTACCCATCCGGAAGCAAAGAAAAATATTTTGCTGATTGTAAAAGAAGCCATCAATAATATTGCAAAATACAGCGAAGCCACAAAAGCCGTGGTTTCAATTCAACAGCAGGAAGGAAATATGTTGTTAATCATCAGGGATAATGGGCGGGGTTACGCAGCGGGAAATGTACGTGAGGGAAACGGTTTGCAAAATATGCAGCAACGTACAAAGCAATTAAACGGCGATTGCAGCATTATTTCATCTCCAGGCAATGGAGTTACGATCACCTGCATTGTTCCTATGGCTACAATTAGCTATAAGCCGTAAACATTCTGTTGCTTACTTTTATACTATGATACGGATAGCAGTATATGATGATAACAAAGCAAGGCGGGAAAGCCTGGAAGCTTTTATGCAGTTAACGCCCGGTATGGAGTTTGCCGGCAGTTTTGAAAACTGTGCCAATATTGATGCTGATATAATTGCCGCTAATCCGGATGTTATCTTGATGGATATTGAAATGCCCGTGGCAGATGGCATTGACGGTGTACGCCTGGTGAAAAAAAACAATCCCCATATAAAGGTGATCATGCAAACAGCTTTTGACGATGAGGATAAAGTGTTTGCAGCCATCCAGGCTGGTGCGGAAGGTTATATTTTAAAAACGGCTTCCATTACACAAATTGCACAAAGTATCGATGAGGTAATGAATGGAGGCGCCAGCATGAGCCCCAGTATCGCATTAAAAGTAATGCGGTATTTTAATGAACAACCAGCACAGCTCCCTTATAACCTCACTACCAAAGAAACCGAAACCCTGAAGTTTTTATCCAAGGGTTTGAGCTATAAAATGATTGCCGACCAAATGGGCATCAGTTATTTCACTGTGAACAACCATGTAAAAAAGATTTACGAAAAACTACAGGTGCATTCCCTCGGCGAAGCAGTAGCCTTAGCGTACAAACAAAAACTGGTATAATGCTATTCCTGACCCCTAAACCCTAAACCCTAAACCCTAAACCCTAAACCGTAACTCCCAACTACCTCCCAACTACCTCTCAAATAAACCCCATATTAATCCCATATGCCACCAGTTCTCCCGAAGATTTGGTTTGCGTCTTTTTTAATAAACTTTGCCGGTGGTTGTCAATGGTTTTAACCGCAATATTGAGCTGTGCTGCTATTTGTTTACTGCTGTTGCCAACGGCCAGGTAGCGGAGCACTTCTATTTCTCTTGCACTTAGTTTGGGCAGTCCCCCAAATGTATCAGGTATGGTTTTTCCATCCGTGCAAAAAAAGTGCTGGCAGCTGTCCTCATAACTGTCGAGTATGCTCATCATGGCCACACCATCTTTTTTGATATGAGAAATATCGGTTACTAACGTCAAACCGTATGCTATTCTTCCTTCGGCATCCCACACATGTTCCGCATATTGTATCATCATCCATTTGTATTTTCTATCAATTCCCATCAGCCTGGTATAAATTGTTGGCCGCACCTGCTGTTTTTTTTCATTATTCAATCCCATCAAAAAAGAAATGTAGTAGTTGGTAAAAGCAAACAGTTTAGGTCCGTCGTCCGGGTGCATGTTCATAAAAAGCCTGTCAGGAGGGTGGTTTATCAATTCTGATACCTTCATGTCTAGTATTTTTTCAAGCATTCCGCCCGCAGCAGTTGAAGTTCCTTTTGCAACATCTGCCTCAAACCAGAAATAGGGCCCCACTGCAAGTTTTTTAAATTGCTCAATTACAGGAGTGAAATGCAGGAGCGGATCGATATTTTCAACTGCTGTATTGCCCCCAAAATTTTCTTTAAAGTCTTCCCGCCTTACAGGGGTGAGGACTGGTTTGTTGCTGTTCATGTTTTTTAGCCCGGAGTATTTTCTATTGCTGCTGAATCGGTTAAATGACCTGCGGACAAAGTTATGCAGCGGTTTATTTGCTGCTTATCGCTATATATAGCTATATCAATTCCATAAATGCTAGGTATTAATCCCTATTGGCCGGGATTTTTGCCGTCATTAATTTTCAATGTTGAAAATTGACCTGGTATCCTTGCTTAGTAAAACCACTAATTCACAGCAGCAAACAGGTGAATGATCTAAAGAGTACAATTGGTTTGCGGTGGTTGATGCTGACTAGTATTAGCTATTTCCACAGTGCCGATGATAGCTCAATTTTACACAGTCTATATGATGATGATTACAAGTAGGTAAAGCACCATCCTGATTTTTTCAATACCCTGCAGAAAGCCATGTAGTTAAGAAAACGGGTTGTCTTGCTACAAAAATCTAAACCCGGCAAAAATTGTATGAATAAATTTTACTTCAGGCTATTGGTATTTATTTTTTGTCTAGGCATAACGGCAGGGCTTAGGGCACAGGTTACGGTAACTGGTAATGCCAATACTACACCTGCATTGGCTGCCACGTATACTTCTTTGGCCAATGCAGTTACTGCGTTGCAAGGTATTACTGCAATATCCGGACCGGTAACCATTACGTTGGCAGCAGGCAATCCGCAAACAGCACCTGTGGGCGGCTACGAAATACGCTTTGCTGCAACTACCACCGGCGCCCGGTCTGTCACTTTTAATGGAAACAATAATACCATCACTGCCAATGCAGCATTAGTGAGTGGAAGTTTAACAGACGGCATTTTTAAAATTATTGGAGCTGACTTTATAACCATACAAAATTTTACTTTAAGAGAAAACCCATCCAACAGCAACTCCGCTGCCGCCACCAATAATATGACTGAATGGGGAGTAGCATTGCTGTATAGTTCGGCAACCAACGGGGCACAAAACAATCTCATCAGGCTTAATACTATTAGTTTAAACAGGGCGTATAGTAACAGCTTTGGTATATACAGTAATACAAGACATACTTCCACGGTTGTAACTGTCACTGCGGATATTACAGCAGCTACAGGTGCAAACAGCAGTAATTTTATTGCATCCAATAATATCAATAATGTAAATGCAGGGATCGCAATGATAGGATCGGGGAATGCTGCATTTATGGATATATCAAATAGTATTGCGCAAAATGTTATCAGTAATTCGGGAGGGCAAAGTGCTGCTTCAAATTTTATCTCAAATTCAGGCAGTAGCTATGGCATTTTTATAAACAACCAGAAAAGTGAAAGCGTAAATAATAATACTATTGCAAGCGCCGGTACAGGTGCAACTTCAGTCGCCATGAGAGGAATATTTAAAACCTATTCTACAGTGCCAACAGGAACATTTTCCACAAATATTAGCTCAAACAACATTACTATTGATCATGCTTTTTCTTCGGGTGTACTTGAAGGTATTCGCAGCGAAGGAATATCAGCCCCGTTGTCAACTGCCTCCATCAGCATTTTGTCTAATGTGTTTCAAAATATCTCTGTATCGGCAGCCAGCTCCTCTGCAACTATTACAGGTATCACCAATACTTCTCAATGCGGTGTATTAAACATCAATAATAATATTTTCAGGGGAGCCAGTTCTACAGCCACTACCGGAGGGTTTACGGCTATATCAAATACTGGTGCAGTTCAAACAACTGTAAACATAAATCTCAACCAGGTTGGAGATGCATCGGGTAATGCTGTAACTTTTTCGGCTGCCACTTCAGGTGCATTAACAGGAATAAGCTGTGCTACCATTGCTGCAGGAGCAGTGCTTTCTATCAGCAACAATAATTTCCAGGGCTTTGTACAAACTGTAGCAGGTACTGGTAATCATAACTATATCACTTATTCTCATGCGGCAAATTCAGCAACTACAGATAATGTCAACGCTAATTTCTTCGTCAACATTATAGCAAACACTTCTGGTAGTATTAATTTTATCAGCCGAACCGGTACCATGGCCACTGCAGCAGGTGCCACAGAAAATTGTAATGGCAATGCTATTATAGGAACGTTCTCAAAGCCAGTAGCCGGAGGCACTGTAACACTCTGCAACGCAGGCTCAGGTTCTTTATCTGGCAACAGCATGGTACAAACAGGCAATAATTTTTCAAATATTTCTGTAACCGGTGCCACAGTAATGAATGGCTGGATCAATACAGAAGGAGGAGTATCAGGTCCAACCAAAACAATCAGCAATAATACTTTTAGTAACTGGGCTTGTGGATCTGGTACTGTGGTAGTAATGCGTACAGACTTTAGTGACAACAATACCTCAGTCAGCAATAATACTATATCAAACATTAGTGCATCTGCTGCCATCACGGGTATTTCATTGGGCAATAGTAATAAGGGGGCATTGCAAAGTTGCTCGGGCAATACCATTACAGGTTTGACATCTACGGGGGCAGCTACAGTATTGGGCATATTTGGTGGTTCTGCATCCATCACCACGCTGAACGTCAGTAACAATATTATCAGTGATATTGCTACCAATGTAGCCGGTTCTTTTGCAGCCATACGGATGTTTACTGCCGCCACCACCAATGTGTTTAAGAATAAGATCTATAATATTTCCGGTACGGGCACAGCTACATTGGTAAATGGTATTGATGTGCAGTCTGCTGCTGTGGGTACTTATAATATTCACAATAATATTGTGGGAGATTTGATAGCCTCTGCCAGCAGCAGTGTAACGGCCATAAGAGGTATCAGCCTGCTGTCGGTAAACGCAGGAACGACTTATGATGTATTTTACAATACTGTTTATATCAATGCCACCTCTTCGGGTGCAAATTTTGGCACAGCTGCCTTTTATGCCGGTGCCAGTGCCACTGCAGCCAATGCTGTATTAAGCCTTCGTAATAACATTTTTGTCAATACTTCTGCTTCAAACGGCACAGGTGTAACAGCATCGTACAGACGCAGTTTAAACGCTTTAAATAATTTAGACAACAGTTCTAATAATAATATTTTCTATGCAGGCACGCCATCTGCCACCAACCTTATTTTTTACGATGGTACCAACAGCGATCAAACACTGGCAGATTACAAAACCAGGGTTACGCCACGAGATGCAGCTTCTTTTACAGAGCTGCCGCCATTTTTAAGTACGCTTGGTGGTAGTGCAAATTTCTTACACCTTAATCCAGGCCTTGGTACCCAGGCAGAAAGCGGAGCTGTAAATATTGCTGCTTATACAGATGATTTTGATGGCAATATCCGGCAGGGAAATCCTGGCTATACCGGTGTTGGTACAGCGCCGGATATTGGTGCAGATGAAATTGCCAATGAGACTAATCCGCCGGTTATTACTTACACAACCATCACTTCGCCTATCTGTATTTTTTCGGGCATGACGGTTTCTGGTGTTGTCATCAAAGATTCTTCCGGTGTTCCGTTAACCGGTGCATTGGTTCCAAGAATATATTTCCGGAAAAATGCAGGTGCCTGGTTTTCGGCAGCAGGTGTTAATACAGGCGGCGTTGCAAAAAACAGTACCTGGAAGTTCACTATTACAGAAGCCTCTATGGGTGGAGTGGTTGTGGGAGATGTAATCTCTTATTACATCATCGCACAGGATATTATGCCAACGCCTAACATAGGTGCCAATCCGGGTGCAGGTTTGGCGGCAAGCAATGTAAACACGGTAACCACTGCCCCAGCTTTCCCTAATAGCTACACGGTTTCTGGTAGTTTAAATGGATTATATACCGTGGGTGTTGGCGGCAATTTTACCACCTTTGCTGCTGCGGTAGCAGCCTACAACAGTGCCTGTTCACTGGCAGGCCCGGTTATTTTTGAATTGACAGATACCTTATATACAACTCCCTCAGAAACTTTCCAGATAAGCATCAATAATCATATTGATGCCAGTGCGGAAAAACTTTAACCATCCGGCCTTCGGCGACTGCTGCTCCATCAATTACGGCGGCAAGTGCCAACTCAATCATCCGGCTAAATGGCGCCAGGTATGTAATTTTTGATGGCAGGCAAAGTGGTACGGGTTCAGTAAAATCACTCACCATTTCCAACACCGGTACTGGCGCTACTTTCAGTTTTGTAAATGCTGCGCAAAACAGTACGGTAAAATTTTGTGTGATAAAAGGACAAAGCACAAACAGTAGTTCCGGAACTGTTTTGTTTGGCTCTTCTAATAATGTTAATGATACGATTGACAACAACGATATAACGGATGCCAACGCACAACCTCTTTATGGAATTCATTCAACAGGATCAGCAAACAATAATATCAGTATCACCAACAATAACATTTCTAATTATTACCATTTAACAGATTACTCAGCAGGTATTTTTATTAGTAGTACGAGCGGATGGACGATTACTGGTAACCGGCTGTTTCAAACAGATACAAGACTGTACAATGGTGATGGCAGTTTTGGCATATACATATTTGGCGGACAAGCACATACAATAAGTAACAATATCATTGGTTTTGCAAATGCTGCAGGTACAGGCACAACCAATATGATTGCCAATTCCGTTTTGTTACCAGGATTCCCTGCTGCTTACAGTTTCACAGGCACCAAGGTAAATCATCAATATTTTCCAATTTATGCATACTTTACTTCAGGAGGCGTTGCATCGGCCATTGATGGTAATATTATTTCAGGTATTGCTTATTTATCTGGTGACAGAACTAACTTTTTTACAGGTATTTATGTTGCTAATGGAACAGCCAATATTGGTTCTGTGGCTGGCAATATTATTGGTTCTGAAAGCGGCAACAATTCACTGTACCTGGTGAGCAGCGGAGTCAGTAAGTTTTCTGATGGTGGAAGAAGCCGGGGTATTTTTGCCAACAGTAACAGTTCTGTTGCCATTCAAAACAATAAAATTGGTGGCATACTCATTTCTTCAACAGCAGATACGCTGAATGCAAATTTTGATGCTGTCTTAATTGGTGGCACAGCAAGTTATACAGTTAGCAATAATTTTATTGGCAATGCAGATGCTAACAACCTAAGGTTGGGTTATGCCAGCTCTGGTGGATTGCTTTCTAACACAGGAACGCTTTCATTTACTTCCGGCTCCGGTGCTTATGGATTACCTGCTTTTAATGGCCTGGGTGGTATTATCTGTTATGTAACGGGAAATTCGCTTGCCATTACGGGTAACACTTTCAGAGGTTGGTCTCTTTCAAGCTATATTAATCATGTTGTAGGAGTGTACACAGAAGGAAATATGACAGGACTTACGCCATCTATTAATATCAGTAATAATAATTTTGGTACAGCTTCCAGAGGTTGGTTTGACTTTGCTGTTCCCGGCAATCTGCCAAGGGTAGTTGGTATTCAACAAATTAATGATGTGGTGACATCTGTTACCATTTCTGGTAATGATTTCAGAGGGGGGAGTTATATAAACAGTACAGTTCAGAATTCTTCCATACTGATGATAGAACAGCGTGGAAATGCTGTTGCTAATAGTAATATAAACATAAACAATAATAGCATTACAGATCTTTTACTTCAAACACAGGATTTAATATTCATTCAATCTTATGCAGATCTTACTGCTACCAGTAAACGAGTAATTGATAATAACCGTGTTGTGGGTAATTTATCAACTACAGGTGGGGTAAAATTCATTGAGTCCGCAGGAATTTCCATAGCAGGAAGCCAGGTATCCATCACTAATAATAATTTTTCTAATGTTATTGCCGGGAGCTCTGTATTTGGAATCCAGGAATATTCCGGAGGGATCGTAGCCAACGGCTTTGCACAAAAAAAAATAAATAATAATACGTTATCCAACTGGGTTGTTAATAATACTTTTTCTTCAGCTACTGGTATTGAAGTAGCCAATATGGGATCCTTACTGTCTCAATCAGATTCAATTTGCAATAATGTATTATCAAATATTACTGCAAGTAATGGATTGAATGGAATTTCATCAGGTTATTCCAATCTTATTTATGGCAATGCGGCATCTGTTATTGAAATCAGTAATAATCAATTGTCGGGTTTCATTAGCAACGGTTCCTTTTTTGGAGATGCTGTATCAGGGATTTACGTTGATAATTCTAATATGAATTCTAAAACCTTTGTAAGGAATAATTCAATTTCAGCACTAAACAACAGCGGTACGGATAATATTAATTTTGGAATTTTATTAGGGCCAGCAGGTAACAATATTGAAGTAAGCGGCAACAGGATCTATGATATTTCCGGGAATGGTACAGGTTTTCTGGGAACAATAGTAAGTGGCATCAGTACAGGCTTTGACCTTTCATTTGGTGGTGGTGCAGCCAAAAATGTAAACATCTATAATAACCTGGTAAGCGATTTAAGGGCAACCATAACCGGTAGTGCCATTTTTCCTGCCGTAGCTGGTATTAACCTGGTTGGAGGCGGAGACAGTCTGCATGTATTTAATAATACGGTAACTATTAATTCTGTTAACTCTAATGGCAATTCTTTTTTTTCTACCGCAGCACTTTTCTCCAATACCACCGCAAAAAGTTTTGTGAGGAATAATATTGTAAATAACACTTCCACACCGGGCAGCGCAGGTTTTACAGTAAGTCATTGGCGGTTGGATGCGGACCTTGCCAATTATTCCGGCTTATGTAATAATAACCTGTTGTATGCAGGTACGCCATCGGCAAGAAGGCTTATTTACTTTGATGGTTCCAACGCCGATCAAACATTAGCTGCCTATAAAACACGGTTAGGTGGTATCAAAGAATCAGCTTCTGTTACAGAACAGCCGGTGTTTTTAAGTACCGTTGGCGCTGATGCAAATTTTTTACACCTTGATCCAAACGCCAACTGCGCCAGTCTTGCAAAAGGTGATAATAGTGTACACTTATCGTCAACAGATTTCGATAACGATACCAGGATGACAGTGGCTCCTTTTATCATTGATATAGGTGCAGATGAAACTACCAAACTCACTACCTGGACAGGCAGCAGCAATACTTTTTGGAACAACAGCAGCAACTGGTCAACAGGCATTGTACCCAATGGCTCAGACAAGACAGTGCTTATTCCAGCCGCACCGGTAAACCAGCCTCGTATCGGTGTGGGAGAAACCTTCCAGGCAAAAAATCTTGTATTGGCTGCTGGGGCATCCCTCACAAACTGGGGTACAGTAAAGATCGCTGGTTCATTAAACGCTTCAGCTGCTTCCGTCAATAATATCAATGCTGGTGTGGTTACCGGTTCTATTGAAATGAACAGGCCCTGTGCCAATGTGCAGGTGCTGGCAGGAAATGTATTTACGGGCAATGCTGTAAAGAACTTTAAAATGAGCAACGACCTTACCCTGTCGGCAACTGCCGGCCAGGGTTTACACATTTCCGGCGAGTTGGGCTTTGATGCAGTCAGCAGCAAAACCTTTACTACCAACAACAATGTGGTGTTGGTATCAACAGCCGATGCCACCGCCAATGTGGGAATAATTGGTAATGGCAACACCATCACCGGCCAATTAACCGTTGAACGTTTTATCCCGGCCCGCAGAAGCTGGCGCTTACTAACGGCGCCGCTTAGCAGCACAGCCACCACCACCATCAGCCAGGCCTGGCAGGATGGACAGCAGGCTACCACCATTCCACCACCTGCCTATACCGCTGGATCAGGTTCCTTGATCACTTTCAGCACCACAGCTGTTAATGGTTATGATAAAGGAAGTACCAATAACCCTTCGCTTAAGTTTTATAATGGTACGGCATGGGTTGCCCCGGCCAATACCACTATGCCCATTAATACCCATTCCGGTTATATGCTGTTTGTTCGTGGTGATAGAAATATCAGTATCGGCGGTACAAGTGTTGTTGCCAATACCACCACCTTAAGACCAAAAGGTGCTATCCATTCGGGCCCTCAAAACATAGCGGCCACAGTTGCAGGTTTTAAAGTAATTGGCAACCCCTATGCCTCTGCCATTAATTTTCATACCACCATCAAAACCGGGCTGGCCGATCAGTATCGTTTGTGGGATCCTAAAATTGGTGGTATCGCCGGGGTGGGAGGGTTTGTAACCTTTGCATGGAATAGTTTGAACAACAACTACGACCGGACAGTCACCGGTTTTGGTTCCAGTGTTCTGCCGCAGGATGGCACGATACAATCAGGTGCTGCGTTTGTCGTAAACTTTAGTGGTGCTGGCAATCTTCAAATAAGAGAATCAGATAAATTAAGTACCAGTGCATCTGCACCCTTCGGAAGGCCGGCTTCGCCAGTTGCAGCAGAAGGAAGACTAAGTGCCAACCTTGGTTTTTATGACAGCGATGGTTCATTACAATTGCTGGATGGTGTGCTGGTTACTTTTCATTCGTCTTATAATAACGCACTGGATAAGGAGGATGCAATAAAGATCACCAATGTGAATGAGGACTTTGGCATCAACAAAAATGACACGGCCATCGCCATCGAAAGACGGTCACCCATCAGGCAGAATGATACCGTGTTTTTTAAATTTACACAACCTAAACTCAGAACCTACATTTTACAACTGGCTCCTATGCATCTTGCAGCGCCGGGGCTTACAGCTTTTCTTGACGATACTTATACCAACACACAAACGCCGGTTAGTCTTACCGATACCACCCATTATTCATTTGCCACCAATAACGCTGATGCCGGCTCTTATGCTCCAGGCAGGTTACGGTTGATATTCAAAACCACTTCTATCGATTCCCTTGCTCCTGTGTTTTTACAACTGTCGGCTACAGAAAAAAATAGTAAGGTCCTGGTAGAGTGGAAAGTAAACAGCGAACAGTTTGTGGTTACATATGAAATAGAAAAATCAGTCAACGGAGTTGATTTTATAAAAGTGGCCAGCATCATTGCTGACGGGAACAGGCAATATCAATGGCTGGATGTACAGCCGGTGCAGGGGGTTAACTTTTACCGTATAAAAAAGATAGGCACTAATGGTGAGTATGAGTACAGCAGCATTGTTAGCGCCCGGGTTGGTAAAGGCAACAACTGGGTGAGTATTTATCCCAATCCTGTAACAAATGGTATCATCAACCTGCAAATCAGGAATAGTATAACAGGCAGTTATACGTTGAGGTTAGTAAATGCAATTGGTCAATCTGTATTGCAAACTTCGGTTAATCACCCAGGTGGCGAATCTGTAAGAAAACTTGAGTTGAAAGGAGTATCGAACGGCTATTATCAAATGGAGATCAGCAACAGCAGTGGCCAGCAATTTATTTATCCCCTGCTGGTGCAAAGGAAATAGTGCAGGCGTTTTTATAAAAATTCCGAAGCGAAAAAATGATTCTTATGCACAGGTTCCGGTATTCAATCTGCTTTACCAAGTTATGCGGTGGTGGACAGCATTTTATATTTCCAGGCAAATAATGGCAGCGGGTTAAAAGTATGGAAATCCAACGGCACCGAATCCGGCACTGTACAAATTGAAGATATGCCGGGTGCTCAACCCTATTTCTTTCCGGGTAATTTTACTGTAGCTGGTAATGCATTGTTTTTTTATGCCACAGAAACATTAACGGGTCTGGAACTTTGGAAACTCAATTTGCTGAACAGTAATTGCCCGCCCACCAGCACCTGGACGGGTAATACAAGCACCGCCTGGGAAGAGGCAGCTAACTGGACTAACGGTGTACCCTGTGTCAGCACAGCAGTTGTTGTTCCCGCTGGCCGTATGCGTTATCCGGTAGTGAATAATAACACAGCCGTTAAAACTGTCACGGCAGCACCCGGAAGTACAGTAAATGTGTCTCCCGGTATTAATATCACCATCAATGGAAACTAAAACTGCTTTATCTTATACAAGCACTAAGATTCAGACAATCGACGTACTGCGGATTCCCCATAGCCAGGGTATTTGCATTACTTCCGCAAACGATATAATAAGAGTGGAGGCTTCCAGCAATTATTGTAAGATATACTTCTTAAGTGACCGGCCCATGCTGGTGGCAAAACTTTTGCAGTGGTTCGAAAAGCAGTTGCCTCCGCAGATGTTTACAAGGGTACACAGGAGTCACCTGATCAATAATTTTTTTATAGAAGAGGTAAAGGCAGGAAGATATAACACAATACTGCTGACAAATGGTGAAATAATTGTGATGAGCAGGCGAAAAAAATCTTTACTTATGGCAGGACAAATCTGCTAATAAATATATACAATCGAATTTAAGATCAATGGAAATAATCCAGTTGATAACCGGCTTTCGGTTTCCATAGGCAGGCTGATCACATATTGACTGTTATCTTTCTCTCCCGTTGAATAAGTAAAATGCACCTTTCATAAAGTGGTGGTTAGAGATAACCATGCTGAATATCCGGCCCCCAAAGTGGGAAGTAAGGATGTAAATAACAGCCAGTTCAAACAGTATGTAAGAGATTGGTTAAAATACAGTTGGCCTATTGACTGCCGGCAAACAGGCACCTGCAGCAGGCTTTCTATTTCCCATCCATACAAAAATATTTTTGAAACAGAATATTTTGCCAATATTTACGCCCTGAAAATTTTAAAACCAATCAGCATGAAAATTGTACGATTTATTGCCCCAGTATTGTTGCCAGCAATGCTTGTTGGCTGCAGCGACAAAAAAGAGAAGCAGGAAGACACAGCCGTAGTTCCTGCAAGAACAGTTTTTTTTGATAAAACCGGTATGGATAGTACCGTACGGGCCCAGGATAATTTTTTCCTGTATGCCAATGGCCAGTGGATGAAAAATACCAGCATCCCTGATGATCAAAGTGCCTGGGGCAGCTTTTATACCTTGTATAGTGAAACACAAAAGAATATACAGGGCATACTGGAAGCTGCAGGTGCTGCCAATGCCGCCAATGGAACAGCCGAACAAAAGTTGGGAGATTTTTATGCCAGTGGCATGGATTCTATAACCATCGAAAAGCTGGGTGCAGCGCCATTAAAACCCGGACTTGAAAAAATCAATGCCATAAAAGACTACAAAGAACTGATGACCCATGTTGCCGAAGCAGTAGCATCGGGAGATGATAACGGCATCATTTCCACCTATGTGGGCGCTGATGAAAAAAACAGTACCGTCAATATACTCAGCCTTTACCAAAGTGGCACGTCGTTGCCCGAAAAGGACTATTACACCAAGCAGGACAGTTCCAGCAAAGCAGCAAGGGCAGCCCTGGTAAAATATGCAGCTAATTTGTTTACACTTACAGGTACAGATGCCGCCACAGCTGATAAGAATGCAGCCTCCATTCTGGCATTGGAAACTGAGCTGGCCAAATATAACAGAACACCGGTTGAGCAAAGGGATTCTAAAAAGAACTACAATAAAATGAGTGTGGCCGAGCTGGATAAGCAAGGTCCCAATATCAATTGGCCCCAGGTGTTTGCCAAAATGAATGTAAAGATCGACAGTGTTAATGTGGGGCAGCCTGAATACTATACAGGGTTGAGCAAATTGCTGCCAACCCAGCCAATTGAATCATGGAAGAGCAAACTGAAGTTTGAATACATCGCCAATCATGCTTCGTTGCTTAGCCAGGCATTTATTGATGCCAATTTTGAATATAATAAAACATACAGTGGAAAAACCAAGAATGATCCACGATGGAAGAAAATTGTGGCAAGGGTAGATGGAAGCCTTGGCGATTTACTGGGCCAGTTGTATGTAAAAAAATATTTTACAGAAGCCGCCAAGCAGCGGATGGATGAACTGGTTACCAATCTTCAAAAGGCTTTTGAAGTAAGGATCAAAAACCTGGATTGGATGAGTGACAGCACCAAGCAACGGGCATTGGTAAAATTGAATACTTTCCTTAAAAAGATCGGGTACCCAACCAAGTGGAAAAACTATGATGATGTAACGATCAGCAAAGGAGATTTTTTTGCCAATGCAAAAAGCGTTCAATTACACGAACAAAAAGAGAAATTAGGAAAAATCGGGAAGGCGGTTGACAAGACCGAGTGGTTATTGAGCGCACCAACGATCAATGCCTATTACAATCCCACCAACAATGAAATTGTATTCCCGGCAGGTATTTTACAGTTCCCCTTCTTTGATGTAAACGCAGACGATGCCATCAACTACGGTGCAATCGGTATGGTGATCGGCCACGAAATGACACATGGTTTTGATGACCAGGGAAGTCAGTATGATGAAAATGGCAACATGCAAAACTGGTGGGGCGCATCGGATGCCGAAAAGTTTAAAGCCAAAACAGGCGGGGTGGTTAAACAATACAATGCATTTACGGTGCTTGACAACCAGCCGGTAAATGGTGAACTCACGCTGGGGGAGAACCTGGCGGATATTGGCGGTTTGGCAATTGCCTATGACGCTTTTAAACTGACCAAGCAAGGGCAGGGTAACGAAAAAATTGACGGCCTCACACCCGACCAGCGTTTCTTTTTAGGGTATGCGCAGGTGTGGCGGTTAAAAGACCGGGATGAAAGTATGAGGGTGCGTATTAAGACGGATCCACATTCTCCGGAAATGCACAGGGTAAACGGACCTGCTATGAATTTTGATCCTTTCTATAAAGCATTTGATGTAAAAGAAGGAGATAAAATGTATATAAAGCCGGAAGAGCGGGCAAGGATCTGGTAATGTTCACTGTCACATATTAAAAAAGTCCCCGGTTGCTGACCGGGGACTTTTTTTGCGAAACTATAAGTAAACCTTATAATTAGTTTTTAATAAGCCGCTGTGTAAGGCTTTCACTGTTACTACCGGTAACCCGTACCGCATAAATTCCTTTTTGCAGGTACTGATTGATGGTAAATGCGGGCTGATTTGTTTTAGCTGAAAATACTACTGCGCCCTGGGCATTGATCACTTCAATGGCAGCAGGTAAAAACTTATTGGGTAATGTTACCTTAAATGATTCGATGGCCGGGTTGGGATACACGCTAAAGGCGAAATCGTGCTGGCTCTTTACCATCACTACATCGCTATAGGTAACAGCACCGCTTACTTCAACGGCCATTATCCTGTAGTATACTGAGCCAACGGAGGCAGATACATCCGTAAAGTTGTAATTGTTTTCTGCAAACTGTTTTCCGTTTATTGTGCCGAGATCGGCGAATGACCTGCCGTTATTGCTTTTTTGGATGGTATATTTTACCGTACCTGTTTCTGAACTGGCAGTCCATTTTAATAAAGTTGAGCTGCCATTGGAAACAGCGGTAAAATTGGTAAGTTTTACAGGTACCACGCCAATTGTTGCAATTACACAACCGCTGGTGGCGCCATTTACGTTGGACGCATACACCAATGGGGTATTACATGGCACACAGGTAAAAGCATCACCGGTACCTGAACCACCCAAGGTGCCGGATATGATAGTGCTGGTAATAATAGTCAATGGGGTACCGCCATAAATGTTTACTAAAACACCCTCAGGCCAGCCTAAAAGCAACACGCCACAACCACTGGGGCATTGTGGATACAAGCTTTGATAAGCAAATGCGCCGGGTGGGCATTGTGCTTTTACAGGAGCCTGGATGAGGGCTGCTGCAAGCAGGATTAATGTTAAAACCTTTTTCATGATTGTTGGATTTGTTTTTATTCCTTCTTATAAAAACAGCAGTACCGGAGATAAGCAGAATGGATATTTATCTGGATGGCTTTGCAAGAATCTATAAAAAAGAACCTCTTGTAACAGTCAATAACGTAACATTACGTGGTGTAATTGTGTGAAGACGAATTTTATATAGGGTATTTTACTTTTTTTATGCTGTTTGCCGCTTTTCAAGCAGAATTTAACCTGGGTGAACGGATTTTTTCTTGAAAATAAACCTTGCTGTGCATAACAAGTGACAAACTAAAGTCCCGTTTATCATTTGAAAATCAGCGTTTTAGTCAAAAAAAGGCCGTTTAATCAAAAATCAAACCAAAAATCTAAAATTTCAATCGAAACTGTTCGATTTTTGAATGAATACCCCTACCTTTGCAATCCTTTAATTTAGGCAAGGTGCATTTAGTTGTTTCAAAGCCGAAAATTAGAGCCCTTCTCAGCTATAAAACGTTTTATAACAAATATGTCTGCAACAAAAACACCCGCTGCTCAGCGTATCAATTTTGGAAAAGTTGAACTCTTGGCAGAAACACCCGATTTGCTCGGAATCCAGATTCAGTCGTTTAAAGATTTCTTCCAGTTAGAAACTACGCCTGATAAGCGTAACGTAGAAGGTTTGTTTCGTGTATTCAAGGAAAACTTTCCTATTACCGACACCCGTAACATCTTCGTACTGGAATTCTTGGACTACTTTGTTGACCCCCCCCGCTACACCATTGATGAGTGTATTGAAAGAGGGTTGACCTATGCTGTTCCATTAAAAGCAAAACTCCGGTTGAGCTGTAATGATGAAGAACACGTGGATTTCCAAACCATCGTTCAGGATGTATTCCTGGGAAATATCCCTTACATGACACCCCGTGGCACATTCGTGATCAACGGTGCTGAAAGGGTAGTGGTAAGCCAGTTGCACCGTTCACCCGGTGTATTCTTTGGTCAGTCTGTTCACCCGAACGGTACCAAGATCTACTCTGCCAGGGTAATTCCTTTCAAAGGAGCGTGGATGGAGTTTGCTACTGACATTAACAATGTAATGTATGCTTACATCGACTGTAAGAAAAAATTCCCCGTAACTACCTTGTTACGTTCTATCGGATTTGAAACCGATAAGGACATCCTGGAATTATTCGGAATGGCCGACGAAGTAAAAGTGGATAAAAAGCAATTAGAGAAATTTGTTGGCAAACGCCTGGCTGCCCGTGTACTTCGTACCTGGGTGGAAGATTTTGTGGATGAAGATACAGGTGAAGTAGTGAGCCTGGAGCGTAATGAAATTGTTTTAGAAAGAGATACCGTACTGGACGATAGCAATATTGCTATGATCGCCCAAATGGAAGTAAAGAGCGTATTTATACAAAAAGAAGAAGTAAGTGGTGATTACGCTATCATTTACAACACTTTAAATAAAGACACCTCAAATTCTGAATTAGAAGCCGTTCAGCATATTTACCGCCAGCTTCGTGGTGCAGATGCGCCTGATAATGAGACGGCTAGGGGTATTATCGATAAATTATTTTTCAGTGATAAGCGTTATGACCTGGGTGAAGTAGGCCGTTATAAAATTAACCGCCGTCTTGGTTTGAACTTCCCTATCGAAAAGAAAGTACTCACTAAAGATGATATCATCGCCATCATCAAAACACTGGTTCAGTTAACCAATGGTAAAAGTGAAGTGGATGATATCGATCACCTGAGCAACCGTCGTGTACGTACCGTAGGCGAACAGTTGTATGCTCAGTTTGGTGTTGGTTTGGCCCGTATGGCCCGTACCATCCGTGAAAGGATGAACGTTAGGGACAATGAGGTATTTACCCCGGTTGACCTGATCAATGCCAGGACACTGTCTTCTGTGATCAACTCTTTCTTTGGTACATCTCAGTTATCACAGTTCCTTGACCAGACCAATCCATTGTCTGAGATCACCCACAAACGCCGTATTTCAGCGCTCGGGCCCGGTGGCTTGAGCAGGGAAAGAGCAGGCTTTGAGGTGCGTGACGTTCACTATTCTCACTATGGCCGTCTTTGTACTATTGAAACACCAGAAGGTCCAAACATTGGTTTGATATCTACCCTTTGCGTACATGCCAAGATCAATGAAATGGGCTTTATTGAAACGCCTTACCATAAAGTAAATGATGGCAGGGCGGATATGAAGAAGATCACTTTCTTAAGTGCAGAAGAAGAAGATACTGCTAAAATTGCCCAGGCAAATATCCCGATGGATGAAAAGGGCAACTTTATTGAAGATAAAATTAAGAGCCGCCAAACAGGTGACTTCCCGATATTAGATAAAGGTGAAGTGGAGTTCATGGATGTGGCCCCCAACCAGATCGTTGGTTTGAGTGCTTCTATGATCCCGTTCCTGGAGCATGATGATGCCAACAGGGCACTGATGGGATCAAACATGCAACGCCAGGCTGTACCATTGGTGCGTTTGGACCCTCCAATTGTAGGTACTGGTTTGGAAGGAAAAGCTGCCCGTGACGCAAGGATCCAGTTACATGCAGAAGGAACCGGTGTGGTGGAATATGTGGACGCTAACGAGATCCATGTTCGCTACAACAGGAGCGAAATGCAACAGCTGGTAAGTTTTGAAGATGACCTGAAAGTGTATAAGATCACTAAGTTCATCCGTACCAACCAGGAAACCTGCATCAACCTTCGTCCGGCGGTAACCAAAGGACAGAAAGTTACAGAAGGCGACTTCTTAACGGAAGGATATGCAACCAAGGGTGGTGAACTGGCTTTAGGCCGTAACCTGAAAGTGGCCTTTATGCCATGGAAAGGGTACAAATTCGAGGATGCCATCGTGATCTCTGAAAAAGTGGTAAAAGAAGATCTGTTTACGTCTATTCATATCAGTGAGTTTGAAACAGAAGTACGTGATACCAAACTGGGTGAAGAGGAATTGACGCCGGATATTCCAAACGTAAGTGAGGAAGCCACCAAAGACCTCGACCAAAACGGTATTATCCGTATCGGTGCTCATATTAAAGAAGGCGATATCATTATTGGCAAGATCACGCCAAAAGGTGAAAGCGATCCAACTCCTGAAGAGAAGTTGTTACGTGCCATCTTTGGTGATAAAGCTGGTGATGCAAAAGATGCCTCTTTAAAAGCTCCAAGTGGAACAGAAGGTGTTGTGATCAATAAGAAACTGTTCCAGCGTGCCAAGAAAGATAAGAACGCTAAAGTAAGGGAGAAAGCAAGTTTAGAGAAGATCGAGAAGACGCATGAAAAGAATGAAACTGATATTCTTGAAATGCTGGTGAACAAATTGCAGACCTTGCTGAAAGACAAATCATCTGCCGGTGTTAGCAACAATTTTGGTGAAGTACTGATCGGTAAAGGCGCTAAATTCAATCAGAAGAACCTGAGCAATATTGACTTCCTTAATGTAAATCCTTTGGGATGGACAGGGGAGCCAAAAACAGATGAGTTCATCAACATCCTGCTGCATAACTATACGATCCGCTACAATGAAGAATTGGGCCGGTATAAAAGGGAGAAATTCAACATCAGTATTGGTGATGAATTACCAGCAGGTGTATTGAAGCTGGCAAAAGTTTACCTGGCTGTTAAGCGTAAGCTGAAAGTGGGGGATAAGATGGCGGGCCGTCACGGTAACAAAGGTATTGTGGCTAAGATCGTACGTGCAGAAGACATGCCATTCCTTGAAGACGGAACACCGGTTGATATTGTACTGAATCCGTTGGGTGTACCTTCCAGGATGAACCTCGGCCAGATCTATGAAACCGTTCTTGGATGGGCAGGTGAAAAACTGGGATTGAAATTTGCAACGCCGATCTTTGATGGTGCCAGCACAGAAGAAATTGCTGACTACATTGAAAAAGCAGGCTTACCTAAATTTGGTCATACATATTTATATGATGGTGAAACAGGTGACCGCTTTGATCAGAAAGCAACGGTGGGTGTTATCTATGTAATTAAACTTCACCACATGGTGGATGATAAAATGCATGCCCGTTCAATCGGACCATATTCTCTCATTACACAACAGCCGCTGGGTGGTAAAGCACAGTTCGGTGGTCAAAGGTTTGGTGAGATGGAGGTTTGGGCACTGGAAGCTTACGGCGCCTCTAACATTTTGCAGGAATTGCTCACGCTTAAGTCGGATGATATCATCGGAAGGGCTAAAACATACGAAGCAATTGTGAAAGGAGAGAACATTCCAAAACCAGGTATTCCTGAATCATTCAATGTATTGGTGCATGAATTAAGAGGATTGGGATTAGACCTGAACTTCGAGTAAGATAGTTGTCAGTGGTGACTGGTGAATGGTTAATATTCACCAGTCACCATTCACCATTCACGAAATCAATTAAAAAATTATCAATTAGAGATATGGCATTCAAAAAAGAAAACCGCCCCAGGGCAACTTTCTCACAAATCACTATTGGTTTGGCTTCTCCCGACAGCATTTTGGAAAAAAGCTTCGGGGAAGTGTTAAAGCCTGAAACGATCAACTACCGTACTTACAAGCCTGAAAGAGATGGTTTGTTTTGCGAAAGGATCTTTGGGCCAGTTAAAGATTATGAATGTGCCTGTGGCAAGTATAAGCGTATCCGTTATAAAGGTATTGTGTGCGACCGTTGCGGTGTGGAAGTAACCGAGAAAAAAGTACGTCGTGAAAGAATGGGCCACATTAAACTGGTGGTGCCGGTGGTGCATATCTGGTATTTTAAATCATTACCCAATAAGATTGGTTACCTGCTGGGCATGAGCTCTAAGAAATTAGAGACCATCGTTTACTACGAACGTTTTGTAGTGATACAGTCTGGTATCCGTGCAGATAAAGGACAAAATTTTGGTGACCTGCTCACGGAAGAAGAATACCTTGATATCCTGGATGCATTACCAAAAGACAACCAGCACCTGCCGGATGAGGATCCAAACAAATTCATCGCCAAGATGGGCGCTGAAGCCGTGCATGACCTGTTACAGCGCATCGACCTGGATCAACTGAGCTATGATCTCCGCAGCACTGCCGCCAGCGAAACATCACAGCAGCGTAAAGCAGATGCCTTAAAGCGTCTAAGCGTGGTAGAAAGTTTCCGTGATGCCAATACAAGGATCAACAACCGTCCCGAGTGGATGGTGATGCAATACATTCCTGTTATTCCACCAGAACTGCGTCCGTTGGTTCCATTGGATGGCGGCCGTTTTGCGTCTTCTGATCTGAATGACCTTTACCGTCGTGTAATTATCCGTAACAACCGTTTAAAGCGTTTGCTGGAAATTAAAGCGCCTGAAGTGATCCTTCGGAATGAAAAAAGGATGCTGCAGGAAGCGATCGATTCCTTATTTGATAACAGCCGTAAATCAAATGCTGTAAAAGCAGAAGGTGGCCGTGCATTGAAATCATTGAGTGATGTACTGAAAGGCAAGCAAGGCCGTTTCCGTCAGAACTTACTTGGTAAACGTGTTGACTATTCTGGTCGTTCGGTTATCGTGGTAGGTCCGGAATTGAAAATGCATGAATGCGGTCTGCCAAAAGATATGGCTGCTGAATTGTTCAAGCCATTTATCATTCGTAAACTGATTGAAAGAGGTATCGTAAAAACAGTGAAATCCGCCAGGAAACTGGTAGATAAAAAAGAAGCTGTTATTTGGGATATCTTAGAAAATATATTGAAAGGTCATCCTGTAATGCTGAACAGGGCCCCAACCCTTCACCGTTTATCAATCCAGGCCTTCCAGCCAAAATTGATCGAAGGTAAAGCGATCCAATTGCACCCGTTGGTAACAACGGCGTTCAACGCTGACTTTGACGGTGACCAGATGGCGGTGCATGTGCCGTTGAGCCACGCAGCCATTTTGGAAGCCCAGTTGCTGATGCTTTCTTCTCATAACATTTTGAACCCGCAGAATGGTACGCCGATCACCCTTCCTTCACAGGACATGGTGCTTGGTCTGTATTACATCACCAAGGGTAAAAAATCAACAGCAGAAGAAAAAGTAAAAGGTGAAGGAAAAGCTTTTTACTCTGCAGAAGAAGTGATCATTGCGTACAATGAAAACAAGCTTGACCTTCATGCACACATCAAGGTAAAAGCAAACTTCAGGAATGAAGATGGTACATTGACCTACAAGCTGATCGAAACAACGGTAGGCCGTGTAATATTCAACCAGCATGTTCCTAAAACAGTTGGTTTTATCAATGCATTGCTCACCAAAAAATCTTTAAGAGAGATCATTGGCGACATCATTACCTGGACCAACGTTCCTACAACTGCGAAATTCCTGGATGATATTAAAACATTGGGATACCGTATGGCATTCCGTGGTGGTTTGTCATTCAGTATCAATGACCTGATCATTCCGGATATCAAGCAGGAACTGATCAATAATGCAACCGGTGAAGTAGACGAGGTTTGGGATAACTACAATATGGGTTTAATTACCAATAACGAACGTTATAACCAAACGGTGGATATCTGGAGCCGTGTGGATACTAAAATAACTGAAACGCTTATCCGTGAACTGGCAGCAGATAAACAAGGGTTCAACTCTGTTTACATGATGCTGGATTCAGGTGCAAGGGGTAGTAAGCAGCAGATCAAACAGCTGGCTGGTATCAGGGGTCTGATGGCCAAGCCACGTAAATCTGGTTCCAGTGGAAGTGAGATCATTGAAAACCCGATCCTGTCAAACTTTAAAGATGGTTTGAACGTATTGGAATACTTTATCTCTACCCACGGTGCAAGAAAAGGTCTGGCGGATACGGCTTTGAAAACAGCGGATGCCGGTTACTTAACACGTAGGCTGGTAGACGTTGCACAGGATGTGGTAATTAAAGATGAAGATTGTGGCACCCTCCGTGGTATTGCAACTTCAGCATTAAAAGATAACGAGGATATCATTGAACCATTGAGCGACAGGTTGGCTGGCCGTGTATCCCTGCACAATGTATTCCACCCGCTGAATGAAGAATTGTTGGTAGCCGCTGGCGAAGAAATTTCTCCATTGGTTGCACAAAAAATAGAAGACAGCGGAATTGAATTTGTTGAAATACGTTCTGTACTCACCTGCGAAAGCAAGCGTGGTGTTTGTGTGAAGTGTTATGGTAAAAACCTGGCAACAGGTTACACCGCACAAAAAGGTGATGCCGTTGGTATCATCGCTGCACAGTCCATTGGTGAACCAGGTACACAGTTAACACTCCGTACCTTCCACGTGGGTGGTGTGGCAGGATCTGCTTCGGTAGAATCTACCATGGGTGCTAAGTTTGACGGTACTATCCAGTTTGATGGTTTGCGTACGGTAACCTCAGAAGACAATGAAGGCAAGAAAGTTCATGTGGTAATCGGCCGTACAGGTGAGGTTCGTATCATGGATGTGAAGAATGACCGTTTGCTGATCACCAACAATGTGCCTTATGGTGCTACACTGAATGTGAAAGACGGGCAGAAAGTAAGCAAAGGCGATACCATTTGTACCTGGGATCCGTTCAACAATGTGATCGTTTCTGAGATCGTTGGTAAAGTGAAGTTTGATGCAGTGATCGAAGGTGTTACTGTTCGTGAGGAAGCAGATGAACAAACAGGTCACAGGGAGAAAGTGGTTATTGAAACAAAAGATAAAACCAAATTACCTGCCTTGATCATTGAAGGAAAAGAGCACAAATCTTATAACCTTCCGGTGGGCAGCCATATCGTGATAGAAGAAGGGGATGAAGTAAGAAGTGGCCAGGTACTGGTAAAGATACCAAGGGTACTGAGCAAACTGAAAGATATCACGGGTGGTCTTCCAAGGGTAACGGAGTTGTTTGAAGCAAGGAACCCGGGTAACCCTGCGGTGGTGTGCGAAATTGATGGTGTGGTGACGTTTGGTAATATCAAGCGTGGTAACAGGGAGATAGTAGTAGAAGCAAAAGACGGTGTGGTAAAAAAATACCTGGTTCCATTAACCCGCCAGATCCTGGTACAGGATGGTGACTTTGTAAAAGCAGGTGCTGCATTGAGTGATGGCCAGATTGCGCCTTCCGATATTCTTTCTATCAAAGGTCCGTTTGCCGTACAGGAGAATGTAGTGAACGAGATACAGGAAGTATACCGTTTACAGGGTGTGAAGATCAATGACAAACACATTGAAGTGATCGTTCGCCAGATGATGCGTAAAGTAACCATCGAAGATGCTGGTGATACCATATTCTTAGAAGGAGACGTAGAAGATAAAATGGACTTTAACACCGAGAATGACGCCATTTTTGATAAGAAAGTGGTGACAGAAGCCGGTGAAAGTACCAAGCTGAAACCAGGTCAGATCGTTACACTCCGCGACGTAAGGGAAGAGAATTCTATCCTGCGCCGTGCTGATAAAAAGCTGGTGGAGTTCCGGGATGCTTCCTCTGCAACTTCTTCACCGTTGTTGCTGGGTATTACCAAGGCTTCATTGGGTACACAAAGCTGGATCTCTGCAGCGTCCTTCCAGGAAACCACCAAGGTATTGAGTTCTGCTGCCATACAAGGTAAAACAGATACCATGCTTGGCCTGAAAGAGAATGTGATCACAGGTCACCCGATACCAGCAGGTACAGGTCTCCGTGAGTTTGATAACATGATCGTGGGAAGTAAGGAAGAATACGAATTGCTGATGACGACGAAGGAAGCGATGAGCTTTGATGAAGAAGAGTAATTACTGGCAATAGCCGATATGCAAATAGTTAAAGGAGCAGGATTTAATCTTGCTCCTTTTTTTTGTCGGGTAGTTTGTCATAAGAAAGTCAAACCCTTCTTAAAAAAATCTTAACGCCCCCATTGTTTATTTTTTTCTAAAAATTTAACCCTTATTTTGCAACAGTTTTCCTGGTGATATGTTGTTACTCGGAAAATGGCAGCAGCCAGTGCTGCCGGTACTTGAACTCTCTTTGAAAGCTTGATTAAAACAACAACAGTATGGCAGAGCAAACTGCAAGGGATATGTTTACCCATCCCGTAAGAAATATTTTGAAAGTGATACGCCTGGAGAAAAATGAAATTTCTTCAGTTTATTTCTATGCCATACTGAATGGAATGATCCAGCTTTCTCTTCCTCTTGGTATCCAGTCCATCATCAGTTTTGTGCTGGGGGCCACTATTTCCACCTCTTTAATTATTATGATGTCGCTGGTAGTACTGGGAGTTTTCCTCAGCGGGATGCTGCAGGTAAACCAGATGCGGCTGATAGAAAAAGTACAGCAGAAGATCTTTGTACGCTATTCTTTCGAATTTGCGGAACGGATACCCAAGCTCGACCTGCAGCGGGTGGACAGTTATTACCTGCCCGAGTTGGTGAATCGTTTTTTTGATACAGTAAGTCTGCAAAAAGGAATTTCAAAATTATTGCTGGATGTGCCGGCTGCTTCCATACAGATCATTTTCGGTTTGATATTGCTGTCATTTTATCACCCGGTATTTATTTTCTTTGGCATCGTGCTGGTACTCATCATCTACCTCATCCTGCGTTTTACCAGTGCCAAGGGAATGGAATCGAGTTTGCGTGAAAGTGATTATAAATATGCCGTTGGCGGATGGCTGGAGGAAATGGCCAGGGTGGTGAAATCATTTAAATTTTCAAGAAATACTTCATTAAATATTCAACGTACCGACCGGCTCGTTACGGGATACCTGCACCAGCGCACAGTACACTTCAGGGTATTGCTGTTCCAGTACTGGACGCTGATCACTTTTAAACTATTGATCACTGCTTCTATGCTGATCGTAGGTGTGATATTGATGGTGGATCAGCAACTGACCGTGGGACAGTTTATTGCGGCAGAGATTGTGATCATCCTGGTGATCAACTCAGTGGAGAAACTGATCATCAACCTGGATACCGTATATGATGTGCTGACTGCAGTGGAGAAACTAAGTAAAGTAACAGAAAAGCCATTGGAGGAAGATGGGGATATTGAATTGATTCATGAAGACAACGGCCTTTCGGTTGAAATGAATAATGTGTCTTTTTCTTATGATGAAGACAGTATTCCCATTTTAAACAATATCAGCTTTTCTGTCAATAGCAATGAAACGGTATGTATCATGGGGGCTACCGGTTCCGGTAAGTCAACGCTGCTGCGGTTAATGAGCGGTGCCTACAATTCATTTCATGGAAATATTTTTATCAACAATATACAGTTATCAAATTACCGGCTTGACAGTCTGCGTATGCAAACGGGCATCCTGCTGAGCCAGCAGGATATTTTCCAGGGAACCTTGCTGGAGAATATTACCATGGGCAACAGCAGCATTTCGCCGCAGCACGTAATAAAACTGGCAGAAAAAGTAGGGCTCAAAGCATTTTTTGGTCAACTAACGGACGGGCTTAGCACCAATATCGATCCCGGGGGTAAAAAGCTGTCGAGGAATATTGTACAAAAAATATTATTGCTGAGGGCACTGGTGAACCATCCAAGACTGGTATTGCTGGAAGAACCTTTTGATGGTATCAGCGAGGCGGCAAAAAATTCCGTGATCAATTACCTGCTTACTGAAACAGCTTCTCAAACTATCCTGATCAGCTGCAACAATGAAAGCTTTGCAGCGCAATGTGATAAAGTGATCTACCTGGAGAAAGGAACTGTGAAAGCAATCGGTCACTGGAACGACATTCAGCAAATCGTAAAACAATAAGCCATGAATTTTATAGATGCAAAAATAGAAGAGGAAGCTGGTAAGGGCGGCATCGGTTCTTTTGCTGCTATTTACCGGATCAACAAAAAGAGTAAGGTAAAGTACTGGGCACTGGGCGTATTTGCGCTGCTGTTTATCATATTGTTTTTGCCATGGACGCAGAACATATCTGCCCGTGGTGATGTAACCACCCTGCGGCAGGAGCAACGCCCCCAGCAACTCAATACCATTATACCTGGTAAAGTGGCCAAGTGGTTTGTAAAGGAAGGTGACTATGTAAAGGAAGGGGATACCATCATGCATTTATCTGAAATAAAGGACGATTATTTTGATCCCAACCTGCTCAACCGGACCAGGGAACAATTAACGGCCAAAGAAATGTCGGTTGAAAATTACAGGGGAAAGGCAGGTACTGCTGATGTGCAGATGGAAGCGCTGACACAGGCAAGGGCTTTAAAGATATCGCAGATCGAAAATAAGATAAGGCAGCAGCGGATGAAAGTGCAGGCTGATAGTATGGATATGATAGCTGCCAACAATGATTACAGTATTGCCACCAAACAATTTACCAGGCAAAAAAATATGTATGACAGCGGCCTGGTTTCTTTAACGCAACTCGAACAGCGCAATATGAGTTTTCAGAATGCTACTGCAAAAAAGACAAGCGCTGAGATCAAATTTTTAAATGCCAAACAGGAATTGGGTATTCTGCAACTGGAGCTGAACGGAACAGTGCAGGATTACAATGAAAAAATATCCAAAGCCAGCGGTGATAAATTTCAGTCACTTTCACAGATAGCCACCGGGCAGGCAGATATTGCCAAATTGCAGAACCAATACATGAATTATGATATCCGGAGCAAGCTCTACTACATCACCGCACCACAAAGCGGCCAGGTGGTCAAAGCAAAAAAAGCGGGTATTGGAGAGATATTAAAAGAAGGTGAAATGATCGTGGAGATCGTGCCGGATCATATTCAGTACGCCGTGGAAATATTTGTAAAACCAGTTGATCTTCCTTTGCTGGACAAAGGACAAAAAGTGCGTTTTATGTTTGATGGCTTTCCTGCCATTGTTTTCAGCGGATGGCCGCAGGCATCTTATGGAACTTTTGGCGGGATGGTCACCGCCATTGAAAGCAGTGTAAGTGACAATGGCAAATTTCGTGTACTCGTAGCCGAAGACCCCCGTGACCGAAAGTGGCCACCGGAACTGAAGATGGGTACAGGCGCATCTGGTTTCGCCTTGCTGAAAGATGTACCGGTATGGTATGAGTTGTGGCGGAACATCAATGGCTTTCCACAGGAGTATTACAAAAACACCGCCACTAAGGAAAGTAAAAAGTAATAGGTTGTACTGTTGAAGAAGAACCGGAAGATGAAATGAATCATATCGCTAAAAGAACAATGAAGTTATCTATATCCATTACCATACTGTTTTTTTTCGTCAGCCCATGGTTGCATGCCCAGGATTCTGCCAGTAAAATTTTGTCTCCGGATAATTTTATTGCCATTGTAAAACAATTTCATCCTGTCATCAGGCAGGCTGCCATCAATATCGAAAAAGCCAGGGCTGATATTACCACTGCCCGTGGTGGCTTTGATCCTTCGGTGTATTTAGATACGGATCAAAAAACATTTGATGGTAAAAATTATTACAGCTATGTAAATCCTGAACTGAAAATCCCCACCTGGTATGGGATAGAAGTGAAAGCAGGACTGGAAAACAATGGTGGACAGTTTTTAAACAGCGAGGTCAGTACAGGGCAAAGCAGCTATATCGGCTTATCGGTACCGTTAGCAAAAAATTTGCTGATGGATAAACGCAGGGCCGTATTGCAGCAGGCAAAAATTTTCAAGGATCAAACAGAAGCAGAAAGGCTGAATATCATCAACGATCTTTTGTACCATGCCTATAGTGCTTACTGGAACTGGGTAAAGGAATACCAGGTGTACGACATTCTAACCAACACCGTAAAAGTAAATGAAGCCAGGTTTGGGTTAGTTAAAATTGCTTTTCGCCAGGGAGACCGCCCGGCGATAGATACGGTGGAAGCGCTGGCACAGTTGCAGAATTTTCAGTTCCTGCAAACTGAAAGCCAGGTGAACGTACAGAATGCAGCAGTAGAAGTGTCCAATTTCCTGTGGCTTGCCAACAATCGTTTTTATCAATTGGCAGGGGATGTGGTACCAGAAGGAGATTGGAATAAACAAGACATCGCCAGTTTGCCGATGCCCGTATTGGATGAACTATTGTACAACGCAAGGCTTACCCATCCCAAATTAAAAATGTACAATTACAAACTGCAGTGGCTGGAAGTGGAAAGAAAATTGAAATTTCAAAGTCTGCTGCCAACTGTGAATGTGCGGGCTAACCTGCTGAACAAGGGCTATGATATGTTCAATGGAATTGGCAAAACCGGTTTCTATGAGAACAACAATAAGTTTGGTTTGGAGATTGGCCTTCCACTGCGTTTGAGTGAAGGCCGTGGAGGTTATAAAGCCGCTAAATTAAAAATAGAAGAAACCAGCCTGGAAATTTCTTTGCAGCAGCAGGCCATTGAAAATAAGGTAAAGAGCTACTACAATGAATTGCTGGGTTTACAGCAGCAGGTAAAAATATACGAAGCTGCCTATCAAAATTACCAGGCACTTTTTCGTGGAGAAGATACCCGGTTTCAGGCAGGGGAGAGCAGCCTGTTTTTGCTCAATACCCGGGAGAACAAACAACTGGAAGCGCAGCAAAAACTGGTGGAATTAAAAACGAAGTATTTTAAAGCATTGCAGGCGGTACAGTGGGCTGCAGGGCAGCTTCGGTAGTAAGCTATAAAGCTGCTTTTACTTTCGTATCCATTTTCTTACGAATCCGTTTACGGGTCTTTCAAACAGCCCATACAGCAGAATGGACACCAGCCACAATAAAATAAAGTTCCTGTCGGGTAACAATGTCCAGCCTTTTATCCTCAGGTTTACATAGCTGATATGCACCAGGTAAAATCCAAAGGAAGCATTCCCCAGCAGCACCATTATTTTTGTTGAAAACAGTGTACGCATTGCAGTTGGTTCTTTCACCAGGCCATAAAACCATAACATGGAGCATAGTGGAATAACCGTGTACATCACTATGGCACCCGTAACGGTATCATAACCATGATGAAAGATATCCGGCTGAAAAAAACTGATGCCAAAAAGGCTCAGGAAAATTCCGGCAAATCCGGTGTAGGTTTTATACCGGACCCATTTAAAAGGATCCCTTATTTTTTTATGCAAAATGGCAGCCAGCCATACGCCTGCCAAAAACTCGGGAAAACGGCCAAAGAAAGTGGAGTGTAAAACAAAACGAACGGGGTAAAAATATTCATCAGCGTTGCCATTGATTGTATGCCATAGTTGCCCGGTAGCACAAGCCAGCAGGAACAATAGCAGCAGCGCCAGTATTGTTTTGGCAATATGCTTATTCCAGTAAAAAAATATCAAAGGCGCAAAAATATAGAAGGTCATTTCCACGGTAAGCGACCAGGCCTGTGCAATACCGTCGAGATTATGAATGTTGGAAAATCCATGCATCAGTGTAAATGTAATGAGTGTCTGGTAGCCTGTTTTCGGAAAGCCCCAGTCTATATAACTCAACAGCAGCAGAAGCCAGTAGAGGGGAAGTATCCTGGCCATCCGCAACAATGCATACCGGCCATAGTGAAATGGTTTATCCCCGGGGCGATTGTATTTCCAGGCAATTAAAAAACCACTCAGTACAAAGAACAAGGAAACGCCGATATGCATTTCATTCATCAGCTGCAGTAGATATTTATTGGTACTGTTTCGCCAGTACTTCCTGTTGTGATATACAAATACCAGCGTAGCGAAGAGCCATCGGGCACCGGTAAGGGCATCAAATCTTTCACTGGTTTGTTTCAAGGCCTGTAAAGGGTTTTATAAAAGCATTTTATTGATCTCCATCCAGCCGGTTACCCTTGTATGCCCCCTGTCATCATGCCCGTCATTGTGTGGTTGGGTAAATAAAATCGTTTGTCCATTAAAGTTATCGAGGTTCTTAAAATGCTCGTCGATCATGATATCCCCCTGGATCACATTTTTGCTGCCACAAAAAGCGATTTGTTGCCAGCTGATAAAAGGGAAATGTATTCCCAGCCATTCCAATTTTTCAGGCAGGCTGTTGGGAAACTCCATGGCGGCAGAAACAATATACACTTCATACTGCCCATTCAGCTGTCGCAATGATTCCACCGCACCTGGCATTAAAGGAGCATTGCTAAAAAATCCTTTTGTGTTCACATGTTGGCGGCCATTGGGAAATGCAAGGTATTCTTCTTTGCCTTTGAGATCATTGATGTTGATCTTATGGCCGCTGTCTTTTTCTTCCATGGCGATGAATTGCTGGTACACATCGGCGAGAACGCCGTCCATGTCGATGATCAGTTTTTTCCGTTCAATACGCTGAATGTTCATAAGTTAACTTTTTGAGTTCTCCCATGTTCTCTTTTACTCAATGTAAATATCTAATATCTCTGATGTGAAAGTGATCCAGTAGACAACGTGGCCGCATAAGAGCAGTAACAGATCTTTCCAGCGACTTCTTGTTTTCTTTGTGTTTAAAAAATGCAGCAAGTATAAAATGGTGAAAAAAATACTGGCCAGCCATACAAACATCAGTAAAGCGCTAATGCCACCAAAAGTATCAGTGAGCTTTTTAAACTTTGTGTTAGATTGATCATAATCACCTGTCATTAATCGCAAACATGTGTATAAAATAACGGTTACAAGAGCACAAAACCAGGGTGTTAAAAGAAATGCCCATTTTGTAAATTTGGCTTCTTTATTCATTTTGCATTTCGGTTAACTATTCATTAATGTATCCTGTCTCCCCGCACCTCCATCTCCTTCATCAATTCCCTTTCAAAATCCAGCCATTCTTTCCATCGTTTCCGCACTTTTTCTTTGGGTACATAATGTTCGGATAAATTAATGAACAAGGTATAATGCCCTGCTTCGCTTTCCATAAATTTCCGGTAGAAGTTCCGCATGTATTCATCGTCCAGCCCTTCGCTTAATCGTTTAAAACGTTCACAGCTCCTGGCTTCAATCAGGGCCATGGTAAGCAGGCGGTCAAGGAAGCGGTCTTCCACGCTGCCGTCTTTTTTCTGAAATTCCAGCAAACGGTTTACGTACTCATCTTTGCGTTGCTTGCCGAGTTGTAAATTCCGCTTCTTTAATTCTGCCAGTACCATTCTAAAATGTCCCCATTCTTCTGTAACGATGGGTGCCAGTTCCTCTACCATTTCCACCCTGTCGGGATAACGCTGTATCAATGAAATGCAGGTGGTGGCTGCCTTCTGCTCACAATAGGCATGGTCGGTCAAAATTTCTTCCAGTTCCATTTCGGCCAGGTTTACCCAGCGTGGGTCCGTGGGTAATTGCAAACCGAGGATATTTTTTACATCAATGTTTTCTGAGTGCATGGCACAAAAATAATCTTTCATTTGTTTTGTGCCCGGGGTTTTGCTTACTTTAGTCCTTTAAATTTTCTTATGAGAATCTTGCCGCTTTTAATTACTGCTGCTGTTACCATTACGCTGGTAATGCTTTTAAATACTAGTTTCAATATCGGTGGTAAACCAGCCCCGGCGTTTGGAAAGTTCCTGAGTCCCCAGCATGGTTTTTGGCAAAATGCTGAAAGTGCTGAGGCCGATTTTGGCGGTGATTTGTCTTTTCCCAACCTCAAAGGCAAAGTGGATGTATATTTTGACGAACGATTGGTACCGCATGTTTTTGCCGAACAGGAGAACGACCTCTATTTTGTACAGGGTTTCCTGCACGCCAAATTCAGGCTCTGGCAAATGGAATTGCAGGTTTTCAAAGCATCGGGCAGACTGAGCGAAATCGTTGGGAAAAGGGCATTGGGTATCGACAGGGAATTCAGGAGATTGGGTATGACGTATGCGGCAGAACTGGCGTTGAAAGAAATGGAAGCAGATACCGCCACCAAAACGATGTGTGATAATTATACAGCCGGTGTAAATGCCTACCTCGGTTCCCTGCCAGAAAGTAAGTACCCCATTGAGTATAAATTGCTGGGCTATAAACCCGAACCCTGGAGCAATCTGAAAACAGCCTTGTTCTTAAAACTGATGAGCTGGGACCTGGCGGGTCATGACAATGATTTTGAAATGACCAATGCAAAGAATTTTTTTAGCAAGGAAGATTTTGACCTGTTGTTTCCACAGCAACAGGATTCTCTTGATCCCATCATCCCCAAGGGGGCAGGGTATGCGGCACCGAAAGTGCCTGTAAAAGCACCGTCCAATGTAGATTCGTTATACAATAGCAACAAAGAGTTGCTGGCACTAAGTGCGGAGCAACCCGACCGTGACAATGGCAGCAATAACTGGGCTGTTAGCGGTACAAAGACGCAGAGTGGCGCCCCGGTATTGTGCAACGATCCGCATTTGATGCTGAACCTGCCTTCGCTTTGGTACGAGATACAATTCAGCTGTCCTGCTTTTAATGCCTATGGCGTAAGTTTTCCGGGTGCACCAGCAGTGATCATTGGATACAATGACTCCTGTGCTTTTGGTTTTACCAATGGCGGAAGGGATGTAAAGGATTATTATAAGATACAGTTTAAAGATGCTTCCAGAAAGGAATATTTCTTCAACAACGAATGGAAACAAACCGAATGGCGGGTAGAGAGGATCAAAGTAAAAGACAGCACCGACTATGTTGACAGTGTGGCCTACACGCTTTTTGGACCGGTGATGTTTGACAAAACTTTCAGCGGCAATGAAAATACCAACCAGCATGATTATGCCCTGCGCTGGACAGCACATGACCCCGGTAACGAACTAAAACTTTTTTACCTGCTTGACCGGGCAAAGAATTACGCCGACTACACCGAAGCAGCCCAGTACCTCCGTACGCCGGGACAAAACTGTTTATTTGCTGCAAAGAATGGAGACATTGCTTTGCGTGCACAAGGCAACTGGCCAGCCAAATGGAAAGGGCAGGGTGATTTTATTATGCCCGGAACAGACAGCAGTTTTATGTGGCAGGGTTTTATTCCGCAGGATGAAGTGCCGTTACAGTACAACCCCGAAAGAGGATTTGTGAGCAGTGCCAACCAACATCCTGCAGACAGTACTTATCCTTATTATCTCGGTAACGATTATCCCATTTACCGCGGACTGATCATTAATAAGCGATTAAGCTCCATGCAGAACATTACGGCGGATGATATGAAGGCATTGCAGACGGATAATTATAATATTGTGGCTGAGGAAGTGGCGCCAGTGATAGTTAACAATATCAATACAACAGGTTTTACTGAGGAGCAGGTGAAGTTGTTTGATATCCTGCGCAACTGGAATTTCAGGAATGATGCCGCCGAAAAAGGCGCAACCGTTTTTGAAGTGCTGTTGGATTCTTTGTACAACACCATTTTTGATGATGAATTTAAGAATGCACCGCCGTTTACCAAACGCCCTTTTGAGAGTACGCTGTTTCATGCGCTGTTGAGGGATTCTGCTTACAAATTCATCGACAATATCGAAACGGCTGAAAAAGAAAGACTAGCGGATGCGGTTACCCTGGCATTTAAAAGGGCATCAGATACACTAAAGAAGGCGGATGCCGCAGGCAATTTAGAATGGGCAAAATTCAAGTCCACCAGGGTAGGACACCTGGCCATGCTGGATGCTTTCAGCCGCTTGAACCTTCCAGTAGGTGGTGGTACACATATCATAAATGCCACCAAACAAAACCATGGCCCCAGCTGGCGGATGGTCGTAAGTCTTACCGAAGCTACAGAAGCCTACGGCGTATATCCCGGCGGACAAAATGGAAACCCCGGAAGTAAGTACTATGATTCATCGGTTGATGACTGGGCCGCAGGTAAATACTATACTTTGTGGATGATGAAGAAAGAGGAGAGTGGGGATAAGCGGGTGAAGTGGAGGATGGGTTTTAAAAAGTAATTTGAAAATGGGAAAATTTGAAAATTTGAAAATGGGAAAATGAGAAAATGTGCTGATTTGCTGATGTGCTAATTTGCTAATGGGCAGATGCAAGAGAATATTTAATAGAACAGAATCATAATTTAATTGTTATAAAATGAAATTTTTTGTTTCCATAGTATTGATCGCTTTGCTTAGTATGGCTGCCTGTTTGTACCTGCCCTGGTGGAGTATTGCCATAGCAGCTTTTGCTGTAGCGGCCATCATACCGCAAAAACCTTTGTTGTCTTTTTTAGCTGGTTTTATTGCGTTGTTATTGTTGTGGGGTGGATTAAGTTTTTTTATCAGCAGTAATAACGACCACCTGATGGCAAAGAAAATTTCGATCCTGCTTTTACAATCAGATAGTCCTTTTACCCTTGTTGTTGCCACTGCTTTAATTGGTGCATTGGTGGCGGGGTTAGCGGCATTGTCGGGTAGTTTTGTGCGGAAGGCAGCTGATTAATATGCAATACCTTCTACAATAACCGGGCATAGGTGTGTGGCGAACTTTATAGACTGGCGGCAGAAAAATACCTTTTAATGAAACGACTTAAGACTCTTAAAATCCTTTCAATTATTTGTTACCTCCTGATCATTCTAATGGGAAGTATGATTGGACTTCCATTTTTTGGGTGGTTATTATTTACCTTGTTTGACTTTGGAAATGTTGATCAGCTTTTTGCAATCCTGGCTGTATTAGGTTTAAGTATAAGTTTTGCAACATTTAATTCACCCAGAACTTTAAAGGTTTTACTATCCGATATCATTTGTTTTATCCTATTGGCCTCACCTCTCATCAAGCGAATGGCCGCTATTCCAATTGAACTGTTCAATTATTCAGCTTTTATAATTCCTGCATCGATGTTTTGTTTTTTTTATATACTCTCCCTTTGCTTTTCTTTTGAACAATATCTGCAAAATAATAAAGCATATTGATACTGGCACAAAAACGCAATTAACGATGTGTAAACTCACTGCCCCAACTAACCTTAAAATATCTTCTCCTCCCTCGTCAGCACCCCATTCTCGTTGATCCCTTCCACGATCACCCTCAGTTTTTTACAATTATCACTGTTGTAAAAAGGCAGTGTTATCCTTCTTACATTCTTATCAAAATAAATACTCGGGTTCCAGTATAAGGTAACCCGGTAGTCTTTTTGGGCTGGTGCAGCATTTTTTTCGCTGTAGTCGGGTGAATAAAACTGCCGGATGGCGGAGTAACCATAGATCGTTACGGAGGGCAGACCGGTGAAATTGGAATTGAGTACTTCTCCTTTTTTGGTATAGATCGCAATAGCACCACCTGCACCGCCGCTGGCTCCCATAAAGGGCGGTCTGAATACTTTGATCATCGCCACATCCCGCATGTTCACCGTTTGCAGCATGCTAACATCTGCCTGCATTTCGTTTAAAAAGAAACTGGTGTTACTGCCACGCCAGGTAGCGCTTTGGCCACCGGAGGTGCTTATTTGAAGACCGGCCACTTTTCCCTGCAGGTATTGCAGCACACCGGGAGAAGCCAGTGAGGTAGGGTCTTCTTCCAATATAAAAGTGTAGGCATCGCCGCCGCTAAAAAATCCGGATGTATATTCCTCATCAATTTTTTCTTTCAGTGATTTTTTCTGTGTGACGATCTTTACTTCGTCCAGCACTTTTGTTTTTGATAAAACAGATTCTTCGCTGCGTCGAAGGGCCGCTATATTGATGTTCTTTGATAATGCAGCGGTATCGTTTTTCTCCGGCTGGTAAAAAGAAGCGATCTGTTCTTTACTAAGCAGGGGTGCTTTTACAAAACTGTTGCTGAACGAAAAAGACCCGGTGTTGGTGATCGTTTTGTCTTTGTCGTTTGACAACTGGTAGTACAGTTTAGCAGTGTCAAAAAAAGAAAAACCAGCTTGAAAAAATTCGCCTTTGTCATTTACCGGTATGCTGTAATAATCGGGCTGACCGCTCTTTGTTTTTAAAATGGCTGTGAGTGGCCGGTTGTACAGCATCGTCCTCGATAGCCCGGAAATTTTACCCTGTATAGAAAGCTTATCATCCGGCTGGTATTTAGCAACCGGCCAGTCACCTGCGATCATTTGTTGCCAGGTAAATCTTCTCCAGCCATTGGTCATCATCACCAGGTCGAGCTGTTGTTTTACAGAGTCTGCATCAGTGCTGAAATAATATGCCGGATTATATACACTTCCCCTGAGATCGCTGGTAAGCAGCAGGGTTGAAAAAATATTTTCTTCATTTTTTCCAGCCGGATTCATATCGGCATCTGTTACGGCAACAGATACATTCGACAGCATTTTTCCTCCCACATCTATCTGCAGCACACTGCGTGCCCGCTTGTTCATATCCTGTTCGGCCATATGAAGATCCGTGATAAAGGAATAGTTATTGTTGTTTACAAACACCAGTCGCTCTGCAACAGGCTGCATCTGCCCGTTGAAAACGGTGATCTGTAAAATACCGTCGGCAATACTGTCGGTATCTAACGGTGCCGTCACCGTTATTTTTTGTGTCAGGTTGATCGTGGCTGCATACATCATCCGTTGCTGCATTTGCGCCACTACCGTATATTTTAAAAAGGCTTCGTCAGCAGGATCACTCCTGAACAGCGTATAGTGCAGCCTGTTATCGATTGTACTTGTATGCAGCACCACCCCCTGCTTTTTTGCAGCAGGCAAAGCTGTTTCATGCGCTTTGCCGCTCTTGTCTTTCCACACAGCTTTATAGGTTTCACCCGGCAGGGGTTTCAGATAAAAGCTGCCCATCCCGTCATGAACCGAATTAAAAGCAATTATTTTTTTACCCAGGTTGTTTACCACGTCGCCTTTTACCATTACCGGTGTTCCATCCTGGTCAACCGATTTGAATGCAACCACGGATTCTATATTTTCTACCATGTCGCCACCCTCCGGAAAAAGCGTGAGCGAATAAGCTGCCGCCGTGTTTTTTTTCGCTGCTGTTTTTTTCGGAACCACATAAATTGGTTTTACACACAATTGGGAAGAATCAAAATTGAGCATCCATTGTGTGTAAGCCCGGATGTAAAGCCTGGCATCATACAGCGAATCAGGTAAGATAAAGTCAGAAGCTGCACCGGATAATACAATGGGCAGTGTTCTTCTTTGCAGCACGTTTCCCTTGTCATTGATCAATTCTGCATACAGGGTTTTACAAAGCGGTGCCGTTAAATGATCCGCTGTAATATAGGCTTTGAACCAAACCGTTTCTCCACCTGCATACACTGCCTTATCAGTTTGCACATACACTTTTTCAAGGGGAAAATTTGTTTCGGCAATGGCTAAAACAGAATCCAGTTGTTGCGCCGCTGCATTCCTGCTAACGCCCGTACAAAGCAGCAGGCACAGCAGCAGGTTCCGGTAGGAATAAGGTATAGATAAGCTCCTTTTATTTAATGACATCAGGTAAGTGTACTGTTTCATTGGCAGGTATAAATAACAGAATTCATTTTTAATGGCTAAAGATAAATAGTTTGCCTTGTTTTGAAATAAGTTGTACCGGATATTCTGTATATTAACCAGCCAGGAACCACTGCTTTAACTACACCGGATTTTGCTTACTTTGCAGGGGTTGAACCCAGCGGCGGTTTCACAAGTTTATAACAAACCAACACTTATTTTCGCCTCTATTACCTAACTGTATGAGAAAATTCTTATTCTTATTCTTTATTGCCCTTTCTGTGAAGTCATCTGCTCAAAAAATAATGGGTGTTGTTTATAACAGTCAGGGTGACCTGCTTCCGTATGCTTCTATTACCATCAAAGGAACCACACTGGGGGCCAGTGCCAACAACAGGGCCAAGTACCTGGTGAATGTAAAACCGGGTACCTATACGCTCGTATGCCAGCATATAGGCTTTGCCGCACTGGAAAAAAAGGTGACGGTGGGGAATAGTGACGAGGAGGTGAATTTTGTACTGGAGGAGCAGAAACTTCAGTTAAAGGAGGTGGTGGTAAAACAAGGGGAAGACCCGGCTTATGCCATCATGCGGCAGGCCATCAAAAAAAGACCGGACTACCAGAAAGCAGTGAACGCTTTTACCTGCGATCTCTATACCAAGGACATGATCAAACTCCGCAGGCTGCCAAAGAAAATACTAGGACAAACCATCCCCGACGAAGACAGGAATGATATGCGGCTCGACACGACTGGTGCAGGGATCATTTATTTATCCGAGTCAATTGCTGCTGTAGCCATGCAGAAGCCGGATGATTTTAAAATGCAGGTAAAGAGCAGCCGGGTAAGCGGCAGTAACGGGTTTGGGTTTTCGTTTCCTACGTTTATTAATATGTATGATAACAATGTCATTCTTTTTACACAAAAACTGAATCCCCGGGGATTTATTTCGCCGGTGGCGGATGGCGCCCTGTTTTATTACAAATACAAATTCCTGGGCAGTTTTTGGGAAGATGGCAAAGAAATCAACTCTATAAAGGTGACGGCTAAACGAAGTTATGAACCACTCTTTTCCGGCATCATTAATATTACGGAAGGAGACTGGCGTATCCATAGCCTTGATCTTGTACTAACCAAAAAATCACAACTTGAAATAGTAGATACGCTGAAACTAACGCAGTTTCATACACCTGTTAACAGTGAAACCTGGCGGGTGAAGAATCAGTTGATACATTTTGATTTCAGCCAGTTTGGAATTGATGCGGCCGGTAATTTTGTGAATGTATATTCTAACTATAACCTGCAGCCGGTATTTGAAAAGAACTTTTTCAACAATGTCATTATAAAATATGATACGGGGGTAGATAAAAAGCCCAAGGCCTGGTGGGATACGATAAGACCCATGCCGCTTGAACGGGAAGAAGCAAGGGATTATGTAGTAAAAGACAGTTTGTTTGAAGTGAACAAAGATTCTATAAAAAGCCAGATGTCGGCGGATGTACTGAATGCCAAGCAATCCAAAATAAAACCAACTGATCTTTTCTGGGGTGGCATTCACCGCACCCGTTATACCAAATTGGGTTCTCACAGCTGGTCAATAGAGCCGCTGATCAAAAACCTGGAGTATAATCCGGCAGAAGGTGTGGTGGTAAACCTGGAGGGTTCTTATGATAAATATTTGAGGCAGGCAAAAACAAATTTATCTGTACAGCCTCATCTTCGCTATGGCTTTAGCAATAAACATTTTAATGGCTGGCTCGAAGTGAAATTGAGATCCAGGGATTTTGAAGGCATGGGCAAAATAAGACGCAGCAACTGGAGTTTTGCAGGCGGCAGCCGGGTTACCCAGTTCAACAGGGAGAGCCCCATCCTTCCGTTGATCAACACCATCAGTACACTGGTGTATGGAGATAATTTTATGAAAACCTATGAAAACACATTTGGCAGTGTGGGGTACAGCAAAAAATTTGAGAACGGCCTGCAGTTAAAAATAAATGCCTTGTACGAAGACAGGAAGCCACTCGACAATACAACCAAGTTTACCTTGTTTAAAAAAGACAGTTCAGACATTACACCCAATTACCCGTTTGACAGGATCAACAGCCAGTTTACACCCCACCAGGCTTTGATTGCGGGTGTGGAGATCAGTTTTAAACCGGGCCAGAAATACATCCAGTTTCCTTACAGCAAAATGCCGGTTGGTTCAAAATACCCAACCTTTACCGTTAGTTATGCAAAAGGCATCAGCAGCCTGCTGGGCAGCGATGTTGATTTTGACAAATGGAAGTTCAGCATTCATGATGATGTTAACTTCAGGATAGGCGGGTTGATGAAATACCGCATTGGTGTGGGAGGGTTTATCAATAGCCGGTCTGTTTATATACAGGATTTTCAGCATTTTAACGGGAACCTTACTGCTGCAGCCAGTGACTATGTCAACAGTTTTCAGTTAGTAAGCTATTATGCTTTCAGTAATACCGAACCATTGTATTTACAGGCTCACCTGGAGCATCATTTTAACGGGATGCTGACCAATAAGATCCCTTATTTCAGAAGGCTCAACTGGCATTTGGTTGCCGGTACCAACACCTTTTATGTGAATGAAAATAACAATCATGTGGAGGTTTTTGCAGGAATAGAAAATATCCTCAAATTGTTCAGGGTGGATTTTGTAGCAGGTTTTGATAAGCATTCACCAACACGTACCGCCATACGCATTGGTTTTGGCGGGTTGATCGGCGGCAATATGAGCATTAACCAGAAAGATGGAAGTGTTTCGTTTGGTTTTTAAACTATTGACCGTTCTGCAACGGAATAGTATTTTTTCAAGATTAATACCAGGTAATTGCAATACGATTATACCACAGATGTGCTGATAGCCGGGGCCGGTCCTGCTGGTGCCAGTACTTCTATATTTCTTTCCAAAGAACAGATACCGCATATCATTATTGACAAAGCTGTTTTTCCACGTGACAAAACCTGTGGCGATGCCATGAGTGGAAAAACGGTGGGGATGCTGAACCGGATGGATGAGCAATGGAAGGAACATTTTCTTTCAGCTGACAAAGCCATTGTAAGTAATGGGATACAGTTTACCGGTAGTAATAATGTGGGGCTGGATATACCTTTCCGTTTACAGCATCTGGAGTTACAGGAGCCGTTGGGTTTTGTAAGTAAACGCATCGATTTTGACAACAACCTTTTTGATCTTGTAAAAAGTGATTATGCCGATTGCCTGTTGAACACTGCCATTGAGGATATTGACCATACCAATGACGGACTGGCTGTAACAGTAAAGCAGGAAGGCACGACCAAAACCATTTTTGCAAAAATGATCGTTGGTGCCGAAGGAAGAAGCAGTGTGGTAGCCAAAAAGCTGGCGCATCATACGGTTGAACCAGCGCACTACAGCGCAGGTATCAGGGCCTATTACAGCAATGTATCGGGGCTTCACAAAGAAAATTTTATTGAGTTGCACTTTTATAAAGAGATGCAACCGGGTTATTTCTGGATCTTTCCTTTGGCCAATGGCATGGCCAATGTAGGGATGGGGATGCTTAGCAGTGCAGTATCTGCTCAAAAAGCCAACCTTAAACAAATGATGCAGGAGATCATTGAAACCCACCCCGTGATAAAGGAGCGGTTTAAAAATGCAACCCTCCATGGCAAAGTGGAAGGCTGGGGATTGCCCCTGGGATCGAAAAAGCGCAACCTGAGTGGGGATAGATTTTTGCTAACGGGTGATGCCGGTTCGCTGATAGATCCTTTTACCGGCGAAGGAATCGGCAACGCTATGGTGAGCGGCCTGGTGGCATCCAGGCAAATAAAAGCTGCCCTGGAAGCCAATGATTTTTCCGCCAATTTTTTAAAAGCATACGACGCAGCGCTGTACAAAAAATTATGGGCAGAGCTAAAACTGAGCCACTACCTGCAAATATTATCTGCCCGGCCCTGGCTGTTTAATTTTGTGATCCGCAAAGCCAGCAGGAGCAAGGAGCTGAGAGAGACCATCAGCTGTATGTTTGAAAATGTAGACATCCGTAAAAAATTCATGAGCCCGCTTTTTTACTTCAGGATACTGTTTAATTTGTGATAAGTCAATACAGGTCTGATCAATTGCCGCTATCCAGGCTGGTGTATGATTGTTGTCAGTGAACCGGAGGGGGAACAAAAAATATTTATCTTTGCCCCGTTACAATTTGGTTTGCCCTGCAAGCATCCAATCTAAACACCGGTCGGGACCGAGGTCTGACTGGCATCAAAGATTTCTTTAACTGGTCGGCACCAAAGGTGAGACCTGGTTACAGATCAAATTAAAAACTATGGCAGTACTCCACAACCGGGTTTCCCAGGCGGAACTCAAACAGCGTTTATTAGAAGAAACAGAGAAGCGCATTACCATTTCCTTTTACCATTATTTTCCCATTGCTGAGCCTCAACAATTCCGGGATGAATTGTACAGGGGTTTAGAAGCTTTAAAAGTATTTGGAAGGATCTACGTGGCACAGGAGGGCATCAATGCCCAGATCAGTGTGCCGGAGAGTAATATGGAGGCCTTTAAAAATTATCTCTATGCCATTGAACCTTTAAATGGCCTCCGGCTGAACATTGCCGTGGATGATGATGGAAAGTCTTTCTGGGTATTAAAAATAAAAGTGAGGGAAAAAGTAGTGGCAGACGGCATTACAGATCCCGCTTTCAGTATGGAGAATAAAGGCAGGTATGTGAATGCAGCACAGATGAACGAATTATTGAAGGATGAATCAACCGTGGTGATAGATATGCGCAATCACTACGAGTATGAAGTCGGCCACTTTTCATCTGCCATTGAAATACCCAGTGATACTTTCAGGGAACAATTGCCGATGGCGGTGGATATGATGAAGGAACACAAGGAAAAAAATATCATCATGTATTGCACTGGCGGTATCCGTTGTGAAAAAGCCAGTGCGTATATGCTGCACAGTGGGTTCAAAAATGTGTTTCACCTGGAAGGAGGCATCATCAATTACGCCAAACAGGCTAAAGAAGCCGGACTGGAAAGCAAGTTCATTGGCAAAAATTTTGTGTTTGATGACAGGCTGGGGGAGCGAATCACCGAAGACGTGATTGCCAAATGTCATCAATGCGGGAAACCGGCAGATTCCCATACCAATTGCAGGAACAATGGTTGTCACTTACTTTTTATCCAATGTGAGGCCTGTGCAACAACATATGATGGCTGTTGCAGTGACAACTGCAAAACAGTCTATCACCTGCCTGCTGAAGAACAGGCGGAACTAAGAAAAGGGATTGAGAAAGGAAGGATGGTGTTTAATAAAAGTAAACAAAGGCTGCGGCCAAGACTGAATTCCTGATCTTACCTGTATTGTATTTTAAACGCACTACACTGTCTGTTACGATAAAAATATTTACTTTATTTAAGGGAGGTGCCGGAAGTCTGTACATTATCCGCTTCAGCGGCTTCTTCGTCAGTCTTCGCCAGGTTCATTGGTGAACCAGTAATCACATCAAACTGGTATTTACCAGTGAAACTTTGAAAGTCATCATTAATGGCATGGGAAGTAACAGAAAGCAGGTCGCCTGTTCTTTGTACACTTAAATAATGAAAAGGGGGTTTGTAAGCTGTTGCCATATCAGTAAGACTTTTCCCGTCTTTTTTTAAGGGCTGGTTTAACCCACCGCCACCGCCGATCACTACAAAATCCTTTCCTTTTACTTTAAAGTGCTCAAACGCATGTGCATGGCCGGTGATAAACAGCTGCGCCTTTTTTGAACTGATATAATCATCCACAAAATAGTCCTGTACTTTATGAGAGCACCCTACAATTTTACTATTGGTGAAGGGCGCATGGTGGCAGCATACGATCACTGCCCGTATAGAGTCGGCAGCATCCAGCGACAGCATCGTTTGCCTGTACCATTGCTTTTGTGCAGCCGCCTCCGCAGCAGATAATTTTCTAAAATTGCTATTGAGCAGCACAACGGCAACAGAATCGGTCACTGAAACATAACCCGTTTTAACGTTCATGGGGAAACGCTTTTGAAAATTGGCTTCACCCTTCTTTTTTCTTCTTCCCATCACTTCGTGATTGCCAAGAATACCGCACACCCCGGTACCGCTTTTACGGCAGCTATCAAGGAACGTATCCACATGTCTCCATTTGCGTCTGGATGAGCCAAGGCCTACGACATCACCGAGCATATACAGGTGAGCGGGTTTTTCTTTTAATATATTGGCAAAAACACTGGCGGTTGCCTGCTTGTTGTTATTTGACTTGAGCCATAGCTTTTCCACCAGCATGGGTTGCTGTGTATCACTTACGAAATACAGTTTTTTGGAAACAGCTGCAGCAGGCGCCTGAGCGAATGAAAATGTACCGGCAGCAATGGCTGTACATACAAGAAAGAGTTTTTGTTTCATACGATATCTGTTAATCCCATTGAAAAACCTTCCACACAAAATGCAGTTGTAAAGTTAATGCAGCATCTTTTGTTTCAAATGCGTTCATCAGCTTTAGCTCTGCCGCTGCACTCACCCGCCTGTTGATGGGTTGGGTATAGCTCACTGCAACATTCGAGCCTAAAACAACATCGGTTGACAGTACTTTCCCCCGATAGTCGAGCCGGCTGCTCAAAAAATAGGAACCAAAACCTGCATAGATGTTCAGGCGGGGAAGCACCTGCATATTCCACACCACCAATAACGGAACTGCCTGCAAGGTTACATTGCCCTCTCCATCAGGATCTTTTACATTATATCGATAGAAATTAGTGAAGCCACTTTCAATACCCAGCCGCAGCCGGTAGCGGGGATACCACATGAGCCTTAGTGTTGCAGCAGGGCTCCATTTGTTAAGCGTACCAGGTATGGCAACATTAGTTTGGTTGATGCTTCCTGTGTAATAGCTCATGCCTCCGCCTGCATGCAAAACAAAAGAGGGCTTGCGCCTGGGCAACCGCTCTTTCTTAACTTTTTGTTGTGCTGATGAAATGTTAAAACTCACCAGCATCACAACACATAAAAATAGTTTACTGCTGTACATAGTAATGATAAGCTACAGAGGATGGAAAATTGGAAAGGATACCATCAAAGTTTCCATCCATGATAAATTGTTCTATAAATTCCGGCACATCCAGCGTCCACACAAATGCCTTTTTGCCCTGTGCCTGTATGGCAGCAACACTGTCGTTCTGAGTGCCTTCTGTAAACCGCGGTGCCCATATGATTGCATTCGTCCGTTCCACATCTGCTATACTTAACTCACACAAGGAGGGCGTGCTGGCAAAGTCAGGCAATTCTAAAAATTTATTTAGTTGTTCTTCACCCGGCAACCCGATCACTATCTGGAGCGGACGTCCAATACCTGCAGCCAGTTGCATAAATTCAAACTGGAGTGCCTGCACCCGTTCAAGCGACCCGATGTATTTTGTATCCAGCCAGATAAAGGTCAATGGTGTTTGATAAAGCGCTGCTGTTAATGCCTGGCGCAATGTTGGAATACGTTCTCCATTGATCAGCCTTACAAATGCATTTAATTGTGCATAAGTATAATTTTCTATCGGCCCCACCAGCCCGCTTTTTTGCGTAAGCCGCAGGTTGATATCGTTGTCATGATAAAGGATCGGGATGCCGTCTTTGGTAAACCTAACGTCGATCTCTATACCGGTTGAACCAAACTCAGCTGTTTTCAGGATCATTTCCACCGAGTTTTCAGATACAGGCAACAGGTCAGAGTTCCGGCCTCCGCCGCGGTGTGCTAAAATATTAAATGGACCGGTACCTGTAAACAACGGACGGTTATAGGAAAGGGTGATTGAATTTTTCGGCTCATCCTGCCCGTTACCAAATACCCCATCCAGTAGGATGGCAATGGGTACAACCGGAGAGGGGTTCAGCAATGCGGTGGCACCATTGGCAGCATCAATGGTCAAACGAATGATCCCGGTTTCGGTACTCACCATTTTGCGCCAGTATCCGCTTAAAAGGATACGCCCGTTCAGCTGTTTTCCTTCGCAAATAAAGTAAGCAATGTCTTTTTCCAAAAAGCCGGAGAGATGAAATACCGTGTCGTTGTTCTGGATCACATAATTCCATTTTAATGCTGCCAGGCTGCCGAATGCATCATTACCGGAAATAGTATATATGCCTTCCATTGCCTGCCTGGTTGCGTAGGGGAGCGGTGCAGCCGCTGCATCCCGGAAGAGTGCCCACTGGCTGCTGTCGGGCATATCAACCTTGTTTTTTCTGCAACTGAGAAAAAGCACGCAGATCAATACTATGATGTTGATTTTTTTCACAGGATAAAGCCTACAGTTATTTGTGGATAGAATACTCTCCGGTTCGTTTTATAAAACAGCGACCATGTTTGCCAGTAAAACTTATTGCTGATGGCACTGAATGCCAACAGCAAATGTTTGCGTTGATAGAAAGGCTGTTCTATCGATAAAGTAAATGCCTCTCCGTTATAATATTTTTGAGTGGAAACAAATTTATTTTCTCCATTCTCAGATTGATAATAAAGATTGAAAGATACCTGCGCCTTTAAAGTGATCAACAGGTCTTTCCTGGTCATCCAGCCAAACGACACGGAAGGGTAGGTGAGCCAGCCGGAAGCCTTACTGTTAAACCCTTCCACAATTTTGAGCAGACCAAACCAATAGCCAATATCATTTCCGGCACTCCAGTAAAATTTTTTATTGATGGGTTGCACATAATGCACACCCGCCGCTATATGATTTTGTAAAAACTGGAAACTTACCCTTCCCTGCGCCTGAACCTTTTCGCTAATCTTCCTTAAAACAGTCAGCTCTCCACAAGGAATACGCAGCCTTACCTCTTCCGTGATATCTTCCGGCGTGGTAAGAAAACTAAAGCCAAGGGATGTACGCCATTTTTCTTTATACATGGGATACGGAAAATACACAGCCCTGTGTTTGGCAACAAAATTTGAATCTTGTGAACAGGCAGCCGGTGATATCAATAAAAAGAAGACTGTATATAAAATGATACGAACCATCAGGCGTTGGAATTGAATTGTAAGTTAGGGAATAAAGAAATAAAACCAGGTGGATTTACAAAAGGTTGTTTACAAAGGCCGTTCGGGTACGGTTGACCAGCACCTCTGTTACAGCTTACCCCTCGTACCCTTCATCTTCCAGTAAATTGCCTCCATCTGCAGCGGCGGTGGCCAATTCGTCGCAGCGGTTATTATACGGATTATTGGCATGACCTTTTACCCATACCATTTTTATTTTATATTCTTTAGACAGTTCATGGTATTGCCGCCATAGATCAGGATTTTTTTTACCACCCTTAAAATTGGTTTGTATCCAGGTTTTAAGCCAGCCTTTTTCCACGGCATTCACCACGTACTGACTGTCTGAGTAAACGGTTACGGGTATCTCCTTTTTTTTAATGGATTTAAGCCCCTCTATCACTGCCAGCAGTTCCATCCGGTTATTGGTAGTACGTTTGTATCCCTGGGATAATTCTTTTCTGTGCTGGCCCCATAGCAGTACCACGCCATAGCCACCTGGCCCGGGGTTGCCACGGGATGCACCATCGGTATAAAGTAAAATATTACTCACTGGTTATAGGTTACTCTGGTGATCTCTTTACAAAATGGGTTGAGATAAAGATTGTCTAAACTTACATACTCATATTTCTTCAGAAATACATTCCGGTATTTATAGCCCAATATCTTTGGCTGAAAATTTTTAAGTGTGCTGGTGGGCAAAACGATCCGTTCGCCCGTGGAAATTTTCAGCCCCTTGTAGATCATTTCAGAGCAATACAGGCTGTCATCTGTTCTTAAACTGAACGTAAGATCGAATGGTATTTTTTTACTGATATTCTCCTTCAGCACCGTATGAAATTTTTCTTTCTCCGTAGCAGAAAGCTGGTAGCGGAAAATGCCAAAGCCCGTTTTCCGTGCAGGGCTTACAAATGAATCGAATGGGTCTTTGCGCACTAAACCCGAAGGGTTTTCTGAACCGGTCATGGAGTGATATATCAAAAACTTTCCATCTTCTTTAAAAGCAATGCCGGCATGAGAATAAGATCTGTCTGAATCGGAAAAATTCTGCAGGGTAAGGCTTTCAAAATCGTTGTCACTTCTCATCACAAGGTCACCATCCTGCAACAGGGCCTTGCTGTTTTTTATCACAGTAAGCAGTTGTTTATTGCTATTTGATGCGGCCGGATCTGCAGCAGCTGCTGTGGTTGAGTTTTCACCACAGCTGTACAACAGCACCATGGCGGCAACCGTACACAAAAAAAATAACAGGTTAACTGGTTTCTTCATATTAAAAAAAAGACTGCCCGTGGTAAGGCAGCCTTCATACAAATGATTTGCTTATTACTTTGAAATAAACTCAAATTTATCAATACCAACGCCCACACTGTTAGCTCCACCTGGTCCGCCTTCTTCCACAAAATAGCGGAATGCGATTCTTGATTTTTTAGCAGTGGTGCCGGGCATACCGCTTACCACCAGGTCAACCCCCTGGTTAATATCCATTGAGGATGTCCATTCACCAGGATAGGATCCATCACCTTCTAAAAGATAGTCTGGGTTAATATCAAGCAACAATTCGGAAAAATTTCCTACACTGGTTGCGTCTCTACCCACATCGGATGAGCTGTTTACAGGATTGATCCTTACCTGCAGCCTGTCTGCGCCGTCGGCCGGGTTGGCAGCTGTCCTGGTATAGAACCTGATGATATCACCATTCTTGATATCCAGCACGGGTGAAATAAGCCAGTTGCTGATGGTGGCGCTTCCATGACCACAGTTAGCAGTTGCCATAGCGAAATCAGTACCAGAATAAGAATATTCCATGCCACCGAATCCATCAAAATTATATGGATTGCTGGGGCCTAATTTTCCATCATACAGATGGTTCTGTGAGAGATAAAAGAAACCTTGTACCCAGGGAATTGTACCAATTGGTTTAGAATTATTGGCAATCACCCAGCCTCTTCCAACCGCCTTACTCAGGGTGTCAAAATCTTCGCTGATAGACGGATCGTTTACTGCAGCGGCGGTATCCTTTTTAGCACAGGAAACCAGGCTGCTTAAAGCTATTGCTATACCAAGTGAAAAAAGTATCGATTTATTTTTCATAATAAGTTGGTTTAAAAATTACTGTGCACTTTGAAAGGAAACTTCATCAATTCCAATAACCGAACGGTGTACCTGGGTAAAAATGGTATCAAGATTATTGGGGTCTGCAGCTGAGAACCTGAAGGCCGGCTGGTTCTGCATCAGGTACCTGAAACCAAATCTGCCGTTAACAGGTTTTGCAAGACCGGTAACAGTACCTTCAAATCTTGTCCATTCCCGGGGATAGATTGCATGTGGATCGGTGGCAAGATTTGGAACGGTCACCAGGCTCAGGCTGTTGAAGTCGCCCGGATTTGAACCGTTACCATCACCAACATTGGTGTTTCCTTTGGTATTGATAAACAGCTCCAGTGAAGCGTTACCGTTGGCATAGGTGAAAAAAGATATCTTATCACCATTTTTGATATTTACCTGGGGTGAAACCAGCCATGAATTTACACTGTGACCTGCCTGCCAAACAATTGAGTTGGCCTGGCTGGTAGCTGCATATCCATTTGCACCTCTTTGAGACTGGTAAGCGTCTTTCCAGATACGGTCTGGATAGGGTGCATTCGGGAACTGGAGCGGATCAAGAGACAATTGTGCCTGCTCCCATTTAGGGTAATAAATAGAAACATAGTTGGGTGTTCCGAAATTGGGCGCTTCGGCCACATCGTATAAAACCGGACCCATCGGGGTGCTCTTATTGATATTCACCCAGCCTTTTTCAAGTGCCTCGCTAAAGTTGTCGAAACTCTCAGTAAAAGAAGCATCAGTTGGTGGGGGTGGTACGGTTAATTTGCTGTCATCTTTACAGGATTGGAATAATACAGCAGACAATCCTAAACACGCCAGTAAGTTGCGTAGAATTTTTTTACTCATAAATGTTTTGTTCTGGTTATATGCTTACCGCATAATTATAAGGGCGTGAAATTAGCATTTTTTTGATAAAGATGCTCTTTTAGCGATGCTTTCAAAAATTTTTTGAAATTATCACACCTGGAACACACCGGTTTTGAAATCGTCTAATGTTTTATGATGGTTGCCTGCAGCGATCCCTTCCGATATCAATTTCCTTGTGTCAGCAGGGTCAATGATCGCATCTACCCACAGCCGGGCAGCGGCATAATAAGGTGTGGTTTGACTTATATACCGGTCATTGATAGTTTTCAACAATTTTTCCTCGTCTTCAATGGTTATTACCTGCCCTTTGGCTTTTAAGGAGGCTACCTGAATTTGCAGCAGGGTTTTGGCTGCCTGTTCGCCGCCCATGACGGCAATTTTTGCCGAAGGCCATGCATAGATAAAACGGGGGTCATAAGCCTTGCCGCACATGGCATAATTGCCTGCCCCATAGCTATTGCCAACAATAACAGTTATTTTGGGCACCACCGAGTTGGCAACTGCATTTACCAGTTTGGCCCCATCTTTAATAATACCGCTGTGTTCGCTGCGGCTGCCCACCATAAAACCGGTAACATCCTGCAAAAACACCAAGGGTATTTTCTTTTGATTACAATTCATGATAAACCGGGCGGCTTTGTCGGCACTATCATTATAAATGACACCACCCAATTGCATTTCACCCCCGCCTGCCGAGCCTTGGCGGGCAGGCTTTTTACTTTTTACGATCAGTCGCTGGTTGGCAACAATGCCCACTGCCCAGCCATCAACCCGGCCATAACCACACACGATGGTCTTGCCATATTCCTGTTTAAATTCATCAAAGCTGCCGGCGTCTACAATGCACTTGATAATATCCAGCATATCGTAGGGCCGGGTATTTCCTTCATTTTGTACAGTGTAGATCTCTTCCCTTGGTTTTTCAGGTGCCTTGCTTTCGATTCTGTCAAACCCTGCTGATTCTTTCCTGCCCAATTTACTCATGATCCTTTTTACCTGGTCAAGACAGTCTTTTTCATTGTCAAATTTATAATCTGCAATTCCGCTGATGGCGTTGTGTGTTTCGGCTCCGCCAAGCGTTTCACTATCCACATCTTCCCCAATGGCCGCTTTTACCAAATAAGGACCGGCTAAATAGATTGAACCATTGCCTTCCACCATGAGTGTTTCATCGCTCATGATAGGCAGGTAGGCACCGCCCGCCACACAGGCACCCATTACCGCTGCAATTTGTGAAATACCCATGGCGCTCATTTTGGCATTGTTGCGGAAGATGCGGCCAAAATGTTCCTTGTCGGGGAATATCTCATCCTGCATAGGAAGATAAACACCGGCACTGTCTACCAGGTAGATAATAGGCAAGTGATTTTCCATAGCGATCTCCTGCATCCTCAGGTTCTTTTTGCCGGTGATGGGAAACCAGGCACCGGCCTTTACGGTTTGATCATTGGCAACAATTACACATTGCCTGCCACTTACATAACCAATGCCACTAACGGTGCCGCCTGCCGGACAACCACCTTCCGCCGCATACATCTCATAGCCGGCAAAAGCCCCGATCTCGGTAAACGTGGTTCCTTTATCGCATAAATAGTCGATCCGCTCTCTTGCTGTGAGCTTGTTTCTTTCTCTTTGTTTTTCAATGGATTTTTTTCCGCCGCCTTCATAGATCTTTTCCAGCCGTTGGCGCACCTGGCTCCAGGCCAATTTCATAGCGTCTTCGTTCTTGTTTTTTTCGATGTTCATATATGGCAGTTGATGCTGTATTACAAATGTAGGGCAAAGGGAGGAATAGGAGAATAGAGGAGAACGGCATATCAAACAACCTTGTTTGCCCCACAAAAACCAACTGAGCAGTGTCAAAACAAATAAAGAGACCAATTGATAGAATGCAGCCTGCAAAATAGCCATCCTGCAGGAAGGTGCGATTTTTAATGAATAGCCAACAGGAAAAACTACACAGGAGATTTTATTTCATAATCTACTTTCGGAAGATTATAAACTTCTTTGCTTGTTATTTTTCCTTTGCTATTATATTCGATCACAGTCTTCTTATTATTTTTATATATTTCTTTTTTAACCATCTTACCTGATTTGTATAATGCAACTTGCCTGTCTTCTCCCGATTCCCTAACCGTGCGATAACTGATGGTGCCATCTTTATTCCAACTCACTCTTTTGTCTATTGTAATACTTTTCCATATGGCAGTGTCGGTAAAATTTGTTATTTCCATTTGTTTTAATTTCCAATTGTACACTTCCTTCAAAACAAGTTCTCCTTTGCTGTTATATTGCTCATAAAAATGATTGAAGTAATGCCGTCCGCCCAGTTTCCCATTGCGGAAAGAGAATACGGCATAAGCAAAGGTTGGTCCTCCGCTAAAAACCATTCTCCAGTCTGATTCTCCACCCTTTAGCATTGAAAATTCTTTACGAACCTTTACTGTTGTAAGCTTGCTGTTCCAATTATTAGTAATACTATCGTACAAAAAAATAGTTGCCAAAGTATCGAATAACTCCTCCAAAAGCCTGCCGTTATCATAACTGTATACATACTCCCGGATAAATAATCCATTATCCCAATTGGATAACCGATGCAACCTTGTACCCGAGAATACTTTTTTCTCACCTTGCAGATAACCGGAATCAGTTACATTGAAAATGGCTGACATTGTGTTAGTAACGTCTTTGTAGAGTCCTTTTTGTAAGGGTTTATTGCCGGGTTTTGACAATGCCTGGGTTCTTCCGAACATCACTGGCGTTTGAAGAAACTCATACTCATCCTGATGAATGCTTATCGTATCCTGTGTTTTTCCCACAGTGATACATGAAGCAAAAGTGCAGGTCAGCAAAACTATTGTTATGAATTTTTTTAATTCCAAGTGATTCGTTTAAAATTGAAATAAAAAACCTGGTTCTTATTAGAAAATTTGAATACCAAATAACGAATAACAAATCCCGAATTTTACTTCCTCTCCGGCAGCGTCTCTCCCAACCATTTAAAAAATTCTCTTTGCCAAACCAATGCATTTTGAGGGGAGAGTACCCAATGGTTTTCGTCAGGCAAATACAGCAACTTGCTCTTAATGCCTCTCAACTGTGCCGCCTGGAAAGCCTGCAAACCCTGCTCAATAGGAACCCGGTAATCTTTACCACCTTGTACGATCATGATAGGTGTATTCCATTTTGCAATATGTGTAATAGGGTTTTGCAAATTGTACTTACTTTGTGGCGCAGCGTTTTTGGGTGTCCAGTAGGCGCCATCCCAATCCCAGTCAACAAAAAATAATTCTTCAGTGGTGCCATACATACTGCGTTTGTCAAACACCCCATCGTGTGCAAAAAATGTTTTAAAGCGGTTGTTGTGCATACCCGCCAGCATAAACACACTGTAGCCACCATAACTTGGGCCCACGCATCCACGCCTGTTCTTATCAACAAAGGGTTCCTTGCTCACCGCATCGATAGCACTTAGATAATCTTTCATCGGTTGTCCGCCATGGTCTTTGCTGATGGCATCGTTCCATTGGGTGCCATAGCCCGGCATTCCTCTTCTGTTGGGCGCCACTACAATATATCCCTGTGAAGCGATCAGCTGAAAATTCCAGCGGAAAGAATACATCTGGGTTAAAGGAGACTGCGGTCCGCCCTGGCAATATAAAAGCGTAGGATATTTTTTCGAAGCATCAAAATTGGGCGGATAGATTACCCATACCAGCATTTTTTTATTATCGGTGGTGGTAACCCAGCGGCGTTCTGTTTTACAAAGGCCGATGCTTTTATATAACTCGTCGTTTACATGGGTCAGTTGTTTCATCTCCCCGCTGCTGATATCAACCGAATACAATTCAGCAGAATGGTTCATATCAACCCTTGATACAATGAGTGTATTTCCGGTTTGCCCAACAATGCCGTTAACATCAAAATCACCCCTGGTGATCTGGCGGATATCGGGCAGCTTCATGGTAGCACCGGTATAATCCACTTCAAATAGTTGCAGGGTGCCATTAATGGGAGCCCAGAAATAAATATGTTTTCCATCATTGCTCCATTTAAAACCCATCACGTGAATCCTGTCGTCGTGGCCGGTGAGGTTTACCGTGCCGAGACCGGTAGAAGCTACAATATCTTCTTTGTCACTTTCAAAGCCATCTCTTTTCATCCGCAACCAGGCCAGGGTGCCATTGCTGCTGACAGCAGGGGACACATCATATCCCTTATTGGTTTCCGTTAGGTTGCTGGTGATGCCGGTTTCTATATTGTATTCAAACAGATCGGTATTGGTGCTTACAGCATAGTCTTTACCATATTTCTTTTTGGTAACATAGATAATGCTTTTGCTGTCGGGGCGCCACAGGTAATCGCCATCGCCGCCAAATGGTTTGGTCGGACAATCATGTGCCTCACCCGGCATAATATCTTTGGCGTCTTCTTTTTTATCCACCGGTGAAAAAAACACATGATCAAAAGCGCCATCTTCCCATTTGTCCCAATGACGGTTATTGAGGTTGTCAAATACATAGGCATTGCTTTTTGGCAGGTCCGGGTGAAGATCGGCACCAAGGATATTTTTGATCTTTACTTCTTTATGTGTAAGTAAATACTTCCCATCGGGAGAGATATTTTTATTACCCAGCAGGCCTTCCTTATCAGTTACTTCCACCGGCGTGCCACCTTCTACAGGTATCCTGTACATTTTACTGCTGCTTTTATTGTCTTCCGCATTGGGTGTGCTTACAGAGTACACAATGTAGTTTCCATCTTTTGAAATACCCTGACCGCTCACACGGCCAAGTTTCCAAAGGAGTTCGGGTGTCATCACATTTTGTGCAGCAGCAAATAAAGGAGCCAGCAGCAGCAGGCAAAAAATTCTTTTATACATGATAATCGTTTTGAGCAGGGCGAATGTAAGAATTATGTGGTTTATATTTACCGCATGAAAATTTTAGTGACTGGTGCGAATGGCCTGTTGGGGCAACATTTAACAAAAATGCTGCTGGAAACAACCGATTATGTTATTGTAGCCACGGGAAGAGGAAACAACCGGCTTTCATTTGAAGCAAATGAACGGTACAATTATTTTTCACTGGATATTACTGATGGTATGGCTGTGAACGAATTTTTGTTGCAGCACATACCAAATATCATTATTCATGCAGCCGCTATGACGCAGCCCGATCCCTGCGAGTTAAACCCAGTGGAATGCTGGAATGTGAACGTGACTGCCACCAGGTTTTTAGTAAGTGCTGCAGAAGTGACCGGGGCAAAATTTATTTATATCTCAACCGATTTTGTATTTGATGGTTCATCAGGCCCCTATAAAGAAACCGATATACCCAACCCGGTGAATTATTATGGCAGCAGCAAGTTAGCGGCAGAAAAAACAGTGATGGAAAGCAGCTTGTCATGGGCGGTCGTTAGAACCGTTTTAGTATATGGAAATATTTTAGTGGGCAACCGCAGCAATATGGTAAGCTGGGTAAAAGAAAACCTGGAAAAGCATCAACCCATTAAAGTGGTGAGCGATCAATGGCGTACGCCAACTTATGTGGAAGATCTTGCCAAAGGAATTGTTTTAGTGATAGAAAAAAATGCGGCCGGCATATATCATATTTCGGGTGAAGAGGGCATGAGCCCTTTTGATATGGCCACTGCGGTAGCCGATTACCTGCACCTCAACAAATCATTGATGACCGAGGTGAACGCTGACACTTTTACACAACCAGCACAGCGTCCACTAAAAACAGGTTTTGTTATTGATAAAGCAAAACAGGACCTGGGATACCAGCCTCTTTCATTTAAAGAAGCCTTGTCAAAAATGCTTTCATAATTTTATTCTACCCAACCAAAAGTTCACTTGCGGCAGTTAATGATTGTACCGGGTATTCCGGTATCATCATTAAAACAAATGTATATGACTGCCCAAAAACAAACACACATCCATCAACATTCCGTTTCCTTTTTTAATTACGTAAGATGCATTGCGTTGTTGGTTTTTATTGTTCTTGGTTTTTATTCTTATGCCGGAACATGGAAATTTGCACATGCAACAGTTACGCCGCATGACACGATCATATCCGGTATTGTAAAAGACATCAATGGTAAACCCATCGCCAATGCAAAGATCACTTCGTCTGTGGCAGCCGATGTGTATACCAACAGCGATGGATTGTTTTCCATTACCCTGCAAACTGCCGCTCTCATTCCACACAGTTTATTTTTTAGTTATGATACGTTGATGCCCGTGGTAAGAAGTTATCATCCCGTAATGGAGAATGCCATTTATGAAATTGTGCTGGAGCCAAAGAAATGTTGTTTGCGGGAACTGTGGGGTTTATTGTGCGATCATAGAAAGGAACTGCTGTTGCCATCTGTAAATTTTAAGACTCATTCAACGTTGCTTTCAAAGGATACAAAAACATTGCTGGATTCCATTGCCGGTAAATTAAAAGACAATCCGGAATTAAAGTTAACCGTAACGGCTTACCCTGCACCAAACGATCCCAAACAAAGGGTTTCTGATAAAAGGCTGCTCACCATTACTGAATACCTTAGTGAGCAAAGCGGTATCTCCACAGACAGGATCGTCACTGAGAAAAAGCCGGGAGAAGGGGATGGCAATACAATTGACTTTACAACACAGTGATTACTGTTTATACGTAACTGAGATCTTTAAAGGTTTGCCCAGTATATTGGCGCTATTACCACTGATATTGTAAACGTAAATATTTACATCATCATAGGCAATACTGAATTCGTAGCCGGGCGTACCACGAAAACCGGGTGTTACGTCTCCGTTACCATAGTTCAGCAATACATTCATGGCAATGATACTGAATCGGTTGAGGCCATGTGGTGTGGTAACAAATCCGCCCTGGGTGGTAGCCGAGTTAATACTCTGCACTTCTTTTATTTTAATGCGGGGAGCGTTATCTGCTACGGTACCCAGCCTGGTGTATCCACTGATATCGGTGTTGCCGTTATACCTTACCACCATGGCATTGGATCTTGTATTGTAGGTTGTGCCGTTGCCAATAATAAATAATGGATCTGTAGGTGCGGGGGTAAGATCGCTTTCGGCAGGTACTATGGAATCATTAAAAACACCTATCGTGGTAGAGTATAGCCCATTTGCCATTGTGCCCATGCCCAATGCGGTTGACAAAATACCATTGGCAGTAGCTCCTTCACCTGCAGCAAAAGCACCAAAGCCGGTAGCCCTGCCACTTACCAGCGCCACCGATGTTGTGCCCTCTGCCATCGCCCCATCGCCATATGCAAATGAATTGCCTCCGGTAGCTGAAGAGCTGTTGCCTCCTGCAAAAGATAAAAGACCGGCGGCTTTTGTGGCATACCCCGAAGAAAATGAATAGTTGCCGGAGGCAGTTGAATAACCCATTGCTACGGCATAGTTGCCTGGCGCCAGCGAATACCCAATGGTAAGTGAACTGTTTCCTGCTTCACCTGCCTGGTACAGTCCCGAATGAAGCGCCCCTTTTTCGGGATCGAAGAAAAAGGATTTACCAATTGCGGTAACAGGTTTTGCTTGCCCTGATACCGAATATAATTTTGTAACGGTAATATCAAAGCCACGGGCAGTAATACCATCACTATTTGAGCGGAAGATAAAACGGAAAAAGGTACTGTTTGACGACACAAACAGGTCTGCCGGAGCCGTAGCAATATTTGCATAGCGGTAGTAATATTGATCCCTGCATTCGGGAAACGGATACGGACTTATCCAAAGCGTGTCGCCCTCTGCGATACCAAAATCAGCCGGGTTAAAATGTACTTTATAACCAGCTCCTGTAAAGGATGGGGCAAAAACTGTAATGGTGCCGCTTTGATTGTTGGCATAATTTACATTTGGGCCGGCAGGGTCAAATAGGCGGTGTACACTGTCTGATTCGGCCAGGTTCTGAAAACCATTGTTCGTCATAGTGGTGGTTTGTGCTGCAGTAGGATTACTTTTACTAAATATAATGTCAGATTGAAGCAGTAAAGATCCGTTTACCTCCAGTGTGGCACCCGGTGGTTTACTGGAGATATCTGTTTTTACTCCTACATATTTACTGCTGGTGTGGTTGATGCTGTCGTTTTTTATTTGCCAAAGTTCATTTGCCTTGTTTGTTTTTATTTCATTCCAGGCGCCATCGCCATAATACCAAAATGAAATTTTATCAGTATCATACACGAGTAGCCCATTGGCAGGGTTAGCAATATTTTCTCTTTGCAAAGTTGTAAGGCGTGGTGTCAACAAGCCTTTATTAGTACTGCTGATATCAAGCAATGCCGAAGCGTTGGGGGTATTGGTTCCGATGCCCACCTGTTGTGCTGTTACAAGCACAGGAAAAGCAACTATCAGCAGTGTTATTATATGTTTTGTCATACTTGATTTTTCTGCTACAAAACCATTTTATTGTTTTAACTGTCCCAATACGGTGATACGGATATTATTAAAACTGCCTTCGGTTATCTCAACTTTTTTGGTGTCGTTTTTAGAAAACTCACTCAATAAGAGAGCGGATGAAAATTTTCCGCTGGCGATATATTCTTTCTCATAACCGGGCGCCGTATTTTTTTCAATTCTGGTAAATTCAATCGTCATAATGCTGCCTTTATACAGGGGTTGGCCGCTGGCATAATAATCAACAGAGCCGCCGGCATTGGCTGTTTCGTAACGGGTGAACCGTACCGAATTTTCGTCGCTGGCGGTATAGGTGCCAGGTTGCAGTTTAAAGTTGTGAATAGTAAAGTGCAGCCAGCCACGATGAGGTTTGGCCGGGTCGTCACCGTGCAGGTCGAGCCCCAGTTCCATGTTTTGTGCCATCAGCATCCCCAGGTCTTCATCATTGTCTGATGGTGCAGCCTTTGTTGTATTGGCTGCAACGCCATTTACTGTGAACGCAACTGCGTTGTTCTCTTTCATTGCCGGCGCTTCAACTGTTGTGGAATTTTTACGGGTACTGGTATCGGTTATGATATCTTTTTCTGTTGTGTTTGACTGGTTAGTGCATGTGATACAACTAAATGTCACCAGCACCATACAGAGAATTTTTCTTGTCATATATTTTTCACTTTTTACTGTTACCATGAAATGGCCACCAGGCCGCCGTTGCCACTAAATCCCCATCTTCCGGAAGAGGTGTTGCCTCCAGCACCGCCAGCACCAGATGAATAAGTGGTTGATGCCCGGGTGCCAAAAACAAGTTTGATATTGGCCAGGGTTTCTGTGTTGTATGACAGAAATGAGCCATGAGATATAGCTATTGGGTTATACGGACATGCGCCACCGTTGCCATAGTACCGCATCGTGACAAACTGAGTACTGGTATACTGGCCGTAAAACTCAGTGGTCAGCTGTCCTGTACCTCCAACCAGCGTCTTTGCATATATAAGGCTGTCTCCCAAAGCCCTGGCATCGCCACCTGAACCAACCCCTTGCCCAAATGCGCCACTGCCGCTTCTGCCACTAATATTTATACCCGTACCGGTAACAGACGATCCATTATTGGTTGTTCCATTGCCGGTTTCTGTTTCGGCTCCCTGTGTAAGATCGCTTACCGTAAAACTGATGATAGTTCCGGGGGCAACTTTTACAACCGCGATGGCATCTCCACCACCACCACCACCGCCACCTTTGGCGCCGCCTCCGCCACTGCCTACGGCTTCTATCATCAACTCCCTCACACCTGCCGGAACAGTAAACGTTCCAGGCAAAAAATACTCCACCCTGTTTTTATAGTTGGCAGAAACCGCAGCCCAGTTTTGATTACCGTCAGCACCTACCTGCAGTACTTCTCCCGGCCTTCCGGCATTCCCCTTAAGCTTTACCGAACCGGCAATGTTGACATGACCGTTTACATCCAGTTTTTCAGAAGGGGATACGGTGCCGATACCCACGTTTTGCGACAAACAGTATTGTGTATTCAACAGCAAAAAGGAAACAATGAGATACTTCATAAGCGGTTTTTCGTGTAAAATCGGTTAAATACACACCGCTGTTAATACAGATTAGTATCTGGCAGGAATTATTAGCATGCTACAGAAATTTGGAAGTGTATGCCTGGCAGTTATATTTTCCTCAGCATTTCAAGAAAATTATCTTTCCTGGTACGGCTGATAGCAATGTTGCTGCCATTTTTCATAATTACATAAGCCCCTTCGCCCTTTATCACTTTGGAGATATGATTGATGTTGATCAGGTGCGATTGGTGTATCCTGTAAAAAGGAGCACCACCAAGGTTTTCTTCCACCTCTTTCAGGGTTTTGGCAAGCGTTATTTTTTTTCCGGTTGCCAGGTGTATATGGGTGTAATTGCTTTCGCTTTCGCAATGCAGGATATCATCTGTTTCAAACAACTGCAGCGCATCGCCTGCCTGCAGGGCAATGCGTTGTTGCTGAATTCCCGGCTGAAATTGCTGTAACAGCTTATTAAGTTTTTCATCCAGTTTACTGCCAGCTGTTTTGCTTGTTGCTTTTTGCACGGCTGTTTGCAACTCCATAATATCAACCGGCTTTAGCAGGTAATCGAGTGCAGAGAATTTAAATGCTTTGATGGCAAACTGGTCGTAGGCTGTTGTAAAGATCACTTCGTAGTTATATTGGCTGGTGGCTTTTAACACATCAAAGCCATTCACATGTGGCATTTCAATGTCAAGAAACACAAGGGCTGGTTTATATTGGATAATTGCCTCAATTCCTTTTTTACCACCTGCACACACTGCAAGCACCTGCACGTCTTTACAGAAATTTTCCAATTGCAGTTGCAGCACTTCCAGCGCATTGGGTTCATCGTCTATTATAACTGCTGTGAGCATATCAGTTTTTTAAAGTTGTAACAGGAATAGTTAGTTGCACTAAAGTGCCGGCAGCATTACCAACATTGTCTTTTTTATCCATGACGCTGCAGGTGATTTGTGTACCCTCCAGTTTATTGATCAAGGCAATCCGATCCCTTGTTATCTGCATGCCATAGCTTTTCTTTGTGAGCAGTTGTTTGCTTTTTAGTTCTGTTGCTTTGTCCCTGCCTATGCCGTCATCATCGATCATAACACAAAGGTTGTTTTGCTGTAATGAAAAATGTACCACCAGGCTTCCCTTGTCTTCTTTATGTAACAAGCCATGCCACACCGCATTTTCGATATAAGGTTGCAGCAACATCGAGGGGATGAGCATATTTTCTGTGTTAATAGTTTTGTCAACCAAGATTTCATATTGAAAGCGGTTATCAAAGCGCATACTTTCCATTTCAAGATACAGCTTCAGCAGTTCCAGTTCGCTGCTGAGTGTAATACTGTTTTGATCACTATGATCGAGTATCAGGCGGATGAGCCTTGAAAATTTTGTGAGGTATTGGGAGGTGTTGAGCTGATCGTTCCTGAGAATATACTTTTGAATGCTGTTAAGCGAATTGAAAATAAAATGAGGATTCATTTGTGCCCGCAGCGCCTTCATCTCCATACCGGCAATCTGTTGCTGAAAGCCGGCTTTTATTTTTTCCGCCCGTCTTGCCTGGCGTATTTTTCCACGGTAAACAGCGTATAAAACTGCAGTTATTACCAATACGCATATTACTAAAAACCACCAACGGGCATAAAACGGAGGCTGAATAGTGAAGTCGATTTTTTTTTCCGGTCCCCAATAGCCATCATTGTTGGCTGCTTTTACTCTAAAAATATACCGGCCTGGTTTTAACGCTGCATAGGAAACATGGTTATCGGGTCCTCCGTAGATCCAGTTTGTGTCAATACCAGACAGTTGCCATGCATAACGGTTGCGGTTAGCGTTGTTAAAAACCAGCGCAGCAAATTCAAATTGAATAAAATTCTCTCTATGATCCAGGGCAAGTTTTGATGAATTGTCATTCAATTGAGATGCATACTCCTTATCAAGCACTTTAACCGAATTGAACTGCACCTGCGGTAAAAGCCGGTTCTCTTTGTAAAGGTTAAGATCAATGATATTAAAACTGGCATAAAAAAGCTGTACCAGTTTGTTGCCCGGTAAAATACTGAATGTATATCCGCCATTGTCTTCCTCCAAGCCATTTTGCCTGGTAAATATGGATGTTACCTGTTTTGCCACGGGGTCAAATTTGAGCAGACCAGTGATATTGCTTATCCAGAGGCTGGAGTCAACGGGGCTTTGCTGCAAGCGCCAGCAAAAATCAGCGGGTAAACCAATCCCACTATTGCGGTTGTAATTGTGAAGCCGTTCTTTCCCGTTTTCCAGATACCATTCATACAAACCATTTACCACACTGGTGATCCAGATATGCCCTCGCTTGTCTTCTGCCACATCATTGCTCTCTCTCATGGCAGGCATATTCCCCTCCTCTTTTTGGCCGGTATGGTGCCAGAGTTTGGTAGCGATATTATACCGGTAAATACCATTGTCGCTTGTAAACCAGATATTGTTTTTGCTGTCTGCCAGGCAGGGAATAATGGTATTGCTGGCTTTTGATGAATCGGCCTTGTCTGCATCCCATTTGTTATAATGCGTAACGGTGCCAGATGGATATTGCCAAATATAAAACCCGTTGGAACGGCTTTCGTTGTAGATCCTTCCTTGTTGATCTACAACACTTCTTCCGGCATTTTTTATGTTGTGCCCCCATTGATCTGTAAGTGTAAAGGGTATAAATCTCCTAAGGCCTGGCTGGTATTCATAGATGCTGTTGTCATCACTGGCAAACCACCTATTGCCGGGTGCTGCAATTACAGCTGCAATGTTTTTATTGTTGCCTAAGCTGTTGATGATCGTAAGCAGTTTCTTTTCATCTGTATCATACAGCATCAGTCCAGAGGCGCTGGTGTTGCTAATCAATATTTCCCTGCCTGGTGGTGTGGCAAATGCCTGTATGGGTTCCACGCCGTTTCCCGAAATTTTATCTATGAGTGTGCATTTATCAACCTGGTGATTTTGCCAGGGCATCATGCTCAGCCCGAAGTGACTGCACAGCCAGGCATTGTTTTCCCTGTCGAGGTAAACATTGGCTATTTTAGTGGCACTTAGTTCAAATTCATTTTTAGATTGACTGTATTGATAGTGCTGATTGGTTACTGTATTTATGATGTCAAAATTGTAAGAGCCTGCGTAGAGTATGGTTCCATCAGCGGAAGGGGTAACGCAAAATAACTGGCTGCCCTTGAGGCGCTGATTGAACAGGGCAGTTGTGTTATATCTACCCTTTTGTATGTTGAACAGGGCGATGCCGCTTTTATTAGTGGTGCATAAAACCTGGTTGTTTTTTTTATCTTCTGTTGCACTGGTTATTTTATCGCCGGGTATACCGTAGAAATTAATATAGGCGCCATCTGTTGTAAATTGGTAGATTCCCTCACTATGTACAGCCAATATAGCCGCCGAAGTTTCAATTACGCTGATAACAGATTTGGAGGCAGTGGCAGGGTAGCGGTTGAAATGGGTAAAAGAGGAGTCTTTTTTATTGAACCTGAAAAAATAGCTATACTGTGTGGATACCCAGATATTGTCATGCAGGCCGGTATTGAAACGCTGGATGCTGGCATGCTGCACTTTTTCATTGCCGGGATTTGAATGGCCTGGCGTCCAGAACGTGCCACTAACGGGATCGAATAGCTGCAAGGCATTCAAACCACCCAGCCACAAATGACCTGCCTCATCTTTTAATATGGTTTGTAAAATGTTGCCGATGCTGTGGCCTGGCAGATCGGCGTTGCTGTTATAGTGTACAAAACGGTGCCCGTCAAAACGGTATAAGCCACTGCCTGTACCAAACCACATATATCCACGGTCGTCCTGCGCTGCACAGTAAACAAATTTATCGGGCAGGCCGTCTTTAGCCCCGAAATTTATAAAATGGTGATTCCCCTGTTGCGCTGACACACAAAAGGCAGTAAGGAGCAGGCAATGAAGTAAAATAAGGCGCTTCGTCAACAGCGTTGCAGTTTCTGCCCTAAAATACAATTTTTTTTAAAGTGTAGCGGTTGTTGCTAGTATATGGTGCTTTTTGCTGAGTAAACTCCATATTTACTGAGTAAGTGTTTTACATCCGCTCCGGCACCTTTATTCCCAGCAATTCCATCCCGCTTTTTAAAATGGTCGCCGTCATGGTTGCTATTTGCAAACGGAGTTTCTTCTTTTCTTCTGTTTCTGCATTGGCAACAGAATGCTCTGTATAAAAAGAATTGAATATTTGCGCCAGCTGAAAAACATAATTGGCAATAACAGAGGGATTATGCTCTCTGCAGGCCTGGTCAATGATGGTGGGGTATTGTTCGGCCATCACAATCACGGCTTTTTCCAACGGCAGCAAAGCAGACAGTGCTGCATCATTCACAGCAGTCCATTCACCAGCTTTTCTTAAAATGCTTTTGATCCTGGCATGTGTGTATTGAACAAATGGTCCCGTAAAGCCATGGAAATCGATACTGTCCTGCGGATTGAACACCATCGTTTTTTTAGGGTCCACTCTTAACAAATAGAACTTCATTGCACCCAATGCCAATGTATCAAACAACGCTGTTAATTCCGCTTCGGTAAAATCTTTTACTTTTCCCAGCTCTTCTGTATGCTGACGGGAGGTGACCACCATTTCATCTACCAGGTCATCTGCATCCACTACCGTTCCTTCCCGGCTTTTCATTTTGCCACTGGTCAATTCCACCATACCATAACTTAAATGATAAATGCCTTCCGCATTGCCGATACCCAGTTTCTGGCAAATGAGTTTCAGCACTTTCATATGGTAGTCCTGCTCGTTGCCTATTACATAAATGCTTTGGTCAATATGGTACTGCTCATATTTTTGCTCTGCCAGGCCAATATCCTGCGTGATGTAAACCGACGTGCCATCTTTGCGCTGTACAATTTTTTCGTCCAGCCCGTCTGTAGTCAGGTCTATCCAGATACTGTTATCGTCTTTTTTAAAAAATACATTTTTATCCAAACCATCCTGTACAATTTTTTTGCCCAGCAGATAGGTATTGCTTTCATAATAAGTGATGTCGAAATCGCTGCCGATCCTTTTATAAGTGGCGTCAAAACCACTGTACACCCATTGGTTCATGGTTTTCCATAAATCAATCACTTCCGGTTTACCTGCTTCCCAATCCAGCAGCATTTGTTGCGTGGCTTTCATGATGGGCGCTTCTTTTTCTGCATCCTCTTTTGTTTTGCCTGCAGCTACCAGCTCATCCACTTCTTTTTTATATGCATCATTGAATTGTACATAGTACTTGCCTACAAAATGATCTCCCTTAATGCCGGTACTCTCCGGTGTTTCGCCATTGGCAAACAGCTGCCAGGCGATCATACTTTTACAAATATGGATACCCCGGTCATTTACAATGGCGCTTTTGATCACCTCGTACCCGTTGGCTTTTAGTATCTCACTCACGCTCCATCCTAAAAAATTATTTCTCAGGTGGCCCAGGTGCAAAGGCTTATTGGTATTGGGAGAAGAATATTCCACCATCACTTTTTTGCCATTCATGGGTTTTTTGCCGTAGCAGATATCATGATAGTTCTTTTGCAGCAAGTCTGTCCAGTAGCTGTCGGCAATGGAAAGATTTAAAAAGCCTTTAATAATATTGAATCCAATGAATAGGTGCCCGTTTTTAGACAGCAAGTCATTACCCAACGCAGTACCGATCGCATCCGGCGATAATTTCAACGATTTTACCAAAGAAAACAATACAACGGTATAGTCCCCTTCAAACTCCGGTTTGGTTTGGCTTACCTGGAAATCTTTTTCGGTAAAGGGCTGGTTATATAAGGCGGATAAACTGCTTATAACGGATTGCTGAATGGTAGTAACGATGCTCATGCGGCAAAAATAATGAAAACAGGTATGGGAAAGCCATACCTGTTTTTTTGAGTCCGGGTTCTATATATCCACCCAAGATGTAATTACAAACCCCTTACAAATTCGCAATCTTCAATTCCTTTGGATACTTCACCGTATAAGTAAACCGCTTTTTCTTGCTTTCACCGCTCTTTACGGTCATTTTCCAGGTGAGCACGCCATTATCTGTATTGATCATGGCATCTTCACTCTCATCCAATGTTACCGTTACATCCTTGATGGTGCTGATGGGATACTGGTCTTTGATCAATATTTCTATATCGGTTGTTTTGTTGTTCTTCACCGTCAATTCATAGGTAAAGATCTGTTTGGTGGTATTGCCGCTTGTTTTGGTACTGGTATAATCTTTCACCAGCGACCTTTTGATAGCCACCCTTTTGTCTTTTCCAAGCGATAAGTTAAGCGTGTCGGCGGTACTGTTAGGATCTATCAGCGATTTGCCCAGGTAAGTGCCATCCATGATGATATTGGCGGTGCCGGGCAGCAGGTCAAGCCGTTGCCAGTCGCTTATTTCTGCCAGCAGGTAAGCATCTTTATCGAGTTTGGGCACTGCGTAACTTTTCAGCGTGGCGTTGATCTTTTCTTCTTTGATGGTTACGCTGTGTACCAGCCCATCGCTTTCAATATTATAAGGCAGGTCAATTTCAAAATTGGTATTGAGCTGGCTTTCTGTGAGTGTGGTAAAACGTTGCAGGGTGGAGGGGTCAACTTCACCCACTTCCACACCAGCGGCCCTTCCTTCCAGTTTTTTCTTAAAGGCATCATTATCCGTAGCCACCGACTGTATAGAATTCATATAGTAATTGTTTACCACCGGTTGCAGCTGCTTGTACAATGGCTGTGTGTATTGCTGTAAATACCAGGGGGTGAGCAGGGGAGCCGTGCTGCTCCAGGTGGGTGTGGCCGTACTCAAGGTAAGTTTGGTTTGTTTCCAGTCGATGCCCGTTGATTGCGTGATAGAGGCTTTATACACCAACTTAATCTCGTTGGTTTTAGAATTCACCCGAACATCATACAATGGTGTAAAGCCTGCTGCATTGGTGTAGTAGCTGAAAGAGATGGGAATTTCTCCTGCCCTGCTGCAGATCACCTGTAATGTTAATTGTCCGTATGATTTTACAGGCCTGGCAGGTTTGTATTGTTCTTCATTGATCCTGGCCTGCAGCGCAGCAATTTTTTCTTCCAGCTCTGCATAGGCTACGGATAACTCAAACAACAAAGACTTTATTTTTTCAATTTTTTCATTGTTGGCATTGATCAGTTTCAACGCTTCTTCGCTGGTGATCTGTTCATTTTTGCGGTTGGTGATCACCAGTTCTATCAGTTTGTTTGTCTTGTCGAGAATATCCTGTTGGATAGCCGACCGGCTGCGATTACGGCTTTCTTCTTTTTGTATGATCTTAATACTATCCTGCCATTTTTTTATCATGGGGCTTACTACAACCGGAACGGTGGGTGTAAAAACAGTGTAATGCTGCGACAGCAAAGCGGCATGTTCAGGCAAATTGATCTGCAGGCTGTTGATATCAATATTGGTACTTAGTTTATTGATCACAATGATCTTTGTTTCGGTGCCAGCCGTCACTTTTGCATTTTGTGTGAGCTCAGCACCGGCACCAAAGTACACGGTGGCTGCTGATAAGGCGGCATCGGCACGGGCAGTATCCTGTGAAAATAGTACAGTGGAGCATGTTAAGAAAAACATAACGGTGAGTGATAATCGCTTCATAAGTTTTATTGTTTGGTAAAGGATGAAAAAAGAAAAGCGATTGCATAAATGCCCGGAAAATATTTTTTATTAGCATTGCAGCATGAAATATGTATTAGCAGGAGAAAAGACGGACAGACTTGATTTTAGACCAGTGAATGAAACAGACTTTGCAGCCTGGCTGGAGTTTCATAAAGATCCCCTTACTTCATTGTACTGGACAAGTGAAAAAGGTACCCCGGAAGAAGAATGCACCAAATGGTATGCGAAACAACAGTGGCGGTATCAGCACGGCCTGGGCGGTATGAATGCACTAATTGAAAGAGCATCTGGTTTATTGGTGGGCCATTGCGGGTTGCTGATTCAACAGGTAAGTGGTACAACAGCAATGGAGATTGCCTATTCACTGTTGCCGGCGTTCTGGAATAAAGGATACGCAACGGAAGCTGCTGTTAAATGCCGGGATGTTGCCTTTGCGAATGATTATGCCGCGTCACTCATTTCTATTATCAGTGTCACCAATTTGCCTTCAGAAAGAGTGGCACTAAAAATGGGCATGTACAAAGATTATCAAACCGTGTATAATGGAAATGAAGTGAATGTTTTCAGGATAGATAAAATCATGTGATAAGGGGTATAAAAAAAGTGGATGAATGAAAATCCTGTTTCATCCATCCACCGATAAAGTAAGCGCCTGGCAAACCTACCAGATGTTGACCCTTAAACTGTCTGCCCGGTACATTTTGTCGCCTGGCTTTATACCAAAGGCTTCATAAAATTCAGGTATGTTCACTACCGGTCCGTTTACTCTTTCTTTGGCAGGTGAATGCACATCGGTGATCACTAGGTTGCTCAACCGCTCTTTTTTTATTTGGTACATCCAGCTATACGCATAGCCTAAAAAGTAACGTTGCATAGGAGTGAAGCCGTGCAGTTTTTCATTCTTTTTAAAGGCATCTGTTTTTTTGAACGCATCAATTCCTAATAATAAACCACCCAGGTCAGCGATGTTTTCTCCTTGTGTAGCTTCGCCGTTGATATGCAGGCTGTCTACCGGCACAAATTCATTGAATTGCTGAATGATCGCTTTTGCTCTTTGCTTAAATTCTGCTCCATCTTTTTTTGTCCACCAGTCGGTCAAATTGCCCTTGGCATCATACTGCCGGCCCTGGTCATCAAAGCCATGGGTTATTTCGTGGCCGATGGTGGAAGCAGCAGCGTAACCATATACAAATGCATCATCTATTTCTTCGTCTTTCATGCCCGGCACAGAGAACATACCGGCTGGTAACACAATTTCATTGTTGCTTGGATTGTAGTAAGCATTATAGGTTTGTGGTGTCATTTCCCATTCGTCTCTGTTCACGGGTTTACCCAGCTTGTTGTTGTAGTGATTTGTCCACCACTCATTGGCCCGCTGCATATTTAAAACAAAGGGACCTTTATCTATTTTCAAAGCGCTGAAGTCTTTCCATTTATCAGGATAGCCTACTTTTTTTGCAATAGAAGCCAGTTTCGTGTAGGCCTTCTGTTTAGTGCTGTCGCTCATCCAGGCCAGTTTGTTGATCCTGTCTTTCAGTGCTTCCCGAATAGCTTCCACCAGGCCGCTGTAGCGCTTTTTGGCAGTTTCATTAAAATACTCTTTCACAAATAATTGTCCCAGTGCTTCACCCATGGCATCTTCTTCTGCATCCAGCACCTGTTTCCATCTTGGTCTTTGTTCAGTAGCGCCAGTCAATGTTTTGCGGTAGTCAAAAGCATTGTTAACCGATGTTTTATCGAGGTAGCCGGCATAACTTCTGATCAAATGAAAACGCAGGTAATTTTTCCAGTCTTCCATTGGAGTTGCTTTTACCTCATTGCTCAGGGCAGTATAAAATTCAGGCTGACCTACAATTACCGAATCGAGTTTGGTGATCCCGATGGTGGCAATAAAATCTTTCCAGTTTACCGCAGGTGCAATTTTTTCAAGCCCCGCAATACTCATTTTATTATAGTTCTTATAGGGGTCACGCAGGTCGGCCAGTTTACGGCTTGCTTTGGCCAGTTTTTCTTCCAGTCCGTACACGGCAGCAACATTTTTTTGTGCAGTTGTTTCGTCATTGCCTAATTGTTTAAATGTTTTTTGCAGGTACAGTTTGTAAGCGGCCTGTACATTTTTTGTTCTTTCATCCGTATTAAAGTAATACTCACGGTTAGGCATACCCAAACCACCCTGTGATAATACATAGGCCATCACTTCACTGTTCATGTCGTCCTGTGCTACATAATCACCAAAGAGACAGGCAACACCTTTTCTTTTTAATTCGGCTGCCACTTTTACCAGGTCGCTGCTGTTTTGAATGGCATTGATCTTGTCCAGGTCGGGCTGAAGAGGAGAGAGGCCGGCTTTATCAATGGCAGCCGAATCCATGGCACTGGTCCAGAAATCACCGATCTTTTGGCTGATGGTACCTTCAGCTGCTTTTTCCGCTGCTGCATTGTCATTTATTTTCTTCAGGCGGATATAGTTTTCTTCCATCACCAGGTTCCCAATGCCCCAGCCGCTTTCGGAGCCAGGTATTGGGTTCTTTTTTATCCAGCCGCCATTGGCGTACATAAAAAAATCGTCTCCCGGTTTGATGGAGGAGTCGATGTTACTGGAAAGAATGTCGGGTTTAGTGGTGGTTTCAGCTGATTTGTTATTGCAGGCGTATAAGCCGCTGCAAATAATGGCAAGTGTAAGTAAAGGTTTCATTAGAAAAAATTTTATCGCTAAATGTAGGGAAGGATTTTGGGATGACGAAAGTATTTTGATGGGCGGGATGTGAATGATGTTACCAGCAGTGGTTTGTTTTGGCAGCATCGTTGTGCCTGTCCCCCGTAAAAATTTGGCAGGCGGATCACTCACTTGTACGGCATAGCAATGGGGGGCAAGGTTGAACACATAATGGTGCAGATAGGCAGACCTCCGACAGCGAGAGCTAGCTTGACCTTATGGTATTGTAATGTGCCACTAGAGTAGCGACTTTAGGCATCAGCTTGTGAGACCTGCATCAGCAAGAGCCTGTCCAAATTAATATCTTGACTCTTTTATTTTTATTCACCTTTAATAACAGTGACACAGTCGCAAACAGTAATATCAGAAGGTAGTAACTCAACTCCCGGCCATAAATATTTTCCTCTGAGTTCTTTATTCATCTCAATAACTTTTCTGGAATATTCAAAAAGAGCTTTGCCATTGTCCCCCATTGCAGCTACTAGCAGCTGCCTTTCAGCTCCTCCGTTTCCACCCAGCTCTAATGTGACCGACCATTTGTAATTAAAATGGTCAAAGTGAATATACTTTTTGGGCCAGTATAAGTTTTTTTGCGGGTCACATTCCCAGATTGCTAGGCAATGGTAAGGTGGCTTTATTTTGAAAGTGCCGGATACTGTAATCGGGTTATTTGCTTTTTCACATTTAGCGGGTTTTAGGATTTTTATGCCAAAGTCAACATTTCTTTTTTCAGAAACAGAATTTACTTCTTCCTTTATCGCTTTGATTACTTCCCTTGGATCCCTGGTCCAAAGATCGCCTTTGAATTGTGTCGGTATGGCCTCATCACTCAGGTCTGAATCTAAAATGTACACAATCACACTTATTCCCCTACCCCAAAAGGCACCTAATTCCGCGGAGCACCATTCAGATTTGATTGAGTTCTTTGTTGCAAGAAAAACGCAAACATCACTTTGATTAATAGCAAGACGTAATTGCTCCCTAAGAGATTTACCTACGAACATACTTTGAGAACACCAATGATGGATCTTCTGCCCCTCAAGCGTGAGACAGAAGTTTTTGTAAATAGCATCGTCCTTTTGGCTATAACTAATAAAAACTGACATAGAATTCTTTTTTAATGGTAAATAAAGTTATTAGGGTGGGACTTACTTTTTCTTTTTACCTTTCTTCTCCTTCACAAACAACCCCGCCGTGTACTTATCATACAACTCAAATAAAAACTCTATCCGTTTGGTTTCGTTGATAAATGGTTGCGGACGATAACAAAGATCCACCGCTTTGTCTAATTGCTGGTGTGCTTTTACCAATACCGGCGGCATGGTGTTGGGATCGTATAGATCTGCCAATGAACTATCGGGAAACTGCGCCCTTGCATCTAATACCGCCTGTGCTGCTTTTTCTACTGTTTCTTTTTGTTTGTCGCTGGGGTTTTCGGGCCAGGGGAAGTTGTTGTAGACGATTGATCCTGAATAGCGGTAGTCACTTTTTAATCTGCCACATGTGTTTTTTATCCATGCCATATGTATGGTTGATGATAGAACTCCAAATTCATATAGTGTCGCATTAGGAATTATTAGGCAAAGATTACTTGTTATAACAGATGGGTCAAAAAAACCAATAGGGATATATAGTCTTCTTTCGGATGAGACACTGGGAATAACTAAATAGTTTTCATTAGGTTGGTGTATTTGCTGAAACAGATGGTGAAATAAGTATTTTCTCGTTGCGGGAGATGTACTTTTACTTCTGAATTCTTTTACCTTTTCAAGTCTGTCAATGACGTATTTCATATTTCTCAATTCAGATGGATTTGCGTCAACTAGCCAAAGGCACCACCGGTCAATTGAATTGATGAATTCTCTAGAACCAACATATTTTCTAATGAATTTTTTTGCATTTGGCTCATTTTGCAAAAATATTTCAAGTTCTTCTTTTGTATTGAATAGCAAATTACCATCGTCGGTGGGCTGACTTCCTTTGGTCATTTTGGGGCTTTTACAAATCGCTGTAGTTTTACTTTTAATTATCGTATCTCTACCCTCTACTAAATAAGGATTGATGTTTTTTGCTCGCATTTCATGTGGCTCGCCTTTTATATCATCATATTCAAAAATTCTTTTCTCCGGAATATCGTAACTAGCAAAGCCAATTATAACTACATGTACCGCAGCATTCGCTCGTGCTTCGTTTCCCCACTTGAATGTTCTGTGGGCAAAATGTATTTTAATTTTATATTTATTGAATAGCTCATTCCATAATATGCCTACCTGCTCACCTTGTGAAATAGAATTTGTGGAAACAAGGGCAACCTTAGTGTCGAAGATTTCATGATTTTTCAAATAGGTAGCGGCTTTGACATACCAAGCTGTTACATAGTCCAGTATACCAGCACTATCAACCCCATTGAAGATTAATTCCATGTCTTGCTTTTGAGAAGCATTTTGGAATAAATAGCCCACAAACGGCGGATTCCCTAAAATATAATTATACCGTAACGCATCTACATCTTCCTTATTCCACAAATCACTCAGCTGTGGCTGCAACAAACTCTGCCACTCAATCCTTAACGCATTACCATGCACAATCGTTGCACTCTTTTTTAAAGGCAGCCTGGCAAAATAATCGCCCAATGCCAGCCCGGCTTCCATATTCATCTGGTGGTCTATCAGCCACATAGCTACCTGTGCTATCTGCGCCGGAAACTCCTCATATTCTATACCGTAAAATTTATCTACATCTAATAAAATATAACTGCCGATATCGGTAACTGTTTGCCCCTTCAGCTGCTGTTTTAAAATCTCAATTTCCAGTAAACGCAACTCCCGGTAAGCAATAATTAAAAAGTTGCCGCAGCCACAAGCAGGGTCTAAAAAACGCAACCGGCTTATTTTATCATGAAATTTTTTGAGCGCATTGGTATTGCTTTTTACTTTGTCAAACTCTGTCCACAGCTCATCCAGAAACAATGGCTTAATGAGTTTTAAAATATTTTTTTCGCTGGTATAATGTGCACCTAAATTTCTTCTTTCCTTCTGGTTCATCACACTCTGGAACATACTGCCAAATATCGCCGGGCTTATTTTGCTCCAGTCCATATAGCAACAGTTCAGCAAAGCCTGCCGCATAGCGCTGTCGAAACTGGCAGTGGGTAATGGTTCTTCAAAGAGTTTACCATTTACGTAAGGAAACTCCACTAGTTGTTCGTCCAGTGTTTTAAAACGTTTGTCTTCGGGTGTGTTCAATACCTGGAACAGTTCTCCCAATTTAGCTGCAAGGTCGCTACCGTCTACTGCTGTACGCTGCTCTATATAATCCTGGAACTGTTGCTTGTCAAAAATGGTAGTGTCTTCGGCAAACAAACAAAAGAGGATGCGTACCAGGTATATTTCGAGTGCATGACCGGTGTAGCCAATATCTTCCAGCCGGTCGTGCAGTTTGCCCATGCGCTCTGCCGCAATAATGTTGGCGGGGTCCTGCTCCTTGTAGGTTTTCTTTTGATAGCCGGGTATAAAACCAAACAGGTTTACATACTTTACAAAATCTTTCAGCAAAAATTCGCTGGTGGTTTGTTCCTCTGTATCGTACAGTTTAAAGCTGTTGAAGTCGCAGGCTAAAATGTATTTTGGCAGTTCGTGTTGCGGCAGTGTTTGTGCATAGTCCTTGGCCTGTGCAAATGCCTTGTTAAGATCCTTACCAAGACTTTTCATTTCTATGAGTATAACGCCTTTCCAAAGCAGGTCGATATAACCATCCGCTTCATTCAGTTTTTTTACCTTGTACTCAAACGTGCCGATTTTTTTACGGCTTACATCAAACACATTAAAAAAAGCATCCAGGAAAGGTTTGGCATCGGCTTCTTCCCGTTGTGTGCCTTCCCATTCTTTTGCAAATGCGGCAGCACGGGTTTTTATTTCGTTCCAGCTTAAGGGCATAGTAATATAGCAGTAGTTTTATGCAATATAAAATAATGATTGTAAAGATGGTAGAAAGAATTTGGGAACGATAATGCTTCCGACGTTTTAAAAACCCGGGAATATACTATCAGATTTAACATAGGTTTAAGTTGCCGTTGAACCTGATCAGGTTTCAATTGACCATTTTTTTTCACCCGGGCGGCATTAAAAAGACATTGCCTTTAGTTTGAGTGACTCACATTAACTTAGTATTGTTATTCCGGCTTCCCAATCCATAAAAATAAAACCATGGCAGTTGCGGCTAAATCATTTGTTGAAAAGTTGGCGTGTTACAAAAAGACGTTGGTATTATCTTTTCTATTTTTTTTGATCACATTAATAATTGTTCAGGATCTTATTGAGGCCAGCGTCAACAATTTCTCTTTTTACTTTTCCGAATCGTTCCTCTTCAGTTCTTTCTGGTGGCTATTTATCCCCCTGGGATATATTCAATATAAATTTTGTAATAGCAATTTTAAAAACAAATTGACTTATTGCTATTTGGCAGTAATTGTTCCAGTTGTATTTCACTTGATAGCTTTTCCATTGTTGGTGCAATTGCTCTCATCTCTATTTCTTGACCACACATTCGCTTTCAGGCAAACCTGGTATTACACTTTATCAGAACATTTGTATCAGTTGATCCTGGTTTATACTGTTCCGTTGGCAGTATTTTTAGTGTACAGATCAAAAGAATTGCCGCAAAAGGGTGAAACAACCTTTCCAGCTTTGGAGTCAGCAGCAAAAGAAAACTCACCGGTTAGTGCTTTAGCTATTACCGACAATAACAGGCATTTTAATATCGCCCTTGCAGAAGTTATTTATTTTACTGCCAGTACTCCTTATGTCACCGTATTTGATGGCCAAAAAAAATACCTGATTACTGACACCTTAAAAGCTTTAACTGAAAAACTGCCCGCCGGTGATTTTGTACGCATTCATAAGTCCAGTATTGTAAATATCAATCGGGTAACACAATTCACCTCCAGGTTGAATGGAGACTATGATATTACAATGGATAACGGCACTGTATTAAGGGTAAGCCGTAACTATGCCCGTGATTTTAAAGAACGGTTCAATCAAAGTCATCCGGTGACGTCAAAATAACCTCCTTTCACCACATTTCATTTGTAAACACCCGGCTGACTTTGGAGTTTTGAGGAAAATTTCTCACATGATAAAATCACTCTGCTGGATACTGGTCACTTTCTCATTGCCAGTATTGATGATTTGCTGTAAAGGACAAACTGAGAAAACCCGTAAATTAAGTACTACTGATCTTGATCCAATAGCTTCCGGCGAATACGGAAAACCTGCGCTTATCAATTCCATCGATACCAGCCCGGGCTGGAAACAGGAAGGTATAAAGATGATGGTGACCGGCACCATTTTTAAGAACGACTGCAGAACCCCTGCACCGGGGGTGGAATTATATTACTATCATACCAATGTTAATGGAAGATACCTGCACAAAGCGGAAGAAGCAAAGAGTCTTCCACCAAATGAACAAGGCCACACACATGGATATATCAGGGGCTGGGTAAAAACAGATAGCGCAGGCAGGTATACCATCTACACCATGCGGCCCGGCGTATATCCCACCAGGGATGAACCTGCACATATTCATCTAACGATCAAAGATCCGTTTGCAAAAATGGCGTATTATATCGACGACCTGGTTTTTGATGATGATAAACTGCTGACAGAACAGAAAAAAAACAGGATGGAAAACAGGGGAGGGCGGGGCATTTTAAGAATGATCCAACAAGACAGTTTGCAAATTGGTGAACACAATATTGTATTGGGATTGAATATTCCCGGATACCCTGTTGAAAATAATAATCACCTGCAATCCGGACTTTCTATTGGCGAAGACCAGCCTTCTTTTACGCCCTATCATGCATACGGACCCGATAAAGGATCGAGGGCATGCCCTGTTTGCAAGTATGGCCGCTATCATGGTATTGTTTATTTTACCAGTGACAAAAGCAGTTGGGCCGATATTAAAAAATGGCTTGTTTATTTAGAAAAGGAAAGTGCAGCAAGAACCCAATATTTAAAAGTGTACCTGGTGTATGCTGATGGAAAAATAGAAGATAAGACCACCCGTATCCAGCAACTGGCAGCAATGGGGGATAGTCTTCAACTGAAACATATTGCCCTCACCTATGTACCATCCTTTGATGACAAAGAAACAGAAGCATACCTCAATAAAATAAACCCGGCTGCAGAAAACACATTGATCATTTATAAAAATGCGGAGATCATTGACAAGTATGTGAACCTGGCGCCCACAGAGGCTAACTTTCTACTTTTTAAATCTGTCTTAGATAAAACAAAAGGCAGCTTTATTGAAATGCCCGGACTGCCAGCTGAATAAATTGATAACAATGAAAGATTGCAGCAATAGCCTGGCTGTATTCAGATTTCCGAAGTTTTTAAAACTTCGGAAATCTTAGGATATGATGATAGCCTCCTTTGATTACCGTTCAACTACAGGGTTCAGATCGCTTTGAGCGCCCCAGCCCTACATCACTTCCGCCATATAGGGAATATCTGCCGCTTTGTATAAACCGGTGTCTGATTTCTTTATAGTTTCTTCAAATGCTTTGGATGAGATCAATGCCTTCATCGCTTAAACCGCCTGGCCAAATTCAACCAGCAGCTTAAATTTTTCCACTCAGGTAAGTATCTTCTGTTGTTGGGCTGGCGGCCCCCCCCGTTTTTTCAAGGGTTACGGTAAATGCGAGTGCCTCCTGCGGAATATTTTGTACTTCTATAAACCGGTCTCTTATTTTGTCATTGATGATGCCAACACTTACTGGTTTGCCATTCACCATGGCCCATAACTGGTAATTGCCATCTGATAAAACAGGCAGGTGATGGATCATTATAAATCCTTTGCCTGTTTGTTTATCCCAAAACATGGTGCACCGGCAGAGGGTGTAAGGTGCCACACCATACATCGCTACCGGTGTAATATCAGGTTGCTGCAGTACTTTATAATCAGTAAGCGGGAGAGGGGATGATTTTTCTTTGTCAATTAATGCCTGCTGGTTATTTGTTTTTTCTAATAAAATAAAATTTATTACAGCACTTGCAAGCAGCAGTAACAAAGAAGCGGCTGCAGTAAATTTCAGCCAATACATTTTTTTGATTCTGGCCGGTTGAACAATTTTTGTATCTGCTGTTGATTGTAAATTCCTGAAAGACTGAAGTATTTTCTGATCTGCCGCATCTCCGGGCAAAACAGCTGCGGCCAATAGATTTTTCTCTAATGTTTTTTCAAACTCAATGATGGCTTCATCCAGTTCAGGATATTGTCTGCGTTGCAGTTCTATCTCCGCTTTTTCTCCAGGCATGCACAGCCCCATCACATAGGCCTCTATGATACCCGATGAAATATATTGTTTAATGTCCATCATTAAAATTGTTTACGCAATTCTATTAAAGCATTCCGCAGCCTGGTTTTTACTGTGCCTGCGGGGATGTTCAGCGCTTTTGCTATTTCTTCATGGGTAAGACCATTGAAATATGACAGCTCCAGTACGTTTTTATACTCTTCCCTTAAGCTATGAACCTGTTTTCTTAAACCTATCTGGTTTATGTTGATCGTTGCGGCCTGCTTTTCATCCATATCATGTACACAATTTTCAGCCGGATCGTTTTGTTGCTGTATTTTATAACTTTTTGATCTTGTATAATTGATGGCACAATTTCGGGTTACATTGTACAGCCAGGTAAAAAGTCTTCCTTTTTCCACTTCGTATTTGTCAATATTTTTCCAGGCCAGTATAAATGCTTCCTGTAGTACATCGCAGGCGGTATCCCTGTCCTGAACGATCTGCACAATTACTGTAAACAATGCTCCCTTATAGTTTTGATAAAGGTACTCAAATGCATTCTGCTCCCGGTTTTTAAGGGCCGTAATTAATGCTGATTCTGTATAAGTGTTAGTATTTGACAATCAAAAAAGATAATGCAGTAAAAGTAGCGTGCGGTATGCTGTAAAAAAAATATTTCTAAAAGAAAACGGCAGGGCCTTTTTTTATGTAGATATATCATAACGGATTCACCAAACAGTTTGCATCAGGCATTGTGCTCCATGTTGAACTGGATATTTAAAATATTAAAACTGATCATTTTATGAGAAATCTTATTTGTTGCTTTTCAATGTTCCTGGTGTTTATTTCAGCTTCCTGTAAAAAGGAAAATACGCCTGCCGCTGCAGATAATCCGCTGCCAGCGGGTACTGTGCTGGCCACAGGTAGTTTTGTAAGCAATACACATCCCAGCAGTGGTACTGTAAAGATCGTTGAAGGGGCTGATGGGAAAAAATCACTTTCGTTTGAAAATTTCAGTACAGATAACGGGCCCGATCTCAGGATATGGCTGGCCACCAGCACCAGTGCCACAAACTACAAGGAAGCCGGGTTGCTGAAAGCCGTATCAGGAAATTTTTCCTATGATCTTAATACTGATGTTGACTATACCACCCACAATCATGTGCTGATATGGTGTAAGGATTTTTCGGTGCTGTTTGGTCACGCTGTTTTACAATAGTTTTTTTGAGCATTGTTTCCATTTATTTATTTCTCCGGCAAACGGGGCCGCTAATGTAGTGCCCGGATTTGAACATACTTCACAATCCACTTCCTCTTTATATCATCCATTTATTAACAAAATTAAAAGCACAATTATGAAACAATTGAAATTGACTGCTGCTGTTTTAGTTACAGCATTCGCCATGGTATCCTGCCAAAAACAAAAAACACCAGAACCGGCATTGGATAGTGATCTGGCAGAAAGCTCCAGTGTATCAACTGGCCAGGAAGAAGGAGAAGCAGAGAGGAGAGGCGGTAAAAAATTTGTTTACACACTTAGCAACAAAGTTGCCGGTAACACCGTAATGGCTTATGAAAGACGGTCTGATGGATCACTCAGTTTTACTGCTGCCTTTGCAACCAATGGTACAGGCACCGGCACTGGTCTTGGTAACCAGGGGGCAGTTACCCTTAGCCAGGACGGTGCTGTGCTGCTTGCTGTAAATGCCGGCAGCAACAGTATCTCGTCTTTTAAAGTAACGGCCAATGGTTTGCAGCTAAGGTCTACCGTTAGTTCTGGTGGTATACAGCCGGTAAGCATTACCCAGCATGGAAGATTTGCATATGTGCTCAATGCTGGCGGCAACGGTAATATATCGGGGTTCAGGTTAAACGGTAACGGTCATTTGATTCCCATTGCTTCCTCCGCAAGGCCCTTGAGTTCCACCGCTGCAGGCGCAGCGCAGATCTCGTTTACCAAGAGAGGCGATGTGCTGGTAATAACGGAAAAAGCCACCAATAAAATTATAACCTATACCGTAAATGAATGGGGGATACCCGGTGCTATGCACTCTATTACTTCAGCTACACCTACCCCTTTCGGTTTTGAAGCGCTGGATAACGGAAATATATTTGTTTCAGAAGCTGCCGGGGGAGCGGCAGGAGCAAGCAAATTATCCTCTTACCAGGTACGTCATGATGGAAGCATTTCTTTGATTTCAGGTTCAATAGGTGCCAATCAAAGTGCTGCCTGCTGGGTAGTGATTACAAAAAATGAAAAGTTTGCCTACACTACCAACACAGCCAGTAACAATCTTACCAGTTTTAATATTAATAAAAACACCGGTGGCATTAATGTAAACACAGCAATTGCCGCCAATACAGAAATGGGGCCAATTGATGCGGCACTTAGCGGCAATTCTAAATTTTTGTATGTTTTGAATAGCGGAAGCCAGAGTATTGATGCTTTTGCTGTGGCAGAAAACGGCAGCTTGCAAAGAATTCAAACGATGAGTGGTTTGCCTGTTGGTGCCAATGGACTTGCAGCGAGATAATGTTTTGCTTTGTAGATGATAAAAGCGGCTGCCTGTATGGAGCCGCTTTTTACTGTTGTTAATGTATTAAGTACGATTCAGGTTGCTTTGAACGCCCCAGCCTTACATCACTTCAGCCATATTGGGAATATCTGCCGCTTTGTATAAACCGGCATCCAGTTTCTTTTTGGTTTCTTCAAATGCTTTTAAGGTGAGATCAATATCTTCATCGCTATGTGCAGCCGTTGGAATGATCCTGTAAATAATATCTCCTTTTGGAATAACCGGATATACCACAATGGAGCAAAAAATATGATAGTTTTCTCTCAGGTCCATCACCATTTGTGTGGCTTCGGGCACATCTCCCTTCATGTAAATGGGCGTGACCGGAGAATTGGTGTCGCCAATATCAAAACCTCTTTCTTTTAATCCCGTTTGCAGGCGGTTTACATTGTGCCATAATTTTTCTCTCAGCTCCGGCATACTGATCACCATTTCCATGCGCTTCAGCATCCCATCAACGATCATTAAAGGAAGACTTTTAGCAAAGATCTGTGAACGGGTATTGTAACGTAAATATTTCAATACCGCTTTGGGTCCGCTGATAAAAGCGCTAATGCTGCCCATGCTTTTTACAAAAGTGCTGAAGTACAGATCAATGCCATCCTGGCAACCCTGCGCTTCATCTGCACCGGCACCAGTTGGACCCATATAACCAAATCCGTGGGCATCATCAATTAATATTCTAAACTGGTATTTTTCTTTTAATGACACGATTTCTTTTAAAATGCCTTGCTCACCATCCATGCCAAATACACCTTCGGTGATCACCAGAATACCCCCACCGGTTTTTTCGATCATTTTTTCTGCCCGCTGCAGTTGCTTTTCAAAGTCTTCAATATTGTTGTGTTTGAAAGCGTAAGTATATCCCATGTGCAGGCGGATGCCATCCACGATACAGGCATGAGCTTCTGCATCATACACAATCACATCCCGGCGGTTCACCAATGCATCAATACAACTCATGATACCCTGGTAGCCAAAGTTCAGCAGCATGGTATCTTCCCGGCTTACGAACTGGCTGATCACTTTTTCAAGCGCTTCATGTTGGGCGGTATTGCCACTCATCATCCTGGCCCCCATGGGATTGCCCATCCCATATTTCGCAGCTGCTGCTGTATCTGCTTGTCTTACTTCGGGATGATTGACCAGGCCTAAATAATTATTCAAACTCCACACGATCATTTCTTTTCCACGAAACTGCATTCTTGGTCCCAGTTCACCTTCTAATTTTGGGAAGGCAAAATAGCCGTGCGCCCTGTCCATGTGCTGCCCGATGGGGCCACCGTCTTTCACTAACTTTTCAAAAACGTCCATACGTATTTAATATTTCTGATGTAAGATTCAATATTAGGGGTGAACAGATACATTGGTTATACTGATAAACATGTGAAACCGAAATAAATCCGCTATATCCGTTTCAATCCGTATCAACCGTGTTTCCATCCCGTAATTTTCGCAAAAGTAAGTTTTTGCCATTAAATGGGTAACATTGCCGTAACACATCATTCAACAGATATTCCACATTACAGCAGCTATATTTGTAAAAAATTGAAGTATGGTAAAACAGTACCTGATATTTCTGTTAGCTTTTTTTCTTGGTCTGCAATCAGCAACGGCCCAAATTGTTAACCCCAAACCCCAAACAGGTAAGCCCAAACTGGTGGTGGGGTTGGTGATCGACCAGATGCGCTGGGATTATCTCTATCGCTATACAAACCTGTACAGTGAAAAGGGTTTCAAGCGCCTGTTGAAAGAGGGCTTTAGTTGTGAGAATACGATGATACCCTATACACCCACTTATACAGCACCTGGTCATACCTGTATATATACCGGCAGCGTGCCTGCCATACACGGCATCGTAAGCAATGGCTGGTATAGCCGGCTGAACGGGAAGTATGTATATTGTACGGATGACAGTACGGTGAATGCGGTTGGCAGCAGCAGCAAGGCAGGCAAAATGAGCCCCAAGAATATGTGGACCACTTCCATAGCAGATGAATTGAGACTGAGTACCAATTTTAAAAGCAAGGTGATCGGCATAGCGTTGAAAGACCGGGGCGCCATACTGCCTGCCGGCCATAGCGCCAATGCCGCCTACTGGTACGATGATAAAATAGGCAAATGGATCAGCAGCACGCATTACATGGAGGCCTTACCAGCATGGGTAAACGCTTTTAATGATAAAGGGTATCCTGAAAAGTACATGGGAAAGGAATGGACATTGCTGCTTCCGGAAATTAAGTACAGCGCCAGCACCATTGACAATAAGCCCTACGAATGGCCCATTAAGGGTTTGGAAACCGTGACCTTTCCGCATAAACTGAATACCATTACAAAAGATAAGTTTGATGCTTTTAAAACAACGCCGTTTGCCAATACCTACACATTTGATTTTGCAAAAGCGGCCATAGAAAATGAATCGCTTGGGAAAAACACCGTGCCTGATTTTTTAACCGTGAGTATTTCTTCTACTGATTATGTGGGTCATTCATTCGGACCGAATTCAATAGAAGTAGAGGATACTTACCTGCGCCTGGATAAAGACATCGCAGATTTTTTGTCCTTCCTCGATGCAAAGCTGGGCAAGGGTAACTACCTGTTTTTTCTTTCGGCAGATCACGGTGCCGCACATGTGCCTGCTTTTTTAAATGAACACAAGATACAGGGTGCCGGTATTGATGATGAAGTGCTGGAGAAGAGCCTGAACAGGAAAATTGAAACCAGCTTTGGATTGAAGAAAGCGGTGGAACATGTAAGCAGTTACCAGGTTATTTTGCAAGACAGTTTAAGGGATCATGAGGACCTGAAAGCGTTTATTATAACCGAATTAAAAAAAGAGGAGTATATACAGACTGCAGTTGATCTAACCGAAATGTCAGAAGCAACATTGCAGGCCATTCAAAAAGAAAGGATCATCAATGGTTATACGCCCAGCCGAAGCGGTGATATACAATTTATATTTAAGCCGGGTTATTTTGATGGTTCCAGCAAAGGCACCACGCATGGTTTATGGAATCCTTATGATTCACATATTCCATTGCTGTTCTTTGGAACGGGTATTAAAAGCGGCAAATTATACAGGGAAACCTATATGACGGATATAGCGCCAACGCTTGCTGCCTTACTGCAAATACAAATGCCGAGTGGTTGTGTGGGGCATGTGATTCCGGAACTGATGAAGTAAGGCTATTTAATTTTTAGCAAAGGCTGTATTCTCATCTGATCGTGCAGGATTGATCACTACTTAAATAAAAAAAAATGCAGGCTTCAAAACCTGCATTCTGCGAAACTATACATAAACCTGTCTGTTACTCTTTTGCTGCCTCTGCTGCAGCTTCTTCTTTTAGTTTATCATTGGCTGTGATCCCAAATTCAACCCTGCGGTTGGCAGCCCTGTTAGCATTCGTGTCGTTTTCCATTTTGGGTTGCTTTTCACCATACCACTTGATCGTTAACCTGGAAGCTGCAATATTAGCAGCCCTCAAGTATTCTCCCACAGACGCAGCTCTTTTTTGAGAGAGTGATTCGTTGTAGGTGGCATCACCCACATCATCTGTATGACCTTCAATTAAAATATTGGTTTCAGGATAGCTGTTGAATATCTGCACGAGTTTATCGAGCGCCAGTTTTGAATTGGCATTGATGTTAGACATGTTGGTTGCAAAGAAAACTCCTCCTTTGGAACCATCCGGGTTATCCGCAAAAGTTACATTGATACCTTCACCAACCCTGGTTACCTCTGCACCTGGCACTTCGTTTTTGATTGCTTCTGCCTGCTTGTCCATTTTACGCCCGATCACGCCACCGGCAACTCCACCAATAGCTGCACCGATAATTGCGCCGAGTACAGTATTACTTTTTTTACCCACATTATTGCCTACTACGCCACCGGCAACTGCACCTCCTGCAGCACCGATCACAGCGCCTTTTTGTGAGTTGCTCATTTTTTTTGTTGAATCGCAGCCCGTAGCAAATATGGCAACTGCACCCATTAGTAAAGCGGTGTTTCTCAAAACATGTTTCATAACGCAAGATTTATTTTTTTAGAAAATTATAGATGATGTTTACTTGTTTGTTATTATAAGATATGGGAGACTGCAATGTCATACTGCTGTCTGTTAACGAACTCACCGAAAGCCGGTAGCCATTGTTTTCATCCAATGGCTGATTGTTTTCATCGAGTCTTTTAAATTGAAATTTTTTCTCTTCGCCATCTGGTTCATAAATGGTCCAACGGATATTGCGGGTAAGCATGGCACAGCCACTGTTGGTTTCCATCAATGAGTAACTGCCGGTTCCGTTGTTACCAACAAAGTTCCAGCTGCTGCCAATAAAACATTTACTGTCTGCTTCGTTAAACGCTTTTACATTCAGAATGGAATTGTCCCCTTCAATCGCCAGCGTTTCGAGGTGCCATCTTCCATTGATGGTGTTTTTCATTGTTCTTGCTTCCTTAGAACCGGTACAGGCAGTAAAAAGTATGGAGGAAAGGAGCACTGCTTTTACAAAAAAGATTTTCATACTGATGGTTTAAAATTTATTTTCAATTTGAATGCCGGTAATCTGGTGGTTGCGATGTTTGTTTTTTTGTATCCGGCGTTGGGCAAAAGAAATATCAATTTTGGGGAAATAATTCTACAGGCAAGATAAAATGCATCAACTGCTCTTCCTGTTACCGGCTATTAATACTGCCACGCCGCCCACTACGGCAATGATGCCGGCATAGTTAGGCCAGCCAATGGTTTTCTTTTCTTTTTTGTTGATTTCCAGCGGTCCAATGTCCACTACTTTCTTTTCTGTAGTAAAACTAACGTTGCCAAATACCAGCATGAGTATGCCGGCTGCGATGAGGATGATGCCAAATGGTTTCATACAATGTTTTCTGTACCTGTTAGAAAACCATGCCGGGAAATCAATGTCCGCTAAGCAGAAGCGTGATACCAGTGGCAATAGAAGCCCTTGTGTTTTTACCCAGGCGTACACTGCGGCAGGAAGTGGTATTATTTATAACCGGGTAAAATGGTACGCCATCATTGATAACAACATCTGTATTGGAATCGGGCAATACGCCACAGTTCCAGTTGGCAGTGTTTTCCCAGGCTGTATCAGCATGGCCGTTCCAGTAAGCAGTAAATTGTAATGTAGTGGTGTCGCTGCTGGTTCCGTTTGCCAGGCAGCGGTACTGGTAACCATACCAGCTTGTTGGGCTATTGCTGATCGTTAGATTCATGTTGTTGCTGCCATTGTAATTGGTATTGTCAGTGATATCAACAAAACCACCACCAGAATTTACCTGCCATTGATAACTGTTACCCCTGCGGTTTGACACAATACTCACCGATCCGGCAGGGCAGGGGGCTGCTACACAGGCTGCTCCGCCCAGATCAGTAAAATTCCTGCAAAGCGACTGGTAATATTGGTTGGCAATGGAGGCATCATGTATGATCACTGCATTTTCGTCGTTGCTGAACTGTCCCTGGGATGACCAGTTGAAGGAGCCGGTAAAAACCTGTGGATCAGATGCAGGCGTTAAAGGATCAATCAGCATCGTTTTGTTATGGTAAATATCAACACCGGAAAAAACGATGGCGTTACTGCCCAGTGCCGGAATCAAATTGTTGTACGCATTATTACCGATATTAAATTCGTCCATGATCCCTCTTACAGTAACACCGCTGTTATACTTGCTTTTTATTTCGTTTGAAATGGAGAAATCTGTAAAAGCATAAATGGAAAAGAACAGATCGTGGTTGGCGGTTCGGATACTGTTCTCCAGCCGGTTACCCAAACTGTCTTTCGGGCTGAAATAGACTTCCACTGCGGTGCCATTTACATTAAATTTTGTTTGTGCACTGGCTGTTTTAAAAGTACTGAACCTGGCATTACCTGCATCATAAGCCGCACCATCACCGCCCCACATTTTATTGAACTCGTTATAAAAGGCAAGGGCCACCTGTTTGCTTTGTATAAACACAATATTGTTATAGTCATCACTGGTTTGAAAATCGCTCCAGTTGTATGAGCCTGTTTGTGCAATCACATCTGTACTGTCTGGTGAGTTGATATCAATCACCATAAACTTGTTGTGCATGATATAACTGCTGTAATTGGCGCTTGGTCCTTTGTTTACCAGTCTGCTTAACAGCGACATGGCACTATTGCTTGTGCCGGGTAAATTATATAGCCATCGGACTGTGATACCCCTGGCGGCTGCCGCATTTACTGCTGTAGCAATTTTTGCCACATTGCTGTTGGCGTTGCCGGTATAATTGTACAGTGCAATATCCACGCTGTACTTTGCCCGGTTGATATAGGCCGCAATGGTATCCGGAAAACTATGCTGCAGGTACATGGCATTAGCTCCTGTAGCAATGGCATGATTGACTGGTTGGTTGAAATAACAGCGGATATGCGGATTTTGTGCCGATAGTTGTGTACATGCAAATAGTATACTGCACAACAGCACCCAGCGGCAGGAATGATAGATCGGAGGGAGATTTTCCTGTTTCATGTAAGCCTGCTGCAAATGTAAACCATCTGCTGCACAATTGCTTTCTTTACAAGTGCAAGGATACTGCCAGCATTCAACCGGTATTATCTCCGGGCATTTTTTCTTACTTCTGCCAAAAAATACGTCCTGATATTTTTAGACAGGGTGGAAGCTTCCAGTTGCTGCATATACATTCGTTCCGGGTGCCATTGCACACCCAGGAAAAATGTCTTGTCATCTTTATCTGCCCATTCGATGCCTTCAATAATACCGTCCTCCGATCGGGCATTGATCAACAGATCTTTTCCCAATTGATGGATACATTGGTGATGGGCACTGTCGGCCATATCCTTTTCTTTATGGGTGATATGGTGTAAAAGAGAACCGGGTTCAATGTGTATCTCATGCTTCTTCCCCTCATCGGTCAACCGGTGTCGTTGATTTTTTTCTTCCCCAAGGTCCTGGTGCAGATCTCCTCCCAGGATACAGTTGACCAGTTGCATTCCCCTGCAGATGGCTAATATGGGCAGCTGTTGCATTAAGGCTGTTTTAAAAACAGCAATCTCAAAATCATCCCTTTCTTCATTGAATTTTTCAGGTGCATTGGGGTAATTGGTTACAGGGCTCCCATAATGTTTTGGATGGGCGTCAATACCGCCAGACATCACGATGGCATCCACGTCAGCTATTTTTGACAGGTTATTGTCATTTGCACACAGTTTGATCACTTCGATTTCATCGCTGCCTGTCAGCCAGTTTACATAGTTGAGATGTTTGGCTTCCGTGCCTGTATAAGTAAGCCCAATGCTGATTTTGCCTGTTTTCATGCCTGTTTACCTGTTACTGTTTGATGTGTGGGTAAATTTTAACACCCAACGGTACAGCTAAAGTTTACCATCAGGTGTCATTATTTTATATTTGCTGCCTGCAAAAACCGGCTGCGATTGTTCCGTACCGGCTTTACAAAGCTACTTACAAATGACAAAAAGAATTTTAATTGCTTTTATGGTGCTGGTTGCTGCACCAGGATTTGCCCAGCAAAAGCCGATATATACGCAGTACATTTTAAACAATTATATCATCAATCCTGCTATAACCGGAATTGAAAATTACACAGATGTTAAGATCAGTCACCGCCAACAATGGACAGGTATAGAAGGCGCACAGGTAACTACTTATTTCACTATTCATGGCCCGGTTGGTAAAAAGGATTACCGTACCAATGCCACCTCCTTTGATGTACCCGGCGATAATCCAAGAGGGCAGTCGTTTGTAGATCAATATACTGCTGCCGAGCCGCATCATGGATTGGGCGGCACTATTATTTCTGATAAAACCGGCTATATCAACCGTTGGGGTGTTTATGGAACCTATGCTTATCACAAAGGCCTTACAACAAAAACCACCTTATCGGCTGGTTTCTTAGCCGGCATAACTTCTACCAGCATCGATGCATCTAAAGTGCAACTGGCAGATCCCAATACTTTGGATCCGGCCATTTTAAATAACACAACCGCTTCCAAAATGAAACCTGAGCTGGGCGCAGGTCTCTGGCTTTATAGTGCGGAATATTTTGTGGGCGTGTCAGTATTGAACATTGTTCCCGGCAAGATTCAGTTTGGAGCGGATTCTGCTTTATATGGCAGTACCCTTTCCCCGCATTTTATGACCACTGCAGGATATAAGACCTTTTTAACGGAAGACATTTCCTTGTTGCCGTCTGTGATGGTGCAATACATCAAACCAATGCCGCTGCAGGTTTACATCAATGCAAAAGCACAGTACCAGGATAAATTCTGGCTGGGTACCAGCTACCGTTTTGGTGATCAACTCGGTGGTTTTGCCGGAATGGCGGGTTTTAATATTTCCAGTACGTTTAATATTGGCTACTCATACGATGTGTCTACATCTCAATTGAGGAACTATTCAAGAAACACACACGAATTTATTGTAGGTTTTTTATTGGGTAATAAGTATGCCGACACCTGTCCCAGGGCTGCCTGGTGATCAAACTTCAGTTTTTATAACCGTACTTAAAGTATGTGATTGACCGGGTTCGAGGGTGATCATATCTACACCAGGATAAGCGTTGGCAGGTTCCACGCAAACAAAAGTTTCATAGCCATTGGGTGGCATGTCGCCAATGGTTTTGGCAATTGCTTCACCCGGATTCCACACCACTGTTACTTTACTGCCTGTTTTCTCTACGATTATCTTCCGGTTACGGTCTTTGTCGTGTATGATGCAGCTGCCGGTAGTGTTCACATAGCGCCTGTTGGTTTCGGTGTTAAAATACAGCACTGCCGGATGTTGTGTTTTTAAGTTCATGCCAAAACCATCATAGTAAGTGGCATCCTGCAAACCTTCTATGCCAATGGTATCAATACTGCTGATATTAAAGTACGTATGCAGGGCATCCGAGTACTCAAAATTTTCTGTGCCGGTATTGGTTACCGTTAGTTTTACCTCCAGTTTTTTACCAATGCTGAACTGAGCAATGGCATTAAAGTGGTATGGCCACATTGCCAATGAACTATCTGACTGCTGAAGACTCAGTTCAACGATGATCACTTCATCGGTTGTTTCCTGTATCTCATTTACTTTCCAGTATTGAAGCCGGGCAAAACCGTGCTGTGGTTTGGTTTTATCAGACACATGCGGGCCAAACCAGGGAAAACACAGCGGTATGCCGCCACGGATGGCTTTCCCTTCTTCAAATAAAGAACTTTCACTCATCCATATAAGGTCCTGTTGTCCGCTGGGAATAAAACTTAGCAACTGTGCTCCATACAGGGATATTTCTGACCGGGCATTCCTGGTGTTGATTTCAACAGACTGTAATGCGCCTTTGCCAGTAAAGAAATTTACTTTGCCGGCAATACCAAAGCTTTTGTTAAGTTGTTCAATTGTTGCCATAAGGCGCTAAAACTACGACTAAATAAAATTGAAAACGGTTTGTTTCTGAATTGAATAATTATTTTATCTTGTACCACATTTAAAAACGCAGGTATGAAAAAGTTGTTGATCGCTATATGTTGTATCACCGGGTTTACCGGCTTGGCAGCTGCACAAACTGCCCGGAAAAAAGCTCCTGCTGCAGTTAAAATGGAAAAACCAGCAGCTTCAACGGTGACAGCAGAGTCCAAAAGATCTTTGAAAAAGGAAACTGGTGGCAGCGCATTGTTGGAAAAAAATGCCGGCAGGGAAATAGCAACCGGGCCGTTAAAAAAAGATGGCAGTACCAACAGACGGTTGATAAAAGCTAAAAAGAAAAAAGGATAGGCCTTTCTATTTACTTCTGAGAAAAGCATTCCATAATGACTATGGGATGCTTTTTATTTTATACAACTCTTTAAAAGCACTGCCCAGGTGCCGGGTAATATCCCCGGCAATCATGGCCTCCCGGGATAAATTGCTGGCTGCAAGATCACCGGCAAGCCCATGCAGGTAAACGCCGAGCAGGCTGGCGTTTTTTGGAGAATAACCCTGTGCCAGCAATCCTGTGAGAATGCCCGTGAGCACATCTCCGCTGCCTGCGGTAGCCATACCACTGTTACCAGTGGTATTGAACCAGGCTTCACCGTCGGGGCAGGCAACCAGTGTGTGATGACCTTTTAATATAATATAACAGTTACACTCAGCCGCTTTTTGAAGTGCCATTTCCACCTGTTCAAAATCGTTGTTGGTTTTGCCAAACAGTTTTTCAAATTCGCCTGTATGTGGCGTGAGTATGGCTGGCACTCCTTTTTTAAGAGGTAATAATTCCAGCAGTGGCTGTAACAAGGCAAGTCCGGAAGCGTCTATCACAACCGGGCCATCCCAATCTGTCTATATTTTTTTTAAGAGATCTGTACCGGTATTGTTGATTGCAAGCCCTGGTCCAAAACCAATGGCAGCTTTCTTTTTGCTGATACTTTCAAAATTGGTTTCTGCAGACGCAATGGCTTCTGGCAATGCCGACTGTAGGATGGGCATTAAAGCGTTGTCAGAATGTACGGTTACCAGCCCGGCTCCACTCCTGATACAACTTGCTGCACACAGGATGGCTGCCCCCATCATGGTAGTGCTGCCAGCATACAATAACGCATGCCCATAACTGTATTTATGAGAAAATGTTTTTCTTGGCTTAAATAAAGAACCAATCATTTCCTGGTCAATAGTAAAAAGGTCAGTCGTGTTGTCATCCTTGTACTTTTTATGCAGGCCAATATCAAGAATAGCAACATCCCCAATGTATTCCGCGTTCTCCGTCATCATTAGTGCAAGTTTGGGGCATTGAAAACTCAGGGTATGCGTTGCCTTTATTACCGTGCAGCCCCTGGAAGAGATATCCGCAAAAAGCCCGGCAGGCATATCAATACTTATTACTGTGGCTACCGTTTCGTTAATATATTGCACCAGTATTTGCGCAATCCCATCCAAAGGTTTGCTGAGCCCGGTGCCAAACAGGGCTTCGATCACAATATCATCTTCGTCAATTTCAGGGAAATTGTCGGCTGTTTCAATTTCATGAACCTGTACTTGTGCCTCACTCAGGCGCCGCAGGTTTATTTCACAGTCGATACTGCGGGTGCCCGATTTTAACAGGTACACAATGATCTGGCCTCTTTCTTTAAGAAGCAACCTGGCAATGGCCAATCCATCGCCGCCATTGTTACCATTGCCGCAAAAGAAGATCAATTTTTTATTGAGTGGAATATGTTGAGTGATCCAGGCTGCAGACCTGGCAGAAGCCCTTTCCATCAAATCAAGGGACAATATGGGTTCATTGCTGATGGTAAATTGGTCCCATTCTCTTATTTGGTGGGCAGAAAAAATTTTCATGAACTAAAAATACAAAAGAATGGCTGTTTTAAACACCGGATAAGAATGGCTGATATCCGGGAAGGGTTGCCAAACTGGCGCTGTGTTTTTTGGATTATTGCTATTTAGTTGCGCCAGGCAGTATCACTGTACTTTTTATGCGTCGCTTTCTGTTACCTAAACTGTTCCGTCTGCTTAAGAAATGATCTGCGTGGGATTGTGCTGCAAGACCTCATGTGCCAGTTTTAAAAAAACTTTCCAGTTTTTCCAATAACACTGCCGGCATATTGCAGCGCTTCATTGTTTTCGCATCCATAAAATATAGTGTTACATCACCCGTATTCAGCAGCGAGCCGGCTTCATCATATATTTCATGATGAAAAACAATTTTATGATGTGTGGGCAATTCCTTTAAAATTGTTTTTACTGTTATTAGGTCTTCATATTTGGCGGGCCGTAAAAACCGGCTATGGATATCCACCACCGGCATGATGATACCCATGGCTTCAATATCCTTGTATGAATAGTTTAGTTTTCTTAACCATTCAGCACGGCCTATTTCATAAAACTGTGCATAGTGTCCATGATAAACAATGCCCATCTGGTCGGTGAGTGCATAATGTATCCTTATTTGGTTTTCTGCTGCAAACATCAGTTGTCTGTTATTTCGTTTTCGCCGATCGTATCAATATTGTCGCCGATTATGATGGGTTCATCCCTTACATTGTTGGCAAAATAATTTGCGATTGGTCTTGCGGCCATTAATAAAACAGCCGGAACCAATATTTTAATACAAGTAATTGTCCAGTCAATATTACTGTTGTTCTCCGGCACATCAAACCGGCTGGTTGCTTTTGAGCGGAAAGCATTTACAAGTCCCTTGATCAGTACAGGAATATGCTGGAGTAAAAAATAGAAACCTGTTATGATAAGTAAGATATACAGCAGGTCATTTGGACGGCTTACAATTTTAAAAGAAGTACCCATCCCGGTTTTCTCATAAATAAAATCTGCAATTTTTGATGATCTCAGGAGCAGGAGCCAGCAAAGGACAGCCTGTAATAAAGTTATGATGATGGTTACAATTACTGGTGACAGCATATTACTGCCTGCTTCCTCCACGCTGAGGATGTACAAAAGATGTACAACTGTATCAATAAAAAACTGAAATGCACTGAATCCAATTATGAATGCAATAATAATTACAATCAACTGTACTACATCTCCTTTTTTCATGCTGGCAGTTGTTTACTTATTTTCCGGCAAGCCCGTCAACACTGATCTTTCCAGGACCAAGGATCAGAATAACAAAATACCCCAGCAGGTACAGTCCTGCCATTTCTCCATCAGAAAAAATATGACCGTCATGCGCTTTAAACAATGCCACGCACATGGTGATGATCAGCGGCAATACAGATAACCTGGTGAAAAGCCCGAGTATTAAAAATACAGAACAGAAGAACTCTGCAAATACCACCAGCGATAATTCTGTTCTGGCACCCAGTCCGATCATGGGCTTATATTTTTCCAGCATCTCACCAAAGCCCACCAGTTTGCCATAGCCATGATTGATCATGAGTCCGCCCATACCCAGCCTTAAAAGCAACAGGGCGAAATTGAAAGCGCCTGCAGAATAATTTGTTGACATCAGTTTTTTCATATCGTTACAATTTACGAAAGTGACCGCTGTTTGTTTTACCTTTTCTTTAACAGCGCCACGAATGTACATTCGTTTCACTTATCACTGATAACAGTAGTTATCCACTTATTCACAAATGCTTTGGAATGATGTTTGACATGATAGCAACAAGGTTATTTTTGCAATGCTTACAAAAGACAGAATCAGCACCAACATGGTAAAACAGATCAGCCTATCCTTTTTATTTTTTCTTTTATTTTCATCCGTACTTTTTTCCCAGCAAACACATGTGTTTACGGATCCTGAAAAAAAGTTTAAAGAAGCGAAACAGCTTTTTATTCAGCAGCAATATGCACTGGCCTATCCCTTGCTGCAGCAGGTAAAAGAGCAATTCCCCGACAACCAGATAAGTAATAACACCCAATTGCATGATGATGTAAATTATTATTTTATTGTTTGCCGGCTAAAATTGCGTTTGCCCATTGCCGAAGAAGAGGCTACCCAATATATCGACTGGGTGAACAATACCCCAAGAGGGCAATTAATGAGTTATCACCTGGCTAAATTTTATTTTGATAAGGATGATTTCAGCAGGGCCATCAGTTATTATGAACAGGCAGGGCTGGATAACCTGAGCAATGAAGAAATTGCCAATGCTAAATTTGAAATGGGCTATTGTTATTTCAATCTTAAAAATTTTGCCAAAGCAAAGCCCTTGTTCAACGAGATTCACCAGCTGCCGGAAAGCAAATATTATATTCCTGCCAATTATTATTATGGGTTTATTGCTTTTAAAGACCGGCAGTATAATGAAGCCTTAAAATGTTTCAGGCTGATAGAAAGCCAGGAGGAATACAAAGGGATCGTACCTTACTATATTGCAGAGATATTTTATTTCCAGGGAAAAAAGGAGGAGGCCCTTAAGTACAGTGAAAGTATTTTGAGCAAGGGCGGATTGTACTATGAAAAGGAGATGAAACAACTGGCTGGGCAGATCTATTTTGAACGAAAAGATTTTAAGAGAGCGTTGCCATTGCTGGAATATTATGTGCAGAACAGCGAAAAAGTTACCAAGGAGGATTTGTATGAACTGAGTTACTGTTACTATGAAGACAAGCAACTGACCAGGGCTATAGATGGATTTAAACAACTGAGCAATGAAAAAGATTCACTTGGTCAAAACTCGATGTACTTATTGGGTGATTGTTATTTGAGAACCGGTCAAAAAGCCAACGCCCGTACCGCATTTCAGTATTGTGCCTACAACAGCAGCAACAAAGCGCAGCAGGAAGTGGCCCTGTTCAATTACGCCAAACTTTCTTATGAATTGGGCTACCAGGATATTGCTCTCACCGAAATGCAGCGTTTTATCAATGCCTATCCTTCCTCGGCAAATATCACCGAAGCAAAAGAGATCCTGGTGGGGCTGCTGGCCAACACCAACAACTTCAGGGAAGCATTGGCATTGTATCAATCGTTTAAAAATCCAACGCCATCCATGCAAAAAGTGTATCCAAGGATTTTGTATGGAAGGGCTGTGGAGTATATGAATGACCAGCAACTGGCGAGTGCAGAACAGTTGTTTAGTGATATCATTTCGATGCCGGCTTCGCCTGTAACTGCTTACGCACATTTCTGGAAAGGAGAGATCAGTTACCGCAACGAAAAGTATGATGATGCCATCCGTCACCTGATGCTGTACCTGCAGGGAAATGTGCCGGCGCAGGGAGAGGCAACGCCTTTTGCTGCAAAATATGACCTGGGGTATAGCTGGATGAAAAAGGAAAATTTCAAACAGTCGCTTGGTTATTTTGAGCCTATATCCAAATACAATACAACTGCATCCCCTACAGAGCAGGATGCGTATATACGCAGCGCTGATTGTTATTTCATGAACAAAGAATATGCAAAAGCCAATGCGATGTATGAGAACGTGATCAGCAATGCGCTGCTGCAAAGTGATTATGCCATGTTTCAAAAAGCCATGATCGCTGGTATAAAAAGTTCTTCCTCAAAAATTACAACCCTCAATGCACTCACCCGCCAGTATCCCGGCAGCAGCCTGGTACCGGATGTAAATATGGAGATAGCAAATACTTACATCGCCGATGAAAAATTTTTGGACGCCTTGCCTTTTCTGGACCGGATCATCAAGGGAACCAATACCGGCGGATTAAAACCAATGGCCTATCTAAAATCGGGGTTGAGTTATTACAACCTGAATAAAAACAATGATGCACTCGCCAGCTACCAGCAATTGATACAGCAATATCCTCAATCACCGGAGGCTGATGAGGCGCTGGAGAATATCAAAGCCATCTATATAGAAGAAGGACGACCCAATGAATATGTGGAGCTGATGCGGAAGAATGGAAAAAATATTTCAGTATCAGAGGCAGATTCGCTTACTTATGCGGCTGCCGAATTAAAATTCAACAACAATGATTGCAATGGTGCCATCAAAGGATTTAATAATTATCTGTCCCAATATCCGGAAGGAGCTTTTGCTTTGGAATCCTATTTTTACCGCAGCGAATGTTATTACAAGAACAAAGAATGGCAAAATGCCTTACCGGGTTATGACTATGTACATGCAAAAGGACTTAACAAATTTTACGAGAAGGCTGCATTGATCGCTGCAAGGATCTATTACTTTGAATTAAAGGATTATAGTAATGCCAAAAAATATTTCACCTCACTTGCAGCCGGTGCAGTAAACCAGGAAAACCAGCTGGAAGCATTGAGAGGCCTTGTACGTTGTTATCATCAATTGAAAGATTATGCACAGGCCAATGAATCTGCCAAACAATTGCTGGCAAGAAAAGGACTCAGTACCGATGACAGGTCCATTGCGTTTTTGGTGCTGGGTAAATCACAACAGCTGAGTAATGACTTTACTGCTGCCATTGCTTCCTTTAAGTCCTGCGCAGCCATCAATAAGTCTGCATGGGGTGCAGAAGCCCGGTATGAAATCGCCAACAGCCAGTTTAACCTGCGCAGTTTTACCGCAGCAGAAAAAGCAGCACAGGCAGTAATAAGAGAAACAGGCAGCTACGATCAGTGGGTGACCAGGGCCTACATTTTATTAGGTGATATTTTTATGGAGCAGAAAGATTATTTTAATGCCAAAGCTACCTATGAAAGTGTGGCATTAAATTCCACTATCCCGGAGCTAAAAGCAGAAGCCCGGCAAAAGTTTGAGAAGGCAAAAGAAGCGGAAAAAGCAATATCCAAAATTGGCGAATAAGAAAACTATGAACAAAGCAATCATTATAAGATCAATCCTTTTTGTAACTGGTGTCTCCTGCACCTTGTTGTCGTTTGGCCAGCGGGATACCACCAAAAAGCAGACGATTGATATTACCAGCAGCTATAAGCCGGTATTGCGGAATGCGGTGAAAGTAAATTTTTCTGCCACGCAGTTAAATGCAGACACGTCAAAAAATGTAGGTCCTTATAATATACCTCCACAAAATTTATTCTACTCTTACCAGCCGGTGAGTTTGCGTCCGTTGGCAATTGCGCAGGACAGCCTGTTGGACCTTGGTACCAGGAATTATGTTAAGGCAGGATTTGGTAATTATACCACCCCTTATGTAAGTGCCGGGTTTAGTTTTGGGGATGGTAAAACCAGCCTCGTAAATGTATATGCGGATTATGTTTCTTCAAAAGGTTCCATCAAAAACCAGGACTATAGTGAATTGAATATTAAAGGTGGTGGAAGTTACTTTACCGCTGCCAATGAGATATATGGAAGGGCATCTGTGAGGGTGCAGGATAATTATTTATATGGTTATGACCATACGGTACATAATTATGCAAAAGCAGATGTGCTGCAGCGTTTTCAAACACTCAGCTTAAGCGGTGGTATCCGCAATAAAACGGAGACCGGTACCGGCATCAATTACAACCCACATATTGAGGTGAATCTTTTTAGCAACGAAAAAAAGGCTACCGAATCATCACTGGCAGTAACCCTGCCCGTTTCAAAAACCTTTGCGGATGCTTTTACTATTAAAGTGGCAGCCAAAGCGGATATCACCAGTTATACATCAAAAAACCTGCAGCCGAATGTAAAACTCACCAATAATATCTACAGCATCGCACCGGAGCTGGTATATGCCAAACCGCTATTCAATATTCATGCGGGTGTAACGCCCACCTGGGAAAATAACAAGCTGTCTGTGTTGCCCAATATTTATGGTGAAGCCAAGATACAGGATAAGATATTTTTAGTGCAGGCAGGTTTTACAGGAAGGTTTATTAAAAACACCTACCAGCACCTTACTTCTATGAACCCGTTTTTGCAAACATTGTCTTTTCAGCAAAACACAAAGGAGACTGAAATTTATGGTGGTTTGAAAGCTGCTATCGGCAGTCATTTTAATTTTAGTGCCAAGGCATCCTGGCTCACGTACAGCAACCTGCCGTTGTTTGTAAACGATACGGCGGATGGCAAAACCTTTGTGTTGAGGAATGAAAGCAGGGTATACAATTTCAGGATACATGGGGATATGAGTTTTGTAAAACAGGATAAATTCACCATTACCGGCGGTCTCACTTTTAATGGTTATAACGGTATGAAGGATAATAACCGGGCATGGGGAACCATTCCGCTTGACCTGAATGCATCTTTGCGCTGGTGGGCGTTTAAGCAGGTGTTGCTGAAAGGTGATTTGATGGCGTTTAGTGGGGGCGCTTTTTTAATGAAAGATGGCAGCGATGTTAAACTGGGGGGTGGCACCGATCTTAGTGCAGGGGTTGAATTTGCCATCAACAAACGTTTTAGTGCCTGGATCGATATCAATAACATCTTCAATAATAAATACCAGCGCTGGTATAATTATCCGGTATATGGGCTTAATATTTTGGGAGGAGCTATATTCAGATTTTAAGAAGGCTGCAGCGCCGTTTTAACATAATGTAATCCGCTTTCAAAGTTGCCTTTGAAGCGATGGCAAAGCGAAGCCGGCATTCCGTATCACTCATCACTCAACAAGTGTCCCGGCCATTTTTTTAAAAATTGCTGCTATTTGCAGGGAAAAGTTTTTCTTTGCAGCCAAACCAGGTAAACCAGCAAGTATTTATGCCAGGCCAAAATCAGAACGGTTATATGTTTGACATCATTGCATCTTCTTTTTTTCAAAAGAAATCGTGCAGGTTGCCGGGTATTGGTAACCTTGAGCTGGCGTATACCCCTGCACAATATGATTATGGCAGCCGCCACATCAAAGCGCCGAGGGAAACAGTACTCTTTATTGCATCTTCTCCATACGATAATCATTTCAATGAATTTTCCGCCATCAGCCAGTTAATAAAAGATGAGCTGGATAAAAAAGGAAACGTTGAAATAACCGGGCTTGGTTCTTTTACAAAAGACAGTAGCGGCAGTATTCAATTTGAAGCGCTGCCGGTAAATGATGATTTTCTTCAGCCTGTGGTTGCTGAAAAAGTGATCCATACAGATGCCGAGCATGCTATATTAGTAGGGGATAAAGAAACCACTAATACAGTGATGAGTGAATACTACAGCGAAGAAACAGCTGAAGCAGGAAGTAAATGGTGGATATGGGCGCTGGCCCTGGGAGCAATTGGCATGGCAGCTGTGATCGTTTACATCTCCACTAATGGAACAAATGCCTTTGCAAGTAAATCTCTTTTTTGAGATCTTCCCCGCAAAGGCATTTGATAATTAAGCAATTTATTTCTATTGCCGACTAGCCAAACAAGCCACCTTTCTTCAACACGGCGATACCTTCTCCAATTTTAAAACCGTTGTGGTACACTTCAATTTTGTAGTTGCCCACGGTAAAATCGGTGTTTTGTTTCCAGTCGAAACTTACGGTTTGTTTTTGGCCTTGTGTATAGCTGATCTGAACTTTTTGTGTGTATATTTTTTGTCCATCTTCCCTGGTGGTAAAAGTACCGGAGCCAAGTGCTTCTACCGCAATGGCATTACCATCCGGTCCGGTAATACATACAAACAGGTCTTTCTGACCGGATTGTGCGATCCGGTTTTCATCCAGGTTAAATGATATCCGGAGTTTATCTACCTTTTTAGCCTTGGTGGTTTCTTTTTCTTTACCGCCCTTTTTTTCCTGTATACCGGTAATGTTGAATCCTGAAGCATGTAAGGTAGAGCCTACATCGATCACGTTTTCTTTTTCTTTTACCACATTTTTGGCAGAATCAAGACCTCTTTGTACCAGGTTTCTTTCCTGTGTTACCTGTTCTTTATCTTTTGTCAATTGCAGGTTTTCGCCTTTAAGCACTTCTATTTGTTCTTTGTAAGAGTCAATATCACCTTTAAGAGATGCTATAAGCCCTTTGGCTTCTTTTAATTCTGCTGAAGTGGCGTTTGATTTTGCCAATATGCTTTGTATCCTTGATTTCTTTTCAGCGATCTCCCTGTCTTTTGCGGTGATGGTGCTGTCTTTTTTTACATTCTCTGTCTTTAGTTCATCATAGCGCATGGTGGCTTCATCCAGTTGCAGTTTCAGGTCTTCTTTTTCTTCAGACACAGAAGCATACATGGTATCTTTCTGCTGGATGGTTTCTTTTACTTTACTCTTGTCCCAAATGATATAACCCCAGGTGCCCAGTAATGCGATAACAAGCCCGATGGTGAGAAAAAATCGCCAGTCTGTCTTAGGCGCTTCTGGCGGTGGGGGTGGGGTACCGGTTGCGGAAGGAAAATTTTCAAATGCCATTGTTCAGGTTTTTATTGATTTTTTAATGGATAATAGTGTTCAAATGTATTGAACTGCCCCGTTAAAATGACTATTTAATTTATCACCACACGTGGACAAGCCAAATTTTCCAAAATCATGCCAAGGAATAAATTTTGAAACACAAGCAGGTAAATTATTTCAGGTGTAGCTTTGCGGCCATCAAATTTTCATCTATGGTTCGCACTATCTTGTTGCTGGTATGCTCCAATATTTTTATGACGATTGCGTGGTATGGACACTTAAAACAGGAAAATGTGCCCTTGTGGAAGGCCATCCTCGCCAGTTGGGGTATTGCATTTTTTGAGTATTGCCTGATGGTGCCGGCCAACCGGCTGGGTTATGCCAATGGTTTTAGCGGTTTCCAGTTAAAAATGGCGCAGGAAGTGATCACATTGGTGGTGTTTGCCGTTTTTGCAGTGCTGTACCTAAAAGAGCCCTTTCACTGGAAATACCTGGTAAGTTTTGCGTTTTTAATGGGGGCTGTTTATTTTATGTTTAAGAAGTAGTGTATCGATAGCAACTGTTTATTCAGCTGGCAGCTTTTAGTAGGGTGATGTAATTATTGTGTTACCAGCCTGGCAATTCGTCCACCTGTTCCTGCCAGGAAAACAGCGTTGTCTTCTTTTGCTTTACGGCAAACATGAAATCCTTCACTGCTGATCAGCTGCCAGTGGTTGCCATCATCGTTGCTGATATCAATGCCATTTAGCCCGCAACAGATCCACTTGTTTTTTTCGATATCCTCTATACAGCTCCGGTAGCCATGTGGCGATACGGCAGGAAACGTGAAACTACTTCCACCATCAGCAGTAATAACGCAATTTTTTCCAACGGAATCCTTAGCGTTAAAATCTCCACCCACAATGATCATCTTTTTATTTTTTTTTACTGCAATGGAATTGGCGCCGGTACTCTCACTTCCTTGCACAATGGGCAGGTCAAGTTTTTTATCCCGTATAAAAAGCCGGCTCCTGGTGCCCCCGGTTACGAACACGGCTTCTTTAGTGAGTTTGCTGATATTGGTGCCGCTGCTGGCAAACATGGCTTCACCACTATCAGCTTTGGGATAATTGTCAGCAGGCAATGCTCTCCAGTGCATGCCGCCATCAAAGGTTCTTGCAATAAAGATCTTTCCATCCACCGGGTCGCCGATCACAATGCCACTCATCAGGTTCCAGAATTCCATGGCGTCTAAAAACATACCCTTTGTTTTATTTTCAAATACTACTTTCCATGTATTGCCTGCATCTGCCGTTCGTAAAATATAGGCGGGCTCGCCAATGCCCATTATCACAGCGCTGGTTTCATCAAAAGCCTCAATATCCCTGAAATCTGTTTTCTCAAATCCCTTTACGGTCATCCATTTCCAGGTATTACCACTGTCAACGCTGGTGCCTACAGTGCCATTACTACCGCTGACCCATATAACCCTTGTGTTTACTGCACTGAGGCCCCTGAGAGAAGTGTTTTTATTTTCAGCCAGTAGCTTTATGGATTGTGCGTTAATAAATTTACCATTATAGCTGAAAAGAATAACAAGCGCAATTATTTTGAATATTGTTCTCATACATTCATTTTTGCAGCAACAATATAGTTATTATCAATTATCCACTAAACAATTATCCATTATTATGATTCCTTACTGGATGAGCAGAACGGAACTGCTGCTGGGAGAAGAAAAAGTACATCAGCTTATCAATAAGAATGTATTGGTGGTTGGTCTTGGCGGGGTAGGTGGTATCTGTGCCGAAATGATCGCCCGGGCTGGTGTTGGCCGTATGACGATCGTGGATGGCGATACCGTTGACCTCAGTAACTGCAACCGGCAAATACCGGCCCTGCATAGTACGGCCGGAAAGCTAAAGGCAGAAGTAATGGCAGCAAGGCTTCGGGATATTAACCCGGAATTGCAGCTTACTGTCATCAGTGAATTTATAAAAGAAGAGAAGACCATTGCGTTGGTTGAATCGCAGCCATTTGATTATGCAGTTGATTGCATTGATACGCTTAGCCCCAAGGTTTGGTTTATCAAAGCCTGTGTAGACAGAAAGATTCCCATTGTGAGTTCACTGGGAGCAGGCGGCAAAGTGGATCCGCTGCAAATACAGGTAACAGACATTTCAAAAAGCTATAAGTGCAACCTTGCCCGTTATGTTCGGAAATACCTGCACAAAGTGGGCATTTCTAACGGGGTACAGGTAGTGTTTTCTGCAGAAGATGTGGATCAAAGCCGGATCATTGAAACTGAAAAGGCCTACCCAAAAAAGTCCATTATTGGCACGGTGAGTTACATGCCGGCGGTGTTTGGTTGTGTGGTGGCCAGCGTGGTGGTGAGGGGGTTGTATGATAACAGCAATGGGTAGGTATGTATCTTTTTTGTATCATTGCTCCTTAACCAACATTGATTCTTATGTCACCAACAGATCTGCTTGAGCAGAATTATTACCCGCTTCAGCTTAACTTCAACATTGCCACCTTTCACAACGATTTTACTGCCACAGATGCCATTGGCAATGTGAGGGCGTATGTAAAACAAAAAATGTTCAAATTTAAAGAACATGTACAGGTATTTTCCGATACACAACAAACAGTACTCAAGTATGAGATAAGGGCAGATAAATGGCTTGATTTTAATACTTCCTATTCATTTACAGATGCATCAGGAAAAAACCTGGGACGTGTGGTAAGGGAAGGATGGAAGTCGTTGTGGAAAGCAAAATACTTACTGTTTGATGAGCAGAACAACCAGGATCTTGAAATTAATGAACAAAACGGATGGGTGAAAGTATTAGATGGCATTTTTAGTGAGATACCCGTACTGGGGATGTTTACCGGTTATGTTTTTAACCCTTCCTATTCCATTAAAAGACCAGATGGAACCCTGGTGTGCATACTTAAAAAAGAAGCGTCTTTCTTTGGCCGCAAGTTCAGCATCAGCAACGAAACCATGTTTGAAAAAGGTGAGGAAGACCGGGTTTTACTGGGTAGCATGATGATGTTGTTGCTGGAAAGAAGAAGGGGATAGGTGCTGACGCTTTTTCCCTACTTTTGCCCCCTTACATAAACCTATTTGCTGCTGCATGAGCCAATCTTTTTTAATCGACGATAGCCATACCGGCTTTGAGGATATCAAAAAACTTTACAACCATCCTGTGTCATTGCAGGTGACGCCGGCAGCCATCAACAAAATAGCGGATTGCCGGAGTTATCTTGATAAAAAGATGAACAGTGGTGATGAACTGTTTTATGGTATCAATACCGGCTTTGGGTATTTGCAAAATGTAAAAATTGATGCTCACCAGTTAGAAGAACTGCAGAGTAACCTGCTTAAAAGCCATGCCTGCGGAATGGGTGAGGAAGTGCCGCAGGAGATCGTACGGATGATGCTCTTACTAAAGATCAAGTCGCTCAGCTATGGGCATTCGGGAGTGCAGGTGGCTACCGTGCAGCGGCTGGTGGATATGTACAATAAGGAGGTGTTGCCAGTTATTTATACGCAGGGTTCTCTCGGCGCATCCGGTGACCTGGCGCCGTTAAGTCATTTAAGTTTACCCCTGATCGGCCTCGGGGAAGTGAATTACAGCGGAAGAAAGATGAATGCCGCGGATGTGTATCAGCAGCTGGGTTGGGAGCCATTGCATTTACAAAGCAAGGAAGGTTTGGCCTTGATCAACGGCACACAGTTTATGAGTGCGTATGGAATGTACAACCTGGTGCAAAGTGACAGGCTGATCCGGTGGGCAGATATGATTGCTGCCATTTCATTTGATGCTTTTAATTGTGTTGGCAGCCCGTTGCATGAAAAGATACATTCCGTCCGGCCGCACAAAGGGCAGGTGGATACAGCAAAGAAACTGACAGCATTATTAAGTGGCAGTGCCATCCTGGCGCAAAAAAAATCACAGGTGCAGGATCCTTATTCTTTCCGTTGTGTACCGCAGGTGCATGGGGCAACTAAAGATAGTTTTGATCATGTGCAAAGCGTTTTTATAAAGGAGATCAATTCGGTTACCGACAATCCCAATATTTTCCCCGAAGAAGACCTCATCGTAAGTGGCGGTAACTTTCACGGGCAGCCATTGGCGTTAGTACTCGACTTTTTATGTATTGCCATGAGTGAGCTCGCCAATATTTCGGAGAGAAGAACGTACCAGTTGATCAGCGGTCAGCATGGCCTGCCTTTATTTCTGATCAAACAACCCGGACTGCATTCAGGGTTTATGATACCGCAATACACGGCGGCAGGTATTGTAAGTGAGAACAAGCAGCTGTGTACGCCTTCCAGCGTGGATTCTATTTCTTCCAGCAATAACCAGGAAGACCATGTAAGTATGGGTGCCAATGCCGCCACCAAGTGTAAAAGGGTAATTGACAATGTAGAAAAAGTGCTGGCAATTGAATTACTTACGGCAGTACAGGCACTTGAATTCCGCCGGCCTTTAAAAAGTTCTCCGATAATTGAAGAACTGGTAAACGCCTTTAGAAAAGAAGTGCCGTTTAATGAGGCCGACAGGATATTGAGGGAGGATATGATGAAGGCCGTGGAGTTTATAAGAAATTATACTGTTTGAGATGGAGCCATTTCCTTCAGCAGCTTTTCATGAATGGCAATCACTTGTGGTATCAGCAACTGCTGTTCGTCATTCGTAATAACGTAATCGCATAGCCGCATTTTAATTTCCTCGTTTATTTGCCTGTTCATCCGGCTCACCACTTCTTGCCGGCTTACCTTGTCCCGTTGCATCACCCGGTGAATACGTACGGAGGCCGGAGCATACACGCCAATCACTTTGTCTAAATGTTCCTGTGAGCCGCTTTCAAATATCAAAGCCGCTTCTTTGATGGCATAGGGGGCGTTTTGTTTTTGCATCCAGTCCGCTGCATCCTTAATGGTAGCAGGGTGTACAATGGAGTTAAGCATGGCTAATTGATCAGCGTTGTTAAAAACCAGGGCGGAGAGGAGTTGGCGGTTTAACTGCCCATTTTGATAGGTGTCTTTTCCAAAATGTTTTTCTATCTCTTTTTTTAAAGCCTCATTGTCATTCAATAATTTTTTTGATGCATCATCTGCATAATACACCGGTACACTAAGTGTTTCAAATATCCTGGCTACCGTGCTTTTACCACTGCCGATGCCGCCAGTGAGTCCTATTCTGAGCATAAGGTATAACCGTTTAAGTCGTTGAATTCGTTTAAGCTGTTCAAATGTACCTAAAAGAAAAACCCAAAAGCAAGTGATCGCTTCCGGGTTTTTAAATTATATATTGGCAATTGCCTTACTTGCTCTCCACTGCCTTATTCAGGCCAGCACTCATTTCCATGCTGATGGTGCTTTTTTCTATTTTTAAATAACTACCAGGACTCACTTCCAGGCTGATCGTACTGTCTTCGTTCACTTTATTGATGGTGCCATGTATACCGGCGATGGTTACCACTTTATCACCTTTTTTGAGGTCGTTGATAAATGTCTTTTGCAGTTTGGCCTTTTTTGCCTGCGGCCGGATCATAAACATCCAGAACACCAATACCATCAGACCTAAAAATATTAACTGGCCGGTTCCGCCACCAAAGCCGCTCGGTTGAGCCTGTAAAAAAATTCCAAGTAATTCCATTGTATATTGTTTGATTGTTGAAAATTAGTTTCGATTCAGAATTCGATATTTGTTATTCGTTTTTTGATATTTTACCAATTTGCCCCTTGTTTTTTTGCTTGTAGCTTATTGCTCATTGCCTATTGCACTTTCTCCACAGTTCCCTTTAACAGCAATATCCCAAACTCCGGTCTTGCATTAGACGTAACCCGGATGGTTTTTTCCTGGTGCCCAACCCTGTCTTTTGAGTGAAAAACCACTTTTATCATCCCTGTTTCACCCGGCCTGATGGGTTCTTCCGGCTTCTCCGGTACAGTACAACCGCAAGTAGCTTGTGCGGTCATGATCACCAATGGTTTAGTTCCGGTATTTTTAAATCTAAAACTGCGTGTTACTTCTACGCCGTCCTCTATCGTTCCAAAATCAAATACACTGTCAATCAGCTGCACGGTGGTGGAATCTTTGAGGGCGGTTGTTATTCTTTCCTGGTGCTGCTTCTTTAATTTTTCTTCCTTTACCAATGCATCATCTGCAATCCTGTCATTTCTTCTTACATCACAGCTAATAAAAGTTATAGTTGCAGCAAAAAAAACAAAATACATTTTCATAAACTATACATCTAAACTTTCTAAACCCTAAACTTTAAACCCTAAACCCTAAACCCTAAACTTTAAACCCTAAACCCTAAACCTTAAACTTTAAATCCTAAACCTTACACCCTACAACGTACTATTCTTAAAACTCTTCTTCTGTATTTTCCCCTGTGCGGTCAGTTCTTTGTGAATGTTATCTAAAATGCCATTGATAAACTGGCCGCTTTGTGGGGTACTGTACTCCTTGGCCAGGTCAATGTATTCATTGATAGTAACCTTTGTTGGGATGGTTTCAAAAAACAAGAATTCACAAATGCCCATCTGGATTATGATCAGGTCCAGTGCGGCAATACGCTCTGCATCCCAGTTCTTCAATTTGGGTTTCAGCAGCTCCATGCTTACCTCTTTCTTTTCTATCACGGTGGCCAGCAGGCTGTTGGCAAAGTCCATTTTTTCTTTGCTTACCATTTCATTAAAGTTGAAATGCTGTGGCTTTTGCAAACAATTTTGCATTAATACATTCATCATTTCGGCATCATCATCCCAGTTGATAAAATGTTCTTCAATATGGCTGATGAAATCTTCGTTGGGCAGCATCAGGTCGGTAAAGATGAATTGCAGGATATCTCTCTCCGCTTTTTTATCCCTGGCCAGGATGGTTATATAATCCTTGTATTCTTCCGATGCGGTTAATGATTCGTAGGTTTTTTTAAGCAGGTTAGCGTCGAGGATATACTGCGGTTTGATATCCGCCACAGCAGATTTAAAACTGGCTTCTTCCACTATTTTCCAAAGCAGTTCATTACCGGCGATCTTGGTATTGATATTCAGATCGGCTTCGGATGGCAAATGTTTACCAGCCTTTTTGGCGGCATCCGCTTCAGCATCCCGGGCAATTTCAGTGAGAAACCAGGTGAGGTAAAGGAAAAGATGCCTTGTTTGTTCAAACTGTTTTCTCAACAGTTTTTGGGCATCTGCCACACTGAGATCTTTACTGATACTGTCTGATGTGTAAAGTGTCTGCATCACTTTCACCCTTATATTTCTCCTGCTGATCATGCTGTCTTAAATTCAGGCTGCAAATGTAGGGTATAGCAGCCCGGTTTCCAACCTTTTATGCCCCTTACTGCTAAGCGGTTTTAAAAGCGGCAACATACAGCCCCGGTTTTACTGGTAAATATTATTGATGCGGATGATCTCCACATCCGGGCCTTTGTTGGGTTCGGGGAATTCGCCGGTTTTGGTAAAATCAACAATTACTTGCAGGTTGTGTACTTTGTAGGCTGGTGGCAGGTTTGCGGGCACGTAAAGCGTACTATCGTCCGAAGGTTTTACAACAAAAGCCGCTGCGTCACAACCCTCGCCACAAGCATACTTCACAGCCAAAATGGTAGCAGGGGTTTCTTTATTTTGATTTTTTGAACAGGCGGAAATGAGGGTGGCGGAAATAAGTAAGCCTGCAACTATTTTTTTCATCTGCTTTTTTAAGGGCTGACAACATTTGTGGCAGGCCGGTTGCACAAACTGACTATTTTTCATCATTAGTTTCAGAACCCTTCACTTTTTTCAGTTAAAACTGACAAGAATGCTCTTTTATATTGCTGGTACGATATTCGTTGATGCCTGTTGCCTGGCTTCACCAGGCGTTTATTTAAAAATCAAAACAACAAAATCAATACGATTATGGCAAAAAAAGTAAGCATTACCCCATTGCATGACAGGGTAATTGTGAAAGCGGCTGCTGCCGAAGAAAAATCTGCTGGTGGGATAATTATCCCGGATACTGCGAAAGAAAAGCCACAACGTGGTGTGGTAGTAGCGGCTGGTCCTGGTAAAAAAGACGAGCCCGTAACAGTAAAAGCCGGTGACACGGTACTGTATGGTAAATATGCCGGCACGGAGATCCAGATCGAAGGAAGCGAATACCTTATCATGCGGGAAAGCGATATTTTAGCAATTGTTTGATTTGATGATTTGAAGATTTGAAAATGTGCCGGTGGGCACTCAATCATCAAATTACCCGATCATCAAATTATCAAATTATTAAATTCATCAAATTAAAATAACATGGCAAAACTGATATACTTCGATATCGAAGCAAGAAATAAAATGAAAAAAGGCGTGGACACTTTGGCCAACGCTGTAAAAGTAACCCTCGGACCAAAAGGCCGTAATGTGGTTATTGAAAAGAAATTTGGTGCACCACAGGTAACTAAAGATGGTGTAACTGTAGCAAAAGAAATCGAACTGGAAGACGCTATTGAAAACATGGGCGCCCAGATGGTGAAAGAAGTAGCTTCTAAAACTGCAGATATTGCAGGCGACGGTACTACAACTGCCACTGTATTGGCTCAGTCGATCATCAGCGAAGGTTTGAAAATGGTGGCAGCAGGTGCCAACCCAATGGATCTGAAACGTGGTATTGACAAAGCGGTTTCGTTGGTTGTAGAAAACTTAAAAACCCAGTCTCAGACGGTAGGTAACGACAGCAAAAAAATTCAGCAGGTAGCCACTATCTCTGCTAACAACGACGAAACGATCGGAAAGCTAATTGCAGAAGCGTTTATTAAAGTTGGTAAAGAAGGTGTTATTACTGTTGAAGAAGCAAAAGGTACTGATACAACGGTTGATATTGTAGAAGGTATGCAGTTTGACCGTGGTTATGTATCTCCTTACTTTGTAACCAACAGCGAAAAAATGCAGGCTGAATTGCAGAATCCTTACATTCTTATATATGATAAGAAGATATCTGCCATGAAAGACATTTTGCATATCCTGGAGAAAGTTGCTCAAAGCGGCCGTCCATTGCTGATCATTGCAGAAGACCTGGAAGGGGAAGCATTGGCAACATTGGTGGTAAACAAATTACGTGGTACCATCAAAGTGGCTGCTGTAAAAGCACCGGGCTTTGGTGACCGCAGAAAAGAAATGCTGACAGATATTGCCATCTTAACTGCTGGTACAGTTGTGAGCGAAGAACTGGGTCATAAATTAGAAGGCGCCGATCTTACTACTTTAGGCCAGGCTGCTTCTGTAACTATTGATAAGGACAATACGACCATTGTTGGTGGTAAAGGCAAAAAAGCTGATATCGTTGCAAGGGTTAACCAGATAAAAGCACAAGTTGAAAACACAACGTCTGATTACGATAAAGAAAAGCTACAAGAGCGTTTGGCTAAATTGGCCGGCGGTGTTGCGGTGCTGTATGTAGGTGCTGCTACAGAAGTAGAAATGAAAGAGAAGAAAGACCGTGTGGATGATGCATTACATGCTACAAGGGCTGCTGTGGAAGAAGGTATCGTTCCAGGTGGTGGTGTTGCTTATATCCGTGCCATTGAATCATTAGAGCCAAAAGTAAAAGGCCAGATCGCTGATGAGCAAACAGGTATGGCAATTGTACGCCGTGCTTTGGAAGCGCCTATCCGCACGCTGACTGAAAATGCAGGTATCGATGGTTCGATCGTAGTACAGAAAATTAAAGAAGGAAAAGGTGATTATGGTTTCAATGCAAGAACAGAAACCTATGAAAACCTCTTCAAAGCTGGTGTGATCGATCCAACTAAAGTGAGCCGTGTAGCTTTGGAAAATGCAGCCTCTATCGCTGGTATGTTACTGACTACCGAAGCGGTAATTGCTGACAAGCCAAAGGAAGAAGCAGCACATTCACATGGCGCTCCTGATATGGGTGGCATGGGTGGATATTAATTCCGCAGCCTGAAAGGGCTTTAAAAAATAACAAAGCCCTGAGCAGTAATGTTCGGGGCTTTGTGTTTGATAAACTTCCGAAGTCTTCAAGACTTCGGAAGTTTAATGAAGACCGTTTATTCAATCATTCACTTAACAATTAAAATGAAACGCTTATGCAAGTAAGAATGAAACATTGGTATTGTTATCTGAAAAAACTAATGGGTTTGGATAAGGATGATGATGTGTTTGGCAATAACCCGTTTGTGATTTTGTGATAGACTTCCGAAGTTTTAAAAACTTCGGAAGTCTGATAATGCAATCCCGTTCAATTTTTGGAGGGGATTTTTTATGGCGGCATTGTCTGAACGGGGATTTTAAGATTAAAAGGATTGATTGGATTTTAAAATAAAAAAATTAAACTGCTTGAATAAATTGCAAACTGCGTGAATTGAATATCTATTTAATCTTCTCAGTCCACCCCAATCCCCGTTCAGACAATTTTGAAGGGAATATTCATTAATAAGTTTTTTTAATATCCTGAAAGTTTGGCATATATTGTTTTGTAGAAAAATAATTGCCTCATGAGTAAAAGCCTTGAAACACTCCGCAAGAAAGCAGCAGAATTTTTTGAAAAGGAAAAGTTTAAAGAGATAATTGAATTGCTTACCGATGATATATTGGAGAAATATAAAGATGCGGAACTGTATGCATGGAGGGCAAGGGCACACTTTAGATTACATGACAATCCCGATATTGTAATGGTATACGCACAAAAAGCAATTGATGTTGACAGTAATCACTATATGGCATACCATGCACGAAGCAATGCATGGTATGATAAAAGTGAATATGATAAAGCCATTGAAGATTACAATAAGGAAATTGAATTAAAACCTGATTATGCAGATGCTTATATTAACCGGGGACTTGCATTGAATAATAAAGGTGAATATGATAAAGCGATCGGAAATTACAACATAGCTATTGAATTAAGAAAGGATGACCCTGTTGTTTATAATAACCGAGGCATTGCATTCCAGAATAAAGGTGAAAATGACAAGGCTATTGCGGATTACACAATGGCAATTGAATTAAAAAAAGATTATGCCATTGCTTATAATAACCGAGGCATAGCATTCCAGGATAAAGGTGAAAATGACAAGGCAATTGCAGATTACACAAAAGCAATCGAATTAAAACCGGATTATGCTCTTGCTTTTAATAACCGGGGTATTGTATTTTATGATAAAGACGAATTTGACAATGCCATAATAGATTACACTAATGCCATTGAACTAAAACCGGATTATGCTGATGCTTATTATAATCGGGGTCTAGCAAGAAGTATGGCTGGGAAGGAATTAAAGCAAGCTATTAATGATTATGAGAAATATCTTGCTCTCACAGCGATAAAGGATGACATATGGGCAAAAAGGGCAAAAGACTTTATACAGGAACTAGGGGAAAAAACAAGCAATCCTGGCATTAGTGAAATCGGCAATATTGTAAGTGAGATAAAAAAACTGTTGTTAATTACGGAAGGTTGCGTAACACATTACACCACTTTTTCCACTGCCAAAATATTGGTATTAAGCGATGAAAGTAAATTGAGGATATCCGAAGGCTCTTTTTTAAATGACCCTTCGGAAGGCAGAGAGCTTTTCAATTTTGTGGCCCATCAGTTTTCAAAGCAGCAGGAAGATGGGCTGATTGCAAGAGAATTTGCAGCTAAACCATTTATTGGCAGTTTTGTGGGTGAGGACAAGCATGACGATCTTAACCTATGGCGCTTTTATGGCAAACAGGATAATGTGGAAGCAAAGGGCTGCGCCATCACCCTCAAAATGAAAGAACTTACAGATGCCATCAATCAATCACTTACTAAAGGAAGCGAAAGGCAATCCACCCTTAATGAAGATGATATTAATTTTTACCGAGTGGCATACCTTGACCATAGTAAAACTGCTGTAAACTTTCAAATACCCGGAGTTGATAAAGATGAGGAGGACAAGTTAAATCTTCTGATGCAGGCACTGAAAGAAAAAGTAGCCAGCTACGAGCAAATAGATAATGTGCTGCTGGAAAAGGAATTGAACAAAATTGCCTTCCTGTTTAAAAGCGATGTATATAAAAACGAAAATGAACTGAGGCTGGTGATAAAGGGAATTGGTTTTGAAAAAATGTTTTATGAAGATGATAAAAAAGCCGATCCTCCCAGAGTGTATATAGATCTTATAAACATACGCCACCTGATAGAGCAAATAACCCTGGGTCCTAAAGTGGACAAGGCTGATGAATGGGCAGCAGCATTCTACTACAGCTTTGCTAAAGAAACAGATGAAAGCAAAAAGCCTAAAAGGATCTTGGTATCAAGGTTGCCCTACAAGTAAATCTCTAAAGTTTTGCAGAGGATTTTTTATTGTCTTATTTTTAAAACAAATTTCTCTTTACAATCTTAAAAACATTTATGAGAAAATCTGTACTTCTGTTAACTGCATTTTTAATTTTCAGTATCTATTTATTTGCCCAGAACTCCATGACAGGTGATGGTTTTGGCGGAAGGGTGTGGTATAAAGCGCATAATTACCAGGTAGGTTCCTACTCTGCCTATACCGTTTGTGGCTTGGATAGCCAGTTGTATGGCTGGGGCAATAATAGCCAGGGCGAATTAGGCAATGGGTCTGCCTCCGTATCTACAGGGTACCCTGTTGCTGCTATCGGAATGACAAGCGTAAAATTTTATGCTTCAGGTTATATCTCGGGCGCAATAAAAAGCGACAATACAGGCTGGGTGTGGGGAGGGGCAACTTACGGTGCCCCCAGCTTTGGTTTTACTGCCACGCCACACCAGGTATTAAGCGATGTAAAATTTATAGACGGAGGTTCAACCCATGTTGTCTTTGTGAAGAATGATGGTTCTGTATGGGGAGCTGGTTATAACATCTTAGGGCAATTAGGCAATGGCACCCAGAACGATACAATTAAAATACCTGTGCAAATGGTTGGCATCACTAATGCAGTGAGGGCAATTGCGGTGCGGTTAGGAACTGTTGTGTTGTTAAGGGACGGCACGGTAAAACTTTGTGGCGGTGGCGGCATATTCCAACCTGTTAATTCAATAAGCCCTGTGGCAATGCCCGGGCTTAATAATATAATAGATATCAAAGGCAATGCCTATGGCGCTTTTGCACTTAATAGTTCAGGGGAAGTTTTTGCTTTTGGATCAGATTCTGTTCATTTAGGGTTAGGCAATTCTTATAACCAAACAACTGTTGCGCCAGCCAAATTAAATTTTCCTGTGGGCGCAGCCCCTACTGTGGCACTATCAGCAAACGATGATGGCGGCTGTGCTATGGCCCTGGATGCTAATGGCAATGTATATGGCTGGGGCGAAACTGGCTCAGGGCAATTGGGCATTGTTGGCGAAGCTAATTTTCCTACGCTTACAGCAACCGGCGCAGTAGATATCTTTGCAGGCGAAACTTTTAGTTACATACTTAAAGCTGATGGTACTTTATGGGCCACAGGCTCAAGTTTAAATAACAGTACAGGCGGCAACATCTGGATGAACCTCCCCAACATCCAACGAAATGCTTTCACCCAAATAAACCCCACCTTGCCACCAATGAATTTGTGTGCGCCAAAAGTGTGGGGCGTTGTGCCAATTAAATTATCAAGTTTTACTTGTGTTGTCAATGATAACAAGGCTGTTTTAAACTGGCAATCTGCCGAAGAAACAAATGCCGGTGAATACATTGTACAATACAGCAATGATGGCAACAGGTTTAAAGACATTGCCACAGTGTTTGCAACGGGCAGCAACAGCAAATACCATTACACTCATCAGCAAGTTAGCGGTACTGCATTTTACAAGTTAAAAATGATGGATAAAGACGGTAGCTTTAAATTTTCAGAAATACGTGTGGTTAAGTTTGATGCCAAAGCAGGCTTTACCATTGCGCCAAACCCGGCTAATGATGTGGTGCATTTTTTTACAAAGAACAATGCCGTTATTAAATCAATTCAAATTTTAACTGTTGATGGGCAGGTAATAAAAACTTTAAGTAAGTACAACAGTGGACAGCAAATTAGTATCTCCAATCTTGCAATAGGAACTTATATTTTGAAAGCCTTTTATAAAAACAATGAAATGGAATATGCAAGGTTTATAAAAATGTAATACCCGTAAAACATCCGGAGTTTTAAAAACTTCGGATGTTTGAAATTTATCTATAATGCGGCTACAGCTTTAACCTGTACATTACTTATTTCAATTGCACCAAACTTTGCATTGTCACCATACTTAGCAATTGCTTCTGTCGGATTCAGCCAGTTTGCATTGAGAGAGAATTCCAGGTTGTTTACTTGTATATTTAGTTCCTTTATTATATCCTCTGTATCCTTTACGCTGCCCATTTTTTTGTTGTTAATAACAAGCAATGCTCTTTTATCAATTTCACCTGGGTTGGTGTTTTGTCCAGGTGAAAAAGCCGCAGTTGCTTTAGTTTCATTTTTAACTGAGGCCGTTAAATATTTTTCTATTCCTTTCAACACATTGCTGGCAATTATTTCCTGTCCATTTTCAGACTGAAGAAATGCAAGGTCTTTTTTATTGGTGATGCAGCCTGGCTCAATTAACACAGCAGGACAATTGGAGGCCTGTAAGAGCCAGATACCTTTTTCTCTCTGAAAAGGCATGTCTTTAACCGGAAGCGAATAGTTTGTCTTAAATGTTTTTATAAAAGCAGATGCAAGTACTTTACTTTCTGATGAGTTAGGGAAATTATCCTTTGATACATATACATCCATTCCAGAATTGGCTGTAACAGGCTCTGCAGTTGCAGCAATATGAATGGAAACTAAAAGTTTTGCATTGGATTTATTAGAGAAGTCTGCTTTCTCAGGAGGAGACTGATAAACATCCGTTTCTCTGCTCAACACTATTTCAATATCCTGGTTGGTATTTAATTCTTTAATTTTTTTTGCAATAGCCAGGGTTAAAACTTTTTCGTACACATTGCCTGCACCGGCAGCACCAAAATCTTTGCCACCATGGCCGGCATCAATTACCACAATTGTTTTTTCTCCCTTATAAAGGGGTTGCTGTTTAACCGTTGTAAAAGCAAAAGCTGCAAATACAAACAGGATTACAGGCAATGCCAGCATCCTGCTGAAATAATTTGTTTGGTTGTTGTTTTTTGTAAGCATGTTAAATCGTCTTTTTATAGGTGAATGGAAAAAGTTGTTAGTGAGTTGAAAGTTGTGTTGAGGGTAGGCGGCTTGTAAAATCATTGCAGCAAATACAGAGGAATCATACCCGGTAAGCGCTTTTCTATCTGCAATAAATTCATGAATCATGCCCAGTTCTTTTTTTATCAGCCAGAAAAGTGGATTGCACCAGCACACAACAAGAACCAGGTTGATAAAAAGCTTGTCGTAACTGTGCCTTCCTTTTACATGTGCTATCTCATGTTCAAGAATTTGTTTGCCGTTCACAGAATCAATATCAATAAGTTTGTTCCAGAAAATGAAGTGCAGGAATGAAAAGGGAGCGTTTTTTTCTGAGGTATTTATAAGGCAAATACCCGCTATCTTCCTCATTGGCTTTTTTGCTGCCAGCTTTTTGATTGTATAAAGCGAACGGGCAGAGGCAAACAACAATACAGTGCTTACACCTAAATATGTTATCAATATCCATTGCTGCATACTCCACGGATTGTTTTTTGTGGCAGGTATCAGTTCCTCAGCATGCTCCCCATGTCCATTTACAGCCTGCAACAGTTGAATTACATGGGTACCGGAACCTGGCAGCTGCTGCCAGAAATCTATTTTTATAAGCGGGATGCACAAGGAAACAATCACTGTAACCAACAAATAAAAACGATTAAAAGAATGAAAACCCCGGTTACGCAGGAAGATCCAATAATAGCTGAACAGGATGCCTGAACAAAGACTTGCTTTTACAATAAACCAGACTGCTGCTGTCATTGCGGAATAATTTAATGGATGATCTTACTTATTTTTCTTTAGTTGTTTCAGCAGCAATTCCAGCTCTTCTATGCTAAGGTTATTTTCCTTTACCATAAATGAAACCGCATTGCTGAAACTGCCTTCAAAGTATCCTTTTACAAGTGTCTTCATACTGTTTTTGGTATACGCTTCTTTTGCCACCAAAGGATAATACTGGTGCATACGGCCAAACACATTTATCGCCACAAATTCTTTCTCAATTAATATTTTGATGATAGTGGCTACGGTATTGTTGTGTGGTTTGGGTTCAGGTAGTGCATCGATGATCTCTCTTAAAAATGCCTTGTCTAATTTCCAAAGCACCTGCATGATCTGCTCCTCGGCCTTGGTCAATATTTTCTGCATGGTTATCTTTTTGAAACACTAAACTATAAAATTAGTTATAAAACTAAAAAATTAGTTATCCACATTTTCTGTCTTGCTCATGCCCAACCAGCTGATTTTTTTACTATACTTGTATTTAGATGAAACTCTTTAACACCAAGGATGTATTCCTGAATATTGCCCTGCCTGTACTGGCTGGTACCGTGCTGTATTTATTCGGTGATGATGTTTCCCCATTTATAAAAAACTATTTTCCTGATGCCCTTTGGGCTTATGCTTTTGCATCTGCTATACTTATCATCTGGTATCGGGAAATCAATATGGCATGGCTGGCAGTGATGTACCTGGCAGCAATTGGCTTTGAGATCTTTCAATACAAGCACATCGTTACCGGTACCGGCGACTGGTGGGATATAGCAGTTTATTCCCTTTCTTTTTCAGTTGCTGTTTTTCTAAACCCATATTTTAAGCACACATTCCAAAAACACTATTCATGCAAAACAAATCCTTGAAAAACACCTTATCTGCCGGTACCGTAGCATTGTTTATTTTATTGGCACTCGGCTCCAAAGTAAACAGGATTCATTATGGCGCATTTCAGTATAGTAGCAGTAAAGAAAACAGAGAGGAGGATGGCCATTACCTTGTAAAAAATGACGGTGAAAAAATCCACGGCGAAAAGATCAGCTGGAAATCCGGCTTATTGGCAAAAGACCAGATAAAAGTGGATGACCAGAAGTTTAAAATAACAGAAGTGAAAGGTTACCGGAGTGGCAACACCTACTATATCAGGAAGGGCAATGAGTATATCAAACGCATTGTGCATGGGCCAAGAATAAACCTGTATGTTGAATTTACTGAAGTAACCACTACATCAACCTCAAATACTGGATTTACCAGAACCCGTACCTATACCCGAACTGACCATTATGCACAAAAAGGGGAAGATGGACCTTTACTGCCATGCGCCGGTCAGAGCGACTTTAAAAAATTAATGGAAGATTGCCCGCTGGCTGTTGAGATGGCCAACCTTAGCAATAAGCAAATGCGGAAGGCCATTAAGAAAAACCCCCATTACCTTAACAGTATTTTTGAAGTATACAACAATGGGTGTAAAGAATAACCCATCAAAGACCGGAAGCTGACTATAGGAAGCAGGATTGCTTACCGGCCAGAACAGTTCCGGGATTAGTGTACAATTTTTTGTCAACTGCATCTGTACACATAGGTCTTAATACTTCCTACCACATCCGGCACCTCACAAATACAATCATAAGGCAGCTCATAATTGAATGGGGGGGCAGTGATATCAAGACCGCTGTTAAACAACGCCCTGATATCAGGACCGGTAGGTTTGTCCAGGTTCTTTTTAAAGTTTTCTTTTTCAGGACAATGTTCGGTCAGCACTAAATATTTACAATAGGGAATAATATTTTGTAATCCTTTTCTGATGTCGTCATTTGACAAATGCTGCAATACCTGCCGCACAAAAATAATATCCACTTTTTCGCATGCTTCATTGGTGAGATCAAAAACACGAAAGTCAACATTTGCATCCTTAAATTTTATTTTATTCTGCGCAATCAGCCCATCCACTATATCACCCGCAATATACCTGTTGCAGTAACTCCTGATTTGCGAACCAATATTGAAGTCGCCACAACCGATATCCATTACATCCGGTTTGCCGCCCAGTGTTGAAATGAATTTTTTTACTGCAGCAATATAAGGTTCAATCTGGGCAGGATCATGTGAGCCACCTCCTGAAAAAAAAGAACCCGGGTCGGTCTTGTCTTTACCCCATACCTGTTCACTGTATATTTTTGTAAACACATCTTTGGTAGAAAGACTGTCATATTTTTTCCACACTGCTTTCTGCCGGTTCTTCTTCAGCATATAAATTAAACTGTCGGGCAATAGTTTTTTGATGAATTTTGTAAGGCTCATTTTTACAGATGATTGTGCAGCCAAATATAGGCTGATTTCAAATGTTGCAGGAGCATCATCTTCCACAAAGAATCTGGCAGCCCTTTTTTTTTAACAATATTGGTATAAATACATTTCCTTAAGTTTTCTTGAACCTTTACTTTTGCCCTGTTATAAACAAACAACGCTAATCCCACAGCATACATGTCTCAAGCCATCATAGAATTAAAGAACGTCAACATCTACCAAAGCAATAATCTTATTCTTGGCAACATCAATATCTCTGTTGACAAAGGAGAATTTGTGTACCTCGTTGGTAAAACCGGCACCGGAAAGAGCAGCCTGTTAAAAACCTTGTATGGCGATCTGGAGCTGACCAACGGTGAAGGCTGGGTGGTGGGTTATAACCTCCGGGAACTGGATTGGAAGAAAGTGCCTTACCTGCGCCGCAACCTCGGCGTGGTATTCCAGGACTTTCAGTTGTTAACAGACAGGAATGTGAATGAGAATCTGAAATTTGTATTAAAAGCCACCGGCTGGAAAGATGAAAAACTGATGGATGAAAAGATCGCCGATGTACTGGATAAAGTGGGCTTGAAGACAAAGGGTTTTAAAATGCCATTTGAATTAAGCGGTGGCGAACAGCAAAGAGTTGATATTGCAAGGGCCTTATTGAACTCCCCCAAACTGATACTGGCAGATGAACCAACGGGTAACCTTGATCCTGAAACAAGTGATGAGATCATGCAGCTGCTGTTTCATATCAGCCGTGATTATGGAACGGCTATTGTGATGGCTACGCATGATTATATAGTGATCAATAAATTCCCGGCAAGAACCATCAAGACCGAAGCTGGTAAAGTGTGGGACAATGCAAGGGTGAGTATGTAGCAGGATAGCAGATCCGCAGGTGAAATTTTCTTTGCTCAATAATTTGCAACCTGCGGCTGAAATCATTTTAATCCGGCCAATACAACCGCATTATTTTCTCCGCATTCTTTTTATTATTGTTTAGTCCTGCCAGCAGGGCTTTTCTTTTTTCTACTTCAGCCTCACTAAATGGAACGGCATACAGGTCCGTTACCGCTTTTTTAAAAGCAACAGCATCATTGGCAATGGTACAGATATTTTCCAGGCCGGAGCCATCTACACCGGCAGCATTCACCAGGCAATGCCGGCCACTGTATAAGGCATTCAGCAGTTTTAATTTAATACCTCTGTTGTTGAAAGAAGGCAGCACATTCACCTGCGCTTTGGCGATCATATCCTGCAGCTCTTTTTCCCCGGGGTCTGCTACAACGCAGGTATGTTCGTTTTCATGCGCCAGTTTTTCTAAAGCAGCGGATGGGGATTTGCCGGCAATAACGAAAGGCAGGCCCGACTTGTCAAAAACATTCTGCAACAGCCAGGCAGCCGCTGCTTCGTTTTCATTCACTGATAAATTACCATGGTACAAACAGTAACAACCCTTGCCTTCGGGTCCTGTTACTTCTTCCCAACCCACAAAAGCAGGAATGAACTGTATATCTTTTGCATTGAATTCTTTTACAAAAATATCGAGGTCACTTTCACTCATCGCCAGCAACGCACATCGTTTGGCGATACGCTGTTCATATTTCCTGAGTAAAAAGCTCTCGTATTTAAAGTATAACCGCTTCAGAAAATTCTTTTCATGCTTTGCCAACTGTGCATAATACCGGTATTCGCAATTGTGCAGCCGCACAAAAATTTGTCTTCCTTTCAGCAAATTCGTTTGTAGCAAAAAAGTGGTGTGTATACCTTCAAACAGAATGGGGTAGTTGTCTTTTTGCAAATTGGCCAGTAACGCTGGTTCACTTCTTGAGGCAACTATATAGGGAGTAAAAATGGGGAATCTTTTAAACCCTGTTTTACGGGGATAGTAGTTCACTGTTTCACAATATCCATTCAGCTCAGGTGCGGCAGGCCGGCTTTTTGTAAAACAATGCAAATGGATCTTTACGCCCAGCTGGTGCAGCCATTTGATCTTATACATCTGCTCAATGGCCCCGCCATAGTCGGCAGGATAGGGCACGTCGAGTGTTACAATATGCAGGTGTTTATCCAAGTAATTGTTTGTAAAAGTGTAATAAAATTTTTTCTTCGTTTTGCCAGTTGTAGATGGAACTGGCTGCAGCGCAATTATCCTGCAGTCTTTTATACAAAACTTCATTATGCAGCAAATTGTTCAGTTGCAGGGCAATGTTTTTACTGCTCATGTCGGTAATTAACACTGCCGTCTCCTTTTTTTCATTGATTTCTATGTAGGCGGGGTAGCCTGCACACAATTGAGGAATGCCGGCATGTATATAATCAAAAAATTTATTGGCGAGGGATAGATAAAAACTCAATCCGTTGTTTTCAACCAGGTTGATCCCGATATATGCAGCTGCTGTTATACGTCTTAACTCATCCGGGGCAATATTGCCTTTAAAGATCACCCTGTCTTGCACCTGGTTTTCGATAGCCAGTTGTTTTGCCTGCTGCATAAAATTGCCATCACCACATACCAGTAACTGGCAATTCACTTCCTTCATGGCTGGTATCAGCGTTTCAAAACACCGGCCCTCATTCACTGCTCCCTGGTACAAAATAAAGCGGCTGCTGCCGTGGTTGCCATGGTTCGTGCCGCCGTGGTTCGTGTCCTCACTAACCACATTACGATACACCGGCACATTCCTCACCACCGTATATCGTATCCCATACAGCTTGTAAAACTCATCGGCAATGGGCTGGTTTACTGTGTACGCATGTTTAAACTGCGGCAAGGCATACCGTTCTATTTTTTTCCAAAACCGGTAAATGCCCGGTCTCGTAACCACTTCTTTCATTTCACAAAAAAGTTCATGGGCATCATACGCCCGCCGTATCTTTTTTAGTTTTGAGATCAGGAGGCAGGGAAGTACCGTATCAAGATCAATGGCACACACACAATCCATCTTTCTAAACAAAAGAAAAAAGAAAAGCCGGATATTGTATTCAATATAGAAAAATTTGCCTTTGTGAAACCAGCAATTCAGTCGTACCTGTTGGTAGGAACCAGGGCCAGGAGGTATCGAACCTGGCATTTTCCTTCCAACCAGCACCACTTGATAGCCTGCTGCAGCGAGGGAGCCACCAATCCTGGCCATCCGCTGGTCGTAGCTCAAATCATTGGTAACAGTTAGGTAAATCGTCATGCTTGTTGGCAAATATGGCTGAATATATGTGATTAACTGCCCAGCTGCCCATTTTTTTGGCAAAAAATCAGTTGAAAGACGGTTAAATTGAGTTTTTTGAATTACTTTCGCAGCCGAAATAAAAAAAGCAATTTAACAAAGAAGTTAAAAAAAAAGAGATGTCTCACTTAACAATTGAAAAAAAGGCTAAGATCTTCACCGACTTCGGTGGAAAAGCCACTAACACCGGCTCTATTGAAGGGCAAGTAGCAATACTGACAGAGCGTATCAACCACATTTCTGACCACCTGAAGTCAAACAAAAAAGATTTCTCTTCTCAAAGAGGTTTGATGATGATGGTAGGACAGCGTAAGCGCCTCCTGACTTACCTGAGCAAGCACAATCTTACTGGTTACAGGGCATTGATTGAAAAATTAGGCCTCCGTAAATAAATTACACATGATGTTTCAATGAAATAATTCCCAGCTAATTTTTATGGTTGGGAATTATTTTATTTTACTGAAACCCTAACCCAACGGGCCCGGTTAAATACGATTGCGTTGCAGGTAACTTTCTTCTTTCTCATTGTACCTTCCGGCAGCTGTTTTCTTAAATGGCCCTATTTATTAAAAATCTAATACAAAAACAAGATGAGTTTAACTCCAAAATCAGTAACATTTGATATAGGCGGTGGCCGTATGGTTACTATTGAAACCGGCAAAATGGCCCGCCAGGCCGATGGTGCAGTTACAGTTCGCCAGGGCGATTGTATCTTATTAGCTACCGTGGTTGCCAATAAAGAACCCAAAGAAGGCCAGAGCTTTTTTCCATTGTCGGTAGACTACCAGGAAAAATTTGGTTCTGCAGGCCGTATCCCCGGTTCTTTCTTTAAAAGAGAAGCCAGGCTGAATGATTATGAAATATTGACAAGCCGTTTGATCGACAGGGCACTGCGTCCTTTGTTCCCGGAAGATTATTTCTGCGATGTGCAGGTTCTGATCTCGTTGGTATCAAGCGATGCGGAAGTACTGCCTGATGCATTGGCTTGTTTAGCTGCCTCTGCAGCATTGGCTGTTTCGGATATTCCCATCCAGGAAATCATATCTGAAGTACGCATTGCCCGTAAAGATGGTCAGTTCATCATCAACCCAACCCGTACAGAACTGGCAGGTGCCGATCTTGAATTCATCATTGCTGCCACTGAAAAGAACATCATGATGGTGGAAGGTGAAGCAAAAGAATGCCAGGAAGAAGATCTAATTAAAGCGATTGAACTGGCGCATGATGCTATCCGTCTGCAGATAAAAGGGCAAGCGGAATTAAGGGCTGCTGCAGGTGTTACTTCAAAAAGGGAGTACACTAAACCTTACCGCAATGAAGAACTGAATGAAAAGATCATTGCTTTTGCAAAAGATAAAATGTATGCTATTGCTTCGGCTGCTTCGGCCAAGCATGAAAGAAGTGAGGCCTTTGCTGCACTGCATGATGAAGTAAAAACATTCTTAGGCGAAGAATTGCCTGATGCAGATAAAAAACTGATCGGTCATTATACAGGAGAATTGCAATACCATGTTGTTAGAGATATGATATTGAATGACCGTAAACGCCTGGATGGCCGTGGTACAGAAGATATCCGCACGTTGGATATGGAAACAAGTATCCTTCCTACACCGCATGGTTCTGCCTTATTTACAAGAGGTGAAACACAGTCACTCACCACCGTTACATTCGGTACACCACTGGATGAACTGTTAGTGGAAAGTGCTTACAAATCTGATTATACTAAATTTATCCTGCATTATAATTTCCCTCCATTCAGTACGGGTGAAGTGAAAATGATGAGGGGTGTTGGCAGAAGAGAAGTAGGTCATGGTAACCTTGCCATGCGGTCATTAAAACAAATGATGCCTGGTAAGGAATATGCTTACACCGTTCGTGTGGTAAGTGATATTTTAGAATCAAATGGTTCGTCTTCTATGGCCACTGTTTGTGCCGGTTCACTGGCATTGATGGATGCAGGTGTTCCGCTTCCAAAGCATGTAAGTGGTGTGGCCATGGGCCTGATCACTAAGGGTGATAAGTTCGCCGTACTGTCTGATATCCTGGGCGATGAAGATCACTTAGGTGATATGGATTTTAAAGTAACCGGAACCCGTGATGGTATCTGCGGTGTGCAGATGGATATTAAAGTGGATGGCCTGAGTATGGACATTATGCGCCAGGCATTGGCACAGGCACGCAATGGCCGTTTACATATTTTGGATGCGATGTATGCATGCATGCCGGCTCACAGGGAAGATGTGAAACCACATGCACCTCGTATGATCAAACTGGTGATCGATAAAGAATATATTGGTGCGGTGATCGGGCCAGGTGGTAAAGTGATACAGGAGATACAAAAAGAAACCGGCACTACCATCAATATCGAAGAAGTAGGCAATACCGGTGAAGTAAGCATCTTCAGTGTAAATAAAGAAGGGCTTGACAGGGCAACCGCATGGGTACGTGGTATTACAGCAGTGCCTGTGATCGGCGAGATCTATGAAGGAACCATCAAAGGAATCAAAGAGTTTGGTGCGTTTGTAGAGTTCCTGCCTAAGAAAGAAGGTTTATTGCACATCAGCGAAATAAGCTGGAAACGCCTGGAAACAATGGACGGTGTGTTTAAAGAAGGTGATAAGGTTAAAGTGAAATTGATGGATGTGGATCCAAGGACCGGCAAATATAAATTGAGCCGTAAAGTGTTGATGCCAAAACCAGAGCAGCAGCCGAGGCCGTAAAGCAGCATAGCACTAAATATCTGTTGAAATAGAAATGCCGTCCGTTCCCAAACGGACGGCATTTTGTTGTTTGGCAGTCCTGTATTATTTCACTTCCACACTCAACCCTTCATTCCAGTGTTTATATTCCGGTGTGTAATACAAATACGTATTGGATGCTTTTGCAACATAATTACCGGGAATCTCAGCTTTTAGATCCAGTTGTATGGTTTTAGTTTCACCTGCTGCAAACCCCATCCAGTAAAACACCAGGTAGTTATCAAATATTTCATAATAAGCCACTTTATTTTCTTCTGCCAGTTGTTTTAGTTGCCAGGGTTGCAGGCTCAATCCTGCCGGTATCCCGATTTTTGCGATGGCCATGGGCTGCAGGTCGTTCTGTTCATTACTAACGGTAATGTTGAGCCGAACTGTTTCGCCAACGCTGGCTTTGCTGGCTTGCAATGTTGTTTGCAGCAACAATACAGATTTGCTGCTGTTTGGCGGTGTATAGGTAAAGTATTTTACTTGATACTGGTAGGGGATATGGTCATTGCTTTTTTTGTATGTTACCGCAAAATTGTTTTGTCCTTCTGCTGGCAGGGAGTTTTCATTGATGGTTTTATTATTCAGGGTAAACTGGATGTCGCTTTCTGCAGACTGTTTTCCAACTGCTTTTGAGTAATTCACTACCGCTTGCAATGCCAGTACAGTGGCTTGTGTAGAACCATAGCCGTAATATGTTTTTTCATTCATAATACTGCTGAGCAGGGACGCAGCAGTTGCCAGGTCGGGTTGGGGGTTACGCAGTAAAGCCAGGGCAAACAAAGCGTTTGCTTCCACTCTTAAGGATGCATCCTGCGAATTGACCACGCTGGTTTCACTCTTGATATTTTTTTCAGCAAATTGTTTATTGAGTTTCTTCATCAGCAACTGGTAATCCTCTTTGTTGTGCATATTATCCGCCGCCAGCGCCATCATGGCCATTTGATAGGCGTCATTGCTTTCAGCCGCCTGTTTGATGGCAGCGTTGTATTCTGCACTAAACTGGTTTCCTGCACCAGCTTGTGTTACCGCATATACGATATAGATGTTGGCAATTTTGTTTGGCACACTTCTAAAACGGTCGTAGCCACCACTGGCTATATTAAAGCCGCCTTTGCCGTCCCTTCTTTTTAAAAGAAAAGCAAGTGTCCGTTGCAGCAGCCTGGGATCTACCTGTACAAACTCCTTCATGTCGGTAAACTCCAGCAGGCCGTAAGCAGTGAGTGCTTCATGAGCCGGCGCTTTGCCAAACCATTCAAATCCATGCTCACTGGTTTCAAATCCAATGAGTCTTTTGTAGCCACGCTCAATATAGCCCATTGCTTTTTTGTAGATCTCCGGGTTTGACCTGCCGCTTTCTTTGAGGTATTTCAAAATGAATACATTGGGGTAGGTGGTGGAAGAAGTTTGCTCAAAACATCCGTTTGGTTCCCGGAGCATTGATTCAATACCATCTAACAGTTGCCCTTCCACGCTTTTAAACAGCTTTAATTCTGTTTGCAACGAACCCGGTATCACCTTACCGATCCTGAAACTGTCCTCCAGGTTGCCGGAGCCGGCGATCGTGGTGACCACAGGGAAACCTTTTTGTGCCACTTCTACCGGGTAAACGAGTTGCTGCCTGCTGTCGTTTGTTTTTACCCATACGGAGATATTGCTTTTTACAACAGCAAGCGCCCATGCAGGAATGAGCAGTTGTTTTGATTCACCGGCAAGGAGGGGAAACCGGTTGTCAAATTGTTCAAACCAAATACCTTTTACAGAATCCACTCCTATCATAAAATCCTTTGTATCCACACTGTTGTTCTTTATCGTTAGTGGCAACAGTACCTTATCACCTGTAGTGAGATAGGGAGGGATTTTTATATCTGCCGAAATGATTGCCTGGCTGCTGTAGGTTTTTTCAGCATTACCAGGCAGGCCGTTATACCCTGTTCCTTCTGCAACTGCCCTGAATGTTGTGGTGGCATCTGAGTTATAAAATGTCACCGTGGCCTGGCCCTGCTCATCTGTCTGAACCACGGGGTTCCAGTAAATCGTTTCCCTGAAATCGTTGCGTAGTTCTGTATCTGTTGTTTCATACAGCGGCGCATAAAATTTTTTAACGGGCGTATAGACGGTGCCGGTAGTTGTAAAATATTTTGTTGCAAAATAATATTTGGGAGAAAAGTCCAGTTTTAGCTTTCCGTTATTGGGTGTCCTTCTTTCATTGATCACAATCACCCCATTCGCAGCCCTGCTGCCATAAAGGGCGGTTGCAGCAGCATCTTTGTACACTTCCAAACTTGCAATGTCATTCATATTTAATGATGGATCTAATTTTTCAACCGGTACACCATTTATGATGTATAAGGGTTCCATGTAGCCCATAGTGGAACCAGCCCCCCTTATTCTTAAAAAGCCGCCACTTCCCGGGTTAGCAGTGGTTTGTACACTTACACCTGATGCTTTACTTGCCAGCGTATTGGAAATTGAGTTGATACTGGTAAGTTCACTTGCTCTTACAATATTGATGGAGCTTGACATGGCCCTTTTTTGCGTTTGTAATCCATAACCTACCACCACTACTTCATTCAACGCCTGCCGACCCCCAAATACTTTTTCCTCTTCTGCCGGTCTTTGTTCACTGATAGATTTGGGTTTAAAGCCTGGTTTGTACAATGCCGTCCAATCATCCTTGCCGCTCCCGTTTTTTTTCAGCAGGGAAGTTTCTTTAAATGGATCCTGTCCCAGGCCTTGCTGGGTTATATGAATATTGATCCGTTCCCTGGGGGTTAGTGATTGTGCGATGATATTGTAATTTACCCGGGGCTCAAGATTGCTGAAGAAAAACAGGCCATCCTTACCTGTTAGTGCATAGATGGCTTTGCTGCCTGTAACAGGGTTTACCAGATATATTTTTGCAGGGATGCGTTCGCCTTTTTGGTTGGTGACATGACCACTTACCATATCCTCCAGGTCGCCGGTAAATCTCAGTTTGCCTTGTTCCAGCACATAAGGAATAAAATCATAGTAGCGGTAACCATGGGTGAGCATCAGCAAATCGAGCGCTTCCCCGGCCTTCGGTTCATCCTGTTTAAAATAAAAAGCGGGCTCTTCAATCTTACCTTTTAATTCGCTTCCAAGCAGTAACCAACTGAGGATATTGTGCTGCTTGTCATCTGCCATCGTCCAGAGTTTATCATCTATCACAGACAATGATAAATTAGATGGTACCGGTTGGTTGTTAACATCGGTTGTTTGAAGCAACAGGCTTACTTTTTCACGGGGCTGGTATTGTTGCTTATCGGGTGTAATGGCAAGTTTTAGTTTTTTATCCGTATTCATGAAATAAAGCCGTTCTGCCACAGGTCTTCCTGTTTCATCATACACGGTAAACTGGGCAATGCCGGCAGGAAAAAGGTCTTTATTTATTTCTATGGTTGTTGCACCTTCGGCCAGTTCAAATCGCTCTGTCCATTTATCAATGCCTTTACACTGTGCCGTTACCTGTATGGTTCTGCGATACGTGCTTTGCAACAGCAGCAATAGTTTTTTATTCTCCTCTTTCATTGCCATGCTCATACCCTTTATATCTGCAGTCGGCAACAAAAAGGCCTGGCTGATGTTGGCAGGTTTGGTTATATGGGCCGTGTAGAAATCGCCCTGGGCAGGTTGAAGGGTAAATGTACCCATGCCAAATTTAAGGCTTTCATAACGGGCAACCGTATCGCCGTTTTTGCCGGTAATATATCCTGCAATATCCACGGGCTTGCCAAATTCGTTGATGGCTTTAAAGGCGATGGTATGTAATAAGCCGTTTACCAGCGTTCCGCCTTCCGGCATAAACTGCAGGTCAATCTTATTGAGTACGATGGGAATACTCCTGCTGATATTTTCTGTGTAACCATCATATTGTATGGAAATATTGAGCAAACCGTCGGTGCTGATGATCTTTTTTGGCAGGCGGAACTGCAGCTGGTATTTACCTTTTTGATCCGTATTGAATGTCCCTCTTTCCTGTACCTTACCATCTATACTCACGGTAAAATCGGCAGGATAAAAATTCAAGGGCTCATCTGTGAGGCTGCGGACACTAAAATCAGCCGTTACCTGGTCGCCTGCCCCATAACCTTTCAGGGGAAAATCAAGTTTCATTAGTATGCGTGGGGCAATGTACTTCTGCAGTGTGATCTCTTTTACAAAAAAAGTACTGTCTGTTTCATTTTGCATCCAGCTGGTATAGGCTTTCAGTTTGTAAATTCCACCAGGTGCATTTTCGTCCAGGTCAAAAGAGCCTTCCGTATAGCCGTCAGTTACTTTTAAAGTAAGTTTTTTAACGATCGTGCCAGATGGACTGATCAGCTCTGTAAAAGCAATGCTGCTTTGTGCAGAGGGTGTTTGGTCCTTGCCCTTTACCAGGTACATTTTAAAATACAATACATCACCCGGTTTGTAAAATACATGGTCTGTATGAACATACACTTTTTCCTTTGTATAGGCGTACGATCCGTTTTGTGCATGGCTGTTCATTTGAAGCAGCGTAAATGAAACAAGCAAAATGGCAACGATACTATTTTTCATAACAAATATTTAAATGAGGTAATGGATATTTAGAAAAGCACGGCAATTGTAAATGAATAACGTTTGAGTGAAGGCAGGTTAAAGAAGTCTAGTCCTTCGGCTCCAGGCTGGTCATATAGTAACTGTGCCGGGTCAACGCCTTTGTAGGCCGTCCAGATAAACAGGTTGCCTGCAGCAGCAGTCAGTTCCAGTTTCCGCAGCCATTTTTTTACAGGGATCGAGTACGCCAGCGCAATATTATTAAGCTTAATAAAACTTCCTTTTTCAATATAGTCTTTTGATACACCTGTATACCCATATCTCACCCACCTGTTTTGTTCTATCGGTAATGCAGGCTGGTAGAAATCAACGGCGGTAGTATTGACAGCGCCATTTTCTGTGACACCTTCAAAAACATAGTTCCTGGTGCTTCTCTGTTCGGCAGATGCAGCAGACCGGCCATAGTAATCAAGTACAGCACGGGTGCCATTCCACACATCACCGCCTTTTCGCCATTCCCAGTCCACAACAAAGCTGAATCTTTTATAGGCCAGTGATTGGGTAAGCTTCATGGTAAAATCAGGAATGGGGTTGCCGATCACCGTTAGTTGGCTGCCTGCTTTTGGAAACCCATCAGCACCAATTATTTTTCTGCCTTGTTCATCATACAAATAATCTGTGCCAACAATGGATCCTGCAGGCTGGCCTTTTATTAATGCTTTGTGAACATTGCTGAAGCCAGCCAATGCAGTTTTTTCGAAGCCACTGGCAATTGCTGTTACGCTATTCCGGTTCAGGAAAAAGGAAAGGGTGTTAGAAAAGTAATGTTGATAATTGTTTTTTAAAAATATGCGGTTGTTAAGCTGCAATTCGATACCATGGTTGCGGTAGCTGGCCATATTCTTCAGCACAATACCTGTTGGCGTAAGGGAGGGAAATACGGCGTCTTTTACATGGGTGATATATAAATTGGCAGTGAAGTTTAGCCAGTGAGCATAGTTGAACTCTATGCCGGTATTGTATTGTGTATGCCTTTCTGCAGCAATACCATTGAAACCGGCGACTTCTTTAACTGGTAAAAAACGCATGGCTTCATCGGTTCTTAATTCAAGTGAAGAAATGCCGGAATAAGATTGTGTGAGCGCCGGTTCGGTAACCAGCCGCTTTGTATTGGCGAACAATCTCAAATATCCCTTTTGTAAAATACGTGTCCATTTTGCATACACGCCGGCTGTTGGCAACCAGGTGTGGTTTGTTGTGGTGGTGGATGACCAATAAAAATTGTTTCCTATAGATACACCTGTTTCAAAATATCCGTCACTTCTCAGGTTGAAGTTGTATAGAAATGCCGCATCACCCGTATTTCTTTGCCATTGGTAATTGCTGGTTGGAGAGCGGTAGTTAACCTGCACATTGCTCCAGCTGTTGTTGATACTGGCGTTAATGGAATGTTGCCAGTTACCACGCCAGTTACTTTGGTAAGAAAAGCTGTTGATAAGGGTTTTGATTTTATTTTCCTGTTGGCGGTAGTTGCTGATGCCGGCAGCAAAAAATACAGTGCCGGGCTGGTAGTTTTCATCATTCAGTTGGTTTGCCTGCGCAGCCGTGTACATGCTTTTAAATGAAATCCTTTTCCATTTGTATTCCGCAGAAAATTGCACCTGCCGGTAGTTGTATTGGCTGGGATTGATTTTGTTCAGCAGGAAGTTTGGATTGTCGTGTTGATTGCTGAAACTTCTTTGATTGTTATTTAAAACAAATCCCTGGTCGTTAGAGAAGCTCACAGGTGTAAGCAGTGACTGCTGATATACCCTGTTTAAAAAACCATTACGGTTACCGTTAGTAAACCGGAGTTGCTGATTGTCGATACCAGCCACCAGGTACAGGTTCTTGAATACCGTGGCTCCGGCTGTTATTCCAATGGTATGTCCGTTGTTTTTATTGTCCTTTATCAGCAACCGTTCTTCACTTTGTTCCAGGGAGATCTTTGTGTAATATTTCTGTACCTGGTTTTCTCTCCATTCTGCCCTTGCATCAAGGCGTTGTTTCCATTCATGTGCCTGCTGCAAAATGCTGTTGTGATAGATATTAGCCTGTATCTGTTTACCTGTTCCCCTGGGTACCAGTTTCCCATTGGTATCATAGGCATACAACTCACCGTCATACTCCAATTGGGACAGGCGGGGACCATAGCTGAATACTTCATTGGTTTCTGCACCCAGCCAGGAAACAGCTCCATTGATTGAGCGGCCCTGTGCATACTCCTGCTGAAGCAGGGGCTGCCTGGTAGCCGATACGGCTGAAAAGGAACCGGTATAGGACCCTGAAATAATAAGTTGTTGGTGTACATACGGCGATAATTTTAGTTTATTACCCTGCACCGTTACCTTTTGAATGCTGCCGCTTTGAGCGTAATAGTAGTAGCTTTCACCATTTATAAGCGTGGAATGCTTCAGGCTGCTGATGCTGCTGTCTGCTCCCGGGTTGCCGGTAACCAGATTTTTCTGCACGAGTTTTTGGTAGGCGGGTGACAGGATGGGGTCAACCCGCTGCTGTTGCTGGGCGATGGCAGGCAGGCTTATAAAAAGGGTTAGGGCTGTTCGTATAACCATAAAAAGAGTTTGCAGTTAATAATGGATGGTATCATCCGGATGCAGCTCATTTGGTGATTACATAAAAGAAAGTGAAAATTTATCAGATGCTGAATAGAGGTGGCTAACTTCGCCGGATAAAATGTGTTGTTGCTTGTTTTGCAAAACAATGAAAACAGTATTGATGAGATATTTCCTGTTCATATTACTTGTTGCAGTAATTATAACCGGGTGTAAAAAAATTGACAACAACATACCTGAGATAAAGGGTGCCCGGCTGGTGTTGGCAACACCTTCCGGTATTTCACTTGACGGACCCTTACTGAGCAGCAGTTCTTCGCTTGATCTTTCTACCGGTGAATTCCGCTATGGTTTTTGCTATAGTCTCAACCGCACACCGAGCATTCCCGGCGCCAATACAGTATCGACGAACTATGCAGCAGGTAACTTTTCAGCAGTGGCCAATGAAGTTTCCCTGGGGCAAAAATATTATGTCAGGGCATTTATCACCAATGGGTTTGCAACCGTGTACAGTAATATGGACAGTTTTTTTACTCCGCTCTACCTGCAAACCGATACGGTTAGAAATATTACAGCCCGTTCTTTTGAGATAGCAGTTTACACACTGCCTGCGGTGGCTGACAGTATCACTGAAAGGGGCGTGTGTTACGATACTTTACCCCTGCCCGATATAAATAAATTGAAAACGGTGAGTGCGCTTACTGACACAGGTAAGATTTTGTTGAAAGTGACGGATACATTGCTGCCGGGAAAGGAATATTTTGTGCGTAGTTATTTTATCGCCAATGGCAGGCCGGTGTATGGTAACCAGGTAAGTTTTAAATCTGCCGGGTACAAAGGTAGTTTTGGCTATGTCATTTTTGATAAGGGAAATGCCATCGATGGCTGGCGGTTTATCGAAGCGGCAGGAGATAGTATCACTACCAGTAATATTATTTGGGGCTGCCCGGGAACCAATGTGCCGGGTACACTAACGGCAGCGGGTACCGGTTTAAAAAATTCAGACACCATCGTAGCTGCGTGTAATGATACTTTATCAGCAGCTTATGTCTGTCTCAACCTGTCATTTAAAGCCAAAACAGACTGGTTCCTGCCTTCGGTGGACGAACTCAAGGCGCTGTATGAATTAAAGCTTTCAAAAGTAATTAGCAGGAACCCCGTTCTCTTCAGCTCTACGGAAGCATCAGCTGCTGAATGTACGGTGCTGGACCTTTCCACCGGCCTGCCTGCCACCTTGCCAAAAAATTCCACTGCTGCCTGGATATGGCCGATGCGGAGATACTGATCAGGATGGTTTCTTCAAAGTTATAACCACGCCTTTTGAAACCGGCGTATTGCTTTTATCCGCCACACAGCTAACGGGTACCAGTACGTTGGTTTCAGGGAAATAGGTAGCAGTGCACCTGGACGGGATGGGGTAAGCCACTGCAATAAATGTATGCGCCACTCTTTCAATGCCGCCTGTATGATTGTAAATATCAACAATGTCTCCATCTTTTATTTGTCTCGCCTGCATATCCGCCTGGTTCATCAGTATTACCCGGCGTTCATTATAAATACCCCGGTAGCGGTCATCAAGCCCATAAATAGTGGTATTAAACTGGTCATGACTCCGGATCGTCATCATCAGCAGTTCATCAGCTGCTAATTTTATTTCTTCAACAGCCGAAATAGTAAAATGTGCTTTTTCCGAAGCAGTGCTGAACTTTCCCTGGCGGTTGGCATTGGGCAAATAAAAACCACCAGGTTTTCTAATCCTTTCATTGTATTGCTCAAAACCCGGGATGGTTTTTTCGATATCATGGCGGATATGATCATAATGCTGCAGGTATTGATCCCAGTTCACTTTGCTGCTGTTGCCAAATGTTGCTTTGGCCAAATAGCAAACGATCGCCGGTTCGCTCATGAGATGCTTACTAACGGGTACCAACATACCTTTTGACGCCTGTACCACACCCATCGAATTTTCACAACTTACAAATTGGTCTGCCCCATTCAACTGGTCTTTGTCGCTGCGGCCAATACAGGGGAGTATCAATGCTTCTTCTCCATGCACCAGGTGGCTGCGGTTTAACTTAGTGCTAACCTGTACCGTTAGTTTGCAGTTGCGTAATGCTGCTGCCGTGTACAGGGTATCCGGTGTGGCAGACAAAAAATTTCCACCCATGGCAAAAAAGACAGAGGCCTTTTTTGCATGCATGGCCTTGATGGCTTCCACCGTATCATAACCAGGTGCCTGTGGCGGTTTAAAATGAAAGTTACGTTCAATGCTTTCCAACAGCGCTTTAGACGGTCTTTCAAAAATACCCATCGTTCTGTCGCCCTGCACATTGCTGTGCCCCCGAACCGGACAGGTGCCGGCGCCGGGTTTGCCGATACTGCCTTTCAGTAACAACAGGTTCACAATTTCCTGGATGGTGATGACGGCATTTTTATGCTGCGTTAATCCCATTGCCCAGCAAACGATGATCTTAGTCTTGTCTCTTAAAACAGCGGCCACTTCTTTTATTTGTTCAATAGAAATGCCACTTGCCACCGACAATTGCTGCAGATCTGATCTTTCAATATGTTCTATAAATGAAACATAGTCCTGTGTATGCTCGTAAATGAAGTCCTGGTCGAATACTTTGCCGGGCTGTTTTTTCTCTTCCTGTAATAAAAGATACTCAATGGCCTGCAGCAAGGCCAGGTCGCCATTTATTTTTACCTGTAAAAAGATATCGGTGAGAGTGGTGTTGATCTGGAGTAAACCCTTCATGGTTTGTGGATGACTAAAGCCCATTAAACCAGTTTCAGGCAGTGGGTTCACCGAGATGATGGTACTGCCATTGGCTTTTGCTTTTTGTAAGGCAGACAACATGCGGGGATGATTGGTGCCAGGGTTTTGACCCATGATCATAATGACCTCGGCCTTGTTAAAATCATCCAGCGTAACGGAGCCTTTGCCCATACCCAATGCTTCACCCAGGGCTGTTCCGCTGCTTTCGTGGCACATATTGCTGCAATCGGGTAAATTGTTGGTGCCGTATTCCCTTACAAACAACTGGTACAAAAAAGCAGCCTCGTTGCTGGTACGGCCACTGGTATAAAAAATGGCTTCGTCCGGAGAGGAAAGGGCATTCAAATGTGCTGCAATTTTATTAAAGGCAGCCTCCCAGGTAATGGGTTGGTAATGCGTGGCTCCTTTTGGCAAATACATAGGTTGGGCAATGCGCCCTTTTCTGCCAATTTCAAAATCGCTTAATGCTGCCAGTGAGTCTACTGAGTGGGCTGCAAAAAAATCAGCTTCCAGTTTTTTAGCAGTGGCTTCCTCCGCCACCGCTTTGGCCCCATTCTCACAGTATTCACCCAGTCCGCTGCGTTCATCATCGGGGTCGGGCCAGGCGCAACTGGGGCAATCAAATCCATCTTTCTGGTTTAGTTTTAACAATGCCTTGCTGCCGCGGATCACACCTGCCTCGCTGAATACCTGCTGCAGACTATTGACCACCGCAGGTAGACCGGCTGCCGATTTCTTTATCCTGCCTTTTTTTAAACCCGTTAGTTTTTCAGGGTTTTCGGCACCGTTAGTTTGTTGTTTATTGTCCATGCTCAGCAGGCTTTTGGATTATCATAATTATCGGCCTGGTTTTCTTCGGTATTGTCTATGCACTTAAAATCTTTTTCTATTAAAATGTACAAAGGCGGTACACTGCCATTCACCCCTTTATTGTCAATACCAACGATGGCATTGTGTGGCCAGTCATTTGCAAACTCATGTGGAATGCTCACGGTGAGCTGGTGGTTATCCAGCAGTGCTTGTAATACTGCTGTATCGTCTTTTTTTAATTGGTAAACCAGGGCGGTGTTCCCGATAAGCGTTTCTTCTTTTACGTTACCTTCTGCAGCCAGCAGATCCACCTCTGTTTTAGATAGCCGCAACCTGATGGTATTCCCTTTTAATCTCAGTTTCATTTGGTTTGTTTAATTCGTTGATCACCGCAGTAAATATTCATGCTGTTGTGCCGCAAAAAGCCAACGAGAGTGATGTTATTTTCTATGGCCAGTTGTACCGCCAGCGTAGAAGGGGCTCCGATAGCAGCGATCGTCCTGATGCCTGCCATGGCTGCTTTTTGTACCAATTCAAAACTTGCCCTGCCGCTGAGTAATAAAATGTTGTTCGACAAAGGCAGTTGACCTTGTAACAAACAGCTGCCAATTAATTTATCCAGTGCATTGTGCCGGCCCACATCTTCTTTCAAAAATTGAAAGCTGCCGTCTACAGTAAATAAAGTGGCCGCATGCAGTCCGCCGGTACTTTCAAAAAGCAGCTGTTGCTTTACTAATTCATCAGGTAATGCGTACAAAGTAGCGGTGCAGACTGTAAAATGCACGGTTTCATTGAAAGCACACACCGTTTTTACAGCCTCAATACTTGTTTTACCACATACACCACAACTGGAAGTAGTATAAAAATTCCGTTCGCTTTTTTGAAGGTAGGGTTTACTGCCTTCTTTCAAACTAATGAGCACATTATTGGGCTCACTGCTGTTCTGTTGAATACGGTCGATTTGGTCGTGAGTGCTGATTATTCCTTCTGTATATAAAAAACCTGCCGCCAGTTCTTCATCATTGCCGGGGGTGCGCATGGTCACCGCTATGTTTTTTGTAACCGTTTCCGCACCTGAATTATATTGAAGCTGGATCTGCAATGGCTCTTCCACTGCAAGCAGATCCTCCTGCGGTAAAAATTCTTCATTTTTAATTTTTATGATCGGGTGCAATGCTATTGAAGCGGTTTCCATACATCGAAATTTGATACCGGAAAGTTAGGCAGTTTTGATGCCAAAAGAATAGATTAGAAAGCCGTTTTGCAAGGTTGTTCGATCATGCTAAACGCTAACGGGGTTTGAATCCTGCGTCAGCCCTTCCTGATCTTTCTCCACATCACGGCAAAACTTTTCCAGCTCCATCCCGCAAACCTGCCACGCTGTACCACCAGTGTATTGTCGGCAGCTGGTTGCAGGATATAATGAAAAGCAAATCTTCCCCTGGGATCCTGCCAGCCTACCACCTGTCCAAAACGCAGGTCATTAAAGAGGAGGGTGTCTTGTACTTTTTCCACCGTGTAAAACTTATGTGCAAACTGTTTTAGTAATGCAACATCTTTATTGGAGGCCTGGCCGGTTAGCAACATGTCATTTCTTGGAAAATATTCCCATTGCATGGTATCGCTATTGTCAAACACCGAACGGTAACCCGTATAAAATCCGTTGTCGTCACCAGACACCACATACCACAACCAGTTTTGCAGTGGGGCAGGGGTGGTAAATGAATATTTATTGGGGATATTACTGGCAACAACCAGTTGGTCAACTTTTTTTGTAATGATGACCTTGTTGATGCTGCAATAACAGATGTACAAGAAAGGAAGTATCAATCCGAATTTCCACCAAAAACGCCGCCGGATATTGTGCCGATTCAAAATCAGCAAGGCTACCAGGGCGATACCCGGCCAGAGAGAGAAAAATGGATCGGCCACATAAATGCTGTTGAAAGAAAAGCGGGTATGATTAAATGGCTCCAGCCAGCCAACGCCATAGTTATTAAAACCATCCAGCAATAAATGCAGCAGTACTTCGATGGAGAAGAACAGCAACAGTTTCCGGTAGGTGAATGCCTCTGGCCTATGTATCTTATCCACTGCCAGTGCAAACAAGGGAATGATCATTACAGCGAAAAGGATGGAATGCGTAAAGCCCCTGTGAGCTAACAGGTTTTCTGCCGTGTCCAGCCAGGAAGCAGCCATGAAGTCTATATCCGGAATGCTTTGTGCCAGTGCTCCCCACAGCATGGCTTTTTTACCAAACTTTCTTTCAAAAAAAGCTTCACCGATACAGGCGCCGAGGGCAATATGTGTAAGCGAATCCATTATTGTCTTTTAAAATAAAAAGTGAAAAGCGAGATGGCGACTTTGACGAACTGGTAGGCACACCACCTGCCAAATTGGATCAATAGATTTTTTGCACGCTGGTGGTTTTCCATGGTGATATGCACACAGTCGTCATCGATCACCTGCTGCAATTGTTTTTTTACATGTTTTACAAAATCCGTGTTGTGAACATCCAGGTTCAGTTCCACGCTGGCATAGGCGCTTATCTGGTTCATGTTGTAAGAGCCAATGGTGAGCCACCCGTCGTCGCAGGTACCCACTTTGGCATGCAGTACAGTCGGCTGGTATTCGTACAGTTCGATATTGTTTCTCAGCATCCAGTCATACAGCCAGCGCTCCGCAAATTTTGACACCGGTACATCTGTTTTGCCTGCGATGATCACTTTTATCTTCACCCCACGTTTAACAGTAGCCGCAAATACTTTGCGCATGATAACGCCGGGTAAAAAATAACTGCAACAGATGATCACTTCGTTTTGCGCCGACCTCAGCAACTGTTTATAGGAAGAAGAGATGTCATTTTTATTTTTCACCCAGTCGTTCTCCCTGATCCTGATGTCGCCGGTGAATTCTTTTTTAGTATGGGTAATTTTTTTCCCGGGGTTGCAGTCATACGCAGGGCTGTTTTGCCCAAGCCTGGTCCATCTTTTGAGGCAGAACCTGCACAATGCTGCTGCCACTTCCCCTTCGGCATACAATGCAAAATCGAGCCATGCTTTCGTCTGGCCCATATCATTATACCGGTCGCCTATATTGATACCACCTACCAGGCAGTGCTGTGCATCGGTCACAAATATTTTGTGATGCAATCTTCTGCCAAAGTAAAAGCTACGGCTGCGGAGTATGGGGTTGAAGAAACGGAAACGGATACCCGCCGATTCCATCTGCGTCACCAGGCCGTTGGATAGGGATTGAGAAGCATATCCGTCGGCCAATACAAAAACCTGCACACCTCTTTTGGCCGCGGCCACCAATGCATCAGCCACACCGGTTCCGGTTGCATCATTTTCAAAAATATATACCTGCAGGTGGATGCTATGCCTGGCTTCGTTGATAAGTTGGTGCAGCAGTGAAAAATAGGGCTGGCCGCTTCTGACAAGCGCAATATTGTTTTTTTTATAGGCGGTTGTTGATCTTTTATACCAGGCAGTCATCATTTGTGCTATGAAAGTAAGCAGTGCGCAAGAATAAACCAATTAAGGGGCCAAAAAGACGGCAGGTGGATGAATGACCCGTATATAACAAAGACCGTTTGCCGGTGTGAGAGGCGGGAATCAAGGGGCACTTTTATTTATTTAAAATATTTTTTTTGCTGGAAATATTATTGCCCTATATTTGCACTCCCAAAACGGGAAAAGGGAGTTTAGCTCAGTTGGTTTAGAGCATCTGCCTTACAAGCAGAGGGTCGGCGGTTCGACCCCGTCAACTCCCACAAAGCCTCACAGAAATGTGAGGTTTTTTATTTGGGATGATCCAGGCAGAGTGTCGGCGGTTTCCCGATCGCTATCGGGATCAACTCCCACAAAGCCTCACAGAAATGTGAGGTTTTTTATTTGGGATGATCCATGCAGAGTGTCGGCGGTTTCCCGATCGCTATCGGGATCAACTCCCACAAAGCCTCACAGAAATGTGAGGTTTTTTATTTGGGATGATCCAGGCAGAGTGTCGGCGGTTTCCCGATCGCTGTCGTGACAAAGCCTCACAGAAATGGGAGGTTTTTTATTTGGAGAACCGCCAAAGCAAACGTCTTTGGAGTGGTTTCAGTCTGATGGATGTTGTAGCCTTGCCAACCAGCCTTCGTTTTCACCTGTATCGCCCTCATCAATACCAGCAAAGCGCTCCATTTTTTTTGTTGAAAAATAAAACCATCAGAAAAAAAACACGTCACTAATTTATTTTGCATTAATTTGCTAAAAATATTAGTTTTATGCTCAGGCTTGATAAACCAGAAGTTGAATTTTTTGCAGTGGCCGAAACCAACAACCCGATACTGGTAAGGTATTTCAATGGCCATGTACCAGCAGGTTTTCCTTCTCCTGCAGCGGACTATATGGAGGACCAGATAGACCTGAACAAATTGCTGATCGCTCATCCCTCGGCCACTTTTTTCATCAAAGTAAAAGGTGATTCTATGAAGGATGCTTTTATCCCCGATGGCGCCACACTTATTGTGGACAGGTCGGTGAAACCGGTGAATAATAATATCGTGCTGGCCGTGGTGAATGGAGAGTTTACGGTGAAGCGTTTTATCAAAAACAGCAGCGGCATCCGGTTGATGCCCGCCAATGAAAAATACAAACCGATTCCTATTGTGGAAGGTATGGAATTTTATGTGTGGGGTACGGTAACAAAGATCATTATTGATGCCATTAACATATGATCGCCCTGGTGGATTGCAACAATTTTTATGCTTCCTGCGAGCGGCTGTTTAACCCGGCCATTACGTACAGTCCCATTGTAGTGCTGAGCAACAATGATGGTTGTGTAATTGCCCGGAGCGAAGAAGCCAAAGCGATCGGGATAGAAATGGGTGCGCCTGCTTTTATGATGGAGGAGATGCTGGCAAAAAACAACGTGCAGGTGTTTTCTTCTAACTATACCCTCTATGGCGACCTGAGCGAAAGGGTACAAAAAACATTGCAGGAATACACACCGCATGTCGAAACCTATTCTATCGACGAGGCATTTTTAGACCTGGCGTCTTTTCAGCAACTGGACCTAACCACCTATGGAAAAATAATCCGTGAACGCATCAAGACCGACATTGGTATTCTGGTGTCGATCGGTATTGCGCCATCAAAAGCGCTGGCTAAGATGGCCAACAAATACGCCAAAAAGCACTGTAGGGATACCGGCGTTTATTGCCTGGATTCGGCAGAGAAGATCCAGGCCGTTTTGGAATGGACAAACATTGAAAATGTATGGGGCATCGGTTCGCAGCATTCCAGGAGATTGCAGTGGATGGGTATTAAAACAGCGGCCGACTTTATACAACTGCCGGTGGAGTGGGTGAGAAAAAATATGACGGTAATGGGCGAGCGGCTGCTGAATGAATTAAAAGGTATTCCTTCTATTGAGTGGGAGGATGTCATCAAGCCAAAGCAAGGCATCTGCACGGCCAGGTCCTTTGGGAAATTATTGAGCGATAAAAAAGACATCCAGGAGGCCGTGGCCAATTATGCTGCAGCCTGTGCAAAAAAATTAAGAATGCAAAACAGTTGCGCCGCCACCCTGCATGTACTGATACAAACCAATGTACACCGTACACAGGATAAACAGTACAGCCGTTCGGTCACACTTCAATTACCCATGCCCACTAGCAGTACCAGGAAAATAATTGCCGTTGCGTTGCGGGGGCTGGATATTATTTTTAAACCAGGATACCAGTTTAAAAAAGCCGGCGTGATGGTGATGGATATTGTGCCGGAACAGCAGGTGCAGCAATCCTTGTTTGAAAGGCCGGAAGAAAATAAAAAAGACGGGCAGATCATGCGTTCGCTGGACAAACTGAATACCCGTTTTGGCAAAGACCTGGTGCGGTTTGCCTCGCAGGGCTATGGGAAAAAATGGAAACTGCGGCAACTGAGGTTATCGCCCTGTTATACTACGAATGTACAGCAGTTGCTGGTGGTTACAATATGAATACGCCGGCCTGGGTGGGGATAACGGTGCCGGTTACAACAAAAATCAACAACAAGCCATGTTTAATCCTGCTTATCCATTTACAACAGAACTATTTGACTCCTTTATGTCAAAAGAGGTCAGGCATTTTGTACGATCCACTTACAAACGCGGTATTGGCGGCACTGTCACCCAGGCTTTTCTTATCTCCCATTATCATAAGGCCGCAGAAGCCACCAGGCATTTTAATGCGATGGCAACGGACCTTCATCGGCAAATCTTTGATACCAACCATCCGGCGGACGCCGAGCGGTTAAGGAAGGAGACCGAAGCAGGACCGAACAGCCGGTCATTCTCCCAACTCATACACCCGGAGAATGAAAAAGCAGCCACCAACCAGTTCAGGGAGCATACCAGGCGCTGGCTATTGAATAATACCGACTGGGAATTGAAAGGAGGTATCACTATTTATCCGAAATTGTACTTTCAATTGGGGGAATTGTATGTGCGGATAGCCCACAAAGGGGAGGAGATAAAAATGAAGTTTGAAGAACTGGAAAACGCTTAACTATGTGCCTCGACATCTCATTTAAAATTGCCGAAACAGAAGATTCCCTGTTTGATTACCTGCCGGGCCTGCAGATTGATCCCCAGATCGACATGACATTTGACATCAATTGCCATATGCAGGCGCATGACCGGCCTAAAACCAAGGTCATTTTTGCCAGTACTAACGGTGAACCCTATCTTACCTTGATGCGCTGGGGACTGCTGCAGCAATTTATGTTCCGGGATGTGGACAGTTTTAAAATGTACGCCAACAACAGTTATAATACCAAGGCAGAAAAAATACTGGATCCCAAATCCTCCTGGTACAGGATCCGGCGACAGCGCTGCCTCATTGACACGCCAGGCATTTACGAACACCGGGCCATCAACGGATGGAAAAATAAAGTGCCCTACTTTTTACAGTTGACCAGCGGCAAACGGATGCTGCTCCCGGGCTTTTATAATTTTATTTCATTGGATGAAGCTGCTATCGGCCGGATCAAAGCGATCAATGACAAGTACATGATAGAAGCCCTCAATAAAATATTGAATTTTGAGACCGGCGAACTGATGGGCACTTACTCCATGATCACGAGGCCCGCCAATAAAACGATGCAGCAGGTGCACAATGATGGCCCCAATAAACACCGCATGCCGTTGTTTATGCAGCCAGAGCAGGCGGTTCATTGGATCAAGCCGATACTTACTGATGGGGAGATACAGGAAATGCTGAACTACGAATTGCCATCCGCTGAACTCACCGCCACGCCGGTATATACCATACGAATCAGGGATGCCCGGCCGGATGGAAAAATGAAGCATGAAAAGTTTGCCTGGCCGGGGTTGCCGCCATTGGGGAATGATGCGCCGTTGGTGAATACCTTGTTTGATTAGGAGGGCAGTGTTGAATGATCAGCAGGTTGCATTGCCGGCCATGCCGTTTACGCCTGCTGCCCTGGTCGCTGAAAAGTAGTTGTACAGCAGAAAATAAATTTGCCGAATGAACAAAAGGCTGCAGACGTCAAGAACTGAAAAAAGGGTACCAAAGAAGTAGCCATCGGCCAACCGGGGAATTCAAATCATTTATCATACCTGTCAATTCCCGTCAGCATAAAGTAAGCCAGTTCTTTGGCGGCCATGCTATCCGCTTCGTCATAATGATACCACGCTGTTGAAAAGCAGGTGGAGTCTTTACCAATGCGGCGGGTGACTTTGATACTGTTGCCTTTATTATAGCTTAAGCCAGGTAAATAGGGCACATAGATCATCGTATCATTTTGTTGGGTAGGCCCTCCCGTTATCAGGTGTTTCATCGTTTGCAGGTATGCAGGTGCTCTTTTCCAAACGGTATCAGCTTTTTGATTGGCTACCCAAAAAGCGACAGACTGTGCTTCAACCCCCTTTTCAAATGCACTGGATGACTGTTTGCAGGAGCATAATTTGACTGCCAGGCAGGAGAGAATTAAGATAGAAAGGATGGCAGGAAATTTCATCATGCAACGTATGATTATTCTTTTTGGTAACTATTTATCCGTTGTCTCCATCAGGTTTTTACCGGCCCTTCTCTTGAGTTATGCAAGATTTTTTTAAACAGACAGACAGGTGTGATTTTTTTATTGCACCACATTAAACTCCAGCGCTGACAACAAATAGGCATAATTACCCGAAGCAGAATTGGTGGTAACATATGTACCAAAAAATATAGAATAGGTACCAGATGGCAGCCAGATAGGGTAATGGTTCATGATATTGGAGGATGACTTGGACAAGGGTGTGTTGTCGAGAAATAATGCATAGTTGCCGGCAGTGTAATTGATACTTTCGATCTTGAGCACTTTGTTTTCCGGAACGGTGAATGTTCTTACTAACAGTGAATCGGGACAGCCTGAGGAGCAGGTGGAAGACGTATCGGCCTGTATGATAACCACCCGGTTGAATTGTAAATTGTTTTGCGCATTTACAAGGTAACCACTCAGCAACAGTATAGTAATAGCAGCTATTTTTTTCATGAGAATAAATGTATAAAAATTAATAACGACCGGTTTGAAAATACAGTGTGTAAAAATCCTTGTTGATGTTGGAAATTTAAAATCCTTTGACGGTATAGATCAGTGTATTCTGTTTATCTGTGTTCACAGCAGTGGTCACCAATAAAAACCAGTTGGTTCCATTGTAGTAGTAAAAACCGGGGTCTCCATCTGTTTGATAAAGGAGCAGCCCGGTAGCGGGGTTGGCAATGGCTGTTCTTTGCTGGGCGGTCATCCGGGGGATGAGCAATCCTTTGGTAGTGCTGCTCACATCCAGCATCGCCGTGCTGTCTGCTGCGGCAGCCGTGTTATTAATGCTCACCGATTGTGAAAAACCAGTTGCTGTAAAAAAGCAGGCAACCAGTACCGTGGTAACTTTAAAAGCTGTTTTTTGCATGGTAGGTATTTAAAGCCGGAAGATACAGGTTATTAGAAATATCCTCAAATTCCTGGGTTTGTTAGGGTACGGGCAGTTCATTAAACCGGCCTTTATCACAAGGAGCAGGGGAAATCATCAGCTCATTAAAAAGAAATGATAAAAAACGGCTACGCTGTGTGCAAACAAGCAGGCATGGTTATTTTTACTGCTGCAATGCTATCATCCCTTATGTTTTTTTTACCGGCAGAAAAAAAAGTTCAGCAAATCCCAACACGCCGGCCTGTAAAACCCGTTTAGTAATATATCACCCATAAATCCACCAATTGACAACGGACTTACTTCAAATTACTAATGGCTGCAAAAACCATGACAGACTTATGCAAAAAGGCTTGTATCAATATTGCTATAAAGAAATGATGAAGCTCTGCTACAGGTACACCAATGATGTGGAGCTATCCGCCAGTATTTACAACGATGCTATGATAAAGGTATTCGACCATATTGGCTCCTATAAAGAAGATGGGAAACTGATGGCGTGGATAAAGCGTATCGTGGTCAATACCTGCATTGATCATGTAAGAAAAAAAGCGCCACTGGAAACAAAGGAGCTGAATGAAAATTACCATGATACAGCCGTAATAGAAAACGAAGTGTTTATTAAAATGTCGAACGCCGACGTAAAGCGGCTGATCAGCCAGTTGCCAGGTAATGCAGCCCTGGTTTTTAACCTGTATGTATATGAAGAATACAACCACAATGAAATAGCGGCACTGTTGAAGATCCCCAGCGGAACCAGCCGATATTACTTAAGCGAAGCCAGGAGGCTGTTGAAAGAAGTGGTTGCCAACAATATTCATTCACTTAATAAAGTATAATACCATGAACCATTACGATGATTTATTAAGAGAAAAGGAAAATGAAGATATTTTCAATGACAACGCTATGGAAAAGCATTGGTCGGCCCTGGAGAAAAAAATGGATGGCCGTACCAAACAACCACCAGCCAAGTATCGCAAATTGCTACGCAGTATGGCAGCCATTGCAGCGGTGCTGTTACTGGTATTGACCGGGTACCTGTTGCTCAAAGAAAAAAAGCAAACTATAGCGGAAACGGCCATAGTGCCGGTAAAAAAATCTGCGATCGCTCCTCCTTTAAAAGGAACCGATGTGCCTTACGAAATTTTTAGTTTTGATGCTGCTGCAGGAGATACATTGTTTACCCTGAATGGCTCTGTCATCATCTTTCCTATCAATGCCTTATTGAATGATATGGGTGAGATCGTCAGGGGAAATATCGAAGTGAGAACGAGAGAGTTTAATGACGTATTCGACTACAGTATTGCCGGGATCCCGATGAATTATGACAGCGGAGGCGTACAATACCAATTCATCAGCAGTGCCATGATCGACATCAGCGCTTTTCAAAACGGAAAACTGTTGAAAGTGAACCCGGCTGCCAAACCACAACTGAACCTGGTAAGCACCAACAAAGAGTTGAAAACAAACCTGTATAAACTGGATACGGTGAGTGGAAAATGGGAGTACAAAGGAAACGAGGAGATAACGCAGGTAAATCCAGCAGGCGCCCATGTCGCAACACCTGCACCTGCCCTTGCTGGGAAAAAGGTTGACGATGGTTCAAATACGTCAACCTCCATTCAATCCCAGGAATCAGTAAATGTAGAGCCTCCCGGTGCTGTAAATTATATAGACAATGCAATAAAGCCCCGCCTGGAACAGGCAATAGAATTACCTATTCCACCAAAAAAAGCCTCCAATAAAAATCCGGTGATCAGTATTGAAATTGACCCGGCCAGTTTTAAAGAATTAATGGTGTACAACGGTTTGAAATTTGAAGTAATTGGTACTATAGAATCAATGACTGAAAATAAGGAAGTGAAGGACATAAGCCAGGCCGACGCCGTAGCGCAGGATGCCGCAATTACCTGGGATAATGTTGAATTGAAAAGAGGACAGGCTTATGGCTCGTATATAGTAAGTTTTTCTGCAAAGGATAGAAAGGCTGTTTATAATGTAAAACCTGTGCTGGAAGGAAAGGATTATGAGGCAGCAGAAAAATTGTACCAGGAAAAAATGAAGGAATATATCGCCATACAGGCGGAAAGAAAGAAGATAGAAGAATACGAATTATCAGCATTCGACAGGGTAACCCAGGATGTAAAAGAAACAAAGGCAAAAGATTCATTAACGCTGATTGCCCAACAGCAAGAGAATACCAAAGTGGAGGAGCTCAATAAGCTGATCCTGATGCGCAACAAACTGATAGAACAGGAAAACAGGCGGATCGCCGCAATCAACGAGGAGAACAGGCGGCAATGGGATTCTGTTATAAAAGCAAACAGTGAAATGGCAGAAAGGCAACGGGTAGCAATGGAAATTCAGCAGAGAACCTGGGAGTACCAGAACAGGTTAGCAGCTCTAAGTCAAAACCTGGTCCGTTCTTTTGAAATCGATGGTTTTGGTTATTGGAATTGCGATCAGCCTACATTGCCGGCAACACAGCAGTACACAAGCCATTTTAAAACTACCCAAAATGAAGTAGTTACTTACACAACTTTATGCATTGCTGCAGAGGGTATCAACCGTATTCAAAATTATTATAGTACCAAAACGATCGGCCTGGTACCACAGCGCAGTTATTTTGGATGGGCTTTTGGTGGCGACCGGTTCTATTATTTTACAAAAGAGGATTTTGATAAGGCAGCGATAACAAAAAATCCCAATACGGTTGTTATCACAATGAAACCATACGAAGGGGATGTGAAAAATTATAATGAACTGAAAGGTTTTATATTTAATGTGAATAACAGTGCGCAACGAACAATGTATCTTAAATAACCAACGGCATTTGATCGCCTGATGCAGTATTGAAATACTTTGAATGATGTATTTTTTGGCGCAGACCCCAGGGCTGCGCCTTTTCTTTTTTGTAGATACCTTTCAAAAAAATAAAGTATTTAAATTTGACGATCAACACCATCGCTATGGGTACCAATACCAGGATCTATAAAATGTCATTTGCAAGTGTGTATCCGCACTATATTGTCAAGGCAGAAAAAAAGGGCCGCAGCCGGGAGGAAGTGGATAAAATTATATGCTGGCTAACAGGATACAATGGTGATCAACTTCAAAAATTACTTGATGAAAAAACGGATTTTGAAACATTTTTTGCAGCAGCGCCACAGATCAATCCCAATGTTTCAAAAATCACCGGTGTTATTTGTGGCTACCGGGTAGAAGAAATAGAAGATAAGCTGATGCAACAGATCCGCTATCTTGATAAGCTGGTGGATGAACTGGCAAAAGGCAGGCCAATGGAAAAGATATTGAGGAAATAAAAGAAGCACACCCGCAATTATTTTCAGTATTTAAAATTCATGTCGCATCCAATTTAAGTTATGTTTGATGCCTTTGTGCCGTGACCGGCAGTATTTTCCTGCAGATTGTTTACCAGTACAACTGAAGATTTACCATCTGGCAATAGTTGGTAACCATACCAGTGGGCGATTGTACAAATTGTACAATAAAAATTGTTTAACCGTATAACCTCAGATGGCCCTTCTTGCCGGGCAGCATTGTAATGCCTGCAGATGCTGCAACATAACTATTGCCCAAATATATTTTCTGTTTTCCTGTAGCCGGCTACAGGTTTGTACCAGTCTTTCTTTTGTGTGCCGCCAGACACCCCCCATTCAAAGAACTTCAGATAGGTTTCAGTGATCACTTTCTTTTCATAGGGATAGTCAAATGTCCCTGCAATATCAATGGCAAACGGAAGATTTTTTGTGGTAACATAATACCTGCCTGCAGCGGGGTTGCTGTTATCTGCCTGTGTTCCAAACAAGGCTGTATTGGCAAGGTCTGTTGGAGGCTGGTTAATAAGGTGCACTTCATTTCCTCTTATTTTATTGGTGAAAATAAAAGGATTGTAAGGTGGAAGCCCCAGCGCACCTGCGTTGACCGGGCTGGTGAAATTTATCTGAATGTTAAAAACTTTGGGTTGTACATAGCTTGCACCCGGTGCAGTATTCACACCAGTGCCTGTACCCGGCCACGGCAGTTCGTTATAAGCATCTTCAAAAACGATAATGGTGGCATTTGACTGGCCGGCTTCTGTGCCATTACTGTTCTTTGTTATTAACGTTCCAAGGGTACTCGTACCTGTTACACTGGAAACAAGATTGGAATTAACTGGCAGTTGTATGCCAAATCCGCTATGGTAGCTGGCGCCGATGGCCTTTAACCTGATAGTGGCATTTATTTGTACGATCTTGTTTGCAGCATTGGTAACGGGATTGAAATTATAGCCCAGGACCATATCATTCATATCATAGTCGCCTTTGGAAGGCCAGAGGTCTTCAAAAGCAAGCGTGGCCACGGTATTTTCTGCAGGGTAGTAATTGTTAAACGCCTTGCCGGCATCTGTTGGATAATCATCAAAATTATCCGTAGCGCCATCCTGGTCTGCATCAATCGTTGTGTATGCAGGCCTTGCCACCTCTGAGGTGGCAACAGCCATGATGGGATTGGCAGAGACATAAAATATGGCATCATTAAAATCGTTGTCGCAACCACTTTGCTGGCGGTTGATATCTTCAAACGACAGCAGCAGTTTGCCACGGTTAATATCGTTCAGTAAAATGCAATGTTTTTTCAGATTTACATTTGTTTCAGGGTTTAATTCTGCCTGCGAATAGTAGATGCCGTTACCTTTTGTGATCGAACTTCCATTGTGGCCATCTGCTATCAGCGCCCACCCGATGGCCGTGCCCGGGTCAAAAGTTCCTATCTCTACCTTATTGCCCGATACCAGCCCGCCGCCACTGTTCACATAAGATATATTGGGGAACACTGCGTAGAGGGTGTCGATGGCAGCTGGACTGGCCGGTGGATTATTTGCCGGGTATTTATAATAACACAGCACATTTCTATACCCGGCACCTTCATGCACAAATGTTACCCATACCTGTGCCTGCTGCTGAAACACCAGGTTGGTTTGATTAGTGGATGAAAGGTATTGAGGATGATAAGCGGGTACTGGCCGTGACTCAGGCAAAGCATTGCTAATGTCAGAAAGAAAAGATGCGTCCACCACATCATTGGGCAGCGTAAAGTTAGCCGGAACACCTGCACCGTTAAAATTACTGAGTGGCTGCACTTTTATGCCTCCGGTTAGTAATACCGGGAGGGGTCTTTGGATTTCTGATGCTGTTCCCGGCACTGGCCGGCGTATCTCTACAGGGGCACTGCCGCCCAATACGCAGGTAAGTGCATGATCGGTTATTTTTCGCTTTTGCCATTGTACAAAACCAATGGCATGTGTTTCCAGCACGATTGAATCGGTATAAGACGGAATTTTAAGGTTTCCCTCAAACGTACCATTGAAAGCGGTAAAAAAGCTGCTGATCGCCTTTCCACCATTTTCCGGGTAGTCCGAGTACATGGTTATACGAACAGCAGGTACAGGATTGTCTGCATTATCAAGTGTGGTGATACGCAGGGAAATCACCTCTGCAGTATTGAATTTAAAACCTTCCTGTGCCTGCATATTTTCAATGGACTGCCCGGCAGGATTTGTAGCAGGGATGTCATTTTTTTTGCATCCGCTATATACAACGAACAGGCAAAATGGTAATAGTTGTCTGGCTTTCATATATTGGTTTTATTGAAATACCGTATTACGTAAACGAATACACTATTTCGGGTTGTGTTGGATGGGGTAGAAATATTGCCGTTTTTAAACCATCGTCAAACAAACAGTATGCAAAATAGAATGAATCACGTAGCTGTAATTAGTAAAGTGTTGAGATTGTTGTAGCCATTATTCTATGCCTTGATTGCCTTCCATTTATAAAACCCGGGTAATTTTTAACAGCTCTAAGTAAACCGGTACTCCAAAAACCGGAAGCCTGCGTCATTTTCTTTTTTTCTGATTATGATAAACAAAACATACACTATAACTTTATATCATGAAATGTGCAGGTTCCTGTATAATCCTTGTCTTTATGCTCTTGCTCAGCCATAATACACTTTCCCAGGTGCTGCCGCCTGGCCGCAGTACCAACTGGACAACTGCCGGTTACCCTGGCAGCACTCCTGTATACGATACCGTTAAAAATATTATTGATTATGGTGGAAATGGAAATGGAATCGCATTGAACGATGCCGCACTGTCGAATGCTATCAGCAGTTTAAACGGGCAGGCCGGCACCATTTACTTCCCGGCAGGTACCTATGTTTTTAATTCGCCCGTTTCATTACGGAGCAACCTTGTTTTAAAAGGGGCCGGAGCCTTGCATTCTACATTGCAATTCAACCTGGGCGGTACTTTTAGTTGCATCTATATCGCAGGAAACAGTACTTCCATTACAAGTAATATCACGGCATCAGCTTTAAAAAACACGTCGTTTATTTCTGTAGCAGATCCATCCTTGTTTTCAGTTAATGACAGGATCAGGATCTTTCAAAATGATTCACTCCTTGTAAATGATGATTGGGCACTGGGGTCTGTTGGGCAGATCATAACCATTGACAGTATCCGCAGTAACAGGATTTATTTTCACCATCTACTCAGGAGAAATTATGCTTTGGCTGATGCACCCGGTATACGAAAACTTGCTATGACAGAAGGGGTGGGTATTGAATGCCTGAAAATAAAACGGCTGGATGCCACCATACAGCAAACAGCTAATATCTATTTTAGTAATGCAGTTGATTGCTGGGTAAAAGGAGTGGAGAGTGACAGTTGCAATTTTGCACATGTACAGCTTGCATCCAGTGCCAATGTAGCCATCACCAATAATTATTTCCACAGCGCTTTTGCTTATGGAACCGGGGGGCAGGGCTATGGTATCAGTTGCGAATACACATCGGGCGACTGTTTAATTGAAAATAATATCTTCAGGCAGTTGCGGCATTCCATGTTGTTGCAAAGTGGCGCCAATGGTAATGTGTTTGCGTATAATTATTCAACCGATCCTTTTAAAACAGACACCATTCCATTCGATTTTTCGGGTGACATTGTTTTGCACGGCAATTATCCCTACCTCAATTTGTTTGAGGGCAATATTGTGCAGAATATTGTTGTAGATGCATCCCATGGGAAAAACGGGCCCTTCAATACCTTTTTCAGGAACAGGGCAGAACGGTATGGACTTTTTGTGATTCCTGATGTGGGAGACAGCACCAATATCATTGGCAACGAAATAACAGGCACCGGCTTTCAGCAGGGAAATTATTATGCGTTGGGCAGTGGGCTGCTGCATTATGGCAATAATAAGAACGACACGATCCTGCCACCAGGCACGGGCTTGCTGCCTGCAATATCACTCCGATATACAACAACCCCGGTTTTTTGGAACAGTTCATCTGCCTGGGGCGGTATTGGCCCTGCAAACAGGTTGTCATCTCAAAGCATACCAGCAAAAGAAAGGGTCACTGCCATGCAGGAATTGGCTTATTGTCTCCCAACAACGGGTATAACCTACAGGTTTACTGGCAATGGCAACTGGAGCAATACGGCTAACTGGAACGATCATTTGAAGCCACCTGCTGTGCTGTCCGATGGAAGTGAGATCATTATTGATGCAGCAGCAGGACAAAAATGTATGCTGGACATTCCTTTTGTGATTCAGCCAGGAGTAAATTTTATCGTAAGACCGTTAACAGTTTTTGAGGTGCTGGCCAATTTGACTTTTGTGAAGTAGTACCTTTTTAATTCAACTGAACCGCAGGCAGCCGGTAGTTTTGAGAATCGTACACAAACAATTCATCCACTTCCACTGTCCAGTATTTTTTTAGA